>PVBE011860724.1_pt1 | contig 109179 bp, 104 predicted proteins | sample 1631181 | NCBI WGS metagenome assembly PVBE01 (sample SAMN08397723, study PRJNA350692) | Marine metagenome, whole genome shotgun sequencing project. | isolation source: water | place: Pacific Ocean | collected 2012-04
ACGCTCCTGGAGTCCGCCGAGCTCTTCGCGCGGCGAGGCCAGACGGCCGATCGCCGCTTCGCGCTGCAGGAGGACAACCGGGAGCAGGTGCTCGACCTGGTGCGCAAGCTGGACGGCCTGCCCCTGGCGATCGAGCTGGCCTCGCCCGAGCCATCGCCGTCCTGGAGGGTGAGTCCAGCCCCTGAGGGCGGGATCAACGCGGCAGCAGCTCCCGCAGTCGGAACTTCTGGACCTTGGCCGAGGCGTTGCGGGGCAGGGCGTCCAGGTGCACCACCTTCCGCGGAACCTTGAAGTTGGCCATGCGCTCACGCGACCAGGCGATCAGCTCCTCCTCGCCCACCTCACCCGCCACGAAGGCGCAGCCCACCTCCCCCAGACGGGGGTCGGGCATACCGACGACCGCCACCTCGCGGACACCCGGATGCTCCATCAGCGTGTGCTCGATCTCCGCCGGGTAGGCGTTGAAGCCGCCGACGATGAACATGTCCTTGATGCGGTCCGTGATGCGCAGGTAGCCCCGCTCGTCCATGATGCCGACATCGCCGGTGTGCAGCCAGCCATCGACCACCGCCGCCGCGGTCTCCTCGGGCTCCTCCCAGTAGCCCTTCATCACGTTGTAGCCCCGCGCCAGGACCTGCCCAGGCTGCCCACGCTCGACCTCTTCGCCCTCCGAGTCCACCACCTTGGCCTCCACGTCGGGGATGGCCCGGCCAGAGGTCCGCGCGATGGTCTCCGGGTCATCGTCGAAGCGGCACATCGTGACGATGCCCGTGGACTCGGTGAGCCCGTAGCCCGTGATGACGGTCTCGAAGCCCAGGCCCCCCTCGCTGACCGGTGAGCGCATGCGCTCGATGAGGCGAACCGGGATGGTGGCGGCGCCGGTCACCGCCAGGCGAAGCGAGGAGAGGTCCATCCCGCTCAGGTCCTGCTGGAGGAAGGTCTGGTAGAGGGCCGGGGGACCCGGGAGCACGCTGACCGCGTCCCGTGGAATCCGCTCCAGCACCGCGTTCACGTCGAAGGTGGGCTGCGGCAGGATGGTCGCCCCCTTCATCAGGCAGGCCAACCAGCCGGCCTTGTAGCCGAAGCAGTGAAAGAAGGGGGCCACCACCAGGTAGCGATCACCCCGGCGCAGCCCGACGATGTTGGCCCAGTCCCAGAAGGCACGCAGGGTCTGCGCATGGGTGCTCATCACGCCCTTGGGGTGTCCCGTCGTACCGCTGGTGAACAGGATGTCGCAGAGGCTGTCAGGGCCCGGCCCCCCGGATGGCGCCAGGGCCCCCTTCCTGGGCGATGGCTCCAGCATCGCCTCCCACCCGGGACTGCCGAAGACCACACGCGGGCACTCGCCCGACATGTCTCCAAAGTCGAGGCCCAGGAAGCCGTCCACCGTGAAGAGCAGCTTCGTCCCACTCTTCTCCAGGATGTAGCGCGCTTCTGGACCCTTGTAGCGGGTGTTGATGGGCACCAGCACCCCGCCCACGCTGTGGATGGCCAGCGCCGCCACCACCCACTCCCAGCGGTTCGGGGCCCAGATGGCCACGCGATCCCCGGGCGCTATGCCGTGATCACAGAGCAGGGAGGCGGCCACGAAGCCAACGAGATCTCGCAACTCACCGAAGCTCAGGGTGCGCGTACACTGGATGGCCAGTTCGTCACAGAAGCGCTCGGTAGACGCATTCAGAAGGGATGGGATGGTCTGGAACTCGAGATCTCCACGCATGCCTGACACCCCAAAGTGGAACATGTTCTAGTTGTGTAGTAGAACATGTTCTAGCTCATGAGCAGACTCTCCACCAAGACTCACGACAACGGCGTCGCCGAGGTGATCGTCAACCGCCCTCCGGTCAACGCCCTCGAGGTCGCCGACTGGTTCGAGCTGGCCCGCCAGGTCACCGAAGCCGGAGCCAGCGCACGCTGTGTGGTCCTTCGGGCCGAGGGGCGCGGCTTCAACGCTGGCGTGGACATCAAGGAGATGCAGGCCGCCGAGGGCCACCAAGCCCTGCTGGGAGCGAACCGGGGCTGCTACGCCGCCTTCAAGGCCGTCTACGAGTGCGCGGTGCCGGTCATCTGCGCGGTGCATGGCTACTGCATCGGGGGTGGGATCGGTCTGGCGGGCAACGCCGACATCATCGTGGCGGCGGAAGGCACACGCTTCAGCCTGCCCGAGGTGGAGCGGGGCGCCCTGGGCGCGGCCACCCACCTGGCGCGCCTGGTTCCGGCGCACAAGATGCGGGCGATGGTCTACACCGGCGCCTGGGCGAGCGCTGAGCAGCTGCACGCATGGGGCTCGGTGGAAGCGGTGGTGCCCATCGAAGAGCTGGTGTCCGCGGCGCTGGACCTGGCCGGCGTCATCGCCTCGCGCCGACCCAAGGTCATCCGGGCCGCGAAGCACTGTCTCAACGGCATCGACCCCATCGACGTGAACCGTTCCTACCGCTACGAGCAGGGCTACACCTTCGAGCTGAACCTCGAGGGCGAGGGAGACGCCGCACGCGAGGAGTCCATCGAGAAGGGCTTCAAGTGAAGTTGAAGAGCGCCGCGGAGGCCGTCTCGATCATCGACAGCGGCATGACCGTGGGGCTGGGCGGCTGGGGCAGCCGGCGCAAGCCCATGGCCCTGGTCGAGGCCCTGCTGCAGACCGACGTGCGCGACCTGACCGTGGTGTCCTACGGCGGACCGGACGTGGGCATGCTATGCGCCGCCGGGAAGGTCCGAAAGCTGGTCTACGGCTTCGTGAGCCTGGACTCCATCCCCCTGGAGCCGAACTTCCGCAAGGCGCGGGAGTCCGGCTCGGTCCAGGTGATGGAGCTGGACGAGGGCATGATGCGGCTGGGTCTTCAAGCAGCAGCCTGGGGCCTCCCCTACCTGCCCACCCCGGTGGGTCTGGGCAGCGACGTCCTGAGGACGAATCCGCTGCAGACCGTGCGCTGCCCGTACACCGAGCGCGAGCTGGTCGCGATGCCGGCGCTGGAGCTGGACGTCGCGCTGGTGCACATGAACCGGGCCGATTCCCGGGGCAACGGACAGTTCCTGGGCCCCGACCCCTACTTCGATGACCTCTTCGCCGCCGCGGCGAAGACCACCCTGCTCTCCTGCGAGGCGCTGGGCCTGGAAGCCGAGCCCATGCGCATCCTCATCGACCGGATCTTCGTCTCCGCCGTGGTGCACACCCCGGGCGGAGCGGGCTTCACCCAGTGCTTGCCCGACTACCCGCGGGACGAAGCCGCCCAGCGGGCCTACGTCGAGGGCGTGCTGTGAACAACGCCCACGTCATCGCCTGCGCCGAGGTCTTCCGCGGTGACGGCGAGATCCTCGCCAGCGCCATCGGGGCGGTACCACGCGCCGGCGCAGAGCTGGCCCGAGCCACCTTCGAACCCGATCTGGTGCTCACCGACGGCGTGGCCCACGCCATCGACGCCGAGGGCCGGGTGGAGGGCTGGATCCCCTACCGCCGCGTCTTCGACCTGCTCTGGCGCGGCAAGCGGCACGTGCTGATGGGCGCGGCCCAGATCGACCGTTTCGGCAACAGCAACATCTCCTGCGTGGGTCCCCACGAACGCCCGAAGGTGCAGCTGCTTGGAGCCCGCGGGGCTCCTGGGAACACCGTCTGTCACGCCACCAGCTACTGGGTGCCTCGACACTCTCGACGGGTCTTCGTGGAGAAGGTGGACTTCGTCTCTGGCGTCGGAACCGACCGTGGTGCGCTGCAACTCCGGCACGTCGTCACGGATCTGTGCGTGCTGGACTTCGAGTCTCCGGACGGCGCGCTGCGCCTTCGCAGCCTGCACCCGGGCGTGACCGTCGAGCAGGTCCAGGACCGCACCGGCTTCGACCTGCACATCCCCGAGCAGGTCCCGAGATCGAGGAGTCCCAGCGCCGAAGAAGCCAGCTGGCTGGCGGCACGAGGATGAAGACCCGCGCCACCGAGCTCTTTGGGACCCGACACCCCATCGTCCAGACGGGCATGGGCTGGGTGAGCGACGCCCGGCTCACCGCGGCCACGAGCGAGGCCGGAGGCCTGGGCATCCTGGCCGCCGCCACCCTGACGCTGTCCGAGCTCGACGAGGCCGTCGCGGAAATCCAGGAGACCACCGACCGACCCTTTGGTGTGAACCTCCGAGCCGACCAGGAGGACATCGACCAGCGCCTGGAGCTGCTGATCCGCGCGGGTGTGCGGGTGGCCAGCTTCGCTCGCGCCCCCGGACCCGATGCCATCGCGCGCCTGAAGGAAGCCGGGCTGATCACCCTGCCCACCGTGGGCGCCAGGCGACACGCCGAGAAGGTCGAGCAGTGGGGGGTGGACGCCCTGATCGCCCAGGGAGGCGAAGGAGGCGGCCACACCGGCAGCATCCCCACCAGCCTGCTGCTGCCCGATGTCTGCTCGGCGGTCTCCATCCCGGTGCTCGGCGCGGGGGGCTTCCGCGATGGGCGAGGCCTGGTCGCGGCGCTGGCCTTCGGCGCCGACGGCATCGCCATGGGCACCCGCTTCCTGCTGACCCAGGAGAGCCCGGTGCCCGAGCACGTCAAGCAGCGCTACCTGGCCACCGGACTCACCGAGACGGTGCGGACGACCGCCATCGACGGGGTCCCCCAGCGCGTCATCCAGACCGAGAGCGTGGCCGGGCTGGAGGCCGCGCGCCCCCTCGTCCGCCTGTGGCGCGCCCTGAACAACGCCAGCCGCTTCCGTTCCATCACGCAGGCCAGCCCAACGGGGCTCTTGCGAGAGGCTCTGGCCACGGACAGCAGCCTCACCCCGGCTCAGCTGGTCATGGCGGCCAACGCCCCGATGCTGACCCGAGCGTCGATGGTGGACGGCAACCTGGACGTCGGCATCCTGCCCACCGGGCAGGTCGTCGGCCTGATCGAGAGGCTGCCCACGGTGGCCGAACTCATCGACACCATCATGCGCGAGGCCGAGGACACCCTCGCTCGCATTGCTCCGGAGGGTGCACATGTCTGAAGTGCTCTACGAGGCCCGTGGAGCGGTGGCTCTGGTCACCCTGAACCGGCCCGAGTTCCGCAACGCCCAGAACGTGAAGATGACCATGGCTCTGGACGATGCGTACACGCGTGCGGTCCAGGACGACAGCATCAAGGTCATCGTGCTGCGGGGTGCGGGCAAGCACTTCTCTGCCGGTCACGACATCGGGACCCCCGAGAGGGACATCCACGAGTCCTTCGAGCGGCGGGCGACCGGCTGGTACGAGCACGCCGACAAGCCCGGCGCCGAGGCCCTCTTCGTGAGGGAACAGGAGGCCTACCTGGGGATGTGCCGACGCTGGCGGGAGCTGCCCAAGCCCACCATCGCCCAGGTCCACGGCGCCTGCATCGCCGGCGCCCTGATGCTGGCCTGGTCCTGCGACCTCATCGTGGCCAGCGACGACGCCTTCTTCGCCGACCCCGTCGTCCGAATGGGTCTGCCCGGCGTCGAGTTCTTCGCCCACCCCTTCGTGATGAGCCCGCGCAAGGCCAAGGAGTTTCTCTTCCTGGGGGACCGGATGCTCGCGGACGAAGCCCTTCGGGTCGGCATGATCAACCGCGTGGTGGCCCGCGACGAGCTGGAGACCACGGTCATGGCCATGGCCGAGCGCATCGCTGAGCGCCCTCGTTTTGCCCTGGCGCTGACCAAGATGGCCATCAACCAGGCCGAGGATCGGATGGGGCTGCGCGACACCATGAACTCGGTCTACGGCCTGCATCACCTGGCCCATGCCCACATGGCGCTCACCGCCGAGGACCACATCGGAGGACAGGACCCCAAGTCGATGAAGGAGTCGATGAAGTGAAGCTGGAGTTCACCGAACAACAGCAGGCCTTCCGGGCGGAGTGCCGCGCCTGGCTCCAGGCCAAGGTGCCCACAGACGATCTGGGCAGTGGCGACACCCGGGAGGGCTTCGCAAAGCACATCGTCTGGGAGAAGACCCTGTCCGAGGACCGTTGGGCGGCCGTGAGCTGGCCCGAGAGCTACGGCGGGCGGGGCGCGGACCTGGTCGAGTGGCTGATCTTCGAGGAGGAGTACTACGCCGCGGGAGCCCCTCCGCGCGTCACCCAGAACGGCATCTTCCTGCTGGCACCCACCCTCTTCGAGTTCGGGACCGAGGAGCAGAAGGAGCGCATCCTGCGACCCATGGCTCAGGCGGAGGTGCTGTGGGCGCAGGCCTGGAGCGAGCCCAATGCCGGGAGCGACCTGGCGAACGTGGCCAGCACCGCTCAGCGGGTCGAGGGGGGCTGGCGGGTCACCGGGCAGAAGACCTGGTGCACTCGCGGCATGTTCTGCGACGGCCTCTACGGGCTCTTCCGAACCGACCCCGACAGCACGCGGCACCGGGGCCTCAGCTACATGATGGTGTTCTTCGACCAGCCGGGTGTCCACCTGCGCGGCGTCGAACGACTGGACGGCGACGAGAGCTTTGCCGAGGTCTTCCTGGAGGACGCCTTCGTCGCGGACCGGGACGTCATCGGCCAGGTGAACGAGGGCTGGAAGGTGGCCATGGCCACCACCTCCTCCGAGCGGGGTCTCAGCCTGCGCAGCCCCGGCCGCTTCATGGCCACCGCCGACCGCCTCATCGCGCTGTGGAAGGAAGCAGGCCGGCCCCAGCGACTTCGCGCGGCCATCACCCGCTGTTGGATGGATGCGCAGGCGTACCGGCTCTATGTCTACCGGACGGCCACGCGCATGATGGAGGGCGGCTCCATCGGGGCGGACAGCAGCCTGAACAAGATCTGGTGGTCCGAGCTGGACCTGCGCATGCACGAGCTCGCGCTGGAGATCCTGGCCCAGGACGCCGAGCTGGAGGACACAGCCCACGCACGCTGGCTCAAGGACCACATGTTTGCCCTGGCAGGGCCCATCTACGCCGGCACCAACGAGATCCAGCGGAGCATCGTCGCCCGACGGGTGCTGGGCCTTCCGAGGGGATGATGCGCTTCACCTTCACCGAAGACCAGCTGGCATTCCGCGACAGCTTCAAGAGCTTCCTGGCCGAGGCCTGCGTCCCCTCGGTGGTCCGCGCCGCCTGGGAGCAGCGTCCCTCCGAGCTGTGGGGACAGCTCGCCGAGCTCGGACTCCTCGCCCTGGAGTTGCCCGAGGAGCAGGGCGGCCTGGAGCTGTCCCCCATCGACATGGTGCTCTTGTGGGAAGAGTCCGGCTACAGCGCGCTGCCGCTGCCCTTCCTCGAAGCCACGGCCCTGGCCCCGCTTCTGCCTGCGGACCTTGCCCGAAGGGTCGGGGCTGGCGAGGCGCTGGTCACCCTGGGGGCGCGCGCCTGGGACGCCGATATCGCCGAGGCCGTGGTGGTCGGCACCACCCTGTCTAGAGACTTCAGCACAGGTCCTCGAAACAGCGTCGACGGTGCCCGTCGGCTCTTCGACGTGGTCATCCAAGAGGGGGAGACGATCGCGGACCCCGCTCCCCGGGCGACGCTGGCGGCCAGCGCGCAGCTGCTGGGTCTGGGCCGGCGCATGTTGGACATGACCGTGGACTACGCCAAGGTTCGCCGCCAGTTCAGCAAGCCGATCGGCTCCTTCCAGGCCGTCCAGTTCCACCTGGCCGATGCGCTCCTGCGCCTGGAGTTCGCAGCCCCCCTGGTCTACCTGGCCGCCGCGACGATGGACCCCCTTCACATCGCCATGGCCAAGGCCAGCGCCAACGAGGCTGCCCACGTCGCCGGCCGCAAGGCTCTGCAGTGCCACGGCGCCATCGGCTACTGCACCGAACACGACCTGCACCTCTTCCTGAAGCGGTCCTGGGCGCTGCAAAGCAGCTTCGGCCTGGGGGCCGATCACATCGAGACGGTCGCTCGGACCGTGTTGGGAGACTGAGTTGCCAGAGGCCTACATCATCGACGCCTGCCGCACCCCGACGGGCAAGAAGAGGGGCGGCCTCGCTGCCATCCATCCCGCCGACCTGGGCGCCCATGTCCTCCGCAGCCTGGTCGAAGGGAACGACATCCCCGCCCACGAGGTGGACGACGTGGTCTTCGGCTGCGTGGACGCCGTGGGACCGCAGGCCGGCGACATCGCCCGCACCTGTTGGCTGGCTGCAGGACTCCCGGAGGAGGTGCCCGGCACCACCATCGATCGCCAGTGCGGCAGCTCTCAGCAGGCCCTTCACTTCGCCGCCCAGGGCGTCATGAGCGGCACCCAGGACCTGGTGGTGGCAGGGGGTGTGCAGAACATGAGCCAGATCCCCATCGCCTTCGCGATGCTGGCCGCCGAGCCCCTGGGCTTCTCCGATCCCTTCAGCGGCAGCGAGGGCTGGGTCCGTCGCTACGGAGACCAGCCCGTCAACCAGTTCCTCAGCGCCGAGCGCATCGCCAAGAAGTGGGGATGCGACTGGGAGGAGCTGCACAGCTACGCCCTGGAGAGCCACGCTCGCGCCGCTCAGGCCCAGGACGAGGGCCGCTTCGACCGGGAGATCGTGCCCCTGGCGGGTGTGAGCGCCGACGAAGGCGTACGCCGCGGCGGAACGCTGGAGCGCCTCCGAGCGCTGAAGACGGTGCTCCCCGATGGACTGCACACGGCAGCGGCCTGCAGCCAGATCAGCGACGCAGCCAGCGCCATGCTCGTCGCGAGCGAGGCGGCGGTGAAGCGCTACGGGCTCACGCCGCGCGCCCGGGTCCACCACCTGAGCGTTCGCGGAGCGGACCCCGTGTGGATGCTCACCGCCCCCATCTCCGCCACCCGGCACGCCCTGAAGAAGGCCGGAATGAAGCTGGAGGACATCGACCTGGTGGAGATCAACGAGGCCTTTGCCAGCGTGGTGCTGGCCTGGCTGAAAGAGACCGGCTGCGATCCGGCCAAGGTCAACGTGAACGGCGGCGCCATCGCCCTGGGCCACCCGCTGGGGGCCACCGGCAGTCGGCTGATGACCACCCTGCTGCACGAGCTTGAGCGCAGCGGCGGACGCTACGGCCTGCAGACCATGTGCGAAGGCGGTGGACAGGCCAACGTCACCATCGTGGAGAGGCTCTGACCGTGAGTCCCGAACTGCTGGAGATGCAGGAGGCCGTGAAGGGCTTTGTCGGGACCTGCCCAGGCCCCCGCGACCCCGCGGACCCTGGGCTGTGGGGCCGCATCGTCGAGGAGCAGGGATGGCCAGCGCTTGCGCTGCCCGAGGAGCACCAGGGCTGGGGTTTCTCCATGGTCGAGCTGACCCTGGTTCTCGAGGAGCTGGGCCGCACCCTGGTTCCCACGCCGCTGCTCCAGACCACCCTGGCCTCCAGCGTGCTCATCGACGCGAACCACCCGGCCCTGGAGGAGATCGCCACAGGCACCTCCGCGGCGCTGTTGCACGCGGACACCGTGCTGGGTCACCCGGCTCTGGTGGTGCTGCAGAGCGGCTCGGGCTGGGCCCTCAGCCGGGACTTCACCCTCACTCCTTGCCACCACCTGGACCCCACCCGAGCCCTCCATCGCATCGAGGTGCACTCCTCGGAGCCCCTCCGAACGGGAGAGCACGCCCTGGTGCGCGCATGGGTGGCTCTGGCGGCCGAGCTGGTGGGCGTGGCGCAGGCCTCGCTGGACATGGCCGTGGACTACGCGAAGGTACGCGAGCAGTTCGGCCGGCCGATCGGCAGCTTCCAGGCCATCAAGCACAAGTGCGCCGACATGCTGCTGGCGGTGGAGAGCGCCCGCTCCGCCACCTACGCTGCCGCCGAGTCCCTGGACCCGCTCACCGCGCGGACCGCGCTCACCCGGGCCAAGGAAGCCGCCGTCGACTGCTCCGGCGAGAACATCCAGATCCACGGCGGCATCGGCTTCACCACCGAGTGCGACGCCCACCTGTACTTCAAGAGGGCCCACTCCCTGAAGTCCTTGCTCGGAGCTCCGGGAACACACTGCGCCGAGGTCGCCGCCGCCGCGCTCTTCGGGGCATCGCCCCTGCCGCAGCGCAGCCTCAGCCAGGACGACGAGAGCTTCCGCCAGCAAGCGCGCAGCTGGCTGGAGGAGGCGCTCCAGGGTGAGTTCGCCGTCCTGCGAGGGCGAGGCTGGGCCGGCGACATGGATGCGCTGGTGGAGGAACGCCGCGCGTGGGACCGTCGTCTGGACGAGGGCGGCTGGTCCGGGCTGGCCTGGCCCAAGCCCTGGGGCCGTGGCGCGAGCCTGGCCCAGGAGGTCATCTTCCACGAGGAGTACGCCCGCGCACGGGCTCCAGGCCGTGCAGCCCACATCGGTGAGAGCCTGCTGGGGCCCACCCTGATCGCCTTTGGGACCGAGGAGCAGAAGCAACGCTTCCTGCCCCGCATCCTGGACGGCAGCGAGCTGTGGTGCCAGGGCTACAGCGAGCCCAACGCCGGCAGCGACCTGGCCAACGTGCAGTGCAAGGCCGAGCTTCGCGACGGGCGCTGGCACATCGACGGCCAGAAGGTCTGGACCTCCCTGGCCGGCTTCAGCGACTGGTGCTTCGTCATCGTCCGAACCAGCAATCCGCCGAAGAAGCACCGAGGGCTCAGCTACCTGCTGGTGCCGATGGACCAGCCCGGCGTCAGCATCGTGCCCATCGACCAGATCAGTGGCGGGACGGAGTTCGCCGAGGTCTTCTTAGACGACGCTGTCACCGACGCACAGAACATCGTCGGCCAGGTCGATGGTGGCTGGAAGGTGGCCATGGGCACCCTGGCCTTGGAGCGCGGCGCCAGCACCCTGGCCCAGCAGCTCGCCTTCGCGAACGAGCTGGAGGACGTGATGCAGGCCGCGAAGCGCAGCGGAGCCGCCGACAACCCCCTGGTGCGCGACCGGCTGGCCCGCGCCTGGATGGGTCTGCGCATCATGCGGCTGAACGCCCTGCGGGTGCTCAACGCCGAGGGCACGTCCCTGAGCCGCGAGGGCCTCATCACCAAGCTCTACTGGGCCAACTGGCACCGCGACCTGGGCGAGCTGGCCATGGACGTACTCGGACCAGCAGCCGCGAGCGCCGGTGGTGATCTGGAGCGCCTCTTCCTCTGGACCCGCTGCGACACGATCTACGCCGGGACCAACCAGATCCAGAGGAACATCATCGGCGAGCGCGGACTGGGACTGCCCAAGGAGCCCCGATGAGCCAGGGAATGATGGACGGAAAGGTCGCGGTGGTCACCGCTGCTGCCGGAACGGGGATCGGTTTCGCCACGGCGAAGCTGCTCCAGGAAGAGGGTGCGCTGGTGGTCTTGAGCGACCGGCACGAGCGACGCACCCACGAAGCCGCCCAAGAACTCGGCGTGCCCGGGGTGGTGTGCGACGTCCAGGATCAGGACCAGGTCGAGGGCCTGTTCCAGCGCACACTGGAGCTTCATGGCCGGGTCGACGTCCTGGTCAACAACGCGGGCCTGGGGGGTACCTCGTCGCTGCTGGAGATGACCGACGAGGCCTGGCAGCGGGTCCTGGACGTCACCCTGACCGGCACCATGCGATGCACCCGCGCGGCGCTGAAGCACATGGTCCCGCGCGGTCAGGGCGTGATCGTCAACAACGCATCGGTGCTGGGCTGGCGCGCCCAGGCCGGCCAGAGCCACTACGCCGCGGCCAAGGCCGGGGTGATGGCTCTGACCCGCTGCGCGGCCCTGGAGGTCGCAGAACAGGGAGTTCGCATCAACGCGGTGGCTCCCAGCCTGGCCATGCACCCCCACCTGCACAAGGTGACCACCCCGGAACTGCTGCAGGAACTGGAGCAGCGGGAGGCCTTCAAGCGGGCGGCCACCCCTCACGAGATCGCCAAGGTCATCCTCTTCCTGGCCAGCGACCTCTCCTCCTACATGACCGGCGAGGTCCTCTCCGTGAGCAGCCAACACCCATGAGAGTCCTGGTCACCGGCGGAACCCGAGGCATCGGAGCCGGCATCGCCGCCGCCTTCCGAGGCGAGAGCCACCGTGTGGTCATCGTGGGTCGCCAACCCGCCGAGCCACACCCCGACTTCATCCAGGCCGACGTGCGCAGCGACGCCGAGCGCATCGTGGCCGAAGCCGTGGAGCGGATGGGCGGCCTGGACGTGCTCGTCAACAACGCCGGGGGCAGCCCCGCGGTGCGCGCCGCCACCGTCAGCGACCGCTTCACCGAGAGCATCATCCAGCTGAACCTGACCGCCCCCATCGTCCTGGCCCGTCACGCGGCAGCGGCCATGGAGACAGGCGTCGTCCTGAACATCTGCAGCGTGTCCGGCCTCCGCCCCAGCCCCTGGACCGCAGCCTACGGCGCCGCCAAGGCGGGCCTGATCAACGCGACGAAGAGCCTGGCCCAGGAGTGGGCGCCTCGGGTCCGCGTGAACGCCATCTCCCCTGGCCTCATCCAGACCGAGGCCAGCGCCGGCTTCTTCCCCGACCTGGAGGCGGTGGCTGCGACGGTGCCGATGCAGCGCCTCGGCACCCCCACCGATGTCGCCCAGGCCTGCCTGTGGCTGGCCTCTCCCGCAGCCGGCTGGGTGACCGGCACCAACCTGGTTGTGGATGGCGGCGGCGAGTGGCCACCCTATCTCTCCTCTGTGGAGCCCCCGAAGTGATCAACAAAGAGCGCGTCGTCATCATCACCGGAGCCGGCCGCGGGCTGGGCCGTGCCCATGCCATGGCCTTCGCCGCGAGCGGAGCCCGGGTCCTGGTCAACGACATCGGCACCAGCCTGGCCGGAGACGGCCTCAGCGAGGGCCCCGCCCACGAGGTGGCGGAGAGCATCCGGTCCATGGGTGGAGAGGCCATCGCCAACACCAACGACATCGCCGACTTCGAGGCCGCGGGAGCGATCGTGAAGCAGGCCCTGGACACCTGGGGCCGGCTGGACGTGGTGGTCAACAACGCCGGTGTGCTGCGCGACCGCATGTTCGTGAGCTCCGGAGTGGACGAGTGGGACGCGGTGATGCGGGTTCACCTGCGCGGTCACTACGCCGTGGCCCGACACGCCTGCGCGTACTGGCGTGGCGAGTCCAAGGCCGGGCGACAGCCGGACGCCCGCATCATCAACACCAGCAGCGGCGCGGGTCTCCAGGGAAGCATCGGCCAGTCCGCCTACGCCTGCGCCAAGGGTGGCATCGCTGCTCTGACCCTGGTCCAGGCGGCGGAGCTGGGCCGCTACGGCGTCACCGCCAACGCCATCGCTCCCGCAGCGCGCACCCGCATGACCGAGAAGGCCTTCGCGCAGATGATGGCCGCACCCACCGATGGGAGCTTCGACGCCATGGACCCGGCCAACGTCAGCCCCTTGCTGGTGTGGCTGGGCAGCCCCCAGGCCCACGCCGTCACGGGGCGGGTGTTCGAGGTTGCCGGGGGCTCGATCAGCGTCGCCGACGGCTGGCGCACCGGTCCCGACGCAAACAAGGGAGCCCGTTGGGAGCCCGCAGAGCTGGGGCCGGTCATCCACGACCTGCTGGAGCGCTCCATCCCTCCGCAAAAGGTCTACGGAACATGACCGAACTCGCAAAGCAGCTGGGCCTGGAGATCCCCCTCTTCGCCTTCACACGCTCCAAGGAGGTCGTGCTCGAGGTGAGCCGAGGAGGCGGCATGGGCGTGCTGGGCGCCATCGCCCACAGCCCGGAGCAGCTCGACGAGGACCTGGCCTGGATCGACGCGCGCGTGGACGGCAAGCCCTACGGCGTCGACACCGTCATGCCCAACTCCTACCTGGGAAAGGGCGAGACGGTCACCAAGGAGATGCTGCAGGGCATGATCCCGCAGCAGCACCGGGACTTCGTCGATCGCATCCTGCAAGAGCACGGCGTTCCCCCGCTCCCCGAGGACTACGAGCGGCACGAGGACCTGCTCGGGTGGTCCGTCGAGAAGGGCATCGCGCACATCGAGGTGGCCCTGCGCTACCCCATCAAGCTCATCGCCAACGCCCTGGGCACCCCACCCCCCGAGGCCATCGATCGGGCCCACGCTCACGGCATCAAGATGGCGGCGCTGTGCGGAAAGACGAAGCAGGCCCTGGCCCACCAGGCGGCGGGCATCGACATCATCGTGGCCCAGGGCACCGAGGCGGGCGGCCACACCGGCGAGATCGCGGGCATGGTGCTGTGCCCGGAGATCGTGGACGCGGTGGGCGACACCCCGGTGCTGATGGCCGGCGGCATCGGCGGTGGCCGACAGCTGGCGGCAGCCCTGGCGCTCGGAGCCCAGGGTGGCTGGACGGGCAGCGTGTGGCTGACCACCGAGGAGAACCTGGCCTACCAGCACGCCCACGTGACGGAGCTGCTGTTGAAGGCCGGATCCGGCGACACGGTGCGCAGCCGCTGCATCAGCGGCAAGCCGGCGCGACAGCTGCGGACGAAGTGGACCCGGCTGTGGGATGGCGAGGAGAGCCCCGGCACGCTGCCCATCCCCTTGCAGTGGATGGTCCAGGCGGAGGCCGTGGAGCGCATCTACCACCACGACTGCAACGAGCTCATGGGCACTCCCGCCGGCCAGATCGTGGGGATGATGAACCGGGTGGAGCCCACCGCCGCGGTCATGCAGCGCTTCAAGGACGAGTACGCCGCCGCCGTGGCCCGCCTCTGATGCGAACCATCGTGGTCGGCGCGGGCTCCGCAGGCTGCATCCTGGCGGCTCGACTGAGCGAGGACTCCGAGCACGAGGTCGTGCTGCTCGAAGCCGGCGGAAGTGACCGCAGCACCTTCTGCCGAAAGCCCGGCATGGTCTCGCTCATCCACATGGTCCCGCAGCTCAAGGAGCGCTTCGACTGGGGCTTCCATACCACCGAGCGCGAGTGGACCATCGACCGCACCATCCCCTACCCCCGCGGAAAAGTGCTGGGAGGCAGCGGCGCGATCAACGGCATGGTCTACGTGCGAGGCGACCGCCGCAACTACGACGCCTGGGACCTGGAGGGCTGGCGCTACGAGGACCTGCTGCCCTACTTCAAGCGCTTCGAGTGCTGGGAGGACGGGGCCAACTCCCACCGCGGTGGCTCTGGCCCCGTGCGCGTCACCCGAGCGCAGGACCCGAGTCCGGCCAGCGATGCCTTCCGGCACGCGGTGGCCGAGACCTGCGGGGTCCCCCTCAACGAGGACTACAACGGAGCCACTCAGGAGGGCGCCGCCTGGTTCCAGTTCAACCAGGCGGACGGTGTGCGCCAGTCCAGCAGCGAGTGCTTTCTGCACCCCGCCATGGAGAGGCCCAACCTGCGCGTGGAGCTGGAGGCCCGGGTACTGGAACTCCTCTTCGACGGTCCCCGCTGCACCGGGCTGCGCTACGAGCAGGGAGAAGAGCAGATCACCCTTCACGCTGACCGCGTGGTGCTGTGTGCCGGAGCCATCGGAAGCCCTCAGATCCTCATGTGCTCGGGTGTGGGTCCGGCCGCTCACCTGGCCGAGCACGGCATCACGGCCCGCGCGGACCTGCCCGTCGGCCAGAACCTGCACGACCACCTCTTTCTGCCCATGGTCTTCCTGATGCCTCGGGCGGGCCACGTCGGCTCGACCACCCACTTCTTCGGCGGCATGATCAAGGAGTACCTCTTCGGCGGAGGCTGGTTCGGCCGCAGCGTCTTCGAGGCCTGTGGCTTCGTCCGCCTGGAGTCCAGCGGGGAACCGGATCTGCAGCTGCACAGCCTGCCCTGGAGCTACCCCTCCCCCAACCGCGACGCGCCAGGAATCCCCGAGGTGGACCTGCGGCCGGCGCTGACGGTGCAGCCCTCGCTGATCCGCCCTCGAAGCCGTGGTGAACTCACCCTCCGGAGCGCCGACCCCAAGGCGCCACCGGTCATCGATCCCCACTTCCTGGAGGACGAACGCGACCGCCAGTTCCTGGTTCGGGCGGCGGAGCTGACCCGGGAGATCATGGCCAGCAGCGCCATCCAACAAGAGGTCAGCGGAGAGCTGCATCCCGGTCCCGACTGTCAGCAGAGCGCCTGGGAACACGAGCTTCCAAACCGGGCGGCGACCATCTACCACCCGGTGGGAACCTGCTCCTTGGGGACGGTGGTGGATCCGGACACCCTGCAGGTGAAGGGCCTCCAGAACCTCTACGTGGCCGACGTGAGCCTGATGCCCACCATCTGCGGGGGCAACACCAACGCCGCGGCGATGATGATCGGTGAGAAGGCCGCGGAGCTTCTCGGGGGCTCCTGAGCGGGCTCCATCAGAGCTCCAGGCGCTCCCCCTCGACCGCGACGCGATGGGATGTCCCCTCCAGCAGGGAGGGTTCACGCAAGAGCCGGTTGGTGTGGTTGAGGTGGATGAACACGACGCTCTCCTCCCGGCCCTGGAATCGGCTGAGCGTCTCCGCCACGAAGGGGTGCGGGATCTCGCTCATGTCCCGAGGAATCTCGCCGTCCTCGTAGAAGGTCCCATCCACGTAGGCCACATCCACGCTGCCCACGAGCTCCTCGACCGGCAGCTCCCAGCGCTCCCACTTGTCGATGTCCGGCAGCCACACCAGCGAGCTCCCTGGCCCCTCCACCCGGTAGCCCACGGTCTCGCTGTACTCGTCCCGGTGCGGAACCAGGAAGGGGGTGACCTCGAGCCGGCCCAGGTCCACGGCGACCCCATCCTGGAGTGGCTGCAGCGCGATGTTCTCCAGCCGCACCAGCTGATCCCAGGGCCCGTTGCTCGACAGGAAAGTCGCCATGCGCGGCATGGCATGGACCGGCACCTTCGAGCTGCCCCAGGCTTCGCGACCCAGGTGCATCAGGCCGGTGTAGTGGCCCATGTGGGCATGGGTCAGGAAGATGCCTCCCAGCTCTCCCGGCAGCGAGGCCTCCTGGGCCACGAAGTCCGGCGTGGCATCGATCAGCCAGTGACGGTCCCCATCGATCAGGCCCAGGCTGGCCACGCTGTGGCGGCCCGTCCGGCAGCACTCCTTGTCACAGCCGGCCTGGGGATGTCCCGCGTCCTGGGCGATGCCGAGCACCACCGCGTAGGGGGCCGGCTGATCCTGCGCACGGGCCCAGCAGGCCAACACGATCAACAGCTGCACTCGCTCCTCCTTCCCATTCGGCGTCTTCCTCGAGAACCCATCAGTAGTCCGCGACCGAGGCGTCCATCCACGCCAGCCTCGCCGGAATCCACGCCCGAATGTTGGCGAGCTCCTGATCGTAGTCCTCGACCACCGGAAGATAGCCGCCCAGAAAGTCGATCTCATCCCAGGGCCAGACCTCGAAGTTGCGGTCGACCACGTCCGCGTAGACCTCGACCTGGTCATCGACCCGGGCGAGCACAGCCTCCTCGGAGAGCTCTCCCGTGCGCAGCTCGAACCAGCGCGCGGCCATGTCCTCGCGAAAGCCCTCGCTCTGCGCCATGACCTGCACCCAGCTGGGACGGTAGAGGATCCAGCCTTCCGGGCTCTCGCTGTCGTTGTAGGTGGGTTGACCGAAGCTCAGGTCCAGGTCCCAGGGGGTGAAGAAGGCCCGCCCGTCCTGCTCCCGCCACAGGTGCACGCTGAGGTAGTAGGCGTCGTTGTTCTTCAGGAACTCCTCCAGCAGCAGAAAGTCGATGGCGCTGCTCCGATCGATGAAGTCGAAGAGGCCCGTCTCGGTACGGATGGCCTCGTGCCAGCCCTGGATCCAGGTCTGGATGCTGATCACTTCCTCGGTGGTGGGTTCCTTGGGATGCACCAGGCGCCAGTGCCCGAAGCCCACCGCCTCGTTGCTCCACACCCCCTCGCGGTCGTCCAGCTTGAGCACCATGGACCCCTCTGAGGGGATGTCGATGCGTGCCGCGTCCCGCTTGATGCGCTCGCTCAGGAAGTAGATTCCCAGCCACTGGTTGTTCAGCCTGAGCGTGCAGTTGCGGGTCTCCGGCGCATAGCGCTCCTCCTCTCCCCAGGACTGGAAGAGGTCGAAGCCCACCTTGTTGCGCAGGAAGGCGCGGTCGATCCAGGCCCCGTTGAGCACCCAGTCGCTCTCCGCCCCCATGCCCAGCAGGTCGATCTCGAGGTCCTCGCCCCCGTCGCGCAGCTCCAGGGCGTACTGCTTCTTGTCGAAACCGGAGGAGCTGCGGCCACGGAGCTCGACCCCAGCCTCTCCGTCGAACACGGTCAGCCCACCCGCGTCCTCCACCTCGAAGCGGCAGTCGACCTTGGGCTCGTCAGGGATGGCCTCCTCGCACTCCAGGGTCAGGGTGCACAGGCCCTCGACCCAACCCGGAACCGCCTCCCTTTCGGTGTCGCCAAGGAGTCCAGAATCCTTCGGCTCCTCCAGAGACAGCGGGGTGCAGGCCATGAAAAGCGACAACACACTGATCATCGTGCCACGGCGGGCTAAGCCCCGCATCAGGTCCTGCTGGACCCCGGAGTGCTCGTGACCATGAAGCTCAACATCAACGGACAGGAGCACGAACTCGACATCGCTCCCGACACCCCTCTCTTGTGGGTACTGCGCGACCGCCTGGGCCTGAAGGGCACGCGCTTCGGCTGTGGTGTCGGGCAGTGTGGCGCCTGCACGGTGCACTTCAGCGGCCAGGCCACCCGCTCCTGTGTCTTGCCCGTCGTGGCCTGCCAGGGCGTTCCGGTACGCACCATCGAGGACCTGGCCAAGGGGCACGAGCACCCGGTGGTGCAGGCCTGGATCGACCACGCCGTACCCCAGTGTGGCTACTGCCAGAGCGGGCAGATCATGACCGCTGCTTCGCTGCTGGAGCAGAACCGACGCCCCACCGACGCCGACATCGACGCCTTCATGACCAACCTGTGCCGGTGCGGAACCTACGACCGCGTCCGAGACGCCATCAAGGACGCCGCGTCGAAGCTGCCCGAGCCCCCTCCCCCCGAGCCACCCGAGGGCGAAGAAGACCCCGAGGCGGAAGGCGAAGTCCCCACGGATGGCGAAGAGAGCGACGGCGGAGGTGAGCGATGATCCACAACCTCAGCCGACGAGGCTTCCTGGGGGGGATGAGCGGCCTGGTCCTGGCCTTCCATCTGCCGGGCTGCAAGACCCTGGCCCCCGCTGACTCCACCATCAACCTGGGCACGGCCATCGCCGAGGGCATCGAGACCGACCTGAACGCCTGGATTCGCCTGGCGCCCAACGGCGTGGTCACGCTGCAGATGGGTGCCGCCGAGATGGGTCAGGGCGTGTACACCAGCCTGCCGATGATCCTGGCGGAGTTCCTGGACTGCGACTGGGATCAGGTTCGGGTCGAGTCCGCGCCCACCCACTCCGACTACGCCCGCGAGAGCTCCGTGGGACCCGCCGCGCAGATGACCGGAGGGAGCGAGTCCGTGCGTGGCTACTTCGGCGTCCTGCGCGAGGCGGGAGCGACCGCCCGCGGCATGCTCATCGCGGCCGCAGCGAAGCGCTGGGAGGTGGACCCCTCGGAGCTGAGCACCCAGGCAGGCCACGTGATCCATGGGGAGGAGCGGCTCTCCTACGGCGAGCTCTGCGAGGAAGCCGCCACCCTGAAGCCCGCCACGACGGAGCCCAAGCCCGCGTCCGAGTGGCGCATCCTCGGAACCGACATCCCACGGGTGGACGTACCGGCCAAGTGCGATGGCAGCGCGAGCTTCGGCATCGATGTGGAGGTCGAGGGCATGCTCTACGCCGCCATTCGCCACTGCCCCCACTACGGCGGAAGCCTGAAGAGCTTCGACGACGAAAAGGCCTTCGAGGACCCTGACGTCATCGACGTCTTCGCCTACGAGCAGGGCGCGGTCATCTGCGTCGCGGAGAGCTTCTGGCAGGCAAAGAAGGGCATCGAGGCGGTGGAGATCGAGTGGGACATGGGCGAAGGCGCCGGCCTGGACGACGCGCGCATCGGGGAGATCCTGCAGGAGGCTCTGGACAACCAGAGCTACAAGGTCCAGAGCGAGGGCAGCCTTGGCGAGCCCACCATCACGGCCACCTACGAGGTGCCCTACCTGGATCACGCCCCCCTCGAGCCCGTGAACGCCACGGCCTGGGTGCAGGCCGACCGCGTGGATCTCTGGGCACCCACCCAGGCCCAGGGCATGGTGCAGCGCCACGCCGCGAAGATCACCGGACACAAGCGGGAACAGGTCCACGTCCACACCACCCTGCTCGGGGGTGGCTTCGGCCGGAAGAGCTTCTGGGACTTCACCAACGCGGCCGTCTTTGCCAGCCAGCACATGAAGCGCCCCGTCAAGCTGATCTACACCCGCGAGCAGAGCTTCGCGAAGGGCTACTACCGCCCCCGCATGCTCTGTCGTCAGAGCGCTCGACTGGACGCCGACGGCATGCCCTTGGACTGGCGCATCGAGGTCGCTGGCCAGAACATCGCCGAGCTCTTCATCGGCTTCGGGCCCATGCTCAAGCTCGACCCTCTCGAGCACATCGCCCTGGGCGGCCTGGTCCATCTCCCCTACACGATCCCCAACACCCGGACGGACTACGCCCGGGTCCGCCTGCCCATCCCGGTGGGGTGGTGGCGCAGCGTCGAGGGGAGCACCAACGGCTTCTTCCGGGAGTGCTTCCTGGACGAGATGGCCCACGCCGGAGGTCAGGATCCCATCGACCTGCGCCGGAAGCTGCTGGCCGACAACCCGCGCTTCCTCAAGGTCTTCGAGGCGGCCCTGGAGGCGGCGGGCGAGCTGAAGCCGGGCCTTGCCCGAGGCACCGCCATCTTCAAGAGCTTCGGCAGCATCGTGGCCGAGGTCGCCGACGTCGAGGTCATCGAAGGGCAGGTCTACTGCCGCAACGTGGGGGCTGCCATCGACTGCGGCACCGCCATCCACCCCAAGGGCGCGAAGTACCAGGTGTCCGGGGCCGCGACGATGGGGCTCTCGGCCGCACTCCACGAGGGCCTCTCCTTCCAGGACGGGGCGGTGACGCAGACCAACTTCCACGACTACCCGCTGGCCAGGTTGAAGCAGGCCCCCCGGGTCAAGGTGGCCATCGTGAACAGCGGCGAGGAGATGGGCGGCGTGGGCGAGCCCGGCCTTCCTCCCATCGCGGGCACCCTCGGCAACGCCATCTTTGCGGCGACCGGCACGCGCATTCGGCGGCTACCCGTGGGAGACCAGCTCCAGGCCTAGCCGCTCAGGGGGTGGTCTCGGAGACGTGCTCGCCCATGGTCCACACCGCGGTTCTCTTCAGCTCGCCGGTGTCTCGGTTCCAGTAGCGCCAGGTCCCGTCCGCCTTGTCTTCGACGTAGGTGCCTTCCTCCCGTAGGACGCCCGTGTCGGTCCATGCCTTCCAGGATCCGTGCATCTCTCCCGCGACGTAGCGCAGCTGGCTCTTGCGCTGGCCACTCTCGTACCACCACTCCCAGTGGCCGTCCTCACGGTCATCGATGAAGAAGGACTCCTCCTTCAGCTGGCCGTCGTCGTACCACCTCTGGAGCCGACCGGTCCGCTTCCCCTGGGAGAAGCTGGCCTCCTCCAGCAGCTGACCGCTCTCGCTCCAGAGCCGGACCGAAGCCTCCCGCTTGTCGTCCACGTAGGTCCTCTCGCTCAGCTGCTGGCCCGTCCGGCCCCAGGTGGTGAAGGTGCCCTCCCGCTGACCCGCAACGAAGGTCTGCTCCTGCTTCAACTGGCCGCTCAGGAACCAGCTCTGGTGCAGGCCGTCCCGCTCCCCCGCGATCCAGTTCCCGTCCTCCCGCACCTGACCGCCCTCGTACCAGCTCGTGGATCGCCCCTCCAGCTTCCCCTCCACGTTGGTCTCCTCCTTCCCCAGCTCACCGCTCTCGAACCACTCCCGCCAGGCGCCGTCCCGCCGCTCCATCACAAAGGCCCCCTCGATCCGGGGCTGTCCCTGGGACCACCACTCGCGGTAGGGACCGTTTCGCTGCCCCAGCTCGTAGAGGGCCTCCCGCTCCAGCTGACCGCCTCCGTACCAGGCTCGCTCCGGGCCGTGCTTCTCTCCGTCCTGGTAGCGGCCCTCGATCTCCACTTGTCCGTTGCTGTACCAGTTGGCGTAGGGGCCCTGTTTCGTGCCCTCCTCGTCCTCGCACCAGAAGGCAGCCAGGTCCCTCTCGATGCCCGGGAGCTTGATCATCTCGCTGCCATCAGGGCAGTCGTCACCGGACTGGGTCTCGTACAGGATCACCAGGATCACTGCGCCAGCGACCAGCCCGCTGGCCATCAGCAAGCCCAGAGGGCGGGCGTCGGTGGCCTCGCCAACGTCCTCGGGAAGGGGCGCGTCATCGTCCTGTGCGAGCTCCCAGAGCCTGGCTCGCTTGCGGTCGTGCCAGGCGGAGATGGCCAGTCCACCGACCAGGATCCCGACCCCCACCGCCGTGCCCCCACCGACGAGAACCGGGTCGCGGGCGAAGGCCTCCAGCCAGGAGCTCACGCCGACGACCACGAGCAGCACCAGGCCGGCCAGCGCGTAGAGCAGCAGCCGGATGTACCCTCGGTGAACTCGGCGCGGCATGTGCGCAGCCTACCCCTTCTGGCCCACCAAGGGCCACACCCGAGAAGCCTGGGATCGAGGCAGCTCCCGATCGACAGCCACCCACGCTTCGCCTCCCATCCCGGCTCCAACCACCGGCCCCATGCCCGCGGAACCGGACAGTCCGATCCCAAGCCGTATACGGCCGACGAGGCGGGGCTTGTCGAAGGCCACCGATCGGCGAAGGTCGGCCTGTTCCACCTTGCGCGTGATCCAGTCCGGAGGGCGCACGCCGCGGGTCATGTCCAGGGCAGCGCGCATGGCCTCCATCGCCGCGGTGGCCGGAGCCCTGCCGGGGGGCAGCACCACCGGATCGAGAAGCTGCGCCAGGCGCTCCGCGTCCACCCGCGCGCTGAACTCCACGCACACCTCCTCACGCGCGGCCACCACGTTTCGGTCCGGGAGCAGGTCCTCGAGCAACTCCAGGGCCATGGGAAAGTCAGCCCCCTCCTCGTCCAGGGGCAGGGAGACCGAATGGGACAGGCCCAAGAGCCCCGCGTTGCGGATCGCCTGGCCCACGCTCATCCCCGTGGTGCTCCCTGTCAGGAAGGACAAGGCGGAGGCCAGGTGGTCGAAGAGCAGCTCCTCACCGTCGGAGGACTGCACGCGCAGCGAGGCGAAGCGGAGCTGGGGCGAGCCCTCCAGCAGAGAGGAGGGTTCCACGTCGACGCGGAGCTCACGGCGACCCCAGGCTTCGGCCCCGTCCAGGCAGGCCACCAGCTCGCTCATCCCCGGCAGTGCTGCGAGCAGACCGAGATCCCAGTCCAGGCCCACGCCCGCCGCCGCGACGCAGAGCACCTGCAGGCGACCGTCGGAGATCTCGAGTCCGGCTGTCAGAGAGCCGCCCAGACTGGTGAGCAGGGAGCCCAGCGCACCGCAGTCCAGAGGGCCCAGGCCCTGCGGGCTGAGGAAGTCGGGCAGCGCGCTCTCCAGGTCGGTGGATGCCAGAAGCGCGCCCGCCTGAGCCACCACTTGGGCGCGCGCTGTCTCCGGCACACTCCCCGCAAGCTCTCGGACCACGGCATCGGCGAGCGCGGCCTTCCATCCCCCGGTCAGGGTGCCCTCCACCAGGCCGTGTTCCAGCAGGAGACCCACCATCTCCCGGCTCCCGAAGGCGAGCTCCTGACGGTTCACGAGGCTCAGCTGAACGCCGCCTCCCAGGCCAGCCCCGAGCTGGGCCAGGGGCTCCTCGAAGGCTCCAGTGACCGAGAGACCCGCCCCGGAAGACAGCGCCACGGTGAGCTCCGCTTCGGCTTCGGTGAGGTAGTCCTCCCGCCCGGTGCGGAAGAGCTCGACGCGACCGCGCAGCCTCGGGTCGGCCAGGCAGGTCAGGTTGCCGTGGCCTTCGACCCCGAGGGAGTTCCCGACGGGCAGGAGCCGGCTCAGCAGCCAGTGGTGCGACGCGGAGCTGAGTGTCGCCGGGTCATCGCGCAGGGCACCGTAGACCCAGGACTGCACCACGGGCAGATCGACCAGGCGTGGCAGCCCGTGCTCCAGCATGTCGGCGGGCTGGGCGTCCAGCACCACGGTGCCCAGTGGCCCCATCTTGCGAACCGCTTCGACCCAGTCGGCGGCCTGGATGTCGGGCACCACGGCACCGACCAGTCCCAGCGCTCCGCCCAGCAGGGTGTTGTCCGTCCCCGGCGGCTGGAACTGCGGCTCGGCCGGGGCCTGCGCCTGCTGGGTCTGGGGGGCCGGGGTCTTCTGGGTGGACAGGGTCAAGAGACACCTCCTGCCCAGCCCTGAAGCAGGAGGCGTACCACCCCTCGATCAACCGAATTTCAACCCCTTGGCTGGGCGAGGTGGCCGGATTTCGACGGGAGCCGACAGCGGGGGTGTCCAAAAGCCGACACCCTCGGCCTCCGCGTCAGCTGTGGAAGCGGGTCCCCTCCGAAGCCATCCGCTCCAGCAGCGAGGGCGGCGCGAAGCGCTCGCCGTGCTCGGCCTCCAGCCGCAGGCTCTGCGCGAGAAACTCCTCGGCTCCGATCCGATCGATGTAGGAGAGCGGCCCCCCGGTCCAGGGACTGAAGCCCCACCCCATGATGGCGCCCACATCGGCGTCCTCGGCCGAGCGGAGCACGCCGTCCTCCATGATGCGGGCCGCCTCCAGACACTGGGTGTACAGGAAGCGCTGCTGAAGCGACTCGATGCTCGGCTGCTCCGCCGCGGGCGGAAAGAGCTCGCCGAGACCATCCCACAGGCGCTTGTCGGGGTAGTCGTAGAAGCCGGTGCCACCGCGCTTGCCGGTACGGCCCGCCCCCACGACCTGCTCCAGGATGGGCTGCGAGGGGTTGTCCGGGGCGGCGTCTCCCAGGTCGGCGCGGGTCTGCCGACCCACCTGCACCATCAGCGCCAGGCCCACCTCGTCCGCCAGCTGAAGAGGGGGCATGGGCATGCCGGTCGCCCGGCCGGCGTTCTCGATCAGCGCAGGACTCACCCCCTCCTGCAGCATGGCGAGGCCCTCGGTGATGTAGGTCCCGAAGACACGGCTGGTGTAGAAACCCCGCGCATCGTTCACCACGATCGGGGTCTTCCCGATGGCCTGCACGAAGTCCAGGGTCCAGGCCAGGCAGGCCTCGCTGGTCTTCTCGCCCACGATGACCTCCACCAGGGGCATCTTCTCGGCGGGGCTGAAGAAGTGCATGCCGATGAACTGCTCCGGGCGGGACGAGGCGCTCGCCAGGCCCGTGATCGGCAGGGTGGAGGTGTTGCTGCCGTAGACCGCGTCCTCGGGCAGCACCGCCTCGGCCATTCCCGTGACGCGAGCCTTGACCTCCCGGTCCTCGAAGACCGCCTCCACCACCAGTCGGCAGCCCTCCAGCCGCGCGTAGTCCGCTGTCGGCGTGATGCGCGCCAGGATGGCGTCGCGCTTCTCCGGCGTGCTTCGGCGCCGCGCGATGCGCTTCTCCTCGATGGTCGCGACCTGAGCCTTGCCCGCGTCCGCTCGTGCCTGGTCGACGTCCAGCAAGAACACCTCGATGCCGGCCTTGGCCGCCGCATAGGCGATGCCCGCACCCATCAGCCCGGCGCCCAGCACCCCGATGCGCGTGTAGCGTCGCTTCTCCACGTCCTGCGGTCGCCGGGCCAGCTTGTTGGCGCGCTGCAGGCCCAGGAAGAGGGTGCGCACCATCGCCCCCGCGGTCGGGTCGACCAGCAGGGACACGAAGTAGCGTTGCTCCACCACGAGCGCCGCGTCCAGCGGAAGGCGAAGTCCCTCGAAGAGGCAGCTGAGAACCGCCCGGCCCGCCGGGTAGTTCCCAAAGGTCTTCTCCCGGAACATGGCGTTGGCGACCATGAAGGTCTGCGCCGTGGTCGGCACCTCGAAGCCACCCCCGGGGATGCGGAAGCCCTTGCGGTCCCAGGGCTGCTCCGCCGTCGCTGCGTCGCTGCGAAGCCAGGCCGCGGCTGCGGCGACGGGCTCCTCCTCCACCGCGTCGACCAGACCCTGGGCCAGCGCCTTGTCCGCTCGCAGCTGCTTGCCCTCCATCAGCAGGGGCAGCGCGGCCTGGACGCCGATCATGCGCGGCAGGCGCTGCGTTCCTCCCGCACCGGGCAGGAGACCGAGCGTGGCCTCCGGCAGGCCCACCCGTGCCTTCGGGTGCAGCACCCGGTGGTGACAGGCCAGGGCCAGCTCGAAGCCGCCCCCCAGAGCGCTGCCGTTGATCGCCGCAGCGACCGGCTTGCCGCAGGTCTCCATGCGACGAAGCAGCTGCGAGAGAGCGCCGGCCCCCTTCGAAAGCTCTTCCGCCGAGCGCCCGGGCTGGCACATCTGCTCGATGGTCTCCAGGTCTGCGCCGGCGATGTAGTCCTTCTTGGCGCTGGTCACGACGATGCCCTGCACGCTCTGGTCGGCGACGACGGCCTCGAGCGCCGCGGAGAAGGCCTCCAGCGAGTCCTGGTTGAAGACGTTCTGACTGCGGCCCGGCATGTCCCAGGTCAGCACGGCGATGTGGTCTTCGATCTGGGTGCGGATCATCCCAGCCTCTCGATGATGGTGGCGGTGCCCATCCCCGCTCCGACGCACAGGACCACCAGCCCATAGCGAAGCTGGCGTTCTTCGAGTTCGTCCAACAGCGTGCCCAGGATCATGGCGCCCGTGGCACCCAGCGGGTGGCCCATCGCGATCGCTCCACCGTTGACGTTGACGACATCCTGGTCCAGCCCGAGCTCGGCCACGAAGCGGAGCACCACCGCGCTGAAGGCCTCGTTGATCTCCCACAGGTCGATGTCCGTGGGCGACAGTCCCGCGCGATCCAGCGCCTTGCGAGCAGCCGCTGCAGGGCCGTCCAGCATGATGGTGGGCTCGCTCCCGATGCTGGCAAAGCTGACGATGCGGGCCCTCGGCTGGAAGCCGTGGACCGTGACGGCCTGCTGCGAGGCGAGCAACACCGCCGCAGCTCCATCGACGATGCCGGAGCTGTTGCCCGCGGTGTGGACGTGCTGAATGCGCTCCAGCTGCGGGTACTTCTGAAGGGCGACCGCGTCGAAGCCGTAGCGCTCGCCCATCACCTCGAAGCTGGGACGCAGCTTCGCCAGGCTCTGCGCTGTGGTCGTCGGCCGCATGTGCTCGTCGCGCTCCAGCACCACCAGCCCGTTGCGGTCCTTCACGGGCACCACGCTGCGGGCGAAGGCTCCCCGCTCCCACGCGCTCGCGGCTCGGTGCTGGCTCTGCGCAGCGTAGCGATCACAAGCCTCGCGGGTTGTCCCGTCCAGGGTGGCGAGCAGGTCGGCGCTGACGCCCTGCGGGACGAAGGCCGTCGCGTGAGCGATGTTGGGATCGGTGGCCCAGGCACCGCGGCTGCTGCCCATCGGCACCCGGCTCATGCTCTCCACGCCACCGCCCACGGTGAGCTGGCACATGCCCGCCATCACCTTGGCAGCCGCCAGGTTGGTGGCCTCCAGACCCGACGCACAGAAGCGGTTGATCTGAACCCCAGGTACGTCCTGGCCGTAGTCGGCCATCAGCGCCGCGATGCGGGCGATGCAACTCCCCTGCTCCATCACCGGCTCCACGCAGCCCAGCACCACGTCATCGATCACCGAGGGATCGAAGTCCTCACGCTCGGGCAGGGCCCGCAGGACGGTGGTGGCCAGTTCAACGGGAGCGAGGGTGCTCAGCGCTGCCCCCGCCTTCCCCTTGCCTCGCGGTGTTCGCACCGCATCGATCAGGTAGCAGTCCATACTAGAACATGTTCTACTTCCAACTAGAACATGTTTCAACACCCCTCTTCGAAGAAGCCCCTGGCGCCCCTCGAGGGCCGGAGGGTGTTGGATCTCTCTCGCTACCTCCCGGGCCCCTGGCTGACGCGGGTGCTCTGCGACCTGGGGGCAGAGGTCCTGAAGGTGGAGCCTCCCGGTGGAGAAGGGCTGCGTCACCTCCCTCCGCTCCAGGACGGCGTGGGCAAGGCCTACATGGCCCTCAACGCCGGCAAGGAGGTGATCGAGCTCGATCTGAAGAAGCCGGAGGAGCGGGACAGCCTGCTGGACCGGATCCCTTCCTTCGACGTTCTCGTCGAGAGCTACCGTCCGGGCAAGCTCGCGAAGCTGGGCCTCAGCATGGAGGAGCTGCACACGCGCAACCCCCGCCTGGTGGTCTGCTCGGTCAGTGGCTACGGCCAGAGCAGTCAGCGGGCTGGGCACGACCTGAACTACACCGCCAGGGCCGGCACGCTGGGTCTCTTCGGTCCTCCGGACGGCCCACCCCAGGTTCCCGGTGTTCAGATCGCGGACATCGGCGGGGCACTGCACGGCGTGATCGGAGTCCTGGCGGCCCTGATGGAGGGAAGCGGGCGACACCTCGACATCTCCATCGCGCGCAGCACCCTGCCCTTCGCGGTGATGGCCCTCGCCGGCGACGCTGGTGTGCGAGGCCGTGGCATGTTCACCGGAGGCGCCGCGGGCTGCCAGGTCTACGAGACCCGGGACGGGGGCTACATGGCGCTCGCGGCCCTGGAGCCGCACTTCTTCGCGCGCTTTTGCGAGCTCGCGGGCATCCCACAGTGCAGCCCCTGGACCGAGGAGTCCATCCCCGCGCTGCGAGAGACCTTCCTGTCGCGGACCCGCGCGGAGTGGATCGCCCTGCTGGACGGCGAGGACGTGTGCTGTGAACCCGTGCTCAGCCGCGACGAGGCCCTGGCGGACACCGAGGTCGGCGCGGACTGGCAGTCCTGGCGAGGTTTCAGCGTGCTCCGAGCCAGCCTGGGTGGTCCTCCTCCCGAGCTCGGCTGAGTGAACGAACCACTTCCCCCACGCCGGGATAGTGCCAACCCCGACCCGACGCCCGGGTCCTCTACGGAAACCCAGACAACCATCGAGAAGACGCAATGAAGCTCGGACTCATGCTCGGCTACTCGGGCGCCAAGATGCAGCTGAACATGGACTTCGTCCTGGAAGCGGAGCGCTGCGGATTCGACTCCGTGTGGACCGCGGAAGCCTGGGGCAGCGACGCGGTGTCGCCGCTGGCCTGGATCGGCGCGCAGACGACAAAGATCAAGCTGGGCACCGCGATCATGCAGCTCCCCGGCCGAAGCCCGGCCAACACGGCGATGACCGCGATGACCCTGGACGCCCTGTCCGGCGGACGCTTCATCCTGGGCCTGGGCACCAGCGGCCCGCAGGTCGTCGAGGGTTGGCACGGAAGGCCCTTCCACAAGACCCTCACCTGGATGCGGGAGTACATCACCATCGTCCGCACCATCCTGCAGAGGGAGGAGCACCTCCGCTTCGACGGCGTTCACTACCAGCTCCCCTACGAGGGACCCAACAGCACCCACCAGGGCAAGTCGCTCAAGTCCATCCTTCACGGTCGTCCGGACATCCCCATCTTCACCGGAAGCATGGCGCCGAAGAGCCAGCAGCTCAGCGCCGAGCTGGGCGATGGCTGCATCCTCACCTGCATGAACCCCGAACGACCCGAGGTGCTGGAGGAGAACTTTTCGCTGGGTCTGGAGCGGGCCGGCAAGACCCGCGACCAGTTCGAACTCTGCCCTTCGATCGCGGTGGGCGTGGGTCCGGCGGAGTTCATCCGCCCCATGCTCAAGAAGTCCCTGGCGCTCTACATCGGTGGCATGGGAAGCCGAAAGAAGAACTTCTACAAGGACTACGTCTGCAAGGTGGGCTTCGAGGCCGAGGCACACCACATCCAGGATCTCTACCTGGATGGCAAGAAGAAGGAGGCCATCGCGGCGGTTCCCGACGCAATGGTCGACACCTTCCACCTGGTGGGAAGCCCCGAGCAGATTCGGGACCGCCTGGAGGTCTGGAAGGAGAGCGGCACCGACACCCTGCTGATCGGCTGCCAACAGATAGAAGCCATCCGTCTGCTCGGTGAGTTGAACAGCTGAGTCGGATATGGAGGGGTGATGAAGATCGGCATCATCGGCGGCTCCGGGCGCGAAGGTCAGGGCCTGGCCACCCGGTGGCGAGGGCAGCACGAGGTCTTCCTCGGCAGCCGCGACCCCCAGCGGGGACGTGCCGCTGGCGCAGGCCTGGGGGTGCAGGGTGGAGGCAACGAGGAGGCCTGCCGGGCCGAAGTCGTGGTGCTCGCCGTCCCCTACTCCGCCCACCAGGCCACCCTCGAAGCCCTCCGGCCCCACCTCCGAGGCAAGGTCCTCATCGACATCACCGTGCCCCTACGCCCTCCCAAGGTCCGCACCGTGCACCTGCCAGAGGGACAGTCCGCAGCTCTGGAGGCTCAGAGCCTGCTGCCCGAGACCACCGTCGCCGCCACCCTGCACCACGTCAGCAGCGCGCATCTGACAAGCGGAGAGCTCGACTGCGATGTACTGGTGTGTTGTGACGACAAGGCTGCACGCGAGCGAGTCATGACCTTGATCGAGGATCTTGGGGTTAAAGCACTCGACGCGGGGCGACTGCGCAACAGCATCGCCCTGGAAGCTCTAACGCCGGTGCTCATCCACATGAACAAGCGCTACGGCAGTGCCGGCACGGGCATCCGCATCACGGGACTTTGAGCCATGCCGGTTTTCCTGACCCCCATCGTCAACCTGCCACGCCGCATCAAAGAGGGCGATGACGTCGCTGGGCTCATCAAGGAGCGGGTGGAGATCCAGCCCGGCGACGTGGTGGTCATCGCGAGCACGCTGATCTCCAAGGCCGAAGGCCGGCGCGTCCGTCTCTCCGAGGTGCAGCCGAGCTTCCGCGCCATCAAGCTGGCCGAGCAGGTCGAAAAGGACCCACGGATGGTCGAGCTCGTGCTCCGGGAGAGCCAGTTCGTCTCCCGCAGCAAGCCCGGGGTGTTGATCACCAAGCACCGCCTTGGTTTTGTGAGCGCGAACGCCGCCATCGACCAGTCCAACGCGGGCGGCGACGTGCTCCTGCTGCCCAAGGACCCCGACGGCTCGGCCCTCCGCATCGCCAACGTCCTGGGCTGCGCGGTCGTGATCAGCGACTCCTTCGGACGCCCCTTCCGCCGAGGCACCACCGGTGCAGCCATCGGCGTGGCCGGCATGGACGCGCTGGTCGATCTGCGCGGCCGGCGTGACCTGGACGGGCGACCGCTGGAGACCACCAAGGTCGCCCGGGCCGACCAGCTGGCGGCGTCCGCGGAGCTGTGCATGGGACAGGCCGACGAGGGCATCGGCGCGGTGCTCATCAGCGGGCTCGAAATCCCCTTCGGCCACGGCAGCGCCCAGGATCTCGTCCGTCAGGTCGAAGACGACCTCTACGCGTGAGGGTCGTCTGCCTGGCGGGTGGCGTCGGCGGCGCCCGACTCGTCCAGGGCCTGGCGCGAATCGACGAGCTCGACCTGAGCGTGATCGTCAACACCGGGGACGACTTCGACCACTGGGGCCTGCGCATCTGTCCCGATCTGGACACGGTGATGTACACCCTCGCCGGACTCGCGGATCCCGATCGGGGATGGGGTCTGGAAGACGAGAGCTTCAACGCCTTCGACGCGATGCGCACCCTGGGGGGCGAGGACTGGTTCGCCCTGGGAGACCGCGACCTGGCGACCCACATGCGCCGTACGGCTGCGCTCCAGCAAGGGCTTCCCCTGGGCGAGGTCACCCGGAGGCTGTGCGAGGCCCTCGGCGTCCGCATCCGCATCCTGCCAATGTCCGACGCCCCCTGCCCCACCATCGTCAACGGAGGAGACTTCCAGACCTGGCTGGTGCGCCAGCGGGCTCCGCGGGTCGAGTCCCTGCAGACCACCCCGGGCCCCGCCGCCCCGGGGGTCCAGATGCTGCTGGCCGAGGCCGAGCTCATCGTCATCGCGCCCAGCAACCCCTACGTGTCCATCGACCCCATCCTGGGCTGCATCGAGCTTCCCCGGGGGGTCCCCGTGGTCGCGGTCAGCCCCATCGTCGCGGGACACGCTGTGAAGGGTCCTCTCGGACACATGATCCCGGCGCTGGCCAACCGCAAGGCCAGCGCACAGGCCATCTGGGACCACTACACGGACCGGGGTGTCGCCCTGCACGGCATGCTCGTCCAGATCGGTGACTCGATCACGGGCCGCTTCGGAGCCACCGAGATCGTCATGGGAGGACCTGCCGACCGCGAACGGCTGGCCCGAGAGCTGTTGGAGCTCCGGTGATCTGGGGTCTCATCCCGGTCAAGGACTACCTGCACGCCAAGTCTCGGCTGGCCGCGGTCCTGCCGCTCGAGCAGCGCAAGGAGCTGGCCCGCAACCTCTTCCTCCACGTGGCTGCCCAGGCCGCCCAGGTCGTGGACGAGCTCGCGGTGCTCACGGACAGCGCCGAGGTGGCCACGGACGCTCGCGCCCTCGGCGCCCGGGTCCTGCTCGACCGGAGACCGGGCCTGGCACACATCGTCGATGACGGCCTCGACAGTCTCCGGGGTGAGAGGGCCCTGGTCCTGATGGCGGACCTTCCTCGGGCCTCCAGGGAAGAACTCCAGCTCCTCGTCGCGCAGTCAGGGCCCACCGTCGTCCCGGACCGTCACGGCCTGGGCACCAACGCGCTGCTGACCTTCCTCCCCGCTGCTGCGACCTGTTTCGGCAGCCCTCGCAGCTTCACCCTCCACGAGCAGGCGGGCTACGCCGCCCTCCACCTGCCGGAGCTGGCCTGGGATCTGGACACCCCCGACGATCTCTACGACAGCAGAGCGCAGCTGCCCCGCAACCTGGAACCGTCCAGGCAGGACTCGCAGCGAGGATGATCGCTCTCCTGGCCTGCGTGCAGCCCCTGGACCTTCCCGACGACCTGGCGATCGAAGGCGTGCCGACGGGGGTTCAGAGCATCTCGGCACGCGGCCAGGACTTCGAGATCTGGTACCCGGCACCGGATGGGGCGGGCGAGCCCGAACAAGCGGACATCCTGCAGTTCGTCCCGCAGGAGGTGCAGGATGCGGTGGGGGGAGTGGACCTGCCCGCTCTGCACTCCGGGGTCCGGGACGCGCCGGTCCGAAACAGCGATGAGCTCTACCCCGTCGTGGTCTTCAGCCACGGCTTTGGCGGCTACCGCCTGCAGTCGCTGGACCTGACCACCCACTGGGCCAGTCGCGGCTACGTCGTGATCGCCGCAGACCATCCCGGGCGACGCATGCAGGACCTGCTGCCCTGCGTGTTCTCACCCCCGCTGGATGGCTGTGATCTGAGCTTCGATGATCCCGGCCCGAAGGACGTCGAGGACATCCTGGACTGGCTCGAGGAGCACGCGGAGGACTTCGACGCCGACCTGGACCACATCGCGCTGGCGGGTCACTCCGCAGGTGGCGCGACCACCGCGACCCTGGGGAACGAGGACGAACGCTTCTCCGCCCTGCTCCCGATGGCCGCTGCCCAGTCCGTGGAGCGCGAGGTCCCCACCCTCTCGCTCCACGAGCACTCGCATCCCTGGGGGGATCGCAATGTGCCCAGACGGTGAAATGTCCACGGCACCATCACCGAATGTGGTACCTGCCTGATGGACCCCGGAGGACTGCACCGTGCTCTTGATGGCTCTTGGTCTCATCACCCTCGCCGGCTGCAAGCTCGACCCGCTGACAACCGACACCTCCTGGCCCGAACCGGAGGCGGATGCCGACACGGACGCCGACTCCGACAGCGATACGGACTCCGACAGCGACTCCGACTCCGACTCCGACTCCGACTCCGACTCCGACAGCGACTCCGACAGCGACTCGGACGCCGACAGCGACTCCGACAGCGACGCGGACTCCGACAGCGACACCGACAGCGACAGCGACACGGACACCGCCTACTTCACCTACTCCTACCGTGGCGATGTGACGCTCAGTTCAGGCCCTGCCGCCCTCAACGGTGTCGAGGAGTTCGCCTTCTACAACTTCGTGAGCGGGTCGGACCTCTGCGTCTTCGCCTACGACATCGACTCGTCCGCTGAGCGCACCGACTGCTCCAACTGCGACTGGGCCTTCACGCTGGACGCCTCCAACACGGCGAACACCGTCAGCACCGCGTGCACCCAGCTGGAGAATTCAGGGGTCACCGGCCTGACCACCTTCAGCGCCGACGGCGACCAGTACAACTACGGCTACTCGTCGGACTACAACGGCTACGGCGAAGTCCTCTTCTACTACTTCAGCGGCTACGGCTGGTACGCGGTCGCTCTCGCGAGCCTGTCCGGAACCAACCTCACCTACGACTGGCCCGCGCCCTACTACTACCAGTACTAGGCTGTCCGCGGCCTCGGCGCGCGCCGAAGAGCGATCACTGCCGAACGAAGGAGGTCTGCCCTCCGACCAGAAAGCCGCGGCACTGCTCCACGAACTCCTTCAGGTGGTCCAGGTAGGGCGCGTGTCCGTAGCCATCGGGCTCCATGAAAGTGGCCTGCGGCAGGTGCTCGCGAAAGAAGTTCACCGCGTTGGAAGGCAGCACCCGGTCACGACGTCCCCAGAAGACCAGCACGGGGAGGTGCAGCTCCTGGAGGTCCTTCTCGGTGAGCAGATGCTCCACATCGATCTGGTCCAAGAGCGAGCGGATCGGTCCGCGCGCAAGGCGGGCCCTCGCCCCCCAGGCGAAGAGATGACGCGCCCGCTCCACCCCCTGGAAGCGATCGACGAAGCCCAAGGCGTCCTGGTGAGAGCCCATGTGGAACTGCGACAGCATCTCCTTCAGGTCTTCTCGGTCCATCGGCGCACCACCCGGCGAGGCCAGCACCAGGCGCAGCACCCGACCGGGCACCGCCTGGGCCACACGAATGGCGACCATGCCGCCCAGGGAGTTGCCAAAGACCACCGTGGGCTCCTCCAGGAGCTCCTCCACCGCCGGCGGGACGTACTCCCGCAGGACCGACGGTCCCATGCCTTCTTCGGGTGGCGGCGAGAAGCCATGACCCGGCAGGTCCAGCGCCAGGACCTGGCGGTGGTAGCGCGCCAGGATCTCCATCAGCGGCTGGTAGTCCAGCGCCGAACTTCCGAGGCCGTGCAGAAGCAGTACCGGCGGTCCCTCCCCGGAACCCTCCTTCACCAGAGCGTGCAGGCCCCCGACGATGCGCGAGACGAACCCACGGCGCCGGGCTCCGTGGAGTTGAAGGTGCTCGAGGCGTCGGAGGATGGCGTTGAAGGACACGCACCCACACCCTACCTCACCAAGGATCCGGATCGGACCATGGCCAGGTAGAACATGTTCTAGTAGAATGTAGAACACGTTCTAGTGAGAGAGCATGTCGGTCGACATTCTGAAGTGCGAAACCCACATCGAACCCTGGGAGACCTACCGCTGGCTGCGGGAGGAGGCCCCGGTCTACTGGGACCCCCACAACGAACTGTGGGTCATCAGCCGCTACGACGACATCATCAGCATCAGCCGGGACCCGGACACCTTCACCTCGGCGGAGGGGAACCGACCCAAGATGGAGCGCGACCCGTCCTTCATCAACATGGACGGCGCCGGGCACCTGAAGCGCAGGGGCCTGATCCAGAAGTTCTTCACCAAGGGTGCCTGCCAGCACATGGAGCACGGCATGCGCGCCATGGCACGGGAACTCATCCTCCCCGCGGTGGAGGCGGGGAGCTGCGAGTTCGTCGCCGACATCGCGGCTCCTCTGCCCCTGCAGGTGATCGGCAGGGTTCTGGGGGATCCCCCGAGGTCTGGGACCGACTGCACCAGTGGATGGACATCTTCGTCCAGGGCGGCTGCGGTCCGGAGTACGTGACCGAGACGGTGCAGGACACCTACCTGGAGTTCGCGGCACACCACTACGAGCTGGCCGCCGAGCGCATGACGGACCCGCGGGACGACCTCATCTCGCTGTGGCTCAAGGCCAGGATCGACGGCGAGCCCATGACCGAGGACGAGATCCTCTTCGAACACACGATGATCCTGGTCGGCGGCAGCGAGACCACCCGCAACGCCATCAGCGGCGGCCTCTACGAGCTCATCCGGGATCCCGAGCAGTGGGAGTGGCTCCGTGCGCACCCCGAGGCCATTCCCAACGCCTGCGAAGAGATGACCCGCTGGGTCACCCCCTTCATCAACATGAGCCGCACGGTGACCCGCGACGTCGAGTTCCGCGACAAGACCCTGCGGAAGGGGGAGGAGCTGATCATGCTCTACCCCGCCGCCAACCGGGACCCTCGCGCCTTCGAGAACCCGGACACCTTCGACGTGCGCCGGCGCTTCGACCGCAAGCCCGTCGCCTTCGGCTACGGGCGCCACCACTGCCTGGGCGCGAACCTGGCCCGCGTGGAGATGAAGGTCCTCTACGAGGAGCTGTTTCGCGCCGTCTCGAAGGTGGAGTTCGCAGGAGAGCCCACCTTCCGCATGAGCAGCTTCATCCGAGGGCCCAAGACACTGCCCGTGCGTTTCACCCCCGCCTGAAACGGACGGTGCCGCGCGGACCACGACAGAATCGGGCGCCCCGATGACGACCCTGACCTACAGCCCGAAGGTCTTCCTTCCCCTGACCAACCTCTGCCGCAACGTCTGCGACTACTGCGCCTTCCGAAAGCGGCCCGCGGAGAGCTGGACCCAGTCCCCCGACGAGGTCCGCCAGGTCCTGGTCGAGGGCGCGCGCCTGGGCTGCACCGAGGCCCTGTTCTGCCTGGGCGACACGCCGGAGAGCCTCTTTCCCTCCTACCGCGCCCTGCTGGGGAGCTGGGGCTTCGACTCCACCGTGGACTACCTGGTCTGGGCCGGAGAACTCGCCCTGGAGACGGGCCTGCTGCCCCACACCAACGCCGGGCTGTTGAGCGCTCCCGAGATGGAGCGGCTGGCGCGGGTCAACGCCTCCCTCGGGCTCATGCTGGAGAGCGTCAGCGAGCGCCTGTGCGAACCCGGCGGGCCCCACGCAGCAGCACCGGACAAGCGACCAGCGCGTCGTCTGCGCATGCTGGAGGAGGCCGGAGAGCTGGGCATCCCCTTCACCACGGGGGTGCTGGTGGGAATCGGGGAGACCCAGGAAGAGTTGGAGGCAACCCTGGAGTCCATCGCAGAGCTCCACGCCCGGCATGGCCACATCCAGGAGGTCATCGTCCAGAACTTCGTGGCGCACCCCGACACCCGGATGGCCTCCGCTCCCAGCGCGACGATGGAGCAGCTCATCACCGCCATCCGCCTGACGCGGGAGCGGATGCCCGACGAGGTCAGCGTGCAGGCTCCACCCAACCTCACCCCGGGGACGGTGCAGGAGCTGATCGAGGCGGGGATCAACGACTTCGGGGGCATCAGCCCTCTGACCCCCGACTACATCAACCCCGATCAGGCCTGGCCCCACATCGCCGTGCTACGAGCCAAGGTCGAGGTGCTGGGACACACCCTGGAGCCACGACTCCCCGTCTACCCCCCATGGGTCAGCTGGCTGCCCGAGGACCTGCAGAAGCGATGCGCCTGAGCGAAGTCGCCACCATGCTGCGTAGCCGAGGCCCGGCCTTGCGCGAGCTGGGTGCCCGGGCCGACGAAGCCCGAAAGCGCCAGGTCGGCGACACCGTGACCTACGTGGTCAACCGCAACATCAACTTCACCAACGTGTGCGTGAAGAGCTGCCGCTTCTGCGCTTTCGCGAAGGGCTATCGCAGCGAAGAGGCCTACTTCTATTCATCGGACGAGGTGGTCCGCCGGGCCCAGGAGGCCTGGGACCTGGGCGCGACCGAGGTCTGCCTGCAGGCCGGGCTCGCGCCCAAGGTGGACGGCGAGACCTACGTGTCGCTGCTGACCGCCCTCAAGCAGGCTCTGCCCGACATGCACGTGCACGGCTTCAGCCCGGCGGAGGTCAGCTACGGCGCACGCACCAGCGGCTGGACCGTCCAGGACATGCTCCACCGCTTGAAGGACGCGGGCCTGGGCAGCCTGCCGGGCACCAGCGCCGAGATCCTGGACGACACCGTGCGGCGGCGGATCAGCCCCACGCGCATCTCCACAGCCCAGTGGGTCCAGGTCATCCGCAGCGCGCACCGCCTGGGCATCCCCACCACGAGCACCTTCATGTTCGGGCACGTGGAGACGCCGGAGCAGCTGGCTGCGCACCTGCTGCTGCTGCGCGAGATCCAGCAGGACAGCGGCGGCATCACCGAGGTCGTTCCCCTCTCCTTCGTGCACTACGAAGCCCCGCTCTTCGCGCTGGAGCCCGGGGTACGGCCCGGCCCCTCTGGCGCCGAGGTCCAGGCGGTCTTCGCCACCACCCGCCTGGTGCTGGGCGATGCGATCCCCAACCTCCAGGCCGGCTGGGTGAAGGAAGGCCCACGGGGTGCTCAGGTGCTCCTGGACTGGGGGGCCAACGACCTGGGCGGCACCCTGATGAACGAGTCCATCAGCACCGCGGCGGGCGCGAAGCACGGTCAGTGGGTGAAGCCCCCCGAGCTGGAGCGGCTGATCCGGGACGCCGGCCGAAGCCCGGCCCAGCGCACCACGCTCTACGCTCCCGTCCGTTCCGACCCCCATCCCACGCTCCACAGCGTGAAGGCGGAACAGCCGAGCGCAGAGGCCTGGTGACGGGCGACCTGTCCGTGAACGCCTTTCATGGCCGCCAACGGCGCGATCATCGTCTACGTCCTGTTTGAGAAGCTCGTTCGTCGGCGCATCGCGCACAAGGCGCGCCTGACCGACCTGGGCACCCCCGTCTGCCCGATCTGCGACCACCGGAGCAGGCTGATGAGCGCGCCCTGCTCTCACTGCGGCTTCCACCGCTCGGCCCCTCCCACTCCCCAGGAGTCCGCGCTGCAGGAGCTGGCCATCGCGATCGCCTGCTACGAGGCGGCCGGCACGGAGTTCCAGAAGGTCCTGAACGCCGCGGCAAACCACGGCATGGACCAGATCGTGGACCGGCCCAAACACTACCTGGAGTGCTCTCCCTGCTGCACCTGGAGCACCTGAAGGCCTACATCGACCGTCCAGGGCGGCCGTCGCCCTGATCTCTGCGGCCCCTGCTCAGCCCGGCGCACGCTCCGCCAACAGCTCCCCAAGCTCCTCCAGACGCTGCTCTGCACCGCCGAGGCTGAGCTCCAGGCGCTTCTGGCGCAGGAAGTAGCGGTAGAGCGGGTAGTCCTTGTCGTAGCCCATGCCGCCGTGCAGGTGCTGAGCCGCCGCCAGCACCCGGTGGCCCCCTTCGCTGGCCTGCCAGCTGGCGATGAGCACGGCCCGCTCGGCGTCCATCCCCTGCTCGACCTGCCAGGCCGCCTGCCACAGGGTGACCTCCATGGCCTGCACCTCGATCCAGGCGTCCGCGGCGCGCTGGGAGACGGCCTGGAAGGTGGCCACCGGGCGTCCGAACTGCTCCCGCTTGGAGGTGTACTCGCTGGTCATGCGCAGCGCCGCCTTGGCCAGGCCCAGCTGTACGGCGGCCAGGCCCACCAGCGCTCTCTGGCGCCAGTCCCGGGGTGAGAGTTCCAGGCGCTGGGCCGGGGTGCCCTCGAAGTGGACGGTGTGCAGCGCCAGCTCGTCGGTGCCCGCCTGCTCCTCGACGTGCACATCCTCGACAGCCACCTGGTAGAGGCCGTCCCGGGCGAGCACCACCAGCTGACTGGCGCCACGCAGCGGCACGCAGACCTTGGTGCCGAAGAGGCCCCCCTCGTAGCGGGTGTTCAGGCCCCGGCCTGCCTCGGCCCAGGCCCCCGAGCGACGGTCTCCCTCGCCCCCGTGGCCCAGCACGAGGTGCTCCAAGACCGGCGCATCGGAGCAGTGCCGTCCCACCTCGATGAGCAGGGAGCAGACCTCTGGGAGCTCCTCCAGCTCCAGCAGACCCGACTCCTCCAGCGCGGCGAACACGTCCGCTAGCTCAGAGCCCAGGATCTGCCCGCCCAGCTCCTTGGCCGCCGCCTGGATCTCCGAGGGCTGCCAGTTCATCGCGCACCTCGGGGCATGCGCAGAGCCGTGTACGCGATGATGTCCCGCTGGACCTCGTTCACGCCCCCGCCAAAGGTCAACACCAGGGTGGCGCGGTAGTGGCGCTCCAGGTCACCGTGCAGCAAGGCACCCGGGCTCCCCCGAACCAGCAGGCTCTCCTCGCCCATGACCTCCATGAGCAGCCGGTAGCCCTCGACGTAGAACTCGCTGCCCCAGACCTTCAGGCAGCTGGCCTCCTGAGGAGCCAGCTTCCCCTGGCCCAGGTTCCAGGCCTGCCGCCAGTTCAGCAGCCGCAGCACCTCCAGCTTCGACTCCACCAGAGCGAGGTTCCGCCGCACCCACGGGCTCTCGAGCAGGCCCGCCTTCGCCGCCCAGGCACGCACCTCGTCCTTGAGGCGGTCCAGTGGACCCACCATCATCAAGGCGACGCGCTCGTGGTTGAGCTGACTGGTGATCAGGCGCCAGCCACCGTTCTCCGCTCCCACCCGGTTGGCGACGGGCACGCGGACCTTGTCCAGGTAGATGGCGTAGATGCTGCTGTCGCCCACGTTCTGGATGGGCGTGATCTGGATGCCCTCCGAGCGGGTCGGGACCATCAGCATGCTGATGCCCTTGTGCTTTGGGACCTCGGGGTCCGTGCGGACGGCCAGCCACAGGTAGTCGCTGAAGTCCGCCAGGCTGATGAAGATCTTCTGACCGGTGACCACGTACTCGTCGCCGTCCCGTTCCGCCCGGGTCTTCAGCGAGGCCAGGTCCGTGCCGGCCCCCGGCTCGGTGTAGGCGATGCTGAAGTGCAGCTTGCCGGCCAGGATCCTGGGAATGAACTCCGCCTTCTGCTCCTCGGTTCCGTGGCTGATGAGGGTGGGGCCCACCGTGCACAGCGTGAGCAGCGGAATGGGAAAGCCCGCCCGGTGCATCTCGTCGAAGAAGAGGAACTCCTCGATCGGCGAGCGACCCTGCCCCCCGATCTCCACGGGCCATCCCACACCCAGCCAGCCCTCACGGCCCAGGTGCTCCATGGCCTTCATGTACTCGGGACCTCCGCCGTCGCTGTCCGCGATCTCGGCCCTCAGCTCGGGGGTCATCAGGCTCTCGACCAGGCTCCGGACCTGCATCTGGAAGGTCCGCTGCTCAGGGGTCGGGGCGACGTGCATGCTCGGGTCCTCGGCCATCAGAAGCGGGCCATCAGCTCGTTGATCTGGTCGGGCTTCAGGGTCACGAAGACCGCCGAGCACTCGGCGAGCACGGTCCCGTCACGCCTGCAGTCCGACGCCACGCGAACCACGCGGCCCTCTCTCCCCTCCAGCCAGGCCGAGAAGGTCACCTCCCGATGCAGAGGAACCGGTGCCCGGTAGCGAACGGTCAGCTCGGTGGTCAGCGCGCCCACATCCAGCATGACCAGGCAGTAGCCACAGATCTGGTCGAAGATGGCAGCGACGAGGCCTCCGTGGGTCATCCCGGGAGCTCCCACGTAGCGCTCGTCCAGGGTGATGGCGCAGGTCGAGCGTCCCTCCGAGAAGCTGGGCTTCATGGGCGGTGCCACCACGTTGCAGCGACCCATCATGGCCCCACGATCGGTGAACCGGGCCGGCTTCTGGTGGTAGCTGCGGTCCGCCCAGGCCTCCGCGCTGGAGCGTCCCGACGGCAACACGACGCCCTTCAGGGAGTCCACGGCGGCGGCCCAGTCGGCCCCCTCCGCCACGAGCACCTCGCTGGCCAGCCTGCGCAGCTCGCCGGCAAAGGCTCGTCGCCCCGCCCAGTCGGGATCCACCTCTTCGGGGATGGACCAGTACTCGCTGACGCCGCTCATTCAGCCGCTCCGGTCCGCGCCTGCTCAGAAGGCATTCCAACCACCGTCGATCGAGATGACCTCACCGTTGATGTAGGAGGACGCATCGCTGGCCAGGAAGTGCACCAGCTCCGCGACCTGCCCCGCCTTTCCGTGGGGAGGCATGGTCCCGAAGTGCTTGCTGTAGCGCGCCAGCCCCGCCGCGTTGGGCACCTGGCGAACGTGCATCTTGGTCATGATCGCTCCCGGCGCCACGGCGTTGCAGCGGATGCCCTGCTCCCCGTAGAACCAGGCGATGCTGCGGGTCATGCCCAGCAGCGCGTGCTTGCTGGCGGTGTAGGCGAAGCCCGCCCGTCCCCCGGTCAGTGCGGCCGCCGAGCAGGTGTTCACGATGACGCCGCCGCCCTGATCCATCATCTTTCGCACCGCCACCCGCGAGGCGTAGAAGGGCCCGTCGACGTTGACCCGCATCACCTTGTCCCAGAGTTCGTCGCTCACCTCGTGCAGCGGAGTCAGGCCATCCAGGACACCGGCGTTGTTGCAGAGCACGTCCACCCGCTCCCGGTCGAAGAGGGCCTTCACCGCCTCCTGATCGGTCACGTCCACCAGGTGCCAGTCCGTGCACTCCAGCTCTCCCGCGACCTTCTCCAGACCGGCCGCGTCGACATCCACCAGCACCAGCGACGCCCCCTCCGCCGAGAGCTTCCGTGCGATGGCCCGGCCGATTCCGCTGGCGGCACCGGTGACCACACAGACCTTGCCTTCCATGCTCACACTCCCTCGGCGTGGGCTCGGGCCCAGGCATAGTCCGGCTTCCCGCTGGGGTGCCGGTTCAGGTCATCGACCACGTGGATGCGGCGAGGCGTCTTGTAGCCCGCCACCAGGCTCCGACAGTGGGCGTCCACCGAGGGCAGGTCCACCGTCATCCCCGGCCGCACGGTGACCACCGCCTCCACCCTCTGGCCCCAGCGCTCATCCGGCACGCCTACAACCACCGCATCAAAGATGGCCGGGTGTCCCTTGAGGGCCTCTTCGACCTCCTCCGGGTAGACCTTCTCACCCCCGCTGTTGATGCACACCGCTCCGCGACCCAGGAAGACCACGCTCCCTTCCTCGTCCACCGTGGCCATGTCCCCTGGGATGACGTAGCGCACGCCATCGAAGGTCTTGAAGGTGCGAGCGGTCTTCTCCTCGTCGCCGAAGTAGCCCAGGGGGATGTGTCCGAAGCGGGCCAGCATGCCCACCTCGCCGGTCTGGACCTTCTGGCCGCGATCGTTGAGCACGCAGGTGTGCTCCTCGTCCATCACCCAGATGGCCTCGCCCCCCTCGTAGAAGGCCGTGCCCTGGTGGCCGGTCTCCGAAGCACCAAAGTTGTTCAGCACCATGGTGTTCGGCAGCAGCTCCTCCAGCTGCTCCCGGACGGAGGCCGACAGGATCGCCCCCGCCGACGCGACGGCGTTGAGCATGCCCAGGTTCCAGCGACCCGGGTGGGCCGCCAGGCAGTCCGCCAGCGGCCGCGCCATGGCGTCCCCGACCAGGTTGATGGCGCTGCAGTCGTAGCGCTCCGCCAGGGTCAGGCTCTGCTCGGGATGGAAACCTCGCCCCTCGACGTAGACCGCCGTCCCCCCGCTGAGCATGGCGATCCAGCCACCCAGCATGGCCGCCCCGTGGATCAGGGGAGCCGCCGGGTGCACGTTCAGTCCCTCGCCGTTCTTCTTCGCCTGGGCCGCGACCCGCTCGGGCTCGAGGTGGGGGTCACCGCCGGGGTTCCCGCCCTGGAGCGCCGCGAAGAAGAGGTCCTGGTGCCGCCACATGACACCCCGAGGCATGCCCGTGGTTCCACCCGTGTAGATGATCCACAGCTCCTCACCGGTACGAGGAGCGAAGTCCCGCACGCTGCTCTGCGCCCCGAGGCCCGACTCGTAGTCTTCCCCCAGGACGGTGACGAAGCGCAGCTGCGCGCCCGTCGCTTCGACCTCGCTCGCCAGCTCCGGCTCGCAGACCAGGCCGACCAGCTGAGCGTTGTCCACCACGTAGGCCAGCTCCGCGGCCACGTAGCGGTAGTTGATGTTGATGGTGACCGCCCCCAGCTTGAAGGCCGCGAGCATGCACTCGATGTACTCCGCCCGGTTGTACAGGTAGAGCCCGACGTGATCTCCAGGCCCCAGCCCCAGCGAGCGCCAGTGCCTGGCCAGGCGGGTGGCCCGCTCGTCCAGCTGCGCGAAGCTGTACTTGCGGTCGCCGCAGACCAGCGCAAGGCGGTCCGGAATGGTGTCCGCCATGTCCTCCATCAGGTCGGCGAGGTTGAAGGTCGTTGCACTCATTGCGGCTTTTCACTCCCGACGATCCACATGGAAAAGAACTGAGAACCCCCACCGTAGGCGTGCCCCATCGCCAGGCGGGCCCCCTCGACCTGGTGCTCTCCGGCCCGTCCTCGAACCTGCAGAGCCGCTTCCAGGAAGCGCAACATGCCGCTGGCTCCGATGGGGTTGCTGGACAGCACGCCACCGCTCGGGTTGATCGGCAAGCGCCCACCCAGCTCGGTCTCCCCCTCGTCCACCGCGCGCCAGCCGCACTCCGCCAGACCCAGGTTCTCCAGCCACATGGGCTCGTACCAGGAGAAGGGCACGTAGAGCTCGGCGCAGTCCAGATCGGAGGGCTGGATTCCCGCATCGCGGTAGACCTGCTTGGCGCACTCCTGTCCAGCGCGAGGGCTGACCTCGTCTCGGCCCGCGAAGAGCAGCGGCTCCGTGCGCATGGCCGTGGCGTGTACCCAGGCAGGATCCGGACAGGACCCGGCATCCGCCGACAGCACGATGGCTCCCGCGCCGTCGCTGGAGGGGCAGGTCTCCAGGTAGCGGATGGGGTCCCACAGCATGGGAGAGGCCTTGACCGCCTCCAGGCTGATCTCCGGCATCTTCAGGTGGGCGTAGGGATTGCGCAGCGCGTTGAGGCGGTCCTTCACCGCCACCTTCCAGCCCACGTGCTCGGGGGCCCCACTGCGGGCCACGTACTCCCGGATGACCGGAGCGAAGTAGCCGCCAGCGCCAGCCGCGACGGGCGGCTGGAAGGGAAAGGGGCGGGACAGAGCCCACATGGCGTTGCTCTCGGACTGCTTCTCCCAGGCGACCGCCAGCACCCGACGATGGACCCCGGACTGCACCAGGTGCGTGGCGACGACCGCGGTGCTCCCGCCCACGCTGCCCGCGGTGTGCACCCGAAAGACGGGCTTGCCCGCCCCGCCCAGCGCATCCGCCAGGAAGAGCGAGGGCTGCACCACCCCTTCGAACATGTCCGGCGCCTTGCCCATGACCACCGCGTCGATGTCCCGAAGCTCCAGACCCGCATCCTCCACCGCCCTCAAGGCCGCCTCGCGCACCAGCCCGGGCATGGACACGTCCGAGCGCTTCGCCGCATGGCGGCTCTGCCCGATGCCGATCACGGCGCACGGCGTCATGCGGGCACCACAACGCAGACCAGGTTCTGCTGCAGGCACGGCCCCGAGGTGCAGTGCGCCAGGGCCTGCTTTCCGGAGCGTGCCGCGCGGTTGATGTTGGCGAGCCCCGTGACCATGGGCACGTCCTCTTCCGAGGCCGTCGACGAGGACAAGCCCATCACCCTCTCCAGGAAGGCCTGCTGGTAGTGGAAGGGGGTGTGCAGGAAGGCGGCTTCCACCGAGCGTGCTCCCGAGGCGGCCACCCGCGCGGACCGACAGTCCGTCAGATCCCGCAGCCCCGGGTCCATGGAGTCCGTGGCGTGGGCGATGTGCTCGATGCGGGGCCCGGGCGCGTCCTCTCCCGCCACCAGCACCGTCGCGGCCGCACCGTCCCCGAAGGCGGCACGGCCCGCCGAGAGGGTCTGGAAGAGTCCGGAATCGAGCAGAGCCTGGCGCTGCAGGCCCGCCAGGTCGGCCGGTCCGACGCCCAGGGGCGCCAGGGTGTAGGGGTCCAGCTGCATCGTGCCCACCGCGTCGGTGTTCCCCAGGGAGGACTTGCCGAAGGCGTAGACCAGAGCCACGTCGACGTCCCCGTGCTGCAGCCGGACCCAGGCCTCGTAGAGCGCGAAGGCTCCGTCCATCTCGACATGGGACTCCCGGATGGGGGGCCAGGGTCCGATCCCATCCAGGGCCGTCACGAAGCTGAAGGGCCGACCCATGTGGTAGTCGCTGCTGCCGCTGCAGGTGAAGCCCACCTGCTCCCGGGACAGGCCGGCGTCCTGAAGGGCCGCGGCCGTCACCGCCTGCACCAGCTCCGCCTCGTCACGATGATCCGCCGCCACGAAGGGGGTCTCGGCAGTGCCTGCGACGTGCACGGCTCTCATGGCACGGGCTCGAAGTAGAGCACCCGCCCCAGGGTGGGGCGCGCCTCGTCATCCCACACGGCGCGCACCCGCAGGCCCATCCGCACCGCCTCGACCGGGCATCCGCCCACGATGTGCAGCACGGGCACGTCGGCGCCATCCAAGAGCACGTGGGCACAGGCGTAGGGCGGCTCCAGGATCTGGCCCTCGAAGGGAAAGGCCACGATGGCGAAGGTGGTGACCACCCCCTCCTGGCTGACCTCGACCTCCTCCCCCAGGGGCACCGCACAGGTGGGGCAGGCCCCCCTTGGCGGCACGTAGACCTTGTCGCAACCCCCGCAACGACGGCCCATCAGCTTCCCCTCCAGCACCCCTTCGAGGAAGCGCTGGGTCGTGGGTCCAGCCGTGACGGTGTACTCCAGGCAGGTCGGCTGTTCGAAGCGGTCGATCACAGCGCTCTGAAGCCCTCGATGTCGGTGATGTGGCCCCGTCGGTCCTCCGCCCAACAGATGCGAACCCGGTCACCGGTTCGGACGGGCTCGAGCGCGCGATGCAGCAGCGAGGTGTCCGCACCGTCCAGACGTACGAGCGCCCAGCCCTCGGTCCACGAGCTCACCGTCCCCTCCTGGCCCACCTCCACCCAGGGGTCCTCGGGCAGGGGGTCGCCATTCTCCGGGTCGTACTCCCGCGGAGGCACCAGCACGCGACCGGAGCGGGTGCGCACGCCCTCGACCCGGGCCTCGAGCAGGCCCTGCAGGAAGCGTCCCACCACCGGCCCCGTACTCCGCTTGTAGCGGTACTCGAGGACGAAGGGGCTCTGGAGCCGCTTCCCCATCACTCAGTTCGTGGGGAAGATCTTCTGCATCTTGCGGGCCGCGGCGATGTTGCCGTTGACCTTCATCTTCCGCGTCACCACCGCACGCATGCCGCTCATGTCGCCGTTGACGATCTTGATCCAGTACTCCTCGGTGGTCTGCAAGGTGGAGGCCGGGTCCTCGTGTCCACCCTCGTTGATGGACAGGCTGCCGTCGTTGACGTGCACGTGCCAGGTGCCCTTGTCGCCGAACTCGAACTGGTAGACGAAGTCCACACCCTTGGCGGCCTCCGCCACGAAGCGATCGTTGAGGGTGTTGAAGTAGTCGTTGACGCTGGTGATGGCCGCGGGCATGGATGCTCCTCGCTAGAACATGTTCTACCTACCCAATAGAACACGTTCTAGCCAGGGCCGTCAACGCCACCGATCACCCCTCTGGAACAAAGGCCGTCAACTCGTCTTCTCGGGCCTGCCTTCTGGAGGGCTGGGCTGGCCTCGTGGCTATGCGGAGGTCTGCGGTTGGGGGAGATGGATCCAGGAGACACCGGCGAGCACGAGCGCGAGCAACGCCCAGACCGGTCCCAGGAAGGCTGCGGTGACGACAAGGGCCACGAGCCGCACCCTCTCCAGGGGCTGTCCCCACCAGCGGGACTCGAACAGCCCACCCCAGGTGAGGGTGGAGAAGAGGGTCAGCCCCACCAGGGCGAGTTGTGCTTCCAGGCCCAGGGGGGAAGTCAGCAAGACCATGACGATGACCGACACGGGGACAAAGTGGGCGACCACGTAGCGAACATGCTGGACGGTGACCGGCGTGCTCCACTTCTCCTGGGACGGCTCAGGGATCTCCACATCCCCCTGGTGGGTCCACTCCGGTGGAGCCCAGGGCACCCAGAGCTTTCTCCAACCAGGGGTCTTCTGCATCTTCCGCCAGATCACCACCCAGTACTGGAAGTTGGCCCAGATGGGGTTCCAGCTCTGCAGCGGCTCCACCGTGCCGTAGACGGGCTCCTGCTTCTCCTCGGTGAAGGTGCCGAAGAGCCGATCCCAGACGATGAGAAGCCCTGCGTAGTTCTTGTCGATGTACTCGGGGTCGATCCCGTGGTGGACCCGGTGATGGCTGGGGGTGTTCAGAAAACTCTCGAAGAAGCCCATGCGGTCGATGGCCCGGGTGTGGAACCAGAACTGCCCGATGGTGTTCAGGGCGGCGGTGGCCAGGTAGACCTCGGTGGAGACCCCCAGCAGCGCGAGCGGAAGGTAGAAGGGCCAGGCGGTCCAGGAGGTGAACCAGGCCTGGCGCAGCGCCACCGCCAGGTTGAAGTCCTCGGACTGGTGGTGGACGATGTGAGCCGCCCAGAGGACGTTCACGCGGTGGCTGAGCCGATGCCACCAGTAGTAGGCCAGGTCGTAGGCGAAGAGGGCCACCACCCACTCGACCCAGCCATCGAGCTGCAGGAAGGCGTAGGGCTCGAGCTGCAGGTAGGCCAGCACGAGCAGGCCTCCCCAGACCACGCCGGTGACCACGTTGCCGATCCCACAGGACAGGTCGGTGATGCTGTCGTGGAAGCGGTAGAGATTCAGCCCCGGCCGACGCCGATCGACCTGACGCTCCAGGAAGATCAAGACGAAGAAGATCGGGATGGAGACAGCAAGGATCAGGTCGTCGACAGCCACGGCCGTCCTCTATCCGACAGGGCTAGTCGAAGAGCATCGGACCCACCCGATCCGCGATGCGCTCCCCCTTGGCTCGCTCACCGTCTTCGTCCAGGTGGATCGAGTCCTCCCACCAGGCGGGATCCCAGTCCTGATCGTGCAGGGCGATCGAGGCCCAGCCCTGGCGCTCAGCCACGTCCAGGACCCGGTCGTTCTGACGGTCCAGGCCATCCCCCCACCCCGGGACCTCGCTGGTGGTGTGCGGAATGGTGGTCAGCACCATCTGAGCTCCTCCTGCCTCCGCCACCGTCCCGATGGTCACCAGGTTTCGCTCGAAGATGCCAACGTTCTGGCCCTCGGAGGTCTGGCCCGTGGACGGCCACTTGCTGAGGTTCTCCAGGGTGTAGTGGGTGGGCATGTCCCCCACCCTCCACAGGCGGAGGTAGACGTAGATCGAGCTCAGCTGCACCAGCCCCCGATCCAGGGCGTAGCTCAAGCCCAGACGCATCTGCAGGTTGCCCATTTCGTCCTGACTCAGAGCGATGGGCCGCCGAAAGTGACTGTAGTCGGGCCGGAAGCCCTCGCGAGTCAGGGGATCGATGTCGTTGTTCGCCTGGTGCACCACCACGAGGTCCGGCTCGAAGGACTGCCCCAGCATCACGAAGGCCACGGCGCTCTCGGCCGAGGTCCAACCCCCGATGCCGAAGTTGAGGACCTCCACCTTTCGGGAGGGGTAGCGCTCTCGCAGCACCTCCCCCAGCTTGAAGGGCCAGGACCAGGGACCCGCTGTGGTGGAGCCCCCCACACACACGACGCGGGTCACCCCGGGAGCCTTCTCCAGGGGCAGGTCGTCGAAGTAGAAGCCCCAGTCGTTCACTCCCTCCTGGCCCGGCCGAGCGTTGTAGACCCAGTAGGGATGGGGCGAGTAGCGGATGGTGGGCAGGTCCGCGGTGGGGGCGTACCAGGAGCGGTGCGTGGCGATGCGCTCGCTCAGGCTGGCGTCGAAGAGCAACACACCCCGAAAGGCGAGCTCCGCCAGCACCAGCAGGACAGAGCCGCGAAGCAACAGACCGCCGAGCAAGCTGGCGTAGCGCTTCACTGACTGGACACGCGACACGCCCCCAAGTCTGCCATCACCCTTCCACTGCGCGCTTCAAGCCCTCGCCTACACCCTCGAGAGAGGCGCGGAGCACGCGGCCGTAGAACAGGCTCACCAGAGGCCCCAACACACCCTCGATCACCTCCTCGTTGCGGTAGGTGCAGCCTGTCTCCGTGGGCTCGAGGGTCTGACAGCGCTCACCGCGCATCCAGAGACTGGGCCGAATCCGCCAGCAGAGCGCACGGCCCGGCTCCACACGACTCACCGCGTGCACACGGCGCAGACGGCGGTCCCCGAGTCGCACGTGGAGGGTGACCTCCTCGCCCACGACCAGCTCTCCATCGATCCGCGGTGTCAGCGGGTTCCAGTCCTGGTAGGTGGCCGGGTCGGCCAGAAGACGCCAGACCCGTTCCGGCGAGGCGGCGATGTCGATCGAGGTCTCGATCCTCAAATCTGCTGCCGTCCCACCCAGTAGGGGTCCCGGAGCAGCCGCTTCTTCAGCTTCCCGTTGGGGTCCCGTGGCAGGGCCTCGACGAAGTCCACGGTGCGGGGGCACTTGTACTTCGCGAGCCTCTCCTGAGCCCAGACGATGAGCTCCTCCGCGGACACGTTCCGAGCCTCGACGACCGCCTTGACCGCCTCGCCAAACTCCTCGTTCGGGATGCCGAAGACCGCCACATCCATCACCTTCGGGTGGGTGATGATCGCCGCCTCCACCTCCGCTGGGTAGATGTTGGCGCCTCCACTGATGATGAGGTCGGCCTTGCGGTCGCAGAGAAAGAGGTAGCCCTCCGCGTCCAGGTAGCCGACGTCGCCAACGGTGAAGTAGTCCGGCACGTCCCAGGCCCGCTTCGTCTTCTCCGGGTCCCGGTGGTATTCGAAGCCTTGGGCCATCTTGATGTAGACGGTGCCCACCTCGTCCGCGCCCAGGCGTTTGCCGTCCTCGCCGTGGATGGCGATGTCCGCGCCCTGCCAGGGCTTTCCAACGGTTCCCGGTCTCTCCCGCCACTCCCGGGGACCCACCATGGTGCCCCCGCCCTCGGTGGCTGCGTAGTACTCGTAGAGACAGTCGCCCCACCAGTCCAGCATCTGCTGCTTGACCGGAATGGGGCAGGGTGCGGCGCTGTGCACCATGGCCTTCAGCGAGGAGAGGTCGTAGTCCTCGCGTCCCTCGCAAGCGAGCAGGCGCACAAAGTGCGTGGGCACCATGTGGGAGCTGTCCACCTTCCAGTCCTGGCAGCGCTGGAGGAAAGCCCTCGCCTCGAAGCCGTCCATGAGCACCAGGTCCTGACCCAGGTGCAGCGCGGAGCCGCCAAAGTAGAGCACCGCCGTGTGGTACAGCGGGCTGCAGACCAGGTGCACGCCGGCGTTGGGCTTGAGCCCGTACATCAGCAGAAAGGCGGCATAGCTGCTCACCACCGGCTCCGGAGCGCAGGGTGGGAGCGGGCGGCGAACCCCCTTGGGCTGGCCCGTGGTCCCCGAGGTGTAGTTCATGATGCCGCCCGCCAGGCGCTTCTCCGGCACCTCGGTGGAGGCGTCCCCCACGAGCTCGTCCAGGAGCAGACCGCCAGGACAGATGGACAAGAAGTCCTCCGAACAGACGAGGGCCTTCGCGTCGGCGTCCTGCATGATGTACTCCACCTCGGGCCGGGCGGAGTGCCAGTTGATCGGGATGAGGTAGAAGCCCCCCTGCATCACTCCCAGGTAGAGCGCGAAGACCTCCGGGCTGTTGCTCATGCACATGGCCACGGCATCGCCGGGCTGCATACCGCGAGCGCGGAGTGCGTTCGTGACGGCGTTGGCCCGGGCCAGCATCTCCGTGCCGGGGATGACCGTGCCGTCCGGAGCGATGATCCGACCCTTGGGGTTCTTGTAGAAGCTGAACTCCATGCCTACTCCCCCTTGAAGACCGGCTTGCGACGCTCCGAGAAGGCACGGGGCCCTTCGCGGGCATCCTTGCTGCGGAACACCGGCTGCCCCAGCTCCAGCTCGCGCGCCAGGCCCGCCTCCTCGGCCATGTCCGCCGTCTCGTAGACACTGCGCTTGATGGCCTGCACCGCCAGCGGACCGCAGGCGGCGACGCGCTCGGCCAACTCGAGCGCCTCTTTCAGCGCCGTCCCGGGCTCAACCAGGCGGCCGACCAAGCCCCAGTCGAGGGCCTCCTGAGCACTCACCCGGCGACCGGTGAGCAGCATCTCCAGAGCCAGGGTGCGCGGAATCTGCCGCTGCAGCCGCACGGTGGATCCACCCAGCGGGAAGAGCCCCAGAGCGGCCTCGGTGAGCCCGAAGGTGGCTTCACGGGAGGCGACACGAATGTCGGTCACCTGCAGGATCTCGGTACCGCCGCCCAGGGCATAGCCCTCGACCGCCGCGATGAGCGGCTTCTTCAGGCGGTAGCTCCGCAGCATGGCGCGCCAGTGCAGCCCCGGATCCTCACGAAAGCGCGCGTGCCAGGGATTGTCCGTCTGGTCACTGTGCATCAGCTTGAGGTCCGCCCCTGCACAGAAGTTGTCCCCCGCGCCGGTCAGAACGGCCACGCGCACCTGCGGGTCGCCGTCGATGTCCTCCCAGGCATCCGCCAGGCGTGCCATCATCTCCAGACTCCACGCGTTGCGCGCCTCGGGGCGGTTCATCGTGACGACAGCAAGGTGTTCCTGCTTCTCGTAGCGCAGATGGCTCACGGACAGCTCCCTGATCTAGAACTTGTTCTAGTTTGCAGTGGAGGATAACTAGAACATGTTCTATTCTCCAATCCTCTTCCCGAACGACCCGCGTTCAAATTCCCCCGGTAGCGATGGACGAGCGAGCCAAGCGCATTGTCGAGACAGCGATGGAGATGGCCGAGAAAGACGGCTACGACGGTCTCCGCCTGCGCGAGCTCTCCGAGAAGGCGGACGTTGCCCTGGGCACCGTCTACCGTCGCTTTTCCTCCAAGGAGGAGATCCTCGCGGCCGCCCTGGAGCTGATGGTCGAGCAGCTGCGGGATCAGCTGAAGCGCTGGATGATTCCCGGAGACACCCCCGAGGAGCGGCTGCAGGGCTTCTTCAACGTCTCCACCAACATCCTCGCCCAGCGGCCCCGACTCAGCGCTGCCATGCTGCGCACGGTCAGCAGCGGCGACCCCGAGCTGAGTGAGAAGGTCACCCGCTACCACGGCCAGATGACGGAACTCATCCTGGCGGTGTACCGCGGAGAGTTCTCGGAGGACCTCCCCAGCGAGACCGAGCGCTCCCTGGGAGAGCTGTTGCAGCACGTGTGGTTCGGGGCCCTGGTGGGCTGGACGGGAGGAATGTACACCACCGAGGTGGTCATCGAGCAGATGAACGCCGCGACCCGTCTTCTGCTCCGAGGCCTCGAGCATGACCACGACGCATAGATTTCCCTTCGGCATCCCCACCGGCTGGTTCCAGGTCGGCTACTCCGACGAGCTCGAGGCCGGCCAGGTTCTCCCCCTGCGCTACTTCGCCAAGGACCTGGTGCTCTTCCGCACAAGCGATGGCGAGGCCCACGTGCTGGACGCCCACTGCCCGCACCTGGGAGCCCACCTGGGCCACGGCGGAGCGCTGAAGGACGACAGGCTCGTGTGCCCCTTCCATGCCTGGGAGTTCACCGGTGACGGGAGCTGCGCGGCCATTCCCTACGCCAAGAAGATGCCCCGCAACGTGAATCTCAAGTGCTGGCACACGGTGGAGCGCAACGGCCTGATCATGTGCTGGTTCGATCGCAACGGCGACCCGCCACAGTGGGAGCTGCCCGCGCTGGAGGAATACGGCAACGAGGCCTGGACCGAGTACCGCACCAGGCGCTGGACGGTGAAGAGCTGCAACCAGGAGCTGGCCGAGAACCAGGTGGACAGCGCCCACTTCTTCTACCTGCACGGAAGCGCCATCCACCCCACCACGAACTCCAAGCCGCAGGGTCACGTCCTGCACAGCGTCAGCAACACGGGGATGACCACCCCCATGGGCGTGGTCGAAGGCAAGATCGACGTCTCCACCTACAGCTTCGGCTTCACCACCACCCGCTTCACGGGCCTGGTCGAGACACTCCTGGTGAGCAGCGCCACCCCCATCGACGAAGACCACACCGAGCTCTGGTTCGCCTTCACGGTCCGCCGCATGGGCAAGGGCATCACCGGGGGTGTTGGCAAGGCCTTCATGAAGGAGATCCAGCGCCAGCTGGAGCAGGACATTCCGGTCTGGGAGAACAAGGTCTACCTGAACCGTCCGGTGCTCTGCGACGGCGACGGGCCGATCGGACTCTTCCGCACCTGGGCGCGGCAGTTCTACCCCGAAACCCGACCCGCTGAGTAGTGGCCTGGCTGAAGCCCATCGAGAGCGGCTATGCGCTCTTTCGTCCGGGCACCGAGGAAGCCATCGGCACCGTGACGAACAGCTCCGAGGAGGAGGTACGGGCTGCCATTGCCCGAGCGCGCGCCGCACAGCCGGCCTGGGCGGCCACCTCGGTCGCCGAGCGCTGCGCCATCGTGCAGAAGGCGCTCAGGCGTCTGCTGGAGCGCAAGGAGCACGTCCTCGAAGTCATCGACCGCGAGGTGGGCCGCGCCCGCACCGAGTCCCTCTTCATGGCCATCTTCGCAGCCGCCGATGCGCTGAACTACTGGTCCCGGCTGGCGGAGTCGGCGCTGGCCGACGAACGGGTCGGCCTGCACCTCCTGCGCATGAAGAGCGCTCGCATCATCCACCGGCCCCTGGGGGTCGTGGGCATCATCACGCCCTGGAACGGCCCCTTCCAGCTCAGCCTCAATCCCACCGTGCAGGCCCTGCTCGCGGGCAACGCGGTGGTCCTGAAGCCCAGCGAGATCACCCCCTGCTCCGGTGCCCTGGTCTCCGTCCTCTTCGAAGGACTGCTGCCCGAGCACGTTCTCCAGGTCGTCCATGGTGACGGGAGCACCGGCTCGGCGCTGGTCGAGGGGGGCGTGAACAAGATCTGTTTCACCGGCAGCGTGGCCACCGGACGCAAGGTGGGCGAGGCCTGCGGACGACAGCTCATCCCCTGCACCCTGGAGTTGGGTGGGAAGGACCCTGCCATCGTCTGCGAAGACGCCCCGATGGAGCGGACCGTCGCCGGGGTGGTCTTCGCGGGGCTGATGAACGGTGGGCAGTTCTGCGCGGGAACCGAACGCGTCTACACCATCGGCTCCATCCACGAGCCCTTCCTCGCCGCACTCACCGAGAAGATGGAGAGCCTGCGCCTGGGCGAGGACATCGGTCCCTTCATCTCCGAGCGGCAGTTGGACATCGTCCAGGGCCACGTCGACCAGGCCGTGGAGGCGGGCGCAACGCTGCTCTGCGGGGGGCGTCGGGAAGGCGCCTTCTTCCTGCCCACCGTCCTCACGGACGTGGACCACTCCATGGCGATCATGACCGAGGAGACCTTCGGGCCGGTGCTCCCCGTCATGAGCGTTCCTTCGGAGGAAGAGGCCATCCGCCTGGCCAACGACTGTCGATTCGGATTGGCGGCCACCGTGTGGACCCGAGACAAGGCCCGCGGCGAGGCCATCGCCCGGCGCATCGAGGCCGGCTCGGTCTGTGTGAACGACAGCTGCATCACCTACGGCGCCCTGGAGGTCCCCTTCGGCGGTCAGGGGGAGAGCGGAGTCGGCTGCACCAACGGTGGAGCAGCCGGTCTGCGCGGCTTCACCCGGTCCCAACCCATCCTGAGCGACCGCTTCCTCATGAAGCGCGAGCACGTCTGGCACCCCTATGGACCCAAGACCGCCGAGGAGTTGGAGAAGGCGGTCGAGGTCGTCTTCGGCAACGGCCTGATGCGGGTCCTGGTCTCCTGATGGTCGCCATGCGTTTGCTTCCCGAGAGAAAGATCCAGCCCCACAGCCCCTCCCTGGTCACGCGGGTGGCCACGGAGCACGGCTCGGACATGCCCGTCGAGGCCATCTGGCAGACCATCGTGTCGCAGTACGGGACCGGCCTCTACCCCTGCATCGGGGCCTGCATTCGCCACCGAGGCAAGGTCGTCCTGGACCGCACCATCGGGCACATCGAGCACTTCCCGGGCCAGCAGCCGGGTCCTGTCGCCACCCCCGACACGCTCTTCAACCTGTTCAGCGCAAGCAAGATGCTCACCGCGGTGCTGCTCCATGCGCTGGTCGAGGACGGGAAGCTGAGCCTGAACGACCCCGTCTGTGCCCACCTGCCCGGCTTCGAGCGCCACGGAAAGGGGCAGATCCTCATCCGGCACCTGCTCACCCACACGGCGGGAATCCCTTCCATGCCGACCGGGCTGGATCCGATCGAACTGCTTCAGCGGCAGACGGTGCCCTTCGAGGAGCTGGCCAACCTGCCCCTGGAGTCCCGGCCCGGTGAGAAGGTGGCCTATCACCCCATCACCGCCTTTCTGCTCCTGGGTCGAATCATCGAGGACGCCGCCGGGATGGACCTGCGCGAGTTCGCACGGCAGCGCCTGCTGGAACCGCTCGGCTTCGAGCACATGAACTACGGCGTGGCGCCCGAGGACCTTCCGCGGGTGGCCCGGCACACCTTCACCGGTCCGCCGCCGCCGCCGCTCATGCGCTCGATCTTCGAACGCACGATCGGAGCACCACTGGAGATCTGCATCGAGCTCTCCAACACCCCGGAGTTCCTCACCGGCATCCTGCCCATGGCCAACGTGGTCGCCACCGGGCGCGAAGTGACCCGCTTCATGGACCTGCTGCGCCAGGGTGGCGAGCTGGACGGCATCCGGGTGCTCAAGCCCGAGACCGTCGCTCGGCTGACCACCGAAGCCAGACCGGTCGCTTTCGACGGCACCTTCGGCTTCCCCATGCGCTACAGCCAGGGCCTCATGATGGGCGGCAACCGCTTCAGTCTCTTCGGACTGGGCACCCGAGGCGCCTTCGGGCACCTGGGCTTCACCACGGTGCTGGCCTACGCGGATCCCACCCACGAGATCAGCGTGTCGCTCCTCAACACGGGCAAGCCCCTGCTGGCCCCGGGAATGCTCACGTGGATCTGGAGCCTGCAGCGCATCGCGGTCGGCGCGAGGTTCAGGCGATGACCCGAGAGGAGCTGGTCGCCTGGATCGAGGAGAAGGCGCCGAAGGCGCTGTGGGGCACGGCCTCGACGCCCTTCCAGGGCCACTGGGGCGGCACGAAGAGCGACTTTCCGAGCGAGGACCACCGGCTGTGGTACGAGCGCTGCGTGGCCCGCGGCTGGACCGCGCCCGCCTGGCCGAAGGACTACGGCGGCGGAGCCATGAGCGTGGAGGAGCACCGGTGGTGGCGGGAGGCGCTGCAGACCCGCGGCATCCCCCTGCCCCTGGTGGGCATCGGTCTGACGATGATCGGCCCCATCCTGCTCGAGGAAGGCAGCGAGGAGCAGAAACGCCAGCACCTGCCGCCCATCGTGGACGGCAGCATCCGCTGGTGCCAGGGCTACTCCGAGCCCGAAGCCGGAAGCGACCTGGCCGGCCTGCAATGCCGAGCGGAGCCCGCCGAGGGCGGCTTCCTGGTCACCGGCCAGAAGACCTGGACAAGCCACGCGGACAAGAGCGACTGGATCTTCTGCCTGGTCCGCACCAGCGAGGAGAAGCACGCGGGCATCACCTTTGTGGTCTTCGACATGGAGAGCCCCGGGATCACCATCCGCCCCATCGAGCTCATCTCCGGTGCGAGCCCCTTCTGTGAGGTCTTCCTGGACCAGGTCTTCGTAGCCGCGGAGCACGTGGTCGGAGAGGTCGGAGACGGCTGGAGGGTGGCGAAGGCGCTGCTGCGCCACGAGCGTGGAATGGTGGGCGAGAGCATCGCAGCGGGTGGAGCCCGCCTTCCGGAGCTGCAGCGCTACTCCCTTCGCCAGGCCTACCTGGACGAGGGCGACGACGACCCCCTGCTACGGGACGAGATCGCCCGCGCCGAGATGGACCAGGAGCTGATGCGCCTGACCGTCAAGCGCAGCAACGACGCGCTGAAGGCGGGCAGCAGGCCCGGTTCGGAGTCCTCCATCTTCAAGCTCTTCGGCACCGAACTGAACCAGCGGCGCTGGGAGTTGGCGGTGCGCATGGCCGGGACCGAAGCGCTGCTGTGGGAGCACCCCATCGGCCGCCAGTGGCTGCGAAGCCGGGGCAACTCCATCGAGGGCGGCACCAGCGAGGTGCAGCGAAACATCGTCGCCCGACGGGTCCTGGGACTTCCCAAGCCATGACCCTGATCGAGACCGAAGACCAGATCCTGCTCCGCGAGACCGCGGTCGAGCTCCTGGAGCGTCGAGCTCCTGGAGTGCACCGCGAGCCCATCGAGGGTCTCTGGAAGGAACTGGTGGAGATGGGCTGGCCGGAGATCCCCACCGAGTTCGGCCTGCCGGAGACCACCATCGTGATGGAGGCACTGGGCGCACACCTGACCCACACACCCATGCTTCAGACAGTGCTGGGCGGCAGCCTGGTGGAGGGAGGGATCGCGGAACGCGGGGATCGGTACATCGCCGCAGGCGCCTTCGTGGCCGAGTCGCGAAGCACTCCCGTGCAGCGCTTGGACGGTCGCGACTGCGTGCGTGTCGAGCTGCTGAAGCTGGGCCAGCCGGTACCGGACTTCACGATCCGCCTGGATCACGCCCGGATCGCCCTGGCTGCCGAGATGCTGGGGGCGATGGGAAAGGTCTTCGCCATCACCGTGGAGTACCTGAAGACCCGTCACCAGTTCGGCAAGCCGATCGGCAGCTTCCAGGCCCTGCAGCACCGCGCGGTGGACTGCTTCGTGCGCATCGAGCTCACCCGGAGCGCCGTCATGGCCGCCGCCCGCGAGCCTTCACCCGCCACAGCCTCCCTGGCCAAGGCCACGGCGAGCGAGTCCTTTCTCCACGTGGCCAAGGAGTGCATCCAGCTGCACGGCGGCATCGGCATGACCGCCGAGAGCGATGTCGGGCTCTTCCTCAAGCGCGCGGCCTGCTCGGCTCGAAGCCTGGGCGACGCCAGCTTCCACCGACGCCGCTGGGCCGAGATCCACGGCTACTGACCCGAGGCCATCACTGGACGCTGGAGCTTGTACGGAGGGGACCCGAGGGTCATTTCTTCGGAGGAATAGAGCATGCCGGCGCTTGCTGGTCTGCAAGCACGCATTAGCCGTCCAGATGCGCTTTCACGAGTCCATCCTGGGCGTCTACTTCGACGACCTCGACATGTTCGGCATCCTCCACAACGCCCGCTACCTGCTCTTCATGGAGCGCTGCATCGGCGAGTTCTGGAAGAAGCTGGGCTGGGGGGGCTTCGATGGGCGGGAGGACCACGACCAGTTCCACCTGGTGAAGCTCAACCACCTGGAGTACCTCGAACCCTTCGTCGGTATCGGTGATCTGAGGGTGCGCATGCGCATCGAACGCCTCGGGCGAACCAGCCTGACCTTCGCTGTGCAGATGATGCAGCTGGACTCGGACGAGTCCTACGCCACGGGCAAGCGCGTGGTGGTCTGCATCGACCCGGAGACCCGCCGGCCCGTACCCTGGAGCGACAGCTTCCGCGAGAAGCTCGCCCCCTACACCTAGGCCATCCGAGCATGCAGCGAATCGAGGAAGGAGCCCGCACGCTGTCGTGGAACGCGGAACGTCCCTGGAAGGTGGACAGCCACACCTGGAACGACCTGGGTGTGCCCTTCGTCGATCTCCACGACCTGAGCATCAAGCTGGCGCTTCAGGCCGTGGACATCGCGATCGAGCAGGAGCTCCCCGCGGTGGCCTTCGTGACGGGACGCGGCCGCCACACCATCGACGGGCGCAGCCGTCTGCGCGATGCGGTGCACGAGCACCTGGCCGGGCTCTGTGCCGAGCGAGGCTGGAGCTGGCGAATCCTCGGGCCGGGCCGCTGCGTGGTGGTGCTCGACCCGGCGCGGGCCTCCTCCTACGCCACCGGCGCCCTGCCCTGGTGGACCAAGCTCCTCATCGCCGCCTTCGCCGTGCTCGCCGTCATCGCGCTGTTCTGGGGCTGAACCGGGCTAGTCCAGCGAAGGCAGCCGTGAGGCCCGGATGGCCTTGACCTTGGCATCGAAGGCGCTCCGGTCGTCCCGCTCGGCGATGTCCGCCCAGATCGCTCGAACTTCGTCGATGAGCAGGCTGCACAAGGGTGGACGAGGGAGGCCACTGGGCTCGGCGCGCTCCAGCTCACGGGCGAAGGCCGCAAACTCCGGACCCGCTTCATCGACTCGGACTTCACCGCCCCAGTAGCGATGGAAGAACTCGTCGTAGCCCACCGTCCGGGCACGCAGAAAGCTCTCCAGTCCTCCCAACAGGCCTTCGTCCATGCCCTTCAGGCCCAGGCGTGCGGCCAACCGTCGTCTCAGCGCCTGGTCCAAGGCCGCCCCGAAGCCGTGCAGAGCCGGGGCGAGCTCGGCGAGCGGCAGCAGCTCGGACAGGGCCTCGGCCAGGCGTTGAAGGTTCCAGAACACCGCTTCGGGCTGGCGGGCGAAGCAGTAGAGCTTCGTGTGATCGAAGTAGGCCGCGGTAAAGAGCGGGTCGAGTTCGGGCAGGAAGCGCCAGGGTCCGTAGCGGACGTGAGACCAGCTCAGGCGGGTCATCACGCAGGAACGCGTCGGAGAGGCTTCGTCGTAGCGGGTGAGTCTCTCCCCTGTCTCGATCAGGGTGAGGATGCGGCAGGTGCCAACGCCGCGCGCTTCCAACAGCTCGGCGGCGAGCACCTCCCGAAGGCCACCCTGCAAGGTGAGGCGCCCGTCCCCTCCCCGACTCCACGGCGTGGTCCCACTTCCCTTGTAAAGCGTCCGAAGTGTTCCACCGGGTCGACCGTGTGCAGCCCCACCTCTTCCAAGGCCGACCCGTTCCAGTAGCGCAGCCTGTGTTCGGGGAAGCGGGCAGCCTCGACGACATCGTGGAAGCCCTCACCCAGCTCCAGCCAGTCCAAGCGTGGCCTGAAGGACCCTTCCTTCGACTTCATCGATCGCCCGGGCCTGTGCCGAGAAAGCCGTAGCGCACGAGAACCGGAGCATCGAGCGCTGCGATGCTCCAACGACCAGCGCCCTCCGAGGCGTACTCCGGCTCCCCCCACAGCTGTCGGAGCACCGCAGCGTGACTCAGTGACTGCGCCTGCGCGATCTGCTCGGGAAAACTGCTGGGATCGATGACCACGTGGGTGAACCCGGCATCGAGGAGGTCCTGGATGTCTTCCGGCGCGATCTCCACCAACCCGCCTTCACCGGCGGCGAGCGCCGTCAACATCACGAGCACGGGGTTTGCCACCGTGAAGGCCTCGAACTCCGGCGGTGAGTGCCCCTCCATGTGATCCCCCAGGCCACCCAGGATCGGACGGCTGTGGTGGGTCTGAGCCCAGAGCACGTGGCGGGTCTCGGGGCTCGCTCCCCTCACCGGCGTGGTCAGCAGCGCTCCGGCCCCCCCCGCGTAGAGCAACGGGTCGATGGGCGCGTTCCGCTCGGCTGGAAGGACGGCCTGGACCACTCCATGGGGCAGGTCGACCGCGACGCAGACGATGAGCACCAGGGCAGCCAGCAAGGGCTTGTAGCGCTCGGCCAACCACGAGACCGCCGCTCCCGCGAGGACCGCTGTCGACAAGGTGACGAGGACCACCGCGCGCGAGGGCCACCACAGGCGATCGAAGAAGGGAAGGTGCCTGTAGAAGATCGCCAGCGGCAGAGCGAAGGCGTCGGGATCGTCGTGTCCACCCAGGACCGGTCCCAGGGCCACCACGTAGCCGACGGCCGCCACGATCAACCACGGCAGGGCGCCCGCCCGCAGTCGCCAGACCCCCGCCGCAGCCAACAGCAGGACGCCGACACCGATCCGCGCGACCATCTCCCCATCAAACAGCGGCCACCCCGGCAAGAGAGAGCCCTTGACTGCGTTGAGCTCGCCGTAGGAGACCAGGCCGACCGCCGTCTGAAGCGGGTCGTGGGACATCCCGGGCAGCGACTCTCCCACCCGGGCCAGCGTGAGAACAGCGGGCGCCACGAGCAGTGCACCGATCACCCCCGCGGCCAGGAGCGCAGCCCACTGTCTGGCGCCAAGGCGGTGCACACGAGCCAGCCAGAAAGCTCCTGCCCCCAACACCAGGAAGGCTCCCCCGTACCAATAGGTGAGGCCCGTGAAGGCCGCGGCCACGGCGGTGCCGAGGACGATAGCCGGCGAGGTGCGTCCCCTCGCCATGGCCACAACACCCGCCAAGGCCAGGGCCATGGGGGCGACGAGCGCTTGCGTGGGCCGACCGTCCAAGAGCTCGCCGGTCACGAAGGTCGAGAACTGGACCAGGAGTCCACAGGCGGTGGCGCCGACCCAGCAGAGACCGCTCGCCCGCCCGAGCAGCGTCGCGCTCAGCCCCACCAGGGCCAGCAGCAGCAACAGGCCCACGGCGTAGCCCGGGGCTGGCCCCAGCAGGTGAATGAAGGGGGCGGAGAGGACGCTGTCCAGCAGGTTGTACTGCAGGGCCGGATGCTGCCCGACCGGCACGAAGTTGTGGGTGGTGTGGAAGGGACTCAGCCCGGACAGGAGCGCCTCGCCTAGCCACCAACCCGCCCACACGGACCCTTCCCGGTCCAAGGACTGCCAGCCGCACAGCCCATCGCCCCATGCCGCCAGACAGCGCGAGGTGCTCAGCAGAGCGCAGACCAGGTGGACGAGGCCCACGACAAGGGTCGCGGGAAGGAGTCGGCGGAATGGCATGGACGAGCCTGGTTCCGTTCTACTCGAAGAGGAGCAAGCCGATCATGGAAGCGAGGCTATCGCCTCACAAACCACGTCGTGATGCGCACATCCGGACCGAAGTCTCCTTCTCCCAGCGAGTCTCCCTTTCCCACAAGGTAGATGGCCCCCAAGGTAGCGCTGACTCCCACGTGCTCTCCCAGCCACTCGTAGCCGACCCGTGCGCCCGGGCCGACCGCTGGAGACCCGTCCATGATTCCGTACAAGCCCGTGACCATGCCGGAGACAACCAGGTTGCGCTCTGTGGATGCGGAGGATGACAGGAGAACGTGCCGGGTGAGGCCCAACACACCGACGTTGAGGTAGACCAGGGGCGTCAGACCCAATTCAACGGAGGTGTTGCTGCCCACCCAGTGGCTGTAGTCCAGGTGCAGCAGGCTGATGAAGCCCAGCCCCCCACCCACGGCGAATCGTGGGGGATCCATCGAATCGGCCGCGTGAGCGGTGCTCGTGCTCCCAACCCACGAGCAAAGCAGGCAAAGCAAGCAAGCGAGTGTCCGCATCTGGTCCAGCCCCTTTGGAGCACCCTACCTCAGGGCCCTCCATCGTCCGACGGGAGGGATGCGGGCACGACCTGGAGTCGAGGCCGAAGCGAGGCCAGGGTCAAGGGACCGATTCCCCTCACCCGAAGCAGGTCGTCGACCTGCGTGAAGGGACGGGCAGCGACGATGCGCGCAGCCAACACGGGCCCCACACGGGGGAGCCGCTCGAGCTGCGCGGGTTCTGCGCTGTTCAGATCCAGACGGGGAGGCAGTGGCCTGGGCGGCGGCTCCCGAATCACGGCGAGAAAGGGCCTCAGCTGCTCCATCCTCGTGGGGCCGATCCCCCGCACCCAGAGGAGCTCGTCCAGGTCCTGGAAGGGACGGGTTCGCGCGATGCGCTCCGCCGTCGAGGGACCGATACCGGGGATCCGCTGCAGTTCGTCCTCGGTCGCGAAGTTCAGGTCCAGGGGCCGGCCGCAGACCAGGGTGCCTTCGCAGGGCAGCGGACCGGGTGGTGGCCGAAACCAGCTGGCGAGGGAAGCCGCGACCAGCAGCACGGCCAGGACGATGTCGCGGGTGGGCACGAAGGGCCGAGCCATCCAGGCACCAAGCGAGCGGAGGACCATAGCCCCCGTCGAGCAAGACCCAGGCCGCCGTACAGGCCACCGGAATCCCGTCCCGAACTGATGTCTGGAGGCTCTCTCCCGTCAAGGTCAATGTCCTTGTCTGAAGGAATGTAAAGCCACCGAAGACCATCGAGCCTGGCCCGTCGGAAGCGCGAACCCCAAACCGATGGAACCCAAAATGACCACTCTCCTGCTCGCCCTCAGCCTTGCCCACACGCCCCCCAAGAAGGTCGTGAAGCCACCTCCGAAGAAGGCCCAGGCCTGCCTCGAAGACCGAAGGGAGGACAAGCGTGACCGAGCCGAAGACCGCCGCGACCGCGCCGAGGACAAGCGCGACCGAGCCGAGGACCGACGCGACCGGATGACCTTCACCGGCCCCGCCGACATTCGCGAGGACAAGCGTGACCGAGCCGAGGACCGACGCGACCGGGCCGAGGACCGACGCGACCGAGCCGAGGACCGCTACGACCGTACGCACGGCTGCTGATTCCAACGCATGGTGGAGGCCACACCGGCCTCCACCGTGACCCTAGTCCGCGGACTCCTCTCGGCGGCCCGCGAGCAGCAACAGCAGCAGCCCCAGACCACTCGGCCCGAAGCCCGTACTGCACCCGCAGGCCGGCTTCGGGATGCTGCTCTGGGGCACACAGCGGTCCTCCACCATGCAGCGACCCGCACTGCAGTCGCTGTCCGACTCGCACTCCCCAAGTACGACCATCACCTTCTTGGTGCAGTCCGCTTCGATCTCGTCCTTGGGGTCCCAATCCGAGCAGGCCTTCTCCTGCTGCTCCACACACAGGCCCAGGGGCTCGCAGTCCCCATGGCAGTGCTCGCCACAGCGGGATGGCTCGCAGTATTCGTGGACGTGGGACTGGTGGAGCTCAGCGCCACGAGGGCAGATGATCGTTGGCGCACCGAGCGAATCGGCCAGGGCCGTGGCGAGCAGCAGCAGCACCGCACAAGTATGGCATTCAGCTTCGCGACCAGAGCACCTCGCGCACGTGTACTGTCTCGAAATGCGTGCATCCGAGCTGCGTGGTGAAGTCGATCGAAGCTTGGCTACCCAGCTCTTACTGGACTCGACGATTCGAAAGGTCCGCGAGGAGCTGGAGCGCGCGGGCAAGCTCGGTACCCGACGCAGCCTGTTGGCGCGAGCGCTGCGGCTGACCTCCTCCATCGCACCGGAGGTGCACGGCACCCTGAGCCTGTGCCGAGAAAAGCTGGAGGTCGAGGCCGACGTGGAGCTCTACGTGCATGCCTCGCCCCAGTTCAACGCGGGCTGCACGCCGGTCGAGGACGGCCGGGTCTTCATCCTCGTCACCAGTGCCCTGCTGGAGGCCTTCAGCTCGCAGGAGCTGACCTTCGTGCTCGGACATGAGCTCGGACACCACATCTACGGACACCACGCCATCCCCCTGGGCTTCATCCTGCAGCAGGCCGAGAAGCTAAGCCCGGCCCTGGTGCTGATGGCCCACACCTGGCAGCGCCATGCCGAGATCAGCGCAGACCGCGCCGGCATGCTGTGCTGTGGAGGCCTGGACGGGGCCGCTCGTGGGCTCTTCAAGCTCAGCTCGGGTCTTCGCTCGGCTCCTGGCGACGCCCAGATCGCCGCCTTCATCGAGCAGGCACACGAGCTCTACGACGAGGACGCCACCGAGCGCGTCAAGCACGTGGACTGGCTGAGCACCCACCCCTTCAGCCCGATCCGGCTCCGAGCAGGCCAGGTCTTCCAGCGCTTCCTCGATGGTGAGCTGGACCAGGAGTCCTTGGAGCGAGAGTGCGCCGATCTGCTGGCGCTGATGGAGGCGAGCTACCTGCAGGAAGACAGCCACGGCGCCGAGGCGATGCGCAGGCTCCTCTTCGCGGCGGGCGCTGTGGTGGCCGCAGCCGATGGCGAGGTCAGCGCGGAGGAGCTGGACAGCCTCAGCGAGCTGCTGGGACCGGCGCGCGTCCCGCGCGAGCTGGACCCGGCGCTGCTGCGAAAGCACCTGCCCAAACGAATCGAGCGGGTGAAGGAGCTCGTCTCGAGGGCACGGCGGGTGCAGCTGGTTCGTGACCTGACGCTCATCGCACGGGCGGACGGGCACGTGAGCGAGGCCGAGCTGGCGGAGATCCGCAGCCTCGCCGGCGAGCTGGAAGTGGACGCGAGGGTGGTCGAGGTCGTGGTGTCGTCGCCGGTCGAGATCGACTGAGGAACTAGTCGCACTCCGCCTGGGTCTCGCAGACGCCGCGCAGCCCAGTTCCATTGTCAGCGGCACGCTGAGCCGCACGACGCAGCGTGTCTTCGTGCACCAGACCGGCGATGAAGTCGCAGTTCTCGGGGAGCCGCGCAAAGCCTTCCTCGAGGAGGTACTCGTTGACGAAGACCGACTCCTCCGGCTCGGCGAGAGCGGTGTCGGCTTCCTCGGGGACGGTCTGGACATAGGCCAGGGTCCGTGCCGAGTCGGTGCTGTCGACGCACTCGACGTCGAAGCTCAGCTGGATCTCCGAACCCACGGGCAGCAGGGCCTTCAGCGCATTGCTCGCCTCGACGCCGTAGCAGTCCGCCGGATCGGTCCCGTGGACCTCCGGGGTGTCCACGCCGAGGAGTCGGATGCGCTCACCGGTCTCCAGGTCCAGGGTGTCACCATCCACGACCGCCGACACGGTCTCGGTGCGCGGTGAGCTGCAGAGCTCGATCCCACTGTCCCCGAAGAGAGGGAGACGGTCGACGGCAGGGCAAGCGGCCAGCAGGAGGATCATCATGCGCCCCGAAAGATCACCCGGACGATCGATCGGCGCAAGTACTCAGGATCCCTTCCAGGAGACCCCTTACTCTTGACGTGTCCAGAGATGAGATCGATCCTTCGTTTGCTGTGGTGACGTGCTCAAGCACCGATTCACGCGGGATTGGCCCGGGTTGGAGAAGATCCAGCCCGGGCCTAAATCTATTGACGGGTCAATAGATTTAGCAGCCCATTCACCCACTCCGAATCGGGCAAAACAAGGCCGCTGAGCTTCTTCGCTTTCTGGGCCTTCTCCGCTACCGGGAGCTCATCGAAGAGAGCGTCAGCGTTCTTCCAGGGCCAGTCCTGTGGCAGCCGGACCAGGGCACGCCCCATGGCATCGACACGATCGAGGTCCCCCATGGCGAGGGCGTACTCGAAGACCGAGAAGGCGGCGTAGAGCAGATCCTTTGACTGCACGTGTCGACGGGCAGCAACCAGGGCCCGCTCCGCGTGCTCCAGCGCCAGGCGACGATCTCCCTCGATGGAGTAGCTCCGCGCTATGCGGTTGTGGAGTGAGCTCAGAGCCGACTTCGCTCCCATCCGCTCGACCAACTCCAGGTCCTCTTCCAGCCAGCGGCGGGCCTCGGCAGCGTCGGGCTGAGGCGCCCACCACAGAAAGTAGTTGCCCAGCATGCCCTTGGTGAGGGCCTGCCCCGCAAGGTCTCCGTGCGCTTCCTTCAGCGCAAGGCTCTCGCGGCTGGCCTGGAGGTACGCGGCCTGGTCCACTTCGCGCAGGGCCTTTGCCTGCAGGATGCGGGCGAGCAGGAGATCACGCTCACGCTCCCGCCCCGTGTGGACCCGACGCAGCGAGGACGCCAGCTCTCCAAGGCGCCCTGCCATGCCCTTGTGCGGACCCAGGGGAAGGCCATCGTCCTCCGCCGCGGCCAGCACCTCGTAGAAGTCGCAGACCGCTTCCACCAGGGTGTGGCTCTCGGCGGTAACGACCAGGCCGCGGACCGCTCGAATCTCCACGAGCAGCTCCGTGACGGCCTTGCGAGTACGCAGTTCGAAGGCGGTCTCGAACCAGAGAAGCACCACCTCGAGTTGATCGACATGGGGGCTCTCCACCAGCGCGCGCAACAGCTCCAGTGAAGGCCGGCGCTTCTCACCGCCGATGCCACTCAGCACCTTGGCCTCGACCAGGTCCAGTTGGTCCGCTGTGGCCTCGTCCGTGCTGTCCGCCCGCTCCGGCTGGCGAGCGATCTGCACCCACTCGAGCGCCTCGGGCCAGGCACAGCGCCGAGCCGCCAAGGCGGCAGCGCGCGTCGCATAGCGAAGCACCAGTGGCTCCGCCCGGTCCCCGGCGAGCACGGCGTGGCGAACCATGCGCTCGCTGTCCCGCAGTTCCTTCCACCCCGACTGCCCGTCACGGCGGGCCAGGTCCGCTGCGATGTTCCAGTGGAACTCCTTCAGCAGCTTGTGGACTCCACGACCGTCCTCTCGCCGAGCGCGGTCGGTCAGCACCGAACGCAGGAGCTCCGTGCGGAAGCGGAAGCCGTCGTCGTCGTCCATGTCCACCAGAAGCCGGTGCTCTCTCTCCAGCCTCCAGAGACCGTGCAGGATCTCGATGCGCGAGCGCTGCAGGCCTGCGGCCAGGGCGCTCACTCCGAAGCGGCGACCACACTGGGCGGCGGCGAGCAGCAGCAACTCGTCGCTCTCGTCCAGGCGTCGGATGCGCTGAAGCTCCAGGTCCCTCAGGTGGGGTGGTACGGCTTCTTCGATCGCCGCCCGGTCCACCCCGGGCTTCAGGACGAGGCTCCCTTCCTGGCTCTCCAGGAGCTCGGCGCGCTGCAGCTCGGATACCAGTTCGAGCACCTGCCGGGGGGCACCGCCCACCCGATCGTGCACCATCTGCGCGAACTCGGCCGATGGGCTGACACCGGCCCCGGCCAGGAGACGCTCCACGCCCTCCGGCGGGAAGGGACCCAGCGCGATTCGTTCTTCGGGCCTGGACAGCTGCTGGTGAGCCCCGGATCCCGGGCGCTGCAGCAGCATGAGCACCACGGGATTCTTCAAGCTGGGTTGGGGTTCGCGAAGCTCGCGCACCAGGTGCTCGATGAGGCCGATGGAGCTCGCGTCCGCCCACTGGATGTCGTCGAAGACGAGCATGAGGGGATGCTCCGCCGCCACCTGGCGAATGCTCGAGAGCAGGGCAGCCCCTCACACACCGGCGCCAGCGCGATGGTCAGGGCCCCGGCCTGGGCCCCCGGCACGAGCCCCGTCAACTGGAGGTGGCTCGTCAGCTGGGGGAATCGTCGGGCCACGACGACCAGGCCGATGCTGACCACGATCGGCGGACCGAGCAGGAGCAAGGCACCGACGGCGAGCGGCCACACGAAGGTCTCGAGGCGCAGGAAACCACCCGGCGTGAGCGCCACCGCATCCATGGGCGGCACGAAGGGAGCCCACGAGGTCGCGAACCAGCCGTAGACACCACCCACAGCGGTGCCCACCAGGAGGGCCCGGAGAAACTCCCGGCCACCCTTGAGGGCATCCGGCCGCTTCATCCACCGGTCGCGACCAGCGACCAGACCCGTGAGCAACAGCGCCAGGCCGAAGAAGATGTCCAGCTGCCGTGAGGGCACGTGGTCGACGCCGATGCCGGTGGACACCGCCATCGGGGACAGCGAGGGGAGCAGGGTGGCGCTGAGATCGATGCGCACGGCACTTCGGGGCAGCTCGACCTCGTCACGGACGTCGATGTCCACGAGCAACAGATCGTCCAGGTCCAGAGCCTCCATCAAGGCCTCTGGATTCCCCATGCCACCGCTGCCGGCCGCGACCTCGTCCGGAATGGTCTGCAGTCGGGGATGTGCATCGACCAGCTTGGCGCCCACCTCCCGCAGACCCTCGCAGTAGGGGCTGCCCGTGCACCCGATGCGCGCGTTGACCCGGGGCTCGTGCGGATCGTCGAGTACCCGCGCCAGCACTTCCCAGCCGTGCTCCACGGCCTTTTCGTAGTGGTCGGGCAGCTCCCCGGGTCCGTCCTCGGACTCTGCGACCGGATCCTCGATGAGGATCCACCACGCCAGTGGATAGACGTTGCGAACGCTGTCGAAGCTGTTGTCCACGCGGTGCAGCGCCTGCCGCGCCCCGGCCTCCGCAGCGGGGCCCTCGGCGGACTGCAGGGCACGCAGGGACAGGCAGTGGAGCCTCAGATCATCCCCGCTGGCCCGCGCCCACCAGTACCAGGTCTCGGCGTCTGCGAGCAGTTCCTCGGTATTGCCCTGAGGTGGCTGGACAGAGTCACAGCGATCGACAGAAGCGGCCAGCGCGAGCAACCACAGCACGCGCCGAGGCTACCGTGCCATGATGCGACGATGGACATCACGGACATCCCCGGAGTCGGCGAAAGTGTCGCCGCAGCAATGAAAGAGCAGGGGCTCGGAAGCCTGCGAGACGTGGCCCGAGCCAGCATCGACGAGCTTACGGCGGTGCCTGGAATCGGCGCGGTCTCAGCCAAGCGGATCCGCAAGGAGGCGAAGAAACTCATCACGCCCCAGGTGAGCGTTGGCATGGCTCCGCCTGAGCCCGAGCCAGAGAAGAAGGAGGCGAAAAAGAAGGACGACGACAAGGCCGACGACAAGGCCGAAACGAAGGCCAAGGACAAGAAGAAGGCCGACGACAAGGCTGACAAGAAGGCCAAGGACAAGAAGAAGGCCGAGGACGTGCCGAAGGTCACCAAGGTGCAGGTTCGCCCCGCTGGGAAGCGTGGGAAGAAGCAGAAGAAGGACCGGGGCGGGAAAAAGAAGCTGAGCAGGAAGGCCAAGAAGGCCCTGGGCAGAGCCAAGAGGCTCGAAGAGAAGGCGGAAAAGCTCCGGAAGAGAATGGGCAAGCAACTCGCGAAGGCTGCCAAGGTCCGAAAGAAGAGCGGCCTCTCCGACTGAGTCGACAGACGGCGGCCTGAAGCCGAGCGCTGTCAGCGCGGTATCAGCCCCTTCCGACGCTTCCTCCGGTGCGGTTCCAAGGATCGGGACGCAGATGGCGCCCCGCCCTTGAAGCCCTCAGCACCGGACCACCCATGAGACCTTCCCTTCTTGCGTTGACCCTTGGCTCGATCCTCCTGATGCCCAGCCAAGCACACGCTTCCTGGAATGATTGCGACGCCCTCTACGTCGACAGCTCGGCACCCGGCCAGGGCTCTGGGACGCCGGGCGATCCCTACAACTCCATGACCACGGCACTGGCCAACGTGGGCTCGACCTGCACCGTGCTGGAGCTCGTGGGCGACTTGAGCTACCCGCTGACGCCGCCACACACCGTCCTCCCTCCGCTGGGAGTTCGAGGCGGATGGCTGAGCGGCTTCTCGGACTACGGGCAGCTAGCCGCCACCGTCGAACTGGACGGTGACCTGGCGATCGACGGCGTCTTCGCCATCACGGACATCACCCTCCTGATGCAGGACAGCGATCCCACCGAGATCTTCGCAGAGGGCTTTCACGCGCGTGACGCGGCGCTCCACTTTCAGCCGCCTCCGGGCTACAGCGGCGGACTCCGTCTGGAGGCCGAAGAGGTCTCCTTGACCGACTCCTCCGTCCAGGCCGATGGCTGGGGTGGTCTCACGATCCTGGGAGCGACCCGTTCACGGATCGAGAACAACACCATCACTGGACGCGTCTGGTACCGCTTCGACGACGGCGCAACGCCGTGGAGCCACCACGTGCTGAGCGGAAACACCATCACCGGACGCCTCTGGACCGAATGCGTGCAGTTTGGCGACTTGCAAGAGGTGGAGCTGCGAGACATCGACTTTGGGGTGGAGATCACCGACAACCACATCTCCTCCTGTCAGGACGGACTGAACCTGTACGGCGTGTCCGGCGTCATCGCCGACAACGTCATCCGGGACTCGAACGAGAACATCCACATGTCGCGGAGCGGACGGAGCTTCCCCGTCGTCATCCTGCACAACCGCTTCCACGGCGGTTCGCAGAATGCGGTGCACGTCACCCACTTCTCCGAGTCCGTGGTCGTGGCGAACAACGTCTTCGTGGCGGAACAGGACCTCGGCCACGGCCTCTACATGAACACCACCCGCCACGGCACGATTCGGAGCAACGTCTTCGCGGGCTTCGACCGCGAGGGAATACGCGTCGGAAACAGCCTGAGTGGGCAGCCGACCCGGGACAGCGAGGTGCTGGTGGTGGACAACATCGTCTACGCCAACAACCTGGCGCAGGTCCCGGACGCCGGGGGCCTGGTGGTCGATGAGGACCCACAGCTCATGGTCACCATCGCCTACAACGACTTCTGGTGGAACAAGCGCGCGGCCCACCCCGACGCCAGTCAGGACAGCGTGGAGATCGGCGACGGCAACCTCTACGTGAATCCGGAGTTCGTGGACCCAATGGCTGGAGACTTCAGCCTGCAGCCCGGCTCGCCCCTGGAGAGCGCCGGCAGCCGAGGCTGGGAGATGGGGGCCTACGGCGGTCTCTTCCCCGACTGGGACACGCCCTGGTGTGATCTCGTCTTCGATCCCTGGGGTGAAGGCTGCTGAGCACGCGTGCGCCGTCTGGCTCGTCCGGACGGCGCCCAGCCCCCCTCGAATCAGGGCTTCCAGGCAGGGGAAGCAGGTGCACCATGCCGACGAACCCGCGGGGAGGATACCCCTACAGGGTGTTGCGAAGACTCACCAAGGCGGCGCTACGACCCACCGTCCAGCAGCTGATTCGCGATCTGGTCGCGGATGAGTTCGAGGGCGAGGAGCTCGTGAACGAGGTCAGCTGCCGAATGCTGCGCAAGATCGGGAACATGCCACCCCACCTGGGTGTGGGCATGGCCGCCTTGACCCTGGCTTTCGAAGCCTCGGGACCCGTCTGGCATCGGCTTCCCGCCGAAAGCCGCAAGAAACGCTTCGAGGCATGGCGCGGAACTCCGGTGCTGCAGGACTGGGTCACCTTCTGGGAGAAGATGGGCATCTTCGTGTACTGGTCGGTCGTCGAAGAGCGGGAGCAGGCGTGAGGACCCTGGAGTGTGAGGTCCTCGTCATCGGCAGCGGGCCCGGTGGATCGATGACCGCCACGATCCTGGCGGAGGCGGGTCGTGACGTGCTCCTGGTCGAGGAGGGACCGGACCTGAGCGTGGACAGCGCGCCGTCCTACACCCTCGCCGAGATGGACCAGAAGTGGCGTGCGGGCGGTCTCACGACGACCATGGGGAAGACCAACGTCACCTACATCGAGGGCCGCTGCGTGGGCGGAGCCAGCGAGATCAACGCGGCGCTGTACCACCCCCCACACGACCGGACCCTGGATCGCTGGGCGGAGGAGTTCCGAATCCGAGACTTCGGGGCCGCGAGCCTACGCGGCCACTTTGACGAGCTCGAGGCGATGGTCGGGGTGAGCAGCCGCCAGGAGGGGGAGGCACCGAACTCGCTGATGCTCAAGCGGGGAGCCGAGGCTCTGGGATGGCGCACCACCGAGGTCCAGCGCTTCTGGAGCTACCCCGGCGGTCGGCGCTCCATGAGCCGCACGCTCATTCCTCGTGCCCTCGCAGCCGGCGCACGACTGCGCGCGGAGACGCGGGTGCTCCGCGTGGCCACACGGAAGCGTCGTGCTCTCTACGCGGAAGCCCGGGACAGTGGCGGCCGACTGCGCATCGACTTCCGCGAGGTCGTGGTCTGCTGTGGCGCCGTGCAGACCCCCTCGCTGCTGCGTCGGAGCGGTCAGAAGAAGCACATCGGCGACAGCCTGCGCCTGCACCCGATGGTGCGCATCGCCGCACGCTGGGAAGAGGAGGTCAACGATCCCGCCTTCGGCGTCCCCGTGCGGCAGGTCGAAGAGTTCAAGCCGGCGCTGACGCTGGGCTGTTCCCACAGCTCTCAGGCCCACATCGCGCTGTGGCTGGACCCCGATCATCCCAACCGGAAGGCCATCATGGAGGACTGGCGCAGCGTCGGTGTCTTCTACGCCGCGGTCTGCGGCGAAGGTCGCGGCACCGTGCGCTCGCTCCCCGTGCTGAACGAGCCGCTGGTCCGCTACGAGCTCACCGCCGCAGACCACCAGATGCTCGACCTGGGCACGCAACGCCTGGACCAGCTGGTTCGCGCCGCCGGTGCGGTGGAGGTGTACACCCCCGAGAGCCTGGCGGTCACCACGATCCACCTCTTCTCGTCCTGCCCCATGGGGGAGACCTCCACCTGTCCGGTGGACTCCTTTGGCCGACTCAAGGCCCTCGACAACCTCTCGGTGAACGACGCCAGCCTGCTGCCCACCAGTCCCGGGGTGAATCCCCAGGCCACCATCATGGCCATCGCTCGGCGAAACGCCATGGCCTGGCTACAGCGCTAGCAGCATGGAACGCTTCGACATCGTGGTCTACGGCGCCACCGGATTCACCGGGCGCCTGGCTCTGCAGCTGCTGCGCGAACGGGCGCCGCACCTGGCCATCGCGTCCGCAGGGCGCAGCGCCGACAAGCTCGCGACCCTGGACGGTCCATCGATCGTCGCGGACAGCACGGATCCCTCCAGCGTCGAGGCCATGGCAGCACAGGCGCGCGTGGTGCTCAGTACCGCGGGTCCCTACGGGCTCTACGGGGACCCCGTGGTCGACGCCTGCGTGAAGCAGGGCGCCCACTACTGCGACATCACCGGAGAGACGCCCTGGGTTCGCCAGGTCATCGACCGCCACCACGAAGCAGCCATGGACAAGGGCCTGCGCCTGGTCCCCTTCTGCGGCTACGACTCCGTGCCCTCGGACCTGTGCGCCCTGCTGGCCGTGCGCGAGCTGGGTGGAGGGGAGTGCACCGGCTTGATGAAGCTGGGCGGAGGGGGCCTCAACGGAGGGAGCCTGGCCAGCGCCCTCCACATGGCCGAGACCTGGCCCCGCAGCGCCACCGCCAACCCCTTCCTGCTCGATCCCGAGCCCAAGATCTCCCGCGAGCGGTGGGCAGCGAACGCCGACCCGACAACTCCGATCGAGCTCAACGGAGCATGGGGCGCCCCCTGGGTCATGGGTCCCATCAACACCCGGGTCGTGCGCCGCAGCGCGGCGCTGCTGGACTACGGCGACGACTTCTCCTACCAGGAGTTCCAGGAACACCGCAGCCGTCACCAGGCCCGACGGTGGACCCTGGGCCTGGGTACCGCGGTGAGCCTGTTGGGCCAGCCGTGGGGCCGGAGCCTGATCCGCCGCTTCGGTCCGCGGCCAGGTCAGGGCCCCACCGAGGAGCAGATGGAGAAAGGCTTTGCGCGCCTTCGGGTCCACTGCGCTGGGGGGCAGGTGACCTGGAGCGCACAGGGCGACGCCGGCAACCGCATCACCTGCTCCATTCTGGCGGAGTGCGCGCTGATGCTTCTCGAGGACCTGGAGACGCCCACGGGGGTCGTTCCCCCCGCCGTCGCCTTCGGTCTTCCCCTGGTGGAACGCCTGCGCACGCGAGGCATGCGCTTCTCCCTGGAGCGCTGATCAGGCGACTTCGGCGAGCTCCTGGTTCACGTGCAGGCTCGCGACCACCCGGTCGATCTCGTCGTAGACCTGCTCGCTCGCGCAGGTGTCACGGGCATCTTCCAGCGCTGCGACCGCCATCACCAGGTCACCCGCCAGGATCTCGACGAGGGCACGGCGCACCAGCAACGAGCCCAACTCGGTCCAGGCACCCAGCTCGCGCAGCCTGCCCTCGGCGACCTCCAAGGCCCGGCGAGCGGCATCGATGTCTCCGTCCTCGGCACGCATCTCCGCCAGCACGCCGACGAAGGCCTGCTCCGGCTTGCGAGCGTCCTTGGAGCGCAGCAGCGAGATGGCCGCCTGCAAGCGGACCCGCGCCTCGGCACGACGACCCACCTGGTCCAGCAGCACGCCTATCCAGCCCAGAACCGTCCCGACCGCCACGAGGTCGCTCTCGGCACGAGCATCGACCAGGACGCGGTCCAACAGCTCCAGCGCCGCACGAACTCGTCCCTGCTCGGCGGCCCGAACCGCCTGACGAACATCATCCCCCCTCAAGAGCCCAGCACAAGGCAGACGAACCACCATTCCTCCACGGCGCCCATGGGTCCTCTTCAAGCTTCGTGCCAGCCTGTGAGTGCGCCCTAGAGGCCTTTCTTGCTCTTACTGCGAGGTTTTTGCCGCAGTTTGTTGCCCAGGAACCGGGCCACACCTACCCCACCCAGGAAGCCGAAGAGGTGTGCCTGCCAGGAGATGCCGGCAAAGAGACCCGGCACCAGTCCAATCAGCATGCTGCCCCACACGGTCCCCACGAAGATGGACATCAGGATGGGCACGACTCGGCGTTCGTAGAAGCCACGCGCCATCAGGAAGCCCAGCAGACCGAAGACCACGCCGCTGGCGCCTATATGCACCGATCCCGCGCTGCCGAAGAGCCAAGCACCCAGTCCCGCCGTCACGGTGGTGACCGCGCTCACCACGAAGAAGTCGCTGCGTTTGCGCTCCATGGACAGGAATGCAAGAGGAACGCCCGCCACGGTGTTGCTGAGGAGGTGGAGAAAACCGCCGTGGAGAAAGGGCATGGTCAACACGCCCACCAGGCCCACGATGCTGCGTGGATGGACCCCATGGGCATCCAGGCCACCGCCGAAGACGACCAGGTCCGCGAGCTCGACGATCCATAGCAGTCCGAAGCTCACGCTCGTCACCAGCGCAGCGGACTTCAGCTGGCGTCCCAGCGCTCCCATCTTCCGACGTACGACGTTGGCCACGCTCTCAGGCTAATCACAGGGAAGGAGTCGAACAATGCATCGCTGGCTGGCTGGAGTACTTCTTGGGGCCCTGACCGTGGGCCTTGCGATCGCCCAGGACACCGGGCTTCCAGCAGACTCGCCACCGGAGGACACCCAGCCCCCTGAGAGCCTGCTGGCGGACACGGGGGACTCGGGCGACACGACACCCGTCGATCCGATGGACAGCCAGCCCACCCCAATCGATGACTCGCAGATGCCACCGGAGGACACCGGCGACACCGCTGTCGAGCCCGAGGGCGATCCCTGTGAGGACCTGGGCCTCTTCGCCGGTGATCTGGTCATTTCGTCCCAACGAGCTCTGGATGAGTTCGGGCTGGAGTACAACGCCATCCGCGGGGACCTTCGCGTGATCGGTGGCGAGATCCAGGACATCTCCGCCCTGGACTGTCTCGTCTCGGTCGAGGGGAGCTTCACCCTCTCCGCTCAACCGGAGCAGGCTCCGCTGGACCGCCTGGAGCGGGTCACGGGTGCCCTGAGGGTGGTCCAGACCCCCTTGGCCGAGCTCTCGCTGCCCGCGCTGGTCGAGGCGGGCAGCCTGGAGGTCGAGGCCACCCCCGGCCTCGCTCGCATCTCGGCCCCCTCCCTGAACCGCCTCGATGCGCTGGTGCTGACCGAAGACCCGAAGCTCAGCACCCTGGAGTTGCCACCGCTGAGCCTCTCCGAAGGTCTGGCCATAAGCCGCACGGCCTTGACCCGACCCCCAGTGGTGACTTCGGCCACGAGCATCGCGCTGGAGGACAACCCGGCGCTCAGCAGCCTGGAGCCCCTCTCCAGCATCGTCTGGACCAGTGAACTGGTGCTCGCGGGAAACCCCAGGCTGCGCAGCCTGGCCGGGCTGGGACAGCTCGCGGTCGTTCAGGGCGAGCTCTTCCTGCGCTCCAATGGACTGGTGGACCTGGCCGAGCTCCGCTCGCTGATCGTCGCTGGCAACGTGAGCGTGTTGGACCACCCGAATCTGACAGGGCTCGGAATGCCCTCCCTCACCGTCACCAAGGAGCTGCGGGTGGTGCGCAACGCCTTGCAGGCAAGCCTGGACCTTCCAGAGCTGACCCGCCTGGACCGCCTGGTGGTCGGTGAGTGCCCGGCGCTCGTGGAACTGCTCCTTCCCTCGCTGCTCCGATCCAGCCTGGAGCTGCGTGGACTGCGAAGTCTGGAGACCCTGGACGGACTGTCAGCGCTCGTGCTGGCGGACGAGGTGGTGCTGACCGGGAACGAGCGCCTCGACGACGTGACGGCACTGCACGGAACACAGATCTCCACCCTGACCGTCGAGGACAACCGAAAGCTACGGTCTCGGGAGGTCGACGCCCTGCGAGACGCTACGCAGGTTCCAGACTGAGTCGCCAGCGGTCGTGGTTCTGGTCCACCTCCAGCGCCCGGACCGCGACCGGGTCACCAACCCGCACCGAGTCGGAGCCCATCCTCAGCCGCAGCCCCTCCAGCCGAGCCCGAGGCAGGTGCCGCAGGTAGGCCTTGAGCTCGATGGCCGGGTCGTCCAGCCGCAGGAGGGCGCGGGTGGCACTCAGGTGCAGGAGCGTCGCCCGGTGGGTGGCCCCGTCGGACAGCAGCTGGTCCAGGACCAGGCGATTCACCGCCTTGTCCACCCGGCGCTGGCGCTCACGCGCCCGGGTTGCCGCGCGAATGACCCGCTCGCGAAGCTCCTCATCGTCCGGCTGGCCGGTCTCGTCGAGGAGGATCTCCCAGCACTCCTTGTGCGTGAACACCCCCACGACCTCCCGCATCGGCGCGGTGAAGCGGGCGTAGGCATCCGCCCCCACCCCGTGATGCCGAGCCGGCTCGCCGGCGTAGCCCGATGCCCCACCGTTGCGAAGCGCAGCCCGGTGGATGGCAGCCCCTGGCCCCTCGTCGGGCACGCGCTGGAGGTAGGCGGAGAGGCTCTCAGCGCTCCTCCAGACGAAGTCCGGGCGCTCATGCTCGCTCGCCAGGGCCCGCATGAAGTCTCGTAGATCGCGGGTGCGAGCTGGCGCGGGGGGGGCATGGACCCGAAAGATGGGCTGCACGTCGGGACCTCGCGCTTCCACGAGCAGCCGCGCGCCGATCATGTTGCACAGCAAGGAGACCTGCTCGTTGTACCGCTCCACGTCGTTGCGAGCGTCCGAGAGAGCCACGAAGCGCAGCCCCTCCAGCTGCACGTCGACCTCCGCTCGCTGCACGTTGATCATGTCTCGGGCCCGGGACTGCAGCAGCCGCGCCTTCCCCAGCTCCACCATCGCCTGCAGGCTCTCCAGAACGCCACCGTTCTCGCTGGGCTCATCGCCCCCGTCCAGCCAGGCCTGGACGCCGTCGTAGGAGAGCTTGGCCCGGCTGTGCACGCGCCCACGATGGATACGGCTGCGGTTGATGCTTCCGTCCGCGTCCAGCCCCACATCAAAGACCAGGGCACGTCGGTCCTCCCGGGGGTTCAGGCTGACGATGCCTTCGCTCAGACGCCGCGGGAGCATGGGCACGACGAGGCCCGGCAGGTAGCAGGTGGCGCCCCGGCGAACCGCCTCGTCGAAGAGCGCGCTACCCGGCCGAACAAACCAGGCCGCATCGGCGATGGCATAGCGCAGCCGGAAACCCGAGCCCTCTCGTTCGACCAGTACGGCCTGATCGAGGTCCTTGGAGTGGGGCTCGTCAATGGTGCAGAAGGGAAGCCCGGTGAGATCCTCCAGCGCAGGATCGTCGGTCCCGACAGACAGCGCGCGAGCCTCGTCTTCACAGGCCTTGGGAAGCTGCGGGTCCAGCTTCCACCGCGCCACGATCTCACGGAGCGCAGAGGGAATCACTTGCGCTGCGCGTAACGCTTCAGCTTGTTCTTGATCACGAAGGGCAGATCCAGTCGGATCTCAAAACTCTTCAGGTCGCGGTCCCTCAGACGACCGAAGAGAGCGATGACCTGATTGTCGGGAAGATGAAGGGTGACGGTCACCCTCGCGCCAGGGGCGGGAGGATCCGCAAGGGACCAGACCCGCAGGGTCTTCTTCTTGAGTTCCTCGTTCCAGGTATTGATGAAGGCATCGATGAAGTCCCAGTAGACGTCCACGTCTCCGTTTCGCTGGACGTCAAAGCGCATTCCGAAGGCAGCGCCCTCTCGCTCGGGATCCGGTTTGGCCGGTGCCGGCGGGGTCAGTGCCGGCGGGGTCGGTGCCGGTGGGGTCGGTGCCGGCGGGGTCGGGGCCGGTGGGGTCGGTGCCGGTGCTGGCGGGGTCGGTGCCGGTGGGGTCGGTGCCGGTGCTTCCGGCGGGGGCGAAGGTGGTGGCGGATCGGGCTCGTCGGAGACCGAGTCAGCCCACGCGTCGAGATCGTTCAGATCGAAGGAGTCGTCCTCATAGTCATGGCCTCCGGTCTCCGGGGCAGCCGCATGAACCGGCTCGGGAGCGGGAGCCGCCGGGGCTTCCGGCGCGGGCTCCGAGGCTTCCAACTCATGCTCATCCGCAGCATCTTCCGCCCAGGTGTCGAAGGCATCCAGGTCGTAGAGATCCTCCCCTTCGCTCGCCTGTTCGGGCTCCTGGGCGACGGCAGCCGGTGGAGGAGGAGCGGGTTCCGGCGCGGCCTGGACTGGTTCCGGCGCAGCCTGGGCTGGTTCCGCTCGCACAACGTGTGGATCGAAGGCCGGCGCGGGCTCCTCTGCGTCTCTCTGCTGCAGCGCCGCCACTTCCTGTTCGAGTTCACTGATGCGTCCTCCCGCAACAGCGAGCTTCTCCAACAGCAAGGAGGCCTCATCCACCGACCTCTCCGCCTCCAGACCGCTCTGGTGCTTGCTCGCGCGGAGCTCCGCCATCTCTCCCCGAAGGGCATGAAGGTCCCGACGGAGCTGCTCTGCGGCTTGCTGAGCTCCCTCTCGAGCCGCCTCGGCACCCTTGGCCCGCTGTTCGGCCGCATCGAGCTCTTCCGTCACTGAACCTGTGGACTGCTCCTTCTCCTGCAGCTGCTGGCGAGCGTGATCGCGTTCACTGATGAGCGACGCATTCAGTCCTTCCAGTTTCCCCACCGTCGACTTCAGGCCCTCGACGCTCGCGCTCAGTTCGGTCTCCCGCACCTGCGCCTGGCCACGGATCTCCTCCCGCTCACCCTCGGCCTTCCGGCGCTCCTCCTCGAGGACCTCGACACGCGCACTCAAGCTCTGGGCTTCAGCCCGGGCCTTGTCGGCCATCGCACGGATGGCATCGCCGCTGATTCGAGCGCCCTTTCGCTGCGCCTCCAGCTCCGCTCGGGCATCGGAGTCCCCCTGATCCAGGCGCGCCTGCAGTCCATTCGCGTCCTCGCGAGCGCGACGAGCTTCCTCTTGGGCCTCCTCCACGCGCCCGTCCGAGCCCTCCAGCGCTCTCCGAGCTTCGGCAAGCTCCTCGACCAGCGGAGCCTGGTGCTCCAAGGCCGTACGCTGCTCGGTGGCGACCGCCTGCGCCGACTGCAGCTCCGACTGAAGCCTGGACTGCTCAGCCAGCGCCTGATCGCGGACTTCTTCCAGCGCCTGCACGTCCTCTGTGTGTTTCGACCGTGCCGCCTCGGCCTCCGAGCGCAGCTGGTCCCGTTCGGCCTCGAGCGCTTCCAGGCACTCGCCGACCTTGAGCAGGGCAGTGGCTGCCTCGTGCCGCTCCCCTTCCATTCCCTTCAGGTCGTCCTGCAGTTCCTGGATCCTGGCCTCGGCGCCCTGGGCCTTATCGAGAGCCTCCTGGCGCACCTCTGCAGCCTGCTGGGCCGCATAAGCAAGCTGTTGAGCCGCATCTGCTTGAGCCTTCTCCGCCTCTGCAGCCTGCTGCTCCGCCGTTTCCCGAAGCTCCAGCACACCGGCACGAGCCTCGTCGCGTTCCTCGGCCATCGCGCGAGTGGCCTTCCTCGCCTCCTCGGCGTCGGCCAGCGCATCATGTGCCTCGGCCTCCGCGTCGCGCACGTCCGCCTTGGCTCGCTCCGCGGCAAGTTCGGTCTGTTCTGCCAGAGACGCCATGCCCAGCCGCAGCCCTTGGGCCTCTTCCGTGGCCGCAGCTGCCGCTGCGGTGGCCGCAGCCACTTTGAGAACCGAGGCGTCCACCGCCGCCACCGCCTCCGTCACCCTCACCGCCTGCTCGGTCTGCTGGGCTTCCCGCTCCTCGAGCAGCGCGCTCAGCGCCGCGAGTTCGACCTTCGAGTCCTCGACCTGTTCGAGGGCGCGGTCACGTTCGGTCTGGGCCTTCAGGCTGGACGTGAGCGCCTCAGCGGCCTCCTCGTGAGCCTTGTTCTTCGCTTGCTCACATTCCTCTCGGAGGGCCGCCGCCGCCTGCTCGGCCTCGTCGCGGAAACTCTCCACGTCGGCCTGTGCCTTCTTGACGTCCTCCAGCGCCTTGGTCTGGGACAGCTGGAGATCCATCTCCAGCTTCTCCACCGCCTTGTCGTGGGCGGTACCCAGCGCCGCAATCTCGGCCAGGGCACTGGCGACTTCGGCGCGATCCTTCTTGGCCTGATCGCGCGACTCCTCCAAGGCCTGTTCCTGACCCCTGGCGTCCTCCTCCAGTTTCTGAACATGCTGTTCCAGCTGCGCGACCGACTTTGCCTGTTCGAGGGAATCTCGGAGCTGTTCCTCCTCCCGGACTTGAGCTGAACGCTCCAGGAGCTCCAGAGCCGTGAGAGTCTCATCCAGCTCCTTCTGCAGGGCAGCGGCGGCAGTCTCGTGTTGCTCCGCCAGGGCCTGACTCTGCTCGAGCTGCTTCTGCTGATCAGCGGAAGCCGTCTCGTGTTGCTCGGCCAGGGCCTGACTCTGCTCGAGCTGCTTCTGCAGCGCCGCCAGGGCACCCTCATGCTGCTTCTGCAGTGCAGCGGCCGCCGCCCCCGCACTCTCGACCGCCTTGCCCTGCTCGTGAGGTCGAAGCCGGGCCTCGAGGTCCTGCAGGTCCTTTTCGCGGCCCTCGATCTCCTGGTCGCGCTGATCCAGCTGGTCGCGCGTGAACTCGAGCTCACTCGCGAGCTGCGCGACGCGCGCTCGCAGCACGGTGACAGCACTCTCCTCGTCCTCGATCTCGACGGTGACGTCGGGCTCGTCGCTCTCCAGCTCCGCAGCTTCGGGCTCCGTCGCCGGGGCGGCCGCTTCTTCGGTCTTCTCCTCCTCGGGCGGCGGGCTTGGTTCGGGCAACCCCTGGAGCACTTCCTGGAGCATCGGGCGCAAGAACCCACCCGCCAGAGGCCTCAGGGCGTAGAAGTCAGCAGGTGCTTTGCCGAAGAGATGTTCGATGATGCCAGTGGCACCCGAGTGTCCGCTGAGCACCACGACCGGCCCGCCCAGTTCCTTCTTGGCCTTGCTCGCGAGTCTCAGTCCTGCGGGGCTGTCCCCATCTGCGAGGGTCAGAACAGGGCTTCGCCCGGCGGCGACGGAGGTGGCCTCTCCAACGTCCTGGCATCGCGTCAGCACAGCACGCTCGCCAAAGAGCTCTGTGGCCGACTCGTAGGTCTCGGCGTCCCCGCTCAGGACCAGGATGAGGGGATGTTCAGACGCCATCAGCCCCCTCCACAGCGACGTGAATGCCCTCCAGAACGGGCGCCTGCCCCTCCTGCAAACGCGCGTCGTACTCACTGCGTCGGAGAGGATCGATCAAGGTCTGCCAGACCAGTTGGACCCCCCGAAGAAGCTGGGCCAGCTTCTCCCGATCCTCGCGGCTGAGTCCAGCATCCCCACCGAGCGGCCTCCAACGCTGAACGAGCAGCTTGCAGGCTCGGTCGACGACGGCTCCATCGGCTTCGGAGTCCAGCCCCAGGAAGCCGTAGAAGTCGCGTCCCATGCGCGCCTCGTAGTCGCGAACGACCATCGCCGAGGTGTCCGCGGTGGTGGCAGTCGCCGCGGGTGGCTTCTTTCGACGCGTCTTGCGCTTGCGCTTGCGGCTGGGGGGGCTCGGGGGTTGCCTGGAGGAGCGACTGACCGCACGGCTGATTCGTCGGCCCAGCTGATCCTCGTAGTCACGCCCATCTCGGCGGAGCAGGCCCAGGGCCTCGAGGAACCAGAGGAGGCGAATGAGATCGCCCGAAGTGTCCTGTACGGTGCTGAAGATCTCATCGATGGTGGTGCCCTTGCCCACCACCTCGATGAGCTGATCCAGCGGCTCCTGCACCCGCATGCCGGCAAAGCGACTCTCGAAGTCGCTGTGCGGGCGCCAGATACCCCCCGTGGTGTCCGTCATGGCGGGCAGCACCTCGTCCATGTCCACGTGTTGTCGGACGCCGCGCCAGAGTGCCTCCATGGAGTGGACGTCGGGAATCAACCCCGGATCGACGCGGTGCAGCCTCAGCTTCGGGCGCGGATCGAAGGCCCACTCTCCGCTGGCCAGCGCGAGCGGAGAGCCCAGGCCCAGGCGCAGGCGGTTGGCGGCGAACTCCGTCAGGTCGTCCCAGGTCAGCTCACCGCTGGCGACAGCCGCGTCCTCGAGTGTCTGGTTGGGCTCCAGCCCCTGGCGCAGCTCGTCGATGCGAAGCTGGGTGAGCAGGCCCATGTCGATGGCAGCGTGATCGAACTGGTCCCCCGCCAGATCGCTCCGGTAGAGAACCGGCCGCCCCTCCAGGAAATAGAGCCAGCGATTGCGAGGTCCGAAGCGCACGCGGAGCACGCCACTGTGTCCGCCCGAGACCAGGGAGTAGACCAAGCGAACATAGGTACGCCGATCGTGACTTCCCGAGACCGCCATCCTCGTTCTCGACTCCGGGCTCCGTGAGACCCGACTCTACTACGGGCGTCCGAAGAACTCGTCAGCCGCTACGAAGGGGACGCCCAGGTTGCCCGCAAAATCGGCGTCGCTCTCCTGATCGCCCACGACCAGACAGGCCTCTCGGTCCAGCTCCATCGAGCGCATCAGCTCCACGCCCAGGCCGGGCATCGGCTTGCGGCACCAGCACCTGACGGATCCCGCGTCGTGCGGACAGAAGCGGATGACGAAGGGCAGATCGATGAGTTCTGCGGTGCGTTCCAGACACGCCAGAGCAGCTTCTCGGGTCAGGGTGCCCCGGGCCACGCCGGACTGATTGCTCACCAGGGCAAGCCGAAATCCCTGCTCGTGGTGGCGCCGGAGCGTCTCCACCACCCCGGGAAGGATCTCCACCTCGTCGGGGGTGATCGGAAAGGGCGCTGGACCGGTACTGCGTCGGACGGTCCCGTCCGCATCGAGGAGCAGCGGCCCGACCTGGGGCGCCGGAAACCGACGCGCTGCAGCTGGAAGCCCTCTTCCCCCGAGGGCGCCTCAAAGGCCCGATCGAAGCGAAAGGCAACGTCTGGCGGGAAAAAGTTGGGTTCGGAGCTGTGGCGCAGCTCCTCCGGCTCGAGCAGGCAACCCGCGCGGCGGAGCATCCGCTGGCAGGCATTGACCAGTGACTCCTCCAGGCTGGTGTCCACCCAGATGCACCGAAGGGGCAGATCGAGCTGCTTGGCGACCTGCACCACAGCGGCGCGCGAGGCGCGGCTGCCGTAGGTGTTGTCCAGCACGAAGTGCCGACTCCCCTCCCCATGGGCGCGCACGAGACGCGGCAACAGGCCGGCGAGACGGCCCCGGACCTTGCCTTCCTCCCTCAGGCGCAGCAGTTCACCAAAGCTGTCCGAGAAAGGGACCTTCGGATCGGGAAGATGCAGCTGGTAGAGGTCGATGCAGTCCACCCCCAGGTTGTCCAGGCTGGACTCGCAGGCAGCCCGAAGATGCTCCGGCCGACCGTTGGGAAACCAGCGACCTCCGCGACGGACCATGCCACCCTTGGTGGCGACCATCAGCTCCTCGGACTGGCAGACCCGAGCCAGGAGGCGCTCGCTGAAGCCCTGTTCCTGCTCGTCCGGGCCATAGACATCCGCCGTGTCGAAGAGGGTGATCCCGGCATCGCGGGCGGCCTCGATCACCTCCATGCTGGTGAGTCGCAGACAGCCCAGCGCCACCGGGCCGTGCTCTTCTCCGGCGATACGACGGGGCAAACCTGGAACGCCCGACGGGGCGGTCTTCTCCTCGAAGATGTCCCAGGCTTCCTCGTCATCCCAGTTCTCGTCGGAGCGAGACCGGTCGGGAATGGGCCGGTTGGCCAGGTTGCGAACGGTCCAGTCCCACCCCAGCCTGGGAAGCGCCGAGGCCTCGATCACGAGGACCTCCCGACGCGCACCGGGAGCCCGCCGCGCCTGCACGGCCAGGAAGAGCTCCCCCTCCAGGAGCAGATCGATGAGGGCCCGAACACGGGTGTCGGGGCGAGCACGGCGGTTGCGATGGGCGGTGCTGACGAAGCGTGCGACATCGCTCACCCCTTCATGGGGGAGCCCCAGGCCCGCGCTCAGCTCGATGTTCGTCAGGGGAGGAGTGACCGTGCCCTTCAAGCGTTCCAGGCGCTGGCGGTATTCGTCCTTCTGCCGCCCGATGAGCTGCTCAGCCCGCCCCTTGAGCTTCTCTTCGGCACCGGGGGTCAGCGGCATGGGCTTCGCTTCGAACGGGGGTACTCCCCCGAGCGCATCACCAGGTGGTGTTCTCGCAGTCGATGATCGCGAAGGTGTCGCACTCGGCGCTCTTGAGGCAGTTCAGCTGCGCCTCCATGTTCTCACCCTTGTCGGCCTCGAAGAGGCAGCCCTGCTCACAACTCTCGAAGGAGGGGTAGGCCTCGTAGGCACAGCTCACGGTGAGCTCACGGCAGATGTCCGAGCAGGTCCCTTCGTTCTTGCGATCGGCGCAGGCCAGGAGCAGCAGCAGACTCATCGCTCGCCTCCTTCCCGCTCGGGATCGAAGAGGAAGAGCCCAACACCCGTTTGCGTGTCCCCGCCCCCGTCCTCGTACTCGTCGGTCACCCAGAGGTGGATGCGCTGGCCGACCGTGTGCGCATTGACCGCGCGGACCTCGCCGGAGGAGGTCTTGTGCAAGGGCACCATGCCCTGCTTCTTCCAGTCCTGCCCGTCATCGCTGGTGGCCCACCCCAAGAACTGCTCGGAGGTCTCCAGGTAGGCGCCCTGAACGATCCATGCGCCGTAGCCCACGTAGAAGAGGTAGGCGGTGCCATCCAGCCAGGCGATGTCCATGGAGATGACGCCGGTGTCGTCCCACTCCCCGGAACTGCCAATGGGCAACACCAGGGTGGAGGAGGTCGTCCAGCTCTCGGGCCCTCCAGCATCGAGCTGGTAGACCGCACAGGTGTTGTTCCCCCCTGCCAGGTAGCCGCTGTAGCCGATGATGGAGCCGAGCTCCAGACCCAGCGGCCAGCACCAGGTCGTCACGTCCCCCGAGCCCTGCGCCATGTCCAGCGGCGGGTCGTAGTGCTCCCAGTCCGTCCCGTCATCGCTGGTGCTGACGCCCATCTTCCAGATGACATCAGGGATGTTGTAGCCCTGGTAGATCATCATGTAGCGCTCTTCGTCCGGGTCCCAGACCGCCTGCAGGGCGTCGATCGCGCTGGCGTTCCAGGCTCCCTGGTTCTCGGGAGCGGTCCAGAGCGGGTTGTCCGGGTGTGGGTCCCAGTCGGTGCCGTTGCTGCTGACGGCGTAGCCCACCCCGTAGTCGCCCCACCCGTCGCTGTTGTCGATGCCGACGTACCACATCTGGTAGAAGGGATGACCCATCACGTTGGTGACGTTGAAGGTGGTGGACGAGACGCTCGGCGCCCACTCTTCGCCCGAGGTGGTGAAGACGGGATTGCAGTCGTACTCGTAGAAGTCCTCGGTGTCCTCGACCTGAGTGAAGTCGCAGTCCGTCACGTCGCCGGGGTCCACGTCCACCGGCTCGATGAGGTCATAGTCCTGGGTGCAGGACAGCAGCAGCAGCATGGGATCAACATAGCGGATAGCTGTCGAGAATGCGCGCGGTCGTCGTAGGAGCAGGAGCGGTCGGGCAGACCTACGGCTGGCTGCTCCAAAAGGGGGGCTGCGAGGTCACCTTCCTGGTGCGGGAGAAGTACGCGGAGGAGCTCCAGAAGGGCCTCTGGGTCTACCCCCAGGACAAGGGACCGGAACGCTGGGAAGGCTTTGAGGTGGTCACCTCCGCGGTGGCCTGCGACCAGGTCTGGTTCTGCGTCAGCTCGCCGGCTCTGGCCCACTGCCCCCTGGACTGGCCTGGGGCTCTGGGGATCTACCTGACGCCCGGGCTGCACGACGAGCGCCTGATGCGCCAACACTTCGCCGCGGCGGACCTGGTGCGCGGCGTCATTCCCTTCATCGCCTTCCAGGCTCCCCTGCCGGACGAGTCACGTCCGCATGCCGGGGTGTCCTGGTGGTTCCCGCCGCTGATGCGCCTGCCCTTCTCGGGGCCGCGGGCCAACGAGGTGACCCGCCGGCTCCCCAGAGCCCACATGGTCGCCAGTGTCGCGCCGACGACCCACCGCGGCTCCGCGGCGATCCTCCCCGCCGTCGCCGCACTGGAGATCGCGGACTGGTCCCTGAAGAAGCTGGACCGCGAGCTGGCTGCCCGCGGCATCCGAGAGGCCACGGACATCGCAGCGGCGGTCCACGGGCTCGGGGAGATGCTCACCCCGCCCCCCATGGCCTTGGGTCTGCTGGCGGGACTCTCTCCCCTGCTCGTGCCCTTTGACCTGGAGACCTACCTGCGCTTCCACTTCACCAAGGTGGGTGACCAGACCCGGGAGAGCCTGGAGCACTGGATCGCCGAGAGCGAGGAGCGCGGCCTCGAGGCCGATGCGCTGCGAAGGCTCCGCGAGGGCCTGCGCTGAGCAGGAAAGGCCCCGAGAGCCCACCTTCTAGAGCTTGGCCAGAACCCCAGCCAGAGTCGCTTCACAGCGCACCGGCGGGTTGGCGAAACGCCCGCCGCCCTGGTGGTAGTCGAGGACGATCTTCGGGTCTTTGAGGAGGTGCCCGGTCAGAATGCCGCAGACCGTCTCGGATGCCCCGATGACACCCGCTTCGACGAGCTTCTTCACACCGGCAACCGTCGCGCAACTGGCGGGCCCGGCCCCGATACCGGCGCCATCCACGATGGCCTTCGCGTCCAGGATCTGACGATCGCTGACCTGCTCCACCACCCCCTGCGTGGCCAGCAGGCCTCGGAGGCTCTTCCGGAAGCTCACCGGGTTCCCGATCTTGATCGCCGTGGCGATCGTGTCCGCCTTGACCGACACCAACTGGCGGTCCCCGTGCCAGGCCGTGTAGAGCGGGTTCGCCCCCTCGGCTTGAATGACCGCGATGCGTGGAAGCCGATCGATGTGACCAGAAGCGAGGAGCTCCATCAGCCCCTTGGCGATGGCGCTGTTGTTGCCCAGGTTCCCGCCCGGCAGGACGATCCAGTCCGGCAGCTGCCAGTCGAGATCCTGGAGCAGCTCGAAAGCGATGGCCTTCTGGCCCTCGATGCGGAAGGGGTTGACGCTGTTGACCAGGTAGAGATCCCGCTCCAGGCAGACCTGCTCGACCAGGCGCATCGCGTCGTCGAAGTCCCCCGAAATCTGGAGGGTCTTCGCTCCGTAGGCCATGGCCTGGGCCAGCTTCCCGAAAGCGATCTCGCCGTCGGGGATGAAGACCGTCGCGTCCATACCGGCCGCCGCGGCGTAGGCCGCCATGGAGGCGCTCGTGTTGCCCGTGGAAGCGCAGGCCACACCGCGCATGCCCAGCTTGCGGGCCACGCTGACCGCGACCGTCATGCCTCGGTCCTTGAAGGAACCGGTGGGGTTCTCGCCCTCGTGCTTGAGCTGCACCCTCACCCCACAGTACTGGCCGACGCGATCCCCGTCGTAGAGGCCCGTGTTCCCCTCGCTACGGGTGACGTGCTCCTCGAGACCCGGAAGGACCAGTTCACGGAAGCGCCAGACCCCGGAGCGGTCGAGGGCAGCCTTGCTGCCGAGGCGCTGATCGAAGAGGGAGAGGTCCCCCGCAAAGGGCTCCAATACAAGATCCAGGGTTCCGCCGCAGGAGCAGCGGTAGCGCACCTCGAAGGCGGGGTACTCGGTCGGGCAACGGACGCAGACGAGCTTCAAAGCAGGCGCACTCCTGGTTGGGGAAGGCGGCACTCCCGAGCGGTCGCGCTGAGCCCGGCCGCCCCAAAGGCTCGCACCATCGCGTCCGGGATGTCACCCGACCTACGGCAGAGCGCAAAACAGGTCGGGCCAGCGCCGCTGATGGAGGCCGCGAAAGCACCCGCCTCGCGGGCAGCACGCAGCGCCGCCTCACAGCCCGGGATGAGCTCCGCACGCACCGGAGCGACCACCTCGTCGTACAGCGCCCTGCCCAGGAGTTCCAGGTCGCCGGTGTGGCAGGCGTGCACCAGCGTGCCGATGTCACCGGCGGTGCGAACCATGGCCTGAAGCGGCACCCGGACCGGCAACACGTCGCGAGCTCGTCGCGTCGGAAGCTCGAAGTCGGGGGTGACCGTCACGATGGTCATGTCCGGCAAGGGGAGCCGAACCAGGCTGAGATCGTGGCGAACCAGGACCAGCCCGCCGAGCAGACAGGGGCCCACGTTGTCCGCGTGCCTCCCCGAAACCAGGGCCTCCCCCTCGACGGCACAGGCGACGAGTTCCTCGTCATCGAGGGGATCTCCCAGCAGGGCGTTGGTGACGAAGGCGGCCGCCACGGCACTCGCAGCCGAGCTGCCCAGGCCCGTTCCCACCTTCATGCCCTTCTCGAGGCGGAGCTCCACACCCTCGGCTCCAGTGCGGCGCAGAACCTCGGCGGCGGCCACCCCCGCAGTGTTTCTGAGAGGATCTGCGGGCACATCGCCCCGCACATCGAGGGTGAGTCGGCCCGCGAGCCGACCGGTCACACGGTCCCCCAGACCTCCCAGCGCCAGGCCCAGGACATCGAAGCCGGGACCCAGGTTGGCGACCGTGGCGGGGGCAAAGGCGGTCAGTTCCACTCAAGGCGAGCTAACACCGTCCGATGGCCCTGGACGTGGATGTCCAAGGCTTCTTTCGTCTAGGTGAGCAACTCGCGCAGGCACACGATGACCGCAACGCGCTGAGGGTCTTTCGTCGATACACACAGCTGGCTCCCGAGGATGCCCATGGGTGGGCGAACCGCGCTGCTGTAGCAGCCCGGCTGGGGGTCCTGAACGAGCAGGAGCCCTGCTTGCTGCGGGCCATTGCTCTGGCCCCGAACTCGCCCCATTACCGGGTGCGCTTGGGCTACTACCTGGTGGGACGGGCACGCCTGGACGAGGCGGAGGCACTCTTCGCATCCGTGACGGGTCCCATGGCGAGCTGCGGTCTGGCTCGAGTCTACGAGGCCCGGGGAGAGCCGATGCTCGCCCTGGAGGCCCTGGTACCGTGGATCCACCTGAGCGAACAACACCCTCAACTTGGTGTCACCTTCTCTCGCTTGTCACGGGAGCTTGGACATCCTGAGGAGGGGCTGGCTGTCCTGGAGGCCCTGCCCCCATTGCCCATCGTGCTCTTCGAAATGGGCCACTGCCTGGACGCTCTGGGGCATTACTCGAAAGCCTGGGTCTGTTTCCTGAAGGCCAACGAGCTCGTGCACCGTCCCTTCGACGCCGAGGCCTGGCAGGCCAGGCTGGAGGCCGAGAGGCGAGCGCCGCGCTCCAACCGTGCCGAGGTGGACGGCTCGAACATGATCTTCATCGTGGGCATGCCCCGTTCTGGAACCTCTCTGGTCGAGCAGATCCTCAGCCGCCACCCCAAGGTCTGCCCCCTGGGGGAACGAGAGATCTTCCCGCGCATCGCTCGCCAACTCGCGCTTCGCGGATGGCCCGATCTCTCCACGCCCGAGCTGAACAACCTCGCACAGCGCGTCTACGAGGGCTTGAACTCCGGCGACAGCCTCTACATCGACAAGATGCCGGACAACTGGCAGCACATGGCCCTCATCCGCCAGGTCCTTCCTGGAGCTCGCTTCATCCACTGCCGCCGCGATGCCAGGGACTGCCTGCTCAGCAACTTCATGCAGCACTACCACAGCTCAGAGCACGCCTGGTCCTCCTCGATCCAAGGGCTGGGCAGCTACTACCAGGGCTACGTCTCTGCGGACGTGCGGGCCATTGACCTGCGCTACGAAGAGCTCGCCTCTCATCCAGAGGCAACGATCGGGCGCTTGCTCGAGGAACTCGGCCTGACCTGCTGCGCAAGCTGCCTGCACCCGGAGCAATCCACGCGCAGGATCGCGACAGCCAGCTACCTGCAGGTACAGAAACCCATCTACACGAGCAGCATCGGTCGTTCGGAACACTACCGAAACCTGATGGCGGCCTGACTCAGCCCTCAGTTCTTGCCCGTGCTGAGCCCGTAGGCCGCCAGGCCGACCAGCCCACCGTTGTAGGTGATCGTGACCTCGTTGCCGATGAAATCGGTGATCTCGTCCTCGTAACCAGGGCTCGTGACGGTCTTTCCGCCATACACGTAGTCGCCTTGGGTGGGCCCGCCGACCATCGCACCGTCGAGGCTGTAGCGGAACTCCCGATCCAGATCCCAGTCCAGCGCCTCGTGGCCGTAGGCGTTGGCATGGTGGGGCTCGGTGGGCGGGTTGCACCCGAAGCCCACCACGAAGCTCCGATCATGGTCGTTCTCACCCATCACATAAGCGAGCTGGGAGAGCGCAAAGTCCGCGGCGTCGTCATCCCCAGTCGACTCGGCGTAGAGCGCCGCTGCGAAGGCGGCATTGACCGCGTAGCGCAGGCTCCCCCAGTCCGAGAACCAGGCCAGTCCGTCGGTCTCAGGATGGCTACTGACCGACCAGACGTAGCGGTCCACGTCTTCGGACCAACGATTCCTGGTTCCGCTGTCGCCGGTGGCGTCGTACAGCCCGTGCCGACAGAGGTCCGACCTGGGCCCAGGACAACACCCAATCGTGTGACCCGATCTGGGCATCCAGAGCCCGAGCGTCGTCCAGATAGCCCTCGTACCCGGTGGCGCGGTACAGCTCGACAGCGGCACAGAGCATGTCGTCCTGCCAGGTCTCGTCCGCATAGAACAGGTCCCAGGTCGTGCCCTTGCGGGAGTTGCCCAGGACGTAGAGCGACTCCGCTACATCCAGGCACTCCTGTGCATGCTCGGCGTCGTCGGTGAGGGTGGACATCAGGGCCAGAGCGGCCGCTGCCAGGCCCGCGATGTCGGCCCTGCCTCCGGTCTGGACCGGGCGCTTCCCGCCCCCTTGCCCGACCGAGAGCGTGGACTGGTAGGGCGAGGTGACCCAGAGATCGTGATCTTGACTTCCACCGACGCGAACGACCAGCGTGCTCGAGTCCGGGTGGGTCTTGAGGAGGTAGTCGGTGGCCTGCCTCACTTCATCCAGGACATCGGCGACACCATTGGATGAGCCCGAATAGGCCCGGTCGTCGTGGTCGGCGAAGGACTCGGGAAAGACCTCGTAGGCCTTCAACATCACGTAGGATGCACGCTAGAAACCACATCCGCGCCTCCTGCCAGCGGAGGATAGCGTTCTCGGCGAGAGGACTCGCTCCCCTCCCAGCGGACTCAAGGCTTGCTAACCAGCCTGCCGACGTAGCCATGGGGCAGATCGTGCTTCCAAAGCTCCACGACTTTGAGCTGATCCAGCCATTCCTGCGTCCGTCGCTCGTTCTTCGGATGCACCGCGTAGATCAGCCGGTACTCCGGGCTGCCCCACGGCAAGGCGCGAGCACCAGGGTCACCAGGCGTCGGTGGGAAGCGCAGGGCGACGAAGCGGTGGTGCAGCGCCCGCTGCTCGCTACGAAGTTCCAGGTGCTCCGGGATGGGGACGACCACGTGGTCGAAGAGCAGGAGCCCGACCCGTTCGTCTGTGGGAAGGCGGTCCAGAGCCTCGTCCACCTTCCACTTCTCCAGGGGACTGGAGATGGGCTCGAAGGCCTCGGGAACCGTCGGCCAGTCCCAGGAAGCCAGCCCGAAGGAGAGCTTGCGCAGGTTGCTCGGTTCAGGGAAGGTGGCGAAGGTCCAGGCGCTGAACGCAAGCTGAACGAGACCGACAGCCATGAGCGGACGGAAGCGCTCCAGGCTCGCCTCGGTGAGCACGAGCAGCGCCGGCAGCGCCGGCAGCAGATAGCGCGCTTCCCGGCGACCGAGCATGCTGAGCAGCACCAGCCCGCCCAGTCCCGCCAGGAGCGGCAGCCATCGCCTTCGCCCCAGGACACAACCGATCCCGACGAGCACCAGCCCCGGCCAACCCAGCGCTGTGCGGAGCACCGCGGGGTAGTAGGCCAGGTTGCGGGGCAGCAGCAGCTCCAGGCCAGAGGGGGTCGGGCTGGCCGAGTCCATCGCCGCGTCCGCCGCCACGCTCGTGCCCAGGTAGACGCTCAGGGTCTCGTGGTGCCCGATGGCCCAAGGCAGCGCGAGCAGCGCAACGAGCAGGCGCGGATCCCTGCGCTGCAGCAACCAGGCCAGGGCCGGCAGAGCCAGGAAGAGCGGCGCGGTGATCTTGGTCAACGCTGCGACCGCCATCAGGCCCCCAGCCAGCCAGGGACGGTCCCGGTGGAGCGCCCCCAGGGCCGCCGTCGCCACCCCCGCCAGCAGCAGGTCCCAGTGGAGGTGCTCCACCGCCGTCCAGGTCATCGGCGTCGCTACCAGCAGCAGCCACGCTCCCCAGGGCTCCCGGCCCAGGAGCTGCCGCATGCCCCACCAGCACAGCGCCAGTGCCGTTCCGCCGGCCAGCACCGGGGCCGACTCGCCCAGACCGAGGACCCAGGGCCAGGCGGCGAGCACGTAGCCCATCGGAGGATGGGGAATCACCAGGTCCACGATGTGCCACGGCTCCCGCACCAGGTTCGAGGTGGTCGCGAGCAGCCCGGGGGCGTCCTCCGCGGGGAAGCGGCCCGCAGGGAGAATGCACGCCGCCATCAACGCCACCGTGGCGAGCACGGCGATGGGCCCTAAGGCGCGCTTCATGGAGCGCTTAGGGTTTCGGGATGATCATGATGCTGCCCACCGTCTCGCCGTTCTCGATGGTGGCCGTGACACTCCAGGTCACATCGTCCTCCTCCACGATCAAGATCTCCACGGTGTTGCCCGCAGTGGTGGTCGTCATGCGGCTGGGTTTCCCGAGGCCCTCCTTTTCCAGGGCCTTTTCGTAGAAGTCGGCCACCTCCGACGGGGAGTCTGGGGTGGTGAAGGCCAGCATCATCGAGACCTGGCCCTGGTGCTCGATGTGTGAGCTCATGGTCACGGTCGCCGGCTCGTAGACGGGCAAGGGGAAGTCCTCGGGCACCTCGTCGACGCTCATCACGACGGACCCACCGTCGGGATTCTCCATGGAGATGCTCCCCTCTTCCACCTCGTAGTCGAAGTCCTCTCCCGAGATGGCCTCCAGCCACTTCTCAGCGATCTCTTCGCCGATCTCCTCGCTGATCTCCTCGCTGACCTCGTCGGGCACGGACCCGCCACCACAACAACACATGCAACCGAAGATGAACAGCAGCGAGAAAGAGAGGAGCAGGCGCAACTTCATTCGCGGGAGCATCCCACCTGGGGTCCTTGTTGGTCAAACCACCTGGGTTGCGCGTCTTCGACTTCCGTGTGACTCGTCGACCAGTTACTGAATGAGTGTTCATTCATTGATCGGAGGAGTCCCAATGGCCATCGACACCAAGCACCTGGGCGCGGAGGAGGCCAAGAGCCTGGACGTCGCCGAGAGCAGCCGGGAAACCGACTGGAAGTCCAAGTCCTTCATGGCCGCCATGTTCATGGGCGACCTGGACATGGGCATCGCCTTCCCCTACCCCGAGCAGGATCCCGAAGACCGGGCCATCGGGGACGAGATCCTGGCGACGATCGACGCGTGGATGCTCGACAACGTCGACGGCGACGCCATCGACAAGAACGAGGAGATTCCTGCCCACGTCCTGAAGGGCCTGGCCGACATGGGCCTCTTCGGCATCAAGATCCCCACCGAGTACGGGGGCCTGGGCCTGTCCCAGACCAACTACATGCGCATCCTGGGGCTGGTCGCCACCTACTGCGCCAGCATCAGCGCTACCTTGAGTGCCCACCAGAGCATCGGGGTTCCGCAGCCTCTCAAGCTCTTCGGGTCCGAGGAGCAGAAGAGGAAGTACCTGCCGCGACTGGCCCGAGGGGAGATCAGCGCCTTCGGCCTGACCGAGCGAAACGCGGGCTCCGACCCCGCCAACATGACGACCTCCGCCCAGCTCAGCGAAGACGGTGAGCACTGGATTCTCGAGGGTGAGAAGCTCTGGTGCACCAACGGCGTCATCGCCGACATCATCGTGGTCATGGCCCGGACCCCGGACAAGGTGGTCAACGGCAAGCCTCGCAAGCAGATCAGCGCCTTCATCGTCGAGACCGACTGGGAGGGCGTGGACATCCTCCACCGCTCCCGCTTCATGGGACTTCGCGCCATCGAGAACGGCATCGTCCGCTTCACCAAGGTCAAGGTGCCAAGGGAGAACCTGGTCGGAGGAGAGGGCAGTGGCCTGAAGCTGGCGCTGACCACCCTCAACGATGGGCGTCTCGGCATCCCTGCCGTCGCCTCCGCCACCGCCAAGACGGTGGAGACCTTCAGCGCCCGCTGGGTCAAGACGCGTTTCCAGTGGGGCAAGCTGATCGGCAAGCACGAAGCCTGTGCGGAGAGGCTGGCCCAGATCAGCGCCCTCACCTACGCGATGGACACCCTCGCCTTCTTCGGCGCAGGCCTGTCCGACCGCGGCGGAGCAGACATCCGCATGGAAGCCGCCACCGCCAAGATGTTCACCAGCGAGCAGTCATGGGTTCTGACCGACTACGCCTTCCAGCTCCGGGCCGGTCGCGGCTTCGAGCAGAACGGGAGTCTCGTCGCACGCGGTGAACACCCCTTCCCGATCGAGCGCGGTCTGCGGGACGCCCGCATCAACCGCATCGTCGAGGGCACCACGGACATCATGCACCTCTTCCTGGCCCGCGAGGCGCTGGACCAGCACCTCTCCACGGCCGGGGACCTCCTCGACTCTCGGACGACCCCAGCCCAGAAACTGAAGGCCTTCCTGCGAAGCGCCGGCTTCTACCCCTTCTGGTACGCAAAGCTGTGGCTGGGCGGGCTCTTCAAGTTCTTCCCCGACTTCGACCAGAGCCTCCGCGGGCACCTGCGCTTCGTCGAGTCTCGCACCCGGAAGCTCGCACGCACGCTCTTCCACAAGATGGCGCTGGAAGGTCCCAAGCTGGTCAACAAGCAGCTGGTGTTGGGTCGCATCGTGGACGCCGGCGCCGAGCTCGCGGTGATGGCGCTCATCGCCAGTCGCGTTCAGGGGGAGTTGAACCGTGGGGACAAGAGCAACCTCAGCCGGGTGCTCTTCTGGATGGAGAGCCGCCGCACGGTGGTGGATGATCTGCTCCGGGACGCCTGGAACAACACCGACGCCCAGGCCTACGCCCTGGCTCGCGAGCTCATGGACTCCGTCGATCCCCTGCCGGAGCTCGAGCGGCCTGATCTGCAGCCGCTTCCCCGGGAGTGGGGCAAGGACCTCACCAGTGGCAAGCAGCCGGTGAGACTGAGCCAGATGGACGAACTCACCGACGAGCGGGCCGCGAAGTAGTCTCCTCCGGGGCCACAACGCTCCGCAGTACAATGGAGTGGTGCTTCTGATCCTGTTGGCTTGTCTGCCGGACCTCTCTCCCGAAGGCGGGCCCATCGATGGAGTCGATGCGGACGGTGACGGCTTCGTCGCCTCGGACGACTGCGACGACGGCGACGCAGCGATCCACCCCGACGCGCTCGAGATCTGCGATGGCGAGGACAACGACTGCAGCGGGACCATCGATGACGTCAGCAGCGACGAGGGCCTCGTCTTCTGGTGGGACGAGGACGGCGACGGCTACGGTGGAGCCGAGCGCACCGTAGCCTGCGAGGCGCCCAGCGGGTGGGTAGAGAACAACGAGGACTGCGACGACGCAGACCCTGACAACCACCCCGAAGCCGACGAAATCTGCGACGGCGAGGACAACAACTGCGACGGCGAGACCGACGAGGACGACGCCATCGATGCGCTCTATTGGTTCTTCGACCAGGACAACGACGGCTACGGCGTCGACCCGGCCACGCTCAGCTGCAACAACCCGGGCGGCTGGACCACCGAGTCAGGCGACTGCGACGACGATGAAGCCTCGATCAACCCGGGCCAGGACGAGGTCTGCGACGCCCTGGACAACGACTGCAGTGGCAGGATCGACAGCGAGCAGGTCTGTCCCTGCGACATGGACTGGACCTCCATCCACGCCTACATGTTCTGCGAGACCCCCACGCAGTGGGAGGCGGCCCAGCAGCTCTGCGCGATCTACGGCTACGAGCTGGTGACCGTGGACGACGGCACGGAAAACACGTGGATCGACAAGCGCATCGACACCTTGGGCGGCAAGTGGTGGGCTGGCTACAACGACATCGGTGACGAGGGCAACTGGTCTTGGGCGTCCGGCAGTACGTCCAGCTGGACCAACTGGGCCAGCGGGCAGCCGAACAACTGGTTTGACCAGCACTGCTTGGCGTTGAACGTAAAGGGCAACGCCCAGTGGGCGGACGAGGACTGTGACACCTCCTACCGCTTTGTCTGCGAGAGCTGAGCCCGGATCGCAAGAACCTCGTCGGTCCGCCCCAAGGCCTCCCACTGATCGAGAGCCAGCAACAAGGCCCGCTCGGTGCGTCGATGCCAGCCCTGAGCCCGAGCGAGTTCTCCAGCCTTCTCCGCGAGCTGAGCATTCTCGACGTCCACGAAGCCGGTCTCGCCCAGGATTCGAGCCGCCGCCGAGTAATTCCGGTCGAAGGCCGAAGCGTCATTCTGGGCCGCACTGCAGCACAGCAGCGCGATGTGCAGGCTCGCGGCGATCATGGGGGTGAGACCTCCACGAATGTCGTCGAAGAGAGCTTCCAGGTTCACGCGTGCCTGTCCGTACTGACCCCGGGCCAGCTGGACCAGCCCCTGGTTCGCCAGGGGAATCGCCTTCCCTGGATGACCTGAGCTGGCCATCATCTCGGCAGCGAGAGCGTACTCCTGCTCCGCGTCGGCCAGATCACCCTGGGCGCGAAGCAGCTCGCCTCGAATGACCCGGGCATCGGCCAGAGGCCAGCTCGCGCCCAGACGCGTGTAGATCTCCATGGCTTCGTCGACCAGCTCGAGCCCCTTCTCCACACTGCCGTCGTACAACTCCAGACGTGCCAGGTTCACCAGGCAGTTTGCTACACCGGGCTCCTCATCGATCCGCTCGAAGTTGCCCTTCGCCCGCGTGAGCATGACGCGGGCGCTCTGGTAGCGCCCCTTGCGGTAGTACACCGTCGCCAACTGGCCTCGGCATCCACCCAGAGCCTCCTCGTCTCGCATCCGAAGCGCCAGCACGATGGCCTCCTCCAGGAGGCTGCGGGCATCGTCGATGTGGCTCGAGCGCATGAGGCTGCGCGCCTTGTTGCGGAGGGCATCACAGCGGAGGCGAACCCAGCCATGGCGGGTGGCTTCCTCCAGAAGCTGCTCGGTCAACTCGGCGTGCTGTTCGTGCTCACCGAGGGAGCGCACGGCTTCCGCCTTGCCGAGCCAGCCATCCCCCCAACGGGTGTCCGATACCTTGGGCCCCAAGACCTTCATGGCCCGCTCCCGGTAGTCCCAGAGCCTCACCGCCCCAGCGTGCTCGCCCCGCCTCTCCAGCCGCCGCGCGGCATTGGCCAGGGTGTCCATCGCCAGGTCCCCCTGCCCGGCCAGGAGCTGGTGGCGACCCAGACGCTCCAGCTGTTCCCCCGGTGCAACCCGGTCGAGCATGCGGGAGCAGGCGCTGTGGTGACGGGCGAGGCGGCGGTTGGCGCGAGCCCGGAGAACCAGGGTCTCTCGCACCATGGCGTGGCCGAAGGACCACCCCTCGCTGATCGGGTCGGGATGGGCCAGGCTCTCCTGGAAGAGACGCCCCTGCAGCTCCACGCTCGGTGTCAGACCGGCACAGAGACAGGCGTTCCGCCACTCCCGCATGTCCACATCCAGGCCCAGCACCGCGGCCAGCTCCAGGCTGCGCGCCTCCCGTGGGGAATACTCGCCCAGGATCCGCTCGATGCGTTCCGTCCAGGCCGTGAGCATGTCGGCCGGCAGATCGACCGTCGCCCCGGCCTCGAGCCGAAAGCCCATCATGCCCGGATGGAGGATGCCGCGAGCCACCCAGTCACCGATGAGCTGCTCCGCGAAGAAGGGGTTGCCTGCGGTGCGCTGGGCCACCCTCTCGACCAGCTCACCCTCCATCCCCAGAAGCTCACGAACCAGGAGCCGGTGCTCCGTTGTCGAGAGCGGCCCGACGTCCACGGTGCGCACGCCGCGGTGCTGCTGCAGCGCAGCCAGACCTTCCTGCTCCACCGGCCGCTCTACCAGAGCCTCGTCCTGCACGATCACCAGGAAGAGCACCGGCAGCCTGGCCTCCTCCATGACCCGGAGAACAAAGTCCAGGACCTCTCCCCCCCACTGGGCGTCATCGACGAGAAGCACGGCCGGACGCGATGGCGTGCGCTTCATGGTCATCCCTTCCAGCACCGTGGAGAGCAGGGCGTGCTTCTGGGCCTGGCCCGAGAACACCACCGAGGAGCCGTGGCGGCGCTCGGGCTCTTCGGCAGGCAGGATGAACTCGCTCAGCGAGTCCACCAGCGCCGGGTCCAGTCCTCCGGTCTCACAGATGCTGTGCAGCCGCTTCCCGAGGGCCTTGCGCTTGAGACCACCGCAACGGAAGGTGCGACCGAGCATCCCACCCAGCCCGGTCCCCGGTCCCCCCTCGGTGGTGCTGGTGGCGGTGAGGAAGAAGGCACTGCCCGTCTCGTCAGCTCGCTCCGCCACCCACCGCGCGAGGCGTGTCTTCCCGCAGCCTGAAGGTCCCTTGAGAACCACCGCCCGAGGCAGCATCGCCGCGTGGACCTGCAGCAGCGACTGCCACAGAACGTCACGCTCACGCTCACGGCCCACGAGAGGGATCATCCGCAGTTCGTAGAGGTTCAGACCCACCCCCAGGAGCCGGGGAGGCGTGGTGGGCTCCGCGGGTCGGCGCCAGCTCGGGGGCATGGGGACCGGCTCCACGACCATGGCCCCTTCGACGTCGTCCAGGGGCTCCGCCGCGACGCTCCCCTCACGGAGGGTGCTCGCATCGATGCTCGACAACGCGCCCATCGGCAGGCTGAGGCTCTGAAGAGCGAGTGAGGGCAGGGTCAGGGCCTCCGGGATGGTGTTCAGCCCAGCGAGCTGGTGCGTGGGCAAATCCTCCAGGGGCACGGACTGGTAGTCCGGACCAACGACGTCGGAGCCCAGGCGAAGCAGACCCCAGGCTGCGTCAGCGGCCCGCTGGAAGCGCTGGTTCTCCCGCTTGGCGAGCAAGCGACGCAGCCAGCTCTCCAGGCCGGCGGGAACCGCGATGACTGGCGTCAGCGCCGGCGGCACCTCGCTCAGGTGCGCCTGACGCAACTCATCGAAAGGCTTCCCCCGACCGAAGGGCGGCGTGCGACAGGTCACCGCCCAGGCCAGGCAGCCCAGGCTGTACAGGTCGGTCCAGGGACCCTGATCGCGAAAGCGCCCCTCGAACTGCTCCGGCGCCATGTAGGCGGGGGTCCCGGCGATGACCTTGCTCGCGAGCGAGCTGCTGTTCACGGCGTGAGACAGCCCAAAGTCGGTCAGCATGGCCCGCAGTCCATCGCGCCATGTCAGCAGCACGTTCCCCGGTTTCAGGTCGCGGTGGACCACGCCGCGGGCGTGGCTGTGGGCCAGGGCGTCCAGAAGCTGCAGAAGCAGGTCGGCCAGCCTGTCCCAGGACAGCCGCCCGACCTCACGGTACAGCGGCTGTCCCTGGATGAGTTCCATGACCAGGTAGGGGCAGCCCTCTTCGAAGCCCCCCTCCACCGCAGCGCTGTCCGACGCCGTGACGACACCATGATCCAGGACGCGGACGATGCCTGGATGGGCCAGGCCCGCAGCGGCACGGACCTCATTACGAAAGGCCTCCAGAGCCCATTCGTCCCCGGAAACCGACAGGAACTTGATGGCCACCTCGGCCCGATCCCTGCGGTGCCGAGCCTTCCACACCTGACCCATCGCCCCCTTGCCGATGGAGGCGACGAGCTCGAAAGGACCCACCTGGTGAACCATCAGCTCAGGATACCGGCTCTGAGGGGGCGGGCCAGTCCGCAAGGTAGCGATCGCAATTGCCATGCACGGTCACTGGCCTCAGGCGCGTCTTGGCCACCTTGACCGGTAGGGGGAAGACCCCGCGGCCAAAGTGGAAGTCCGGGCGCTCTCCCGGGTAGACGTCCACCTCGGGCGTGGTGTAGCGACCGACGAGCGCAAAGCGCTGGTCCGGTGAGGTGTTCGGCAGAGATCCGTGGACGCACTTCGAGGTGAACAGGATGGCCTCCCCAGCGCGCAAGAGAATCGGCTCCCTCTTCGTCTCGAGCTCCAACCCGGTCTGACCCAGGATGCGGCGAACCAGGTCGAACATGGGGTAAAGGTCAGGATCCGCCACCCCGACCAGGTACTGGAAGAGCATGGTCCGCGCGTCCGCCGTGGACAGCACATGGACGATGCTCAGGGTCTCCATTCGCTCACAGAGCTCCGGGCTGGCCAGAATGGCCTGGATCTCCGGCACGTTCTTGTGGCGGTCAAAACCACGCAGGCGGCAGGTCTCCCTGATCTCGAGGCGGGCCAGCCACGCCTCTCGCTCAGCTCCCGACTGCCCTGTCAGAAGACCCTGAACCACCTCTCCGCCCATGATCTTCTTCTCGACGACCGTCTTGAGCCGGAGCGCCTCCTCTCGGGGCAGAACCATGAAAGGACGGGTGAAGCCGTCCCGCTCGAAGTGCTGGACCTCGTCATCGCTGAGGTAGTCCCCAGCGGGGAAGTCGGACCGGCGCGTACCCGTGGTGAATGGACCGGGACGGGCCTCCTGCCACGGGGGCATCACCAGGCGCATCAGGGCGTGCAACAAGGGTGCGGCGAGCACCACAACGGCGATCAGGGTTTTTCGCCAGAACGCCAAGCCCCGCCAGGTCTCCAGGTAGGACGCGCCACCGTCGTGGGCAGCGCTTCGCAGCCACCATCGAAACCAGACCATGGCCAATGCACTGCTGACGAGAAGGGTCAGGAGGAGCCGTCAACGGGAGGTCCAGCCTCCAGCTCGCCTGGAGCGAAGGGGTTCAGATGACACCGCGCCACCTTAGTCCCCACGCATCCGTGGGTCCATCGCTGGCGAGCGGCGCCGGAGCACCGCTCACCAGCAGCGGAAGCGGCTGTCTACTCGGCGGAGAGCCAGTTCAGCGAAGCCTCTTCGATGAGGCCTGCGCCCTCCGCGACGGGGGTGCTCTCGACCATCATGTAGACGGTCATGTCGCCTTCCAGCTCGCGACGCAGGCTCTCGCCTTCTTCACCCGTGACGTCGAAGGTCAGGGAAAGCGAGCTGGTACATGCGGGGTAGTCCGCACAGTCGATGAGTTCGACGACGTCGCCGCCGACCGTGACAGGCTCGCCCTCGACGATGGCCTGAGTGAAGACCAGCGCCTCCGTCTCGGGGTCCTGGTCATCGATGGTCAGTTCCAGCATCGGCTGCGGGCTGAGTCGAGCGAGCTCACTCAACTCGGGCTCCTGAAGGCTGACGGTGAGCAGGACCCAGTCCAGGTTTCCTTCTCCGGCGGTACCGTCCGTGCTGATCTCGAGCTGGCCATCCTGGAGCGGCATCGGGTCGAGACCCGCCGCGGCCCAGTCGGTCAATTCACTGGTGGCAACACTGGCGATGGTGGCAAGGGCAAGGGCGCTAAGGGACAAGGTTCTCTTCATGGGTGTGTCTCCGTATTGAGATTGGTGGGTGTGCAAGCTTCGTGCCGATCATCAAGTCGTTGAAATCACATGGTGGCCTCAGGGAGGAATGACATTCAGATCACTGTGTAGCGGAGGACATCGACGCTGCCGTCCCGATGTCGGACCTTCACTCGGATGCTCTCCTTGCGGCGGACCCTGCGCCACACCTGAAAGCCTTCGACCAGGTTGGTGACGGGGTTCCCGTCCACGGCCAGCACGACATCGCCGTTGAGCAGGCCTGCCTGCCTGAGCAGGCTGCCGCATCGCATTCGCTTGAGGACGAAGCCCTCGATCTCACCCGACTCGTCGCGCCGCCAGGCGCTCCAGGCCAGCTCCTCCGCCTTTCGAGGCGACGCGTAGACCTCGACCAGCTCCCGCTCGATGGTCCACCGCTGGTTCGCAGTCTTTACGATGCGCTCGTCCCGCGGCAGGCACGGGCGAGCTTTCTTCTTGGTCTTTTTTTGCTTGGTCTTCTTGGTCTTTCGTACAGGCGGGTCGATCTTTCGATGATCAAGCGTGTAGTTTGGGGCCGGTTGGGAAGAATTTGGAAGGTCAACCTTCTCTTCTGGAGTCTCCGGAGGCTCCTCTTCCTCCGCCGGGACCACCGCCGGCGTTTCCTCCTCGGCCGGCGGCTGCGGAAGCAGAACCAGGATGCGCTCGATGCTCGGTTCCGCCACAGGTGCGGCGGAAGGAGGCGTCATCGAGCCCAAGACCAGCACCGGGAAGGAAAAGGGTCCCGCAGTGAGCCCAATGCTGGCGAGGGCCTGGAGAACTCGGCGCATGCGGAATGGACCCAGAGAGGGGGTCTCTCATTCGTCAGAAGGTGTCACCGGATGTCCCGCCGGTCACCACCCCACGAGCATGGTGCCCAGGCACATCTCGTCCGAGGTTCCCTCCCCCCAGTACACATCCTGATCGGTGGGGTTGTCCCAGGAGCACTCGACGACGATGGCGTCCCCAGCTTGCACCTCCTTCGGCTCGACGAACTTGTAGCCTCGCTGCCAGTTGAAGTCCCACCGCGGGATGTCCAACATGCACTCCTCGCTGTCGTCGGCCCGATCCAGGTACATCCGCCCGCTGCGACCCAGCGTGTGCATGTGCAGGTTGGCGGTGTAGATCGTCAGCGGGATGGGCATGGTGTACCCGAAGCTGTAGGTGGTGCCCTCGGACTCCGCGGGAATCTCCATCCGCTCACTGTCCAGCCAACGCGTGTCCGTCCAGGGCTGGATGATGACCTGGTTCTCGACCTCGTCCTCGACCTCGAGGAGCATCTGCGTACGGTCCTGTTCGCCCAGCTCGACCCCCTCCAGGTTGTAGTGCACCTGCAGGACCACCTTGGCGTCGGGTTTCATCTCGATTCCCACGCCTTCGGGGAAGGGACTGTAGCCACCGCCCGGGGCCCAGCCTCCGAGCCAGTCGATCGCTCCCTGGCTCATGCCGTCCGGGGCTCCGGGACTCCCAAAACAGGTGTAGCCCGCGCCTGGTTCCTCGGCGTCCAGAGCTTCGTAGAACTCCACGTGCTGGGGGTCGACGATGTAGGCGATCAGGTGGTGGACGACCTTTTCGTTCCCCGGAAGGACGTGGTAGCCCGTGACGTAGACCGTCTCGTCCAGCGGCCAATCGACGACGAAGCAACGGTAGTCGTCCGGGGCCTGGGTCGGCGTGTAGACCGCCGGCAACTCCAGCACCACGTCCGGGTCCTCGAGGGTCGAGAATTCCGGCACCTCGCTGGGGGCAGCATCAGCAGGGTCCCCCTCGGGAGCTCCAGCGTCGATCCAGTCGGCGATGACCAGGATCTCCTCGTCACTCAAGCTGATGTCGTCCCGGTACTCGGTGCAGTCCGGGCCCGCGAGCCAAGGGGGCATGCGGCGCTCGACCACCGCGTCCCTGACGGCAGACTTCACCAGAACCACGTCTTCGTAGGTCTCCAGGGGAAAGCTGCCGATCCCTTCTCCGTCGTGGCAGCCCACACAGTTGCTCTCGACGACCGGGCGCACGTCCTGCCACCAGGTGAGCTCGTCCTTCGTCAGGCTCCCACCGTCCTCAGGAGCACACCCCAAGAGAAGAAACACCATGTATAACTCCAGGTGCGGAGCTACCATGCCCCTGTCAAGGGAGGAACTGCAAGCTGCAAGCTCGTGAGATCCGTGTCGTGCTGAGTTGGCTGGGAGCAATCCTGGGCGCGGCGTGCATCCTCTGTCTGGCCTTGTCCTACAGCTACGGCCCCGATGGCATCGCTGCAGGCGATCACCTGGCCGCTGTGGGCCTGACTGTGCGCACCTGTTCTGGATGTACTTTCTGCGGCCTCTCACGAGGATTTGCGCTCTTCAGCGCTGGCCGATTTGCGGAAGGGGTGGCACTGAACCCCGGAATTGTGGTCGCCTATCCTCTCTCCTGGCTCGTCGGCCTGGGCGGTCCTGCCTACGCGATGATCCAAGTCATTCGGAAGTTCAGATGAAAATCGCCGCCCTCGTCACCCTGATCCTCGCTTGTGTCGGCATCATCGTCGGCCTCATCCCTTGTGCCGGAATCATCAACTGGGCCGCTGTCCCCTTCTGCGCCGTACCGGTAATCGTGGGCATCGTCGGGCTGGTCACGGACAAGGACCCCGAGACCCAGACGAACCCGAACTCCGTGCTGTACATCTGCAGCATCGTGGTCCCGATCGGCCTGGGCATCGTGGGATGCATCCGCTGCATCCTCGGCGGCGGTGTCGTCTAGCCCAAGGCCCGCATCGCCTTGAACACCCCTCTGGGGTCGATCGCGGCGGCCGCTAGCAGGCCGCCCATCATGGCCCCCATCACCCCGACGGTGGTGACCTCGCAGCCCGAGAAGTAGAGCTTCCGGATGGCACTCGTGGGCCTCAGCGCGGCGTTCTCGAAGCGCTCGGGCGTGGGCTCCAGTCCATAGATGCTGCCCCGCATCGGGCGACAGAACCAGTGCGTGCTGAGGGGGGTGCTGAGCTCGCTGTAGACGAGGTGCTTCTCGAGCTCCGGCATGTGCCGGAAGTACTGCGCCAGCATCGCGTCGTGGATGCGCTGCTTCAGGTCCTCGTACTCGCTCCCCCGCTTGCGCCACCGGGTGTCCTCCCACTGCTCGAAGAGCTCGTAGGGAACGAAGGTCACCACCTCGCCCGTATGGCGCTGCTTCTCCCCGGGATCGTGGCGGACGTCCTTGAGCGAAGGGAAGGAGCAGTAGAGAACCGGGGCCTCGCCAATGGGCTCGTTCGGGTCGATGAGCCAGTGGTCGAGATCCATGTCCCAGGTGTTGTAGAACCACTCGTTCGCGCCCGAGGCTCCCGCCTCGCGGATGTCGCCTTCGAAGCCCAGGTACAGGCACAGATGCGCAGGCGCCGGGTTGAGCTGCTTCGTGCTGCGCGCCCAGTCGGCATCGCACCAGGGTTCGGGAAGGAGGCGCTCGACGGTGGACAGGACACCGCAGGCGCTCACGACGCGCTCCGCCCGGACCTCCTCACCGTTGACGATCACGCCGACTGCGGTGCCGTCCTCCACCAGAATCTGTTCCACGTTGGCGCAGATGCGAGTCCAGCCGCCAGCGTCCGCGACGGTCTTCAAGAGCGTGCGGGCGATCTCGGCGCTGCCGCCGTCCGGGTAATAGCCACCCCACAAGAAATGCTTGGCCACCAGGGCCTGCATGGCGAAGCTGCTCTTGCTGGGTACGCTCCCGTAGTAGCCCCACTGACCGCAGAGCACCGTGCGCAGGTTGGGATCGTCGGTGAGACCGTCGATGACCTCCTTGGTGGTCATCGTCAGGTAGTTCCGCGCCTTCCGCGCGAAGAGCTTCTCCAGGGGCTCGCCGATGCTGCTCGGCATGATGCGCGCCATGTAGTAGCTCTTCATGGCGTGGGCGACGCGGCGGACCATGGCGAGGTACTCGTCGATGGCCGCCTCCTCGGCGGGAAAGGCCTCGACCAGGTTCTGGCGAAACTGCTCGGGACTGTCGGGGAACTCGACGTGAAGCCCACCGGGAAAGTGGAAGTGCTCGTAGGTCTCGCCCAGAGACGACCAGGTGAGCTCTTCCTGGGAGAGCCAGGACAACAGCCGCCCGGTCATCGAGTGTTCGGTGACCTCGCCGATGGCGTGCACCCCGACATCCCAGGTGAAGCCCTTGCGGGAGAAGACGTGGGTGAAGCCGCCAGGCACATAGTGCTGCTCGAGCACCAGGACCTTCTGGCCAAGCTTCGCCAGCAGCGAGGCAGTGGTCATGCCTCCCATGCCGCTGCCGATGATGATGGTGTCGTAGGTGGCGCCTTCGGGCGCTCGTTTGGACCAGTAGCGATCGGGCCGTGCCATCGCTGGCTGATAGCCGGTGCGCCGGTGACGAGGACGTGAAGGATCGGCCAGAAGGGTTCATGGCACAGCAGAGCCGAGGCCAACCCGAGGGGCACTTCTCACGCAAGTCTCGGGAACAAGCAACTAAGCTTCGTCTCCCGCGTAGACATCGCCATTTGCCTTGGAGAAATCGTGGCCAAGCAGATCATCCTGAACCTCGGTGGCACAGAAGCCCGCTTCGACTTCAAGAAGCTGGATCGATCCAAGATCTACGGTCGGCGCGCCCGCGTCATGCTGGATGACAACGGAGAACCCTGCAGCAGGGCATCGCTCACCACGGACGGAAGCCTGCTGATCCAGTCCGGCATGACGGCCCAGGGCTACTTCGACGAAGACGGCACCTGGATCCAGAACCGGGATCTCGTGGGGCTGGGGGCCGCCGGCCAGCAGCTCGATCCCGTGCCCAGCACGCTGGGGGTCCTCCAGGAGATGAGCACCGCGCAGCCCGCTGAAGTCCTGGATTCACTCATCTACGCCATCTACATGCTGGAGCCCACGGATCTTCCCGACTCGCTCCGCGCTCGCCTCGAGGCCGGCGAGATCTTCAAGGCCCCGTTCAACTATCGGCCCGACTACCGCAGCGAGCAGAGCTTCATCCTGCACAACGAAGAGGGCTTCTTCGCCCTGGTGGGCAACCCTGCCCAAGCGCAATGGATGGAGCTCGACCTGCCTCAGTCCACCGTCGACGACGAAGAGGACGACTTCGACGACGACATCGACTTCGACATGTTCTGAGCCCCGCGGGCTCTAAAGGCGACACCATGCCTGTCATCCGAAAACTCCACCTCACCAACGCCGAGGGCCGCGATGCCACCGTGCAGTTCGCGTCCGTGAAAGCCGAAGCGGGCCCCCAGAAGGGTCTGCCCGGCAAGCAGGTCCGCTTCAAGCGTTACCTGGCCAACACCCGGGAAGGGACCCACGCAGGGATGGTCAAGCGCTTCGGCGAGGACTACGCGGAGAAGCTCATCGCCGAGGACCCCGAGGTCGACATGGAGGTGATCGGCCGCGAGATCGGTACGACGAACACCGTCCAGCTGTCGGCAACGGGCGACATCCTCTACGCCGCTCCACAGATCGTGGAGATCCTCTTCAACCCGGACGGCAGCGAGCGCGAGCGACGAGATCCCAAGGACGTCGCCGCCAACGTGAACGACGAGCTTCCGGTCCGCTGGACCGGGCGGAAGGTCCCGCTGGGCGATCTGGTCCGCAAGTTCGCCTTCCGCAGGACGCTCCAGATCAAGCACGTCGACGGCCTGTCCTACGACTACCTGCACGGCATCGCCGAAGGGCTTGCTGAAGAGGGAACGGCTGTGCTCATGGGAGCCGGATCTCGGGGGCGCGACCCGCTCATCTTCCAGGTGAACGGCACGCCCTACCGCGGCTTCCTGGAGGGACGGGTGGATGGCCCCCGCTACCAGCTGCTTCTCCACCTCTCGAACATGGAACTCAAGCAGCCTCAGGCTTGAGGGAGCAAAGACATGAGCTTCTACAGCACAGACAACGCAGCCCCCCTGGGAAACGGGCATCTCGCTCCGGCCGGCTGCATCACCGATCCGGAGCTGGAGCGTCTGTTCACGGGCTTCAAGCGCACCGTCGCCAGCCGCTACCGAGCCTTGAGCCCGGATGATCTGGACGAGTACTGCCCCACGGGACAGCTGCACGTGAGCCCCAAGATCGACGGACAGCTCTGGTACCTGATGCTCGACGAGGGCGAGGCATGGCTGGTCAGCCACCGAGGACGGGTGATCGGTGGGGACCTTCCCCTGCTGAACGAAGCTCGCCGCGGTCCTGCGACCCGGGTCAAGGGCCGCACGATCTTCGCCGGTGAGCTCTGGTGCGTACGCAAGGAAGGCCGCCCGCGGGTCGGTGACGTGGGGATGGCCCTCGCGGGAGGTGTCGACGCACAGGTCGCGCGGCTTGGCTTCTTCGCCTTCGAGAAGCTCGTCAGCGGCGAGAACGAGGATCTGCCCGAGTACAAGGACCGCCTTGCCTTCATGCAGAAGGTCTTCGACAGCGGGAAGCGCGTCAAGGTCATCAAGACCGAGCTGGTGAGCGGCGTCAACGAGGTGCGGCGTCTCTTCGAAGAGTGGTGCGAGGGGGGCAAGGGCGAGGGCCTGGTGCTCCGCACCGCGGACAACCGGGTGCACAAGCTGAAGCCCACCTTCACCCTGGACGCCGTGGTCATCGGCTACACCGAACGCCGTGAGTTCCCCGAGAGTGTCCGCAGCGTTCTGCTGGCCGTGATGCGCGAGGACGGCAAGTTCCAGCTCGTCGGGAGCTGCGGCAACTTCAGCGGCGACGACTTCCGCTCCGAGTTCCACAAGCTGCTCTCCCCCACCGTGGTGGACAGCAGCTACCGCTACGCCAGCAGCAGCGGAGCGCTCTACCGCTTCGTGAAGCCGGAGAGCGTCGTCGAGATCACGATCACGGACATGCAGGTCGAGGACAGCAGCGGTCGAGACATCAGCCGCATGGTGCTGGACTACGACCCTGCCAAGGGCTGGAGAGCGGCCCGGCCCATGCCCGGAATCAGCATCCTCTTTCCACGCTTCGTACGCATCCGGGACGACAAGAGCGTGAACCCGGTCGACGTTCGGGCGAGCCAGGTGCTGGAACGCGTCGCGTTGACCAACCTGGACGAGAAGGCCGAGGCGGTCAGCCTGCCCAAGAGCCAGGTGGTCCGCCTCGAGGTCTGGACCAAGGCCACCAAGGACAAGCTGGCCGTTCGCAAGCTGCTGATCTGGAAGACCGGCAAGGAGAAGGTGGACCCCGGGTGGCCCGCCTTCGTCGTGCACTGGACCGACTACAGCCCGAGCCGAAAGGCACCTC
>PVBE010579133.1_pt1 | contig 109161 bp, 97 predicted proteins | sample 1631181 | NCBI WGS metagenome assembly PVBE01 (sample SAMN08397723, study PRJNA350692) | Marine metagenome, whole genome shotgun sequencing project. | isolation source: water | place: Pacific Ocean | collected 2012-04
CAGTAGGTTGCATCCGTCCATCATGACGGGACTTAAAGCAACCGCCGTGCCAATTCAATTCCTGCAAAAAAATGGCGTTTTGAGGAAATGGGGGCGGGAAACCCGGAAGAACTTTCCGAGCGGAAGGAAAGAGTTTCCGACTTACGGGAGGGAAGAAGTTAACCCTGGTCGGCGGGACGGGCGAAGATGAGCCTTCCGGCACTCGTTTGAAGCACGTTGGTAACCGTCAGATCGAGTTGCTGGCCGATATAGTCGGAACAGCCTTCTCCGACGACCATTGTGCCATCTTCAAGATATCCGATTCCCTGCCCGGAGTTTTCGCCCGGTTTGATGATCATGATCGAGAGGGGATCCCCTTGAAGAACGGCCGGCTTGATCGCATTCGCCAGGTCGTTCACGTTGAAAACCTCGACGCCCTCCACCTTGGCCACTTTCGCCAGGTTAAAATCATTGGTGGCAAGACGACTGTCTGTTGTTTTGGCGAGGTGAACGAGCTTTGCATCGACTTCCTCTATGTGTGGAAGGGTCACATCCTGGATCTCAATACGCATTCCTGGATTCTGTTGCATACGGTTGAGGATATCGAGGCCACGCCTTCCCCGTTGCCGCTTCAGTTTATCCGCCGAATCGGCAACGGCCTGGAGTTCGAGAAGAACAAATTTGGGAACAATAAGAGGACCATCGATAATCCCGGTTTCCACCACATCGGCAATGCGTCCATCAATGATCACACTCGTATCGAGCAGGAGAGACCGGCCCGCATGCCCCTGTTTCTTCAACTCGATGAAGGGAATTACGAATTTGAAATCATCCTTCGTATGAAGGATCGCAAGAACCGACAGAAAGCCAAATACAAATGTAATCCCAAAATCGCGATAGAGCCTCCCACGAGCATCCGTCGAATCGAGCCGAAGGGCCGGAATCAGATCCATCGCAGCAATCATGAAATGGGAAAGAATAAATCCGACCACCATTCCAAACATCAGAACCGAAATGATGGAGATAAAGCGACGGGCAAACGAAAGTTCGAGCAGAATACAGCAGAGACCGATCCCACTGCCGGCGAGAAGCCCACGCCACCACTCGGCGTCATAGACCTCTACCCCGATCTGCCACCCGAAGATGGCACAGAGAAAGACAAATATGGCCCGAAAAACGTGTAACATATCGATATCGTATCCCTATAGGACATTCTCGAACGGAAGGAACAGTTTTCTGTACTGTTCCTGTGCGTATCGATCGGTCATCCCGGCAATATAATCACATACGGAGCGCTCTAAACCAACTTCTTCGGCCCATTTCTGGTATTTGGGAGGAAGTTGCATCGGATTGCCTACATAGGAAGCAAAGATCTCCCGAAGGAACTTCTTCGATTTTTCCTGCATCGCGATCACGCGATGGTGTTCGTATACATTCTGTCTCAAGAAGCGCTGCAGCTTCAGTTTCTTCTGCTCCAGTTGTGGTGAAAAAGTCACGATCGGCTCTTTGGCCGCCCGAACCGCCTCGATGGAATCGATCCCGAGTCTCTTCACATTCTCCAGCGTCATCTTGACAAGATCGGTTACCTCGGTATTGATCAACGCACGAACGGATTGCAAAATCAGAAGCTTCCCGGTCAGACCCGGATACCGGGAAAGTGCCGCTTCTTGAGATTCCTGCCAGAGAGGAAGCTCCTGTAAAGCATCCTCTTCCAGAAGACCCGCCTTGATACTGTCATCAATATCGTGTGCGTCATAGGCGATCGAATCGGCGATATCGACAACCTGCCCCTCCAGAAGCGGGGACCACTCCGGTCGATATTCCTCCTCAAGGGGAAGATCTTCGCGGATGGTATGTTTACGAATCGATTCCAGGGTTTCAAATGTCAGATTGAGTCCCGGGAACCCGGGGTGTCGTTTTTCCAACTTCGTGACAACCCGAACGGATTGAAGGTTATGCTCAAAACCTCCGTGCTCTTTCATGCATTAATGAAGGGCATCCTGACCGGAATGTCCAAACGGGGTGTGTCCCAGATCATGCGCCAGGGCGATCACCTCGGAAAGATCTTCATTGAGCCCGAGTGCCCGTGCAACCGTCCGGGAAACCTGAGCCGCTTCCGTAGAATGGGTAAGACGGGTTCGGAAGTAATCCCCCACATGATTCACAAAGACCTGCGTCTTATATTGCAGGCGACGAAAAGCGCCCGAATGAATCACCCGATCCCGATCTCGCTGAAACGCCGTCCGGTAAGGAGGTTCCTTTTCCGGATGAATCCGCCCAACACTCTGCCCACTCGTAGCGGCAAACGAAGCGAGTGTCTCCACTTCCCGACGTTCTAACTCTTCTCGCGGAATCATCTATCTCTTTCCTATAAACCGAGGATCTCATCGATCCAGCCGAGAACCTGCTTCAATTCATCAATCTGGCAATCGGCCATATGAGAAATTCGGAACGTCTCATCCTTGATCTTTCCATACCCCGGTGCGATCACCACGCCGCGCTTTTTCAATTCTTTGTTCAAAGCCCCGACGTCGATTTTTCGGGTATTGCGAACCGTGGTCAGGGTCTGAGATTCGTACCCCGCTTCCGGGTAGATTTCGAAATGTTTCCGCGCCCATTCGCGACACAAGTTTGCCATCGACGCGGTACGTTCGTACCGGGCATCAAACCCTTCCGCCATCATCCGATCCAACTGAACATCGAGGGCGTTGATAAGCGAGATGACCGGTGTTTCAGGAGTCTGATGCTTCTGGGCTGACTTTTTGAAGTAGAGGAAATCAAAGTAATGCCCCCGCCCCGGAACCGTTGCTGCCTTTTCAAGAGCCCGGTCCGAAACCCAAACCACCGCAAGTCCAGGAGGAAGCCCGAAAGCCTTTTGAACCCCGGCGAGGATCACGTCCACGCCCAGTTCTTCCGGTTGAATCGGAACTCCCGCCATGGCACTCACCGCATCGACACAGAAACTGACATCTGGATATTTCTGGAGAACTTTCCCCATCTCCGGAATGGGATTCATCAACCCGGTGGAGGTTTCGTTGTAGACCACCGTAAAACAATCGTACTTCCCGGTGGAGAGTGCCTCGTCTACTTTTTCAGGAAGATTCGGCTTCCCCCAATCGACGGAATAGGCATCCCCTTCTTTCCCGTTCTCCTGAACCATCTTCGCCCACCGTTCACTGAAAGCGCCACACGTGGCGGAGAAAACACGCTTCGCCGCAAGGTTGCGGATACACGCTTCCATCGCTCCGGTGGAACTCGACGTGAAGAGGAAGATATTCCCGCTCTCGGTTCCAAAAAACTTTTTCAGTTTATGAATCGTTCGTTCGTGCAGATCGGAATATTCTTTACTGCGGTGACCGACCATCGGAACCCCACAAGCTTCCAGACACTCTGCCGAAACCTCGGTCGGTCCCGGAATAAAAAGTTTCGTATGCATGATGATTCTCCTATACGTAGTTTAATTTACAGAGAAGAAGGCCGGTAAGGAGTTTGGGATAGAAGTCGGTCGTTTTCTGCGGAAAACGTTCTCCCTTGCTGACGATCTTCCGAATCGTCTCCAACCGGATGGGATTGACCAGGAAAGCTACCGGATACTTCTCGTTTTTAAGAACCGATTCGATGACCTCTCCCGCATCCCGAAGAAACTCCACCTTATCCTCATCCGCAAGATGTTGCGGGGTGATCCCCACCATCTCTTCCAGGACAACGCTGTGAAGAATATTCACATCGAGCGACCGCCACGCCTCTGATTTTTTCGATCGAACACGATCGGCAAGCTTTTTGACATCCCGGACGATGAAGAGATAGTGCGCCGGAGCCCCCCTGGCAACCACGCCAAAGCACGGTTTCTGATGTCCCTCGATCCGAAGATCTTCCACGAGTTCCTGTTGGGCAAACGTTTCTTCCTCCTCATTGGAAAAAGGGTATTCCCGAATATCGAAGTACTCCTTCGCTTGAGAAAGAAGCCGGGAAATATCGAAGTTCGGTATGCCATAACAGAGCCGATGCGATCCAAAAATCGACATCCCCTCATCATCCATATTCACAACCGTGGCGAGAATATTTTCGTACGTTTCCGGCCCTTCACACTTCCGTCCCTGTTTTTTCATCTCCTGGCAGTAATTCCAGGATGTTTCGTATCGATGGTGACCGTCTGCAATGATCGCATCCCGGGTTCGAATATCTTTCTGAATCGCAGCAATCGTTGCCGCATCCATGATCTTCCAGACTCGATGGATCTCGCCCATCTCATCGGTCGCCACAATATCCGGCTCCCGTTTCGCCGCTTCATCGAGAATCGAATTGATTTTCTTTTTGGGATCGGAATAGATGAAGAAGACCTGCTCGGTATGGCTCTTGGTCGCGCTCAAAAGACGGAAGCGATCGATCTTCGGTCCGCTGTGGGTCTGTTCATGCGGAAGAATTCGCCCTTTTCCCGGCTCCTGAAGCCGAACCATGGCACTGAAACCCTTGCGGGTCTTTTCGCCCTGAGGCGTCTGGTAGGTCTGGTAATAGACATAAATACAAGGCTTCATCTCCTGCAGAAAAGCGCCTTCTTTCAGCCACTCCTGGAGCGTCTCCGCACCCTTCTCATATTTCATCATTCCGCTGGAGTCGCCTTCCTCTTCCTTCCGTTTGATAATCCGGATGATGTTATGGGGGTGCTGATCATAGTAGCGTTGCTGCAGATCTGTATCGATCCGATCATAGGGTTGCGTGGTGAGCAGGGCAACTTCCCCTACGTTCGTTGTGTTGAACCGGACAGCTCGAAAAGGAAAGACCTCGGGCATTTTGGACTCCTAATGTTTGAAGTGTCTCATACCGGTAAGAACCAGGGTGACGTCCCGTTTTCGGGCCGCGTCGATGACCGCCTCATCCCGGATGGAACCTCCCGGATGTGCCACAGCGGTGATCCCCTCATCCATCAATATTTCAAGAGCATCCGGAAAGGGAAAAAAAGCGTCGGACGCAGCAACCGCTCCCTTCGTCCGTCCGTCTGATTTGCGGACCGCAATGGAGGAAGAATCGAGCCGGCTCATCTGTCCTGCACCGATTCCGACAACCTTCTCTTCTTTCGCGAGAACAATCGCATTCGAGCGAACATGTTTGCAGATGATCCAGGCGAACTGAAGATCCCGCTCCTCTGCCTCAGAAAGAGTCCCGGTCATCGTCTCAAATTTTTCCCAGGTTCCGGTATCCTGCCCCTGCACGAGAATCCCATCCCGAATCCCTCGAACCGTCGGGGTCCCTTCTTTCGGTGGCTCCGCCTTGCCCGAATCGAGAATGCGAAGTTTGGCACACCACTTCTTCCGGGTCTTGAGTATTTCAAGGGCCTCCTCGTCATATCCCGGAGCGACAACCGCTTCGAAGAAACATCCTTTCTCCGTCATCCGGTTGGCGGTCTCTGGATCAATCCTTCGATTGATGGCAATGATTCCCCCGTAAGCCGAAACGGGATCTCCCTCAAGAGCGCCGGAGAAAGCCTCGCACACCTTTTCCGCCACAGCCGCTCCACAAGGGTTGTTATGTTTGACGATCACACACGCAGGGCGCGTAAATTCTTTTACCGCTTCAAAAGCGGAATCGAGATCGAGAATATTGTTATAGGAAAGTTCCTTTCCCCCGAGAACATCCGCGGCAACCACGGAAGAGCCCTCCGGATGAGCCGCGCGATAGACCGACGCGCTCTGGTGAGGGTTCTCCCCGTACCGGAGATCTCGAACCTTTTCATAATTACCGCTCCATCGATCCGAGTTTCCCATCCATCCTGCGATCGCCGCATCATATTGTGCGGTATGGGAGAATGCTTTCAGAGAAAGCGCCTTACGGAAATCGGCGGTCGTCCCTCCCTCATGACTTTCGAGTTCCGAGAGAAGGCGGGCGTAATCGGAAGGATCGGTCACGATGGCAACATCCCGATGGTTTTTCGCGGAGGCACGAACCATCGTCGGCCCCCCGATGTCGATCATCTCGATCGCTTCGTCATACATAACATCCGGTTTTTCGATAATGGCCTGGAAGGGGTAGAGGTTCACAACAACGACATCAATAAAATCGATTCCGTTCTCTTGCGCTTCCCGGCAATGGTCGGCGTTCTCTCGAACCCCGAGGATTCCCCCATGAATTTTTGGATGAAGGGTCTTTACCCTCCCGTTCATGATCTCGGGAGAACCGGTATGCTCAGAAACCTCTGTAAGATCCACACCCGCTGCCCGTAACGCACGTGCCGTCCCCCCGGTAGAGAGGATCTTCACCCCCCGATCGTGGAGGGCTTTGCCCAGATCCTCGATCCCGGTCTTGTCATAAACGCTGAGAAGGGCGGTTTTGATCTTCATGAAGGGCGGCATTATACGTACCGCCTCCTTCTCCGTCAAAGCTTGCCCGAAAATGGGGTAAAATGGATTTGGAGATTCGTAAAAATTCGGGGGGAATCTCGAATATACCCCTTTTTTGACGGCGAAACGTTCGATAACAAATATGAATGTTCCCGTTTATGGCTTTGTCGTAGGATTGCCGCTCATATGTGGAAGAAGATTCTTTTTGCCTGTTCCCTGCTCCTCGGTATCGGGGCGGTCTGCGCGATCCCATTTCTGGTCGGTTTTGACAAAACGATGTCCGCCATCGGCGCGGTCGGAATCGGCCCGATTATCCTCTACGTAGGGAATGCACTCCTCGTTTTGATTGTCCCGGCCATCAGTTGGACCATTCTGATGCGGGGAGAAGGATTAAAAGTACCCGTCTCTGACGCGATTAAGGCAAACTTGATGGGGTATCCTCTCAACTATATTACTCCCTCCCTTTACCTCGGGGGAGAACCGGTCAAGCTGATCTACCTTTCGAACAAACACAACATCGCGAAACGACGACTCTTGGCCACCATTATCGTGGCGAAGTTTCAGGAGGTTGCCGCGATCTTTCTCGCCTCTCTGGTAGCCTTGAGTGCCTTCACCGTCCAAACCGATTACTTTACTGTCGGAATCGAAATCCTCCTCCTCAGCGGCCTGCTGGTTCTGATCAGCCTCCTGGGACTTCTTTCTGCCGCATTCGTTAAAAACTGGCAGATCACCGTAAAGGGGATCGATTTCCTGGGAAGGATCGGAATTGCCAAAGAGAAGATGAAACGGCTTCGGGTCAAGGCGGCCGAGATGGAACATCTCATTCATCTCACTTTTACCAAACGGTGGAGAACTTATCTTCTGGCCCAGACTATCACACTCGTATCCGCGCTCTCGGTCTTCATCCGCCCTTTCATCTACTTCCGCTTCCAGGGAGAAGGGATGAACCTCGGAGTGGACCATCTCTGCGCAATCTACGTCACCACCAACTTCCTCAACATGTTCACGATCATTCCTGGCGCGATGGGCATATTTGAAGGCGGAATTCTCGGATACTTCACGGCCACGGACCTGGGAGAAGCAAATGCTGTCGCGTTCACTCTCCTCAACCGGATCGCGGACATCTTCATTCTCATGGTCGGGACCTGGTTCATTATTCATCTCGGATTGAGCGGCGTCGCACGAAAGGTAGCCAAGGGAGAGGAGAAGTTGAAGGCGGAAGATATCGCCGACGCGATCCATTCGGAAGAAGAGGCGATCGAGATCGAAGAGAAGGCAAAGACCGGTCGGCACGATCTACGCTGACCGCTCAGGACTTGATCAAAGGAAGGATCTTCCGGAACTCATCCGTTCCTGCCCGCTCCATCCACTCAAAGAGAACGGTTTCGACCGTTGCAGGAAAAACACCCACCCGTTCCATCTTTCGAAGACCCACCTGATGATTTTCCGGCGTCCGGGAAGAACAGGCATCTTCGACAACGTGTACCTGCCACCCCTTGGCGATCGCATCGAGTGCGGTCTGGCAGACACAGATATGGGACTCGAGTCCGGCCAGAACAAGTTGCTTTCCAGGGAAGGCCGAGATCGCCTTCTGGAATTCCTCAACCTGAAAACAGGAAAAGATCATTTTATGAATGGGTTGAACTTCCCCGATCTCATTTACGGAGGGGCCAAATACGCGTGCGTTATGCTCGGTGACAAGGACAGGCACCCCGAGAATACGAGCCCCCGCCACTAATTTTGATGCCGCCGAGACCGTCCGATCCCGATGGGCAACTTCCTGGGAAAGCCGTTCCTGCAAATCAACAATAACAACGACAGATCGATCCCGGTGAAGGAGAACGTCGTGCCGCGTCATGCCCCTGCCAGGCCGGCATCGACGGGCGTTCCGCTTGCCGAGGAAACTTCGGAGTCGAAACTGAAGTGGATATCGGTGAAACCACCCCGGAAACGGTTGACCTCTTCCTTGACACTCTTCCCTTCGATGACGCACTCGCAGAAAAGCTCGGCGATCCTTTCCATTTCCGCCTCTTTCATTCCGAAGCGGGTCATTTCCTGAACCCCGATGCGAAGCCCGGAAGGGTTGTTGAGCTTTTTCGGAGGATCTTCCGGAAGCAGGTTCCGGTTGAGGATGATATCGTTATCCTTCAGGATTACTTCGACCTTCCCCCCGCCTCCGAATTTCTTCACGTTGACATTCACCTGGTGGGTATCGGTGAAACCATGTTCTTTTCCACAAACTTCAACGCCGGCAGCGTCGAAAGATTTTGCGAGGTGACGGGCATTGGCAACGACCTGCTGAACATAATCCTGCCCGAACTCCATCATCTCATAGGCCGCCATCAGGAGCGACGGAAGCGTAAAGAGGTGATGATTCGAAGTCGAACCAGGGAAAGCACATTTGTCGATTCGGCGCCACCGTTCGTCATCCAGATTGGAAAGAACGACACCCCGTTGCGGACCGAAGAAGGTTTTATGCGTACTGCCGAGAAGAACATCCGCCCCTTCGGCAAGAGGATCCTGAAAAGTTTTTCCGGCGATAAGACCAAGAACATGCGCCCCATCGTAAATAGTGGTCACCCCTTCTTCGCGGCAGGTATCGATCAATTCTTTGACCGGTTCGCGGAAAAGAATAACGCTCTTCCCGAATACGACCACGTCCGGCTTTTCTTTCCGGATGTAATCACGGGTCTTTTCGATGTCAACTCTCCAGCCATCCTCGGTTCGGGGAAAGGCATTGATGTCGCGGGTAATCTTCCCGAGTCCCCCGACTTTCTGGTGACTGATATGTCCGCCCCCTGGAAGGGAGTTGACGAGCACCTTCGCATCCCGTTTGACGAGGGCACCGAAGACCGACTCGTTCGCATTGGTTCCGCTGATCGTGCGAACCTCGGCATGAGCCGCCCCGAAAATTTTCTCCATCGCTTCCCGAACACGGGTTTCCACGATATCAATATAGTCGGTCCCCATGTAGTAGCGGGCTCCGGGATGACCTTCGGCGTAACGGTGGGTAAAGTCCGAATTAAGAAGTGCGCGAGCGCGCTCGGACATCGCGTTCTCACTTGCGATCAGGTTGATGGTTTTGTGCAAACGCCAATCGTTCTGAGAATGGACGATCCTCTCCAGATCGCGCACCTGATCTTCGAGCACGCTTCCCCCCCTCTTTTTGAAATTTAGGCCGGCTTGGTAATACGACCGGAACGCAGGCAGCTGGTGCAAACCTTCACACGTACGGTTTCGCCATTGACAACGGCACGAACCTTCTGTAGATTCGGTTTGAAGCTGCGCTTGGTCATACCCGTAACCTTGAGGCCAACCCCACCCTTTTTCTTGGGGAGACCCCGGCGGCTGATCATATTTCCACGAAGCGGACCTTTCCCGCACATATCGCAGATTCGGCCTTTTGTCATGGGTTGTTTCACGATTTTGTTCCTTTCAGGTCCGCCTACTATAGGGAAATTCTGGGCAAAATCCAGAAATTCCTATCCTCCAAGGGCGTTGATCTTGTCCTGGATTTCCTTGCCCAAATCGACCCCATTGAACACGCACCCCTGAAATCGGGGAAGGTTCTTCTCAAGTAACCGAACGGCGCTATCAGAATTCATCCGCTCTGCCTTGTTCCGAAGAGAGCGCCAAGCCCCGTTCGCTTGCCGGTTGACCGTTTCTACCTGCTGATTCGCCTTCTTTTTGTCTCTTCCGACAACCTTGGGATTGGAAAGATACTCTTTCCACTCTTTGAGTGCGGTAGAAAAGTCCTCTTTCCCCCGCTTCAGGTAGTCGGCATTAATTCCATTCCGGACATTCTGGAATTTCAGCCCGTCCAACTCAGTACGTTCGCTGTTCGCCTGATTTTCGAGCCGCTCAATCATCTCGGGAAGCTCTCCGACCGTCCGCCCCCCCCTTGCCAACGTCCACTCCGCATCAATAGGCGCGTGACGTTTCAGCATCGCTTTGGCACGCTCGAGAAGTTTGTATGTGTCGTACTCATTCCCGTCATATTCCGCTTTGAGCGCCAGCCAATCCCCCCGGGCGCTTTCCCGGTCTTTCATGTCACCCTGAGCTCTTTTGATCAAACCCTCAAGATCTTTTCGGATCAATCGTAATTCAACCGCATAATCTCCCTTGCAGAGTTCAATCCCCGCTTCCCACTCCCGAATCGCGTCCTCAAAACGGATTGCATTATAATATTCGTTTCCTTTTGTCGCTTTCGCCTCGACGAGGCTCTTCGTATAGGGAAGTTCATCCGAACCTCCAAAAGCGAAGATACCACCCACAATCAAAATGAGGGCGATGGCCGGTCCCCCAATCAGGTAAATCATTGGATTGATCTTTTTCCTGGAGGTCTCTGTATGATAACGGTCGGTCATCGAGGTCCGACGTGCCGTGGTCCGTTTCGTTCCGGGAGTTCCAACCGGAATCCGGGATGTTGTTTTCCGTCCTGTGGCCGTCTGGGTCCGAGCCGTGCCCGGTCTTTTTGTGACCGGTCGTTGGGGTCCCGTGGCCTTCGTCGCAGGCTTTCCTGCCTGAGGAGAAGCCATTTTTCGTGTCGAAGGAGCCGTCCGTGAAGTGGCCGGTCTCGCCTGGCCCCCTTTTTGGGTGGGAATCGGACGAGTGGGCCGGGTTTTTCCTGACGCGGCATTGGGGGGAGGAGCCGGAACGCGACTGGTCGGTCGGATCGCTCTCTTCCGATCCGCATCAGTAATTGGAGCTTTTCTGGGACGCTCTTTCATCGGTGCAGCCTCATTTCCATAAATTAAAGTCGTGGATCCCACCTGGATCCGATCTTTCGCCGAAAGAAGATACTCAGAAACCTGGTTTCCATTCACCAGAGTACCATTTCCGCTCTCCAGGTCGACCAGTTTAAAGGTCGACTCCATTTTTACCAACTTACAGTGCCGCCGGGAAGCTTTGATATCCTTTATACGAATATCACTCTCCAATCCACGGCCCACCGTATGAACAGAAGCGGTAAGAGGAAATAGCACCTCGCCTGAATCTGTCTTTATGGTCAGAATGGCCATGAAACCTCTTCCCGTCCACAATAACCCTAAACCCTGATGAGGGCCTTGGGAAGAAACCAAGGGGCAAATTATAAAGCGCGAAAAAAATCGAATGCAAGGGAAAACCTGACTATTTGACGCCAGAAAACCATTAAAGTTGCCCTGGAATATGAGAAAAGCGCCCGGTTGGGGACCGGGCGCTTTTCGATCTTCGAGCGTCGAGCACTATAGGGAAAGGATGGTCTCCCGGACTTGGGGAATCCGGGATGGGTGGGTATCGACGCCCAGGCTTTTGGGAGGAAATTTCATAATTATTTTATCTCCTAAGAAAGGCCAAAGACGAGGTCGGCCACCCCGCACATCACATCCAGAACCGATCTAAATCGCCGACCCCGCCCCGTATGGCCGTCGGTTCGACACTGCAGAACCCTCTACCTGTTTCGAATCGGTACTCCAGGAAAAAACCCCTCAGAGGCCCTTCCTTCCGACTCCCGGCACCACATTGTCGAACACGTTCAAACCCATCTGATATGAATATACTCCATAACTAATGCATTGTCAACTAAAAAAAACCGAACCGGCAAAAAGAACGCTACCCAGGTATTCCCAAAAACGTCGTTCCATCCGCCATCGACCGAAGATCGGTCTTGCTTCCACAGGAGGAATTACACCCGGCCCCGGAAAACTCGACCAACTCCTCCGGAGTCCAGCCGGATTTTCCATGACCCTGCAATCCTGGAGGAAGCGGAATCTCTTCCTGAATTCCTTTCTCTTCATTTACAGCCTGCTTCACGAGCATCGCCTCTTTGCACGCCGCCGGAGAAGGCCCGTATAAATCCCCCGTTTCTGTGTAGGTATTGCCGGGGCAACGGTTGCAATACGGGCGGAGATCACACTCCGGACATCCATGCATCTTTTCCAGACTTGGAAGTTCACGAACCTCTTTGAAAAATTCCCCTTCCTTCCATATTTCAGGAAGAGGCCGGTCCCGAAGATTTCCAGCGGAGACGGGCAACGTCACACAAGGGTAGACATCTCCATAAGCGTTGATGGAAATAAGCGTCTTCCCCATGACACACCAAAGGTCGCCTCCCTGCTCTTGATCCAAATTTTTCTCTTTCAACACCGCTTCTTGAAATTTTCGGAGAATTGCCTTGTGTTGATCGAGAGAGGAACGGAGGGCAAAAGTATCCTTATTTAAATCATCTCTCGCTGTAATGTTTGTATCGACCCGAATCGGAATCCCCAGATCCTCCGCTATCTTCGCAGCCGCAAAAGCATCCTCCGCATTGCGATTCATCGCAATAAACCTGAAGCAAACGTAAACTCCACGATCGCGAAGAAGGGTTGCCGCCCGAATCGTCTTCTGAAAGGACCCCTTTCGGGTGGTGATATCATCATGCACCTCTGCAGAGGCACCATACAGACTGATCCCGACATGAAAAATATTGAGAGAGGCCAGTTCGTCCGCCGCCTTCTCATCAATAAGGAGGCCATTGGAAAAGAACTGTACACACATGCGACGATCGCTTGTGTATTTCATGATATCAAGGTAACGCCTGTTGACGGTGGGGTCCCCCCCACTAAAGGTGACAAAAAGGGTTCCCATCGAATGGAGGTCGTCAATCACCCCACAGAGTTCCTTGTACGAAAGCTCTTCCCGCCCTTTGTCGGGAGGCGCGTAACAATGACGACAGGTCAGGTTGCAAATCCGAGTCAGTTCCACAATCGCGGCATGAGGAATATATCTCTTCGCCGCATCCTCGATCACGCCATTGAGAATAGTACTCATGACATCACCTGAAGAAGCCCCTCTTCATGAAGTTTTTCGACAAACTCCAGCATGTCCGTCTGGGCCGTTTCAAGTTCGACGTCGTACTCGGAAACAAGGTAGTCGACAAGTTCTTCCACGGTGCGTCCCGGTTCCAGGAACTTCCATAGATCCGTGGAAACTTCATCGAAACGATGGACCATTCTTTTTCGGGTGGCAACCACAACCGCCAATCCATCAAGAACCTGAAAAGCAGTTCGATCCGCATACTGATAACGATTCATACTCTTACAACCCCAAAGCCTTGATCACATCTCTTGGGTCCTGGATCCGTGTAATTTGGAGGCCAAATTTCTCTCCCCTCTTCACGGCCACCCCGTTTGCGAGAACCTGATCCGTAACCACAAGATCAAGTTGCTCATCCACTCGTTTTTCAAACTCAATCACCTGCCCTTGACGAAGAGAGAGTACATCTTTCAAAGGAACCTCTTTCTCCGCAAGAACGACAGAGCTTTGAATCGGGATCGCCAGGATTGGATCCAGATTGGGAACCGAAGTCTCATCCGAAACTTCTCCCCCTTCATGATCCACTTGTACTTCCGCCCGAGGTCTCAAGATCACATCTTTTTTGGCTGGATCCACCGGGTGGGTGACCTGAAAGGCAAGTTTATCTTTCATCATCCCCATATTCCCGTGGAACTTTGGCTTTCCTTCCACTGAAATGAGGACCGGGGATTTACGGGAATGGTGTGTCCGAATCACATCCCCCACACCGAGGTTCTTCAGATCTTCAAAACGTATTGTCTCAATCGTAAGATGTGCCGAAACATCCACCTCAGCAGGAGCAAGAGCGCTTGAAATTGCCTTTTGCTGCCCGGGAACTTCTTCCTTTCTCCTGGACGAAAACTGCGTATGCGTGGAAATCTTGTCCATAAAACTTTCGATGGACATGACCGGGATACAGACATTGATATACCCTTTATGTTCTCCCAGACTTAACTCCATAACGACAGAGATGACCGGTTCATTTGCGGAAAAAATCTGCATGATCTGAGGGTTCGATTCTCGCGTAGTTACCTTGAATTCTACAGGAGCGATGGTCGCCCACACATCCGCCATAATCGTCAGAGCCTGGTTGATCACCTTTTCAATAAGACGCCATTCAATTTCCGTAAGAGGTCGATCCGGTTTATGGGCGCCCGCTTTTCCCGATCCGAGAAGCCTTTCGATGATGGGAAAAGCGATAATAGGGTTCATCTCCAGGATGAAGCTTCCCTCCAGGGGCTCCGCAGAGAGTACGGTAAAAACGGTGGGATTGGGCAGAGAGTTGATGAATTCACTATAGGTCAATTGATCCACACTGGCGACCCGGGCATCCATTATGGTACGCAACTGCCCGGAAAGAGCCGCCTGAAAATTTCGAGCAAAGACATCATAAAGAGTCTCTACCGCTCGAAGTTGGTCCCGAGCCACCCGTTCCGGACGTTTAAAATCATAAGGAAGAACTTGACCCGCCTGTCCCCCATCCCGTCCGACTTCCACCTCACCGGAATCGATCGCGGAGAGAAGAGCATCCACCTCCTGCTGGGAAAGGATCTTGTCACTATCACTCATACGCGCTTCCTTAGTACCTGAAGGGAGGAACTACGGATCTCCCACAAGAACGGTTTCTCCGGGACGTGCCATCTTCCATTGACGAAGGACAGATTCGATATAGACGGGGTCATTCTGGAGAGCGTAAAGCTCCTTCTCCAACTGTCGATTTTCTTCAAGCAAGTGCTCCAATTCTCGGTCCGCCTGTTTCCACTCCCGGTAGGACTTTTCGGTCTCCTTCCGGGCTTCCCACAGATCCCACATCAGGGCGGCGCCCAGGGAGAGAAGGAAACCGACAAGAAATAGTCCTACTACACGGTTTCCGGTCCGTTTCAGACTCTCTCGCTTCATTATACAATATCCTTTATTCGTGGGTCCATCCATTCCGGGACGACCTTGACTTTCTCAAAGGCAAGGGCTAGATTAGCCCCCCGAATGCCATATCGGCTTCCCAAGGAGATCGCTTCATGATCCTATTCCTGGCCAGCTACGGAAAAAGAGAAATCATCCTGTTCAGCCTGCTCTGGGTTTTCCTCGGTGGGCTTCTTGGATGGCTCTTTCCTCCCGCGGCCGCTGTCCCCGCGTGCGGGCTCCTTTTCACCCTCTATTTCTTCCGCGACCCCAGGAGAAAAATCCCGGAAGATCCCCAAACCCTTGTCTCCCCGGCAGATGGAACGGTGGTTGAAATCTCAGAGGTTCCCTCCCATGATGTCCTCGGTGAAGATAGCGTTAAAATTGGCATCTTTCTGAGCGTGTTTAACGTGCATGTGAACCGTGCCCCCTGTGCCGGAGTCGTCCAATCTGTACAGTATACGCCCGGAAAATTTCACGACGCCCGAGACCCCGAATGCGGAAAGTATAACGAGCAAAATGCAATGCACATTGACGGACCCATTCCGGTCGTGGTAACCCAGATCGCCGGATTGATCGCACGCAGAATCGTATGTGCGATTCGGGAAAAAGAAACTCTCCAGAAGGGGCAAAGGATAGGGATGATCAAGTTCGGTTCCCGAACGGATATCTACGTCCGAAAATCCCAAGTCAGCGATATCCAGATTCAATTGAAAGATAAGGTAAAAGGTGGCGAAACAATCCTCGTCCGAACGAACTAAGGGTAAGTCGGGCTGGAAGTTTCGGCTCCGCGCCCCGCAACGGGTAAAGCAGATTGCCCTTCTCCCGACCGTTTTAACCCTGATCAACGGGATATGCGGGTTCTATGCAATCATCCGCATTGCTCAAGGCCTTATGGAAGCCGCAAAAGGAAACACCTCTCACGACCACTTCAAATTCGCGGCCATCCTGATCCTCATCGCAATGGTATTTGATGCTCTTGATGGACGCGTTGCCCGAATGACGAAAACCGCCTCCAACTTTGGAGCACAACTCGACTCTCTCTGTGACCTCGTCACCTTTGGAGTCACCCCTGCGTTTCTGGTCTATGCCGTTTCCCAATCAGACAACTTCCTTCCCGCCCGCGTATTGGAAGTCATTTCAATTTTATATTTGATGTGTGCCCTCATTCGACTCGCACGGTTCAACGTCGAAACGAATATCTCCGAAAAATCACACCTGGTTTTTGCGGGACTGCCCTCCCCCGCTGCTGCCGGGGTGATCGCTTCTGCCGTCATTCCCTGGACCGCCTTCCCCGAATTTGGCCCTCTCCACAACTTTTCGGAATATATTCTTAGAGCGCTTCCGATTATTACCGCGGGCCTGGCGCTTCTGATGGTCTCGCGGGTCTCTTATATTCACCTCGGGAATCAATTCCTCCGGGGGGTCCGCCCCTTTGTTACCCTCATCGAACTCATGCTGCTCGCACTTGTTTTGGCCCTTCTGCATGAATTCGCCCTATTCCTCGCCTTCATGGGGTACGCCCTCGTGGGCCCAACCCTCTGGATAAAATCGAGGCTTTTGCGAAAAAGGAATCCGGAAAAAACTGCAACGAAGTTGGATACAGATGATACTCTATTCTAAGCATGAGTCGAGCGTACGTTGGAATTGGAGGAAACCTGGGAAACCGGCGGGCGAACCTGAAGGCGGCGGTACGAAAACTTCGTCGAATCCCCCAGACCCGGGTTCTAAAAACATCTTCTTTCCAGTGGTCTGACCCGGAAGGGGGGGAGGATCAACCTCGCTATCTTAACGGCGCGGCAGAATTGGAAAGCGATCTTTCTCCAGAGAAACTTCTCGAACAACTCCTCCAGATTGAAGCCGACCTCGGTCGAATTCGATCTGTTCCAAAAGGTCCCAGAACCGTCGACCTTGACCTCCTCCTCTTTGGAAAGCAAGCCATCCAATCCAGGCATCTTGAACTACCCCACCCGCGGATAACAAAAAGAAGATTTGTATTAGAACCCCTTTCTGAACTATGCCCGGATACCATTATACCGGGCACCAGGGGGAGCGTGCTTCACCACCTTCAATCGCTAAATAAAAGGGAGCGGAGATGACGGAGATCATCCGAACAGTTGCGGAAATTCAGAAGTACGTAGAGAAGCAGAAAAGCCAGGGGAAAAAGGTTGGACTGATTCCTTCCATGGGCGCTTTTCATCAAGGACACCTGACCCTGATGAACAAGGCCCGGAAGGAATGCGGCGCCGTCATCGTAAGCGTTTTTGTCAATCCCATACAATTCTCCGCAGGAGAAGATTACGATCAATACCCCCGGCAACCGGATCGGGACCTGAAAATGGTGGAGAGCGAAGAGGTCGATATCCTCTTCATTCCCGATGTAGCGCAGATGTACCCAAAGGGATTCGATACCCATGTTGATCAAAATGAGAAAGGGCTTCCTTCCAAGCTATGTGGTCCTTTTCGGCCAGGACATTTTCGCGGCGTCATGACCGTCGTCCTGAAAACATTCTGTATTGTCAGACCCGATCTCTCGTATCTGGGGCAAAAGGACTATCAACAATACCTCATCATTCGCAGAATGAGTCTCGACCTGAACCTCGGAGCCGAAGTCCGACTATTGCCAACGGTACGAGAAGAAGATGGACTTGCCATGAGTTCCCGAAATATCTACCTGGGACCGAAACAACGAAAAGATGCCGCCATCCTTTATGAAACGCTGATGCGAGCAAAGGATTCTGTATCGAATGGAGAAAGTTCGGCCGTCAAGGTGATCACCGCAATGAAAAAGCAGATCCGCGCCGTAAAAGGAGCCCGAATCGACTATATTGCCGTGGTCAATTCCGAAACACTGGAACCCCTCAAAGAAATCAAAGGGAGAACGCTCATTGCCCTTGCCGTCCGGATTGGAAAGGCAAGACTCATCGATAACATCCTCCTATGAACCAGACTCCCATCGAGTGCCCTGCAAAGATTAATCTGTTTTTAGAGTTACATGGGAAACGGCAAGACGGATTCCATGAAATTGCAACGGTCATGACCCCCATCAACCTTTGCGACCTTCTCCGGGTACAACCTTCCCGAACGTTTTCCCTTCATGTTCAGGGAGCGAAACTGACCGGAACCAACACACTGGAAAGGGTCTACCAGATCATTTCCAGACAAAGGAAAATTCCTCCCGTACGAATCGACCTTCACAAGAAAATTCCTCCGGGCGCAGGATTGGGAGGAGGGAGTTCCAATGCCGCAACCCTGATCATGACCCTGGATAAAATGTTCGACCTCGACCTCGATCAACATTCCATCGCGAAGGAAATCGGATCGGATGTTCCCTTCTTTCTTCAGAGATCCCCCGCACTCTGTACGGGGAGAGGAGAAAAGATCCATCCCCTGGAGACCACCCGGAACCTCCCCATCACACTCTTCTTCCCCCCCGTAGAAGCGCTCACAAAAGAAGTATATGCCCGGGTCAAAAAGGACCCAAACATCCATCGAAAGAGTGAATCCCAATTCATCCAAACCTATAACTCGGCCCCGCCCCTCGAACTCGCAAAACAGATTTTCAACCGACTTCAAGAACCGGCCTTTGAACGATATCCCACACTTCAGTCGTGGAAAAGAAAACTGGGGTCCGATGTCCACCTGACCGGAAGTGGATCCACTTTTTTTCAGATCCATTCCGATCCAAAACAAGCAGAAGAGGTCGCCCGAAAAAAGGGAGGGCTTGCCATTTCCACACTTTCCCCCTTCCCCCCGTCGCCATGACGGCTTATGATGACACCATGGCCAACGACCTTCTTCGAAAACTTCCTTCCGTCGATCGGATTCTCAACAGTGATCATTCCCGGTCATTGCAGGAAAATGCAGGAAAATCGCTCTTTCTTCTCTGCCTTCGGGAAGAAATGGACCGACTTCGGGAAAGAATCCTCAACGGAGAAACTCTCCCCGTGGATGAACAATCGATCCTGGAAAATGTCCGGGAACGCGTAGACCGGAAAAAAAATCCAGCACTCTGTCGGGTCATTAATGCAACCGGAATCATTCTTCATACGGGACTGGGCAGAGCCGTCCTGCCACCCGATGCGCTCGCTGCCATTTCAGCGGAACAGAAAGGATATTCCCTGCTCGAAGTCGACCGGGAAACGGGCGACCGCTCGATGAGGGAAACAGAAATTGTCCGACTTTTAAAAGAATTAACCGGGGCCGAAGCAGCCACGGTCGTCAATAATAATGCAGGGGCAACCCTGATCGCCCTCGCCACCCTGGCACGGAAAAAAGAGGTGATCGTCTCCCGGGGGCAACTGGTCGAGATCGGAGGCAGTTTCCGAATCCCGGATGTCATGGAACAGTCGGGAGCGAAACTGGTCGAAGTCGGAACCACCAATAAAACGAATATTCAAGATTATGAAAAGGCCATCACCTCTGAAACCGCGCTCTTACTCAAGGTGCATACCTCAAACTACAAAATTGTCGGGTTTACCCATACCCCCTCCCTCGATGAGATGGTCGAACTGGGAAACCACCATAATATCAAAGTGATGGACGACCTCGGTTCCGGCGCGTTGGTCGATCTCACTCCTTACGGGATCCTCGACGAACCCCTCGTACAACAGAGCATCGAGTCCGGAGCGGAAGTGATCACCTTCAGCGGAGACAAACTTCTGGGAGGGCCCCAGGCTGGGCTTATCGTGGGAAAGAAGGAATCTATTGAAGCCATCCGTCGGCACCCACTCTATCGAGCCCTTCGGGTCGACAAACTGAACCTGACCGCCTTGGAAGCAACTTTGAAACTCTACCTCAATCCTGAACAGTTACGAACCACTCATCCCACCCTGCAAATGATCTCGGCCCCGGTGGACGAAATGGAAAAGCGAGCTCTTGAACTGGCCACCCAATTACAACCGCTTGCGGACTGGGATGTCCAGGTAGGAAAAAGCACTTCTGAAATTGGAGGGGGATCCGTTCCAACACAGGGACTTCCCACACGAGTGGTCAGCGTGAAGCACTCCTCTCTCTCTCCGGATCAAGTTTCCGACCGCCTTCGGAAAAACCAACCCTGTATTTTTACACGGGTACAACAAGACCGTGTCCTGCTTGACGTTCGAACACTACAGAAGGGAGATAGGAAGGACCTTGTAGACGCCTTCACCCGAATCACCTCTTAAACTTGAGCCGATCAGGTAACTGGCCGATATAATTCCGCACACTATGAGCACACCAAAACAGGATTTATTATTAGGGAAGATCGCTCTGCGAGCGGGCTTGATTACCCGCGAGCAACTGTACGATTGTCTGGTCGTCCAGGATCGAAATCCCTCCCGTACCCTCGGAGCCATCCTCATCTCCCGGGGGCATCTTAAGAAGCCAGATGTCGACCGACTTCTTGAAATGCAGAAAAAAGCCTTTGAAGAGAGTCCGGAAGGATTACCGAGTCGAAGACATGCCCTCTTCGGAAGACTCCTGATCGAAAAAGGACTCGCCACAGAATACCAAGTCAATGAATGTCTCCGATTACAGGGACGTCTAAATGAACTCGGGATCAAACCGGTCCCTCCCCTTGGAGAGATCCTTATTCAACGGGAGTATCTGGACCGGGAAGCGATCGAAACAGCACTCGATCTGCAAGGTCTGCATCTTTATGCCTGCCCCGAGTGTGGGCAACAGATCGAATCTTCCGAAGAAGAACTGAACAAAGGAAACTATACTTGTCCCCAATGCAAGGCGGATATTCCCGCTCTCTTCGCGAAGATGGCGGCCGCCGTCAAAGAAGCTCTGGATGGAGCTTCACGCGAACTCGACATTGAACTCCCGGATGACGTACGAATGGCGAACCTCGATCCGGAAAATCAGTTTGGGAAGTATATCCTCATCAAAGAAATCGGAAGGGGAGGCTCTGGAATTGTCTACCGTGCCTGGCAAAAGGATTTCAATCGAATTATCGCCCTGAAACTACTTCCTCATGAAAGCGATACCGCTTCGGGAGTAAAAACCCCTTTTGGAGACGTCGAAGATTTAAAACGCTTCTACAACGAAACACGGGCAGCCGCCGATCTCGACCACCCCAATATCGCTCCGATCCTCGATTTTGGAAACAACAACAACCATTTCTACTACACGATGAAACTTCTCGACGGCATTACACTCGATGATGTCGTTCGGGATGGAGTGAAGGGGAAAGCGTTCAAAACCACCTTTATCACGGAAGTGGGAAAACAGACGAGACACGACGGAGAAATCCCTGACCATCGGGGAGATTCCATCCCCTTGAGAACGGCGGTCCGGGTCATGAGAGATCTCGCTCTCGGGGTCGACTACGCGCATCAAAAAGGAATTTACCACCGGGATCTGAAACCGGGGAATATTATTCTCGATCCCAAAGGCCACCCATGGATCCTCGACTTCGGATTGGCCAAAGTAAAACGGATCGGAGACTCCGCCTATGTAAAAGGCGTTGTCATGGGAACCCCCTACTACATGCCCCCGGAACAGGCCCTGGGCGATATGGAAAAAGTAGATCATATAAGTGACATCTACGCTCTCGGAGCCGTCTTCTATGAATTGGTGAGTGGTTCCTGCCCCTATGCCGGGATGAGTCCGGATGAAGTACTTGCGGAACTTCCTTCCACAGGACCCAAATCTCTTCGGGATATCGCCCCGGCCCTTCATGAGGATGTCATACGAATTATTGAAAAGGCGATGCAAAGAGATAAACGACGTCGCTATGCCAGCGCACGATCGTTGGCCGATGACCTTCTTCGTTTCCAGGAAGGGAAACCGCTTTCGGAAGAACCCATCGGAGCTCGACCGCGCCCCTTCTGGAAAAAAGTTAGAATGTGGTTTGGAGATGAGTAAGGATCTCGCCCAGGGAATGAATAACGGGTACATCGCATTTCGGGACCTTCTCTTCCCCCCGAACCATCAGGAAAGCTCCGATCCCGGCCCGTTGTGCCCCCACCACATCCTCTTCAAGCAGGTCTCCGACATGAAGAGCCTCTTCTGGACGCACCCCAATCTTTTCGAGAGCCCGCTCAAAAATATAAGGGTCCGGCTTCCGCCGCCCTACTTCGGCGGAGATAAAAATCTCATCCACTTTTTCAACCAGTCCCAGTCCGCCCGCAATCTTCCGTAACCGGGTATCCCAGTTGGAAACGATCGCAAGACGAAGACCGCGATTTCGAAGAGCCTCCAATACCGGGAAGACATCCTCATAACATCTCCACACATCCGACTCCCCGAATCGCTGATATAAAGTTTTGAACCAGGTATCAAAAGGGATCGAAATAAGAGAAGGAATCTTCTTATAAACGCGATGAGTGATCTCACGCCACATCCGGTAATCCTGCTCGTCACTCGACGAAAGCTGCGTAGAATACTCCCGAACAAAAGTACGGAATACTTCTGGAAAAACTCCGGCGAATTCTTCTTCCCGAATGGAGACCCCTAGACGGGAAGATTCTGCAGAATAAACCGCATGCACAGAAGGATGGGGATAAACCAAGGTGTGACCGGCATCAAGAAAGATGGCTCGAACCTTCATCGAGGGGCGATCCCGGCTTTCCCTCCCTGAGAGCCTGTTTTCCCCCGAATCACCATATCATCCTCAATCCGCTCCATCGTGACATCCGAAAGATGGATGGAATCGATAATCTTCCCAAAACCCACCCCTTCCACCGGGGTTCGCGCATCCGCCCCACCGGTAATCTTCGGGGCAATAAAAATACAAACTTCATCCGAAAGTCCTGCCTCGAATATACTGGCATGAACTTCCCCACCCCCTTCGACCAATATCTTGGTAATGCCCGAGCGGGCGAGTTCTTCCAACAGAATCCGCAAATCGAGAATTTCCAACTGGATAACCTCCACCCCGGCACGGCGTAGAAGTCGGAGTTTTTCTTCTGGAGCGCTCGCCGAAACGGCCAAAATCGTGCGCTGTTCTTTGGCGGTTTTCACGACCTTCGCATCAATGGGCACCCGCGCATAGGTATCCAAAATAATCCGGACAGGACGAAGTTTCGTCCCGCGAAGCGTCGGATCATCACGCAAAGCGGTATTCGCACCGATCAGAATAGCCGGATATTCATCCCGCAATTGATGAAGCCATTTGCGGGAGGCCACACTCGAAATCCATTTCGAATCCCCGGTGTGGGTGGCAATTTTTCCATCGAGCGTCATCGCCCATTTGGAAAGAATGTAGGGAAACCCGGTCTTGTTCCATTTAAAAAAGGCGCGGTTCCCTTCCCGGGCTTCTTTTCCCAATAACCCGGTAGAGACGGTAACCCCACCTTTGCGTAGAAGAGAAAGTCCGCGACCTTGAACAAGGGGATTCGGATCCGTACAAGCGGCAACCACCCTCGCCAGACCAGACTTCAAAATGAGTTCCGTACAGGGAGGTGTTTTTTTTGGGTGCGGAGAACAGGGTTCCAGGTTCACATAAAGTGTTGCGCCTCGCGCTCGGGAACCCGCCTTCCGGAGAGCCATCACCTCGGCATGGGGTCCGCCAAAACGACGGTGCCATCCTTCCCCAACAATTTTCCCCTCTCGAACCACAACCGCACCCACCATGGGATTGGGTTCAACGAGACCCGCCCCCCGCCGCGCCAGTTCCAAGGCACGCTGCATGAAAGGAAGATCTTTCGCCCTTGTCACACGACCTCGCCCCGAAAAGAAAGGGCGGTTGCCTCGACAATCTTCACCGGGATGAAGGTCCCACGAAGATCCCGTTCCGCCTCGAAATGAACAACTTGATGTGTATCGGTTCGCCCTGTCTGTCGAAGAGGATTCCGCTTACTCGGTCCTTCTACGAGGATTTCCTCCACCGTACCGATCCGATCGCGATTCTTCTCCAGCCCGATCTCTTTCTGAAGATTGAGCAGGATTTGATTCCTCGCCTTCTTCTCTTCCTCGGAAACATCATCCCCCATCGGGATGGCATCGGTCCCCGGACGCGGAGAATACCGGAAGACATAGGAATTCTGAAAGCGAACCTCCCGCATAAGATCGATCGTGGCGGAAAAGTCTTCCTCCGTCTCCCCCGGGAAGCCAACAATCCAGTCACTGGCGATTTCAATTCCCGGGACGTTTTCGCGCAACGTATCCACAATTCCCCGGTATTTTTCACAGGTATACCCACGACGCATCGCCTTGAGAATCCGGTTCGATCCGGATTGGGCTGGAATATGTAAATATTTACAAACTTTGGGGAGATCGCGCATGGCCTCTACAAGGCTGGGACGAACAAAGGACGGGTGAGAGGTAATAAAGCGAATGCGACGAATTCCATCCACTTCATGCACCCTGCGGAGGAGTCCACCGAGATCGACGTACGGCTTGCATCCCTTCCCGTAAGAATTGACCGTCTGGCCCAACAGGGTAATTTCCACCGTCCCTTGATCGGCGAGACGACGAACCTCGTCCACAATCACCTCAGGAGGACGACTCACTTCCTTCCCCCGTGTCGTCGGCACGATGCAATAGGTACAACTCAGGTCACACCCCTCCATCGCCTTTACGAAAGACTGGAATTGAGTGGCCCTCGTCTGAATGGCTTCGGACCCGTCGATGAACTCCTCATCCGTATCCTCAATCGCCATCCGACGTTGCCCGGTCGCCTGGATTTCACTGATGAGCCGTGGGATCGCGCCCATCTTCCGGGGACCCACAACCAATTGAACATGGGGCAGTTGGTCAAAAATCTCTTTCTGTTTGTTCTGCGCCATGCAACCGACGACACCGATCACCACTTCGGGACGGCGCCGCTTCAGATGAACCATGTGTCCCGCATGGGAAAGCGCCCGGTTCTCCGCCTGATCCCGAACACTGCAGGTGTTAAAGAGGACCACATCTGCCTGATCGCGATCTTCTTCCATGACATACCCGTCCCCGACCATCCGGGACGCAATCAGGTCGCTGTCCAGAACGTTCATCTGGCAACCAAACGTTTCGAGGTAAAGTTTCTTGGTCATGGAAGGCTTCGGATTCTAGCGGGTCGGTTCCGGGACTACAACCCCTACCGAGTCTCGACTCCGGCGAAACCAGACCCCCCCCAGCCAGGTGATCAGGAGGACGAGAACAATGCCAACAAGTCCATCAATGAGATAGTGGTACCGCAAATAAAGCGTCGACCACATCACGCCAAGAGAGAAAGGAATGGCGATCCACGCAACTTTCCGGAGGCGATACCGGAAACAAGCCATGATGGTCATCGCAGCAATCATAACGTGGCCACTCGGAAAGGTGTCACGCGCCTCCCCTTCCATCGCATCGATCCCTTCTTTGATGGAGGCGGAGACAACGGTCTCCTCCCATTTTGGCTGCGCCACCCCTATCTCTTCCTGGTGATATCCCGGACCTTCGGCCGGAAGGGAAAAATATCCGAGATAGGAGACCAACAAGGTCAGAACGTAGAGAAGTTTCAATTCATGAAACAGACTTTTGTCCCGACGACGATAAAGCGGAATCCCCACAAGAAGAGGAAGGGGGTAGTAGAGAATCCAGGTCACTTTTGAAATATCGGTGAGAACAGGATGACTGATCGACTCCATCCATTTCAGGACGGCAATCCCGCCAATCGACCGGTCGATCGAGATTAATTGCGGATCATAATCAACCGGATGAACACGGTGCACCAGAACCGTCGTCATCATGAAGAGTCCAATGACATAAAAGAGGGTGTCAAAATCGCGCAAATACCGAACCCACTTCTGTTGGGTACGAGGTTCCCACGCCGCCAGAAGAAAGACCATCCCGACACAAGCAAGATGCCCGATAAAAAAGAGACCCCAATTCGGAACACGCTCTCGTGTCACCAGAATAAGAACAGCTACGATCAGGGAATAGATCACCACCACCCAATCAGAAGGGCGGATATCAGAAATTTTACATTTCACAAAAGACCTCTTCTGCGGCTCGTAATGTACGCGCAATATGCGCCCTCGTGTGCGCTCGGGAGACAAAGAGGGTCTCATAAGGAGACGGGGCGAGATAGATTCCTCGATCGAGCATCCCACGGAAGAATTTTGCGTACTTTGCTGTATCGCTTTGGGCAACCGTACTCCAATCGTAAACAGGCCCCTTCTGAAAAAACGGTGTCATCATCGATCCCACTCGATTCATGACAAGAGGAACCCCATGCTTTTGCGCCGCACGATGAAGCCCTGTTTCCAATTCAAAAGAACGTTGCTCAAGATGTTGATACGTCTCTGAATCGAGAGCACGCAACTGTGCCAAGCCAGCCGCTACAGCGAGAGGATTCCCGGAAAGAGTTCCTGCCTGGTAAATGGGACCTTCGGGGGCGATCTGTTTCATAATCGATCTTCGCCCGCCATACGCTCCTACGGGCAACCCTCCCCCGATGACTTTCCCCAGGACGGTCAAATCAGGACGAATCCGGAAAAGAGATTGTGCCCCGCCGCGCGCCACTCGAAATCCGGTGATCACCTCATCGAAAATCAAAAGCGCCCCGTACCGAGAGGTCTCTTTCCGTAGGGCTTGAAGAAATCCGGGCTGAGGAGGAACCACCCCCATGTTTCCCGCCACCGGTTCGACAATCACACAAGCGATCTTACGTCCCTGTTTTTTCATGAACCGTGAAAACCCATCTTCATTATTGTAAGGGAGGACCGCCGTATGCGCGGCCGTCGCTCGTGGGACTCCAGGACTTGTCGGGATCCCGAGGGTGGCGGCGCCCGATCCGGCACGAACCAAAAGCCCATCGGCATGGCCATGGTAGGCACCATCAAACTTCACCACACCATCCCGTCCGGTCGCTCCCCGTGCCAGACGAATGGCACTCATACACGCTTCGGTCCCACTGGAAACGAGTCTCACCTGATCGAGAGAGGGGATCGCCTTGCAAAGTTCCTCGGCCAACTCTACCTCCCCTGCATGAGGGGTTCCAAAACTGGTCCCCTGTCCAGCCGCATTCCGGACCGCATCCCGGACGACTTTGGGGGCATGCCCGAGAATCATCGGCCCCCAAGAGGCACAGAAATCGATATAGCGATTCCCATCGACATCCTCCAGAATGGCCCCCTTGGCCGACTGGAAGAAGACCGGGTCCCCCCCAACAGCCTGAAAGGCACGAACGGGACTGTTCACCCCTCCTGGAATATGCTTTCGTGCACGCTGAAAATAACGCGAACTTTTGGGACGGCAAGGAGTAACTTTCTTTTTCATTTTTTCCCCGGTGACCTATCCTGAATTACGTCTTATAAGTGTAGGGCTCGAATCGGACCTGTCAACGCGTGACGCCGATTTCCGCCCCCATTTAAAGAAAGGGTCGTGCCTGTGGAAGGCCGACATTTGGTGAGTTATGGCGTATCGCAAGGTCGATAAAGGGGATCGTGTTTCGGAGTACCTCCTTCTCCAACGACTCGGAGAGGGTGGGTTCGGGGAAGTCTGGAAAGCAGAGCATGTCCAGATTCCCGGAAAGTTCGTTGCCATCAAGATTCCCACAAACCCCGAAAGTATGGATCTCCTCAAAAAAGAGGCGGTCTTCCAGGATCAACTCGACCATCCACGCATTGTCAAAACAATCGGATTAAACACACAACATGATCCGCCCTATTTCATTATGGAATACGTAGAGGGAAAGAATCTTCGGCAATTGATGCTCGAAGACGGAATTCTCCCCCCCCCTACGCAATCGATATTGCGGTTCAAGTCCTGGAAGCCCTCGCGTATGCCCACACACAAAACATCGTTCACAAGGACATCAAGCCTGAGAACATCCTTGTCGAGAAGAAAAAGATCAGTGTCTCTGATAAAGGGAAAGCGCTCCTCCACTACGTAAAAATTACAGATCTGGGCCTTGGCTTTCTTCCCGGCCGCCCGGAAACAGAATTGATGGTCTCGGATAATGCACGAACAACGGGAGTTCGTCTCATGTCCGGGACCCTTTTCTATATGTGTCCGGAACAGATGGTTCCGGATCGATCAGTGGATGGACGAGCCGATATCTACTCCCTCGGCGTCGTCCTGTACGAAATGATCACCGGAGAACTTCCTCTGGGAATGGACCTTCCGAGCGAACTCAATCCTGTTCTGACACCGGAACTCGATACGATCTGCAAGAAAGCCCTCTCTATTGACCGGGACTCTCGATACCAGAATGCAAAAGAGATGGAGAAGGATCTGCACAAAGCCAAGGAGCAGTTCCTTCTGAAGTTGGTGGAAACAGAGTCATCGGAAGGCGACATGGAACTCCCTCCAGAGCCAAAAGGATTAACCCCCCGAATTGTTTCCATTCCTGAAGTAACGGCTACGGGAGGACGGCTGCCAAGAAGAGGGAGAAAACTGGAACTCTCTCTGATGGGAATTATTTTCCTCCTTCTGGGAGTCACCCTCTGGACCTCGGCGAAACTCTACCAGGCGGGAGCCAAAATTTCTCCCGAAAAAACAGCCAACGAAATCACCTCCGCCTATTTGTCGGGTCCCCTGGTGATCACCTCCGATCCCTCGGGTGCTCACGTCCACCTCAATGGAGAGGCACGGGGGAAAACCCCCTTCAAATGGGAAAAGCCCCTCTATGAAAAGACCGAAATCAGACTCTCTTCCGAGTTTTACAAAGACAGGATCGTCCAACTCGACCCCCGTCCGGAAGGAACCCGGAAAAGGTTTGCCATCCTGGATGAAGGTCGGCCGGAAACAATCCAGGATGCGACCTCCGGCTTGAAACTGGAACGACTGAAACTCCGTCGCTCCAAGGGAGGTCTCCGAATCCAAACTCAAAATGTAGATGAAGTAAATGTTCGGATCGACAACGGACTCTATGGAAGCACACCTTTTTCGATGAATGTGGATGCAGGCTATCGAATTCTACGACTCGAAAAGGAAGGGTATGAACCCTTTGAGGAAAAAATCAGAATCGATCCTCGTGCCAGTTCCAGTTACGTCGTAAACATGACCCCCAAAGGCGCCAGCGATGCGATCGCTTCTGCCGGGGTTTGGATCCATAGTCATCCCTCCAATGCAGAAATCGTACTCGACGGAACATCCCGCGGGAATTCGCCACTTCAATTGAAACTGGACCGCGGAGAGTACACCCTCCAGGTCAAACATCCCTACTTTCAGCCTCATGAACAGAAATTACTCGTGACCACAAAGGCGACCGAGAAACATCTTTTCACTCTCCAACGTGTCCGAATCAGAATCCCCTTCGACACCACCCCTTCCGGAGCAACCATTCTGATTAATGGGAAATCGATCGGGACAACACCGATGACCGACTATGTTGAGGGAGGAAAGCACGAAGTCTCGTTTGAGCTTGCCGGGTATGAAAAACCGCTCCTTCCTCTCGAAATCACTTTTTCGAGCAAGCCCACCCCCCTCTCCTTTCCCCTCATTAAAATACCTCCGGGAACCATTACAATTGAGGGAGCCATAACAAAAGTCCCCGTCTTCCTCGATGGAAAACAGATCGGAACCGTTCCCCTGACAAAAGAGGATGTGGAGCCAGGAAAATATCGCATACGAGTTCTCGGTGTGGAACGAGTCATCACAATCGATCCCGGAGAAAAGGAGAGCGTACTCTTTTCGGGAGAAGATCTCGGACTCATTCCTGTCCCCGCCGGGCTCTTCACCTATGGATCCCAAGACCCCCTTCCAGGACAACTATCCGCCCGAAAAGTAAACCTTCCTGGATATCTGATCGATCGATATGAAGTGACCAATGCCCAGTACGCTCTCTTTCTTACCGAACTTCAAAAAAGAGGAGACCACTCTCTGTGCCATCCGGATGAGGCACAGGGGAAAGACCATATCCCCAGTTTCTGGGAGGTGGAGAAGTTCAATGGAAAAGATCACCCCGTTGTCGGAATCGATTACTGGGATGCCTACGCCTACGCCCGCTGGTGCGGAAAAAGACTTCCCACGGAAAAGGAGTGGGAAAAGGCCGCTCGAGGAACAAATGCCTATATCTACCCCTGGGGAGACCAGTGGGAACCCGCCTTTCTGAATTGGGCTGACTTCTCTCAAGAAGAAGATCCCCATGAGTTTACCAGTGAGGTCGGGTCCTTCCCAAAAGGAGTCAGCCCGTACGGATGTATGGATATGGCGGGAAACGTGGCAGAATGGTGTTCGGATAATTACGAATCAACCAGCTTTGACAAGGTGGTCAGAGGCGGATCTTTCCGAGATTTGGAGTGGACCATTACCTTCAGCCGGTGGCGCCAGGCCATGAACAGTCGATCCGAAACGCTCGGTTTTCGCTGCGTGCTCTCCTCCCCGACAAAATAATCTAGGCGCTGATCATCCGGATCGAATCAACGATGGAATCGACCGCCTCTCTTTCCAGATTCTTTTCGTCTTTCCGGGAAGCGTAGGTCAAAAAGAGCAGAACGTCCTGGTTCGTCATGAACCAGACTCTCCAGAAGAGTTCTTCTTCCCCTCCTTCCGCGAGATATTCTGTTGAAGCCCCTTCAAACCCATCCCGAGAGAAGCGGTTGGTGGAAGAATCATCCATTTCATGGCCCACACTTTTCAGAAAAACGCCAAGGGCGAAAAAGCAGTCCATGCGATCTTTCGATTTCCGATGCGGAAGCTGTTCGGCTGTAATCTGAAGGGCCCCCGCCCCATCCGGTTGCCAAAACGCGACAGGAGACTCTTCGTCATCTACTTCCCATTGGTCGGGGAAAAGGAGTTCATACCAGCCGGGCTTGCTAAAAACTTTCATGTTGTTTGTAAGGAGGAGACCTGAAGATCTCCATCCCTCATCTCCATTACCCGGTCGGATCCTTTCGCGAGTTCCGGATTGTGGGTCACCACAATTAAGGAGGCTCCCGCATCACTTTTTACTTTCATAATGCACTCCATAATCTGCTCGCCCGTTACCGAATCGACATCCCCGGTTGGCTCGTCGGCAAGAATAAGAGAGGGCCGGTTTACGAGGGCCCGCGCAATGGAAACACGCTGCCGTTCCCCACCCGATAGTTTTGTCGCTACCGAGTGCAAACGGTGAGAAAGCCCCACGAGATCGAGAAGTTCTTCGGCCCTCCGTTTCCTTTCCCGACGAGGAACCCCTAGAGCGATAAGAGGAATTTCCACATTCTCCACGCAGGTAAGAACAGGAAGAAGGTTATGCAGCTGGAAGATAAAACCGACCTCTTCGGCCCGAACCCGGTCGAGATCGGGTTCCGTCAGGAGAGATCGACCATTCAGAAAAACATCTCCCCTGGTCGGCCGATCCAAAGCGCCCAACATGTACATCAGGGAGGATTTTCCCGATCCACTCGGCCCCATAATACAGAGGAACTCTTCCCGAGGAACTTCCAAACAGACCCCTTTTACCGCCTGAATAGCGCCGCCGTCATACTCCTTCACAAGATTGACCGTTCGAATCGTGCAATCGCTACTCATATCGTAACGCCTCTATGGGAGAAAGCCGGGAAGCACGCAGCGCCGGATAGAGAGACCCAAAGAACCCCAATCCAATCGAAATCGCCATCGCCTTTGCGAAAAGATCAGGTGGATAGAAGGTCCCCAGATACCCTTTGGGCGCCCAGATCAAGATCAACTCGGCTCCACTGACGCCAAGGATCACCCCGACCACCCCTCCCAGGAAACTGAGGACCAATCCTTCGGAAAGAATCATCCCAACCACACGACGGCAACTCCATCCCACGGCACGAAGCGTTCCAATCTCGCGAGTACGCTCACTGACACTCATGATCATCGTATTGAGAATCCCCAAACCACCAATCATGACACTCACCAGGGAGATGACCCAGACGAACCATTCGATATATTCAAAGTTCTCCAGGTGCCCGGCCAGATCTTCACTCTTCACCGCGATAAGATGAGGAAACCGATCCTCTATTTTTGTCCGAACCGCTTGTAGAGTGGAGGGGTTCTTCAAATAGAGAAACCCCATCGTACAGCTGTCCCCCATCTTGAGTTTGTCCTGGATCGCACGTGTCGAAACGACCGCCGCTACATTTTCCCAGGGGATGCCCACCGTATAGATACCCACGACCCGAAAGGTTTTCCCCGGGAAAAGGTCCATTTCGTCGCCCGGATTCTTTTTCAATTTTTCGGCCGCCACCGTCCCCAACATCATCTCATCATCTCGGGAAGGGAGGCGCCCCTTCAGATCTTCATTTTTATACCGTGCAATGGCCCTCTCCTCAGGGTTGCGACCGAAGACAAAGAGGGCTGGAAATCCCGCCTTCACACCCGCCCCCTTCGGAGTGGTCACCGTGAAAGCCGCTCGAGCCACTTCCATTCCCTCTTCGAGGGACAAGATCTCCTTTACCTCTTCCGCTTTCAGCCGGCTGAATTGGGGGTCCGGAATATTGCGCTCCATAACGAGCAGATTGGCTCCGGTCTGTGCGCCATATTGATTGAGACTTCTCTCGAATCCACCCGCCACTCCATGAAATGCGATAATGGCAGCGATACCAATGGCAATACCAAGAAGAGAGAGGGCGGTGCGGACCTTTCGACGAAGGAGATTCTTTAGAACGAGCATGAAGAACTATTCCACCGCATTATTCATCAGTTCCCCGAATCCGCCCCCACCGGGAACAATGTATTGAAGATCGTTCAAACCACGTTCCTCGGCCCACGCCTTTCCCGGTTTCTCCCAAAGAACCTGTTTGGGGGAGAGAGATCGATCGAGTCGAATGGCATAGATGACAGCCTCCGGGTGATCTTTGCGAATTCGGCGAATATACTCGGGTGTGGCAATCAGGTGAAGGGCGATCACCTTCTTCGGCTTTCCAATCTTCAGACTCTTGTAATGATCGATCGCAGCGGAAATGGACCCCCCTGTCGCTGCCATGGGATCGGGAAGAATCAATATCGAGCCTCCGATCCCCCCCCCGATTTTCGAACCGGAAAGGTCCGCCCCCACAACTCGTCCCTTCTCATCCGTCTTTCGGTTCGCAAAGACATAATCCTGCCGAACATGTTGACGATCGACGAGATTCATGAACATTTCACATGCAACTTGTGAAGGAACCAATCCGGCACGGGCAATCGCAACGCAAACCACATTCGTTTTCGGATCGATCACTTCCCCCTCATACCGGGCTTGACGGTGATGGTCGAACATACGCGTCTTCAAACGAACCTGGCGGCGAGGGAATTCGACATTGGCTACAATGGAGGCCATTTCACGGTACAAAGATCGAACATGCCGAACCAACTCGAGGGAATCACATTCGGCAGAGCAAGCCCGTGCAAGCCGCGTTAAAAGGGAAGGCTGGGCAAGAATATGAACATTCCGCCCGTAATTGTGCTTCATCTGGGAAGCCGAGTAGTCGAGATGCTTGTATGCCGTTTCCATGGCGAAGCATTATCCTGTGGAGGAGCGGGGTTGTCAACCAAGGGGACCCTCTCTATAATGGGTCCCCTTATGACGATCGAATACGCACGGAAAGTCCTCCTCGTCGAAGCAAAGGCGATCGAATCGCTTGTGGAAAGGCTCAACGAAAATTTCCTTACAGCGGTCGAAACCATCACCGCCTGTAAGGGACATCTCGTCATAACGGGAATGGGAAAAGCGGGGCTCATTGGTCAAAAAGCCTCCGCCACCTTCGCTTCCACAGGCACCCCTTCGCTTTTTCTTCATCCGGCAGAAGCGTACCACGGAGATCTCGGACGTGTCGTCAAGGAGGATGTTATCCTGGCCCTTTCCAATAGTGGAACCACGGAAGAAATGCTCCGACTTCTCCCCTCCATCCGAAAGATCGGAGCCAAAATCATCTCCGTCACAGCAACGAAAGAATCTCCGATGGGAAAACTATCTGATATTGCTCTCGAAATAGGAAAAATCGAAGAAGCGTGTCCCCTGGGACTCGCCCCTTCTGCCAGTACAACGGCCACACTCGCCTTGACCGATGCTCTGAGCCTCTGCGTCCAGAAGCGTCGGGGATTCAGCAAAGAACATTTCGCCTTCTACCACCCGGGAGGAAAACTGGGCCGACAACTTCAAAAAGTAGAGGCCGTCATGAGAACCGGAGACAAAAATCCTGTCGTTTCAGAAGAGACCTCCGTTCTGGAAGCGATCGGACATATCACGACCGCACGGGCGGGGGCGATCTCCATAACGGATTCCGATGGAAAGCTGGCCGGCTTCTTCACGGATGGAGATCTCCGGCGCATGCTCAAGGAAGGGACGGAAGCCCTCTCCCAACCGATTAAAAATGTCATGACCCGGAAACCGATATCGATTTCCCCGGATCATCTTGCCGAAGAAGCCCTTCATTTCCTGCGCGAAAAAAAAGTAGATGAACTTCCGGTCGTTTCCCCCGATGGGAAACCGGTAGGAATGCTCGATGTACAGGATCTTCTCGATGTGGAAATGGTGTAGCCCACTCCTGCTCCAGATTCTCTTTGGTGCCTCCACCGGCCTCCCGCAGGAGGAGGACCCTGAAAAACGAATTCGTATTCAGGATCCGATTCGAAATTGGAGTGCTCGAATTTTCGAAAAGAACGACAAAGGCGAACATGTATTAGTGGGAGAACTCTTTGGGGAAGAAGCTCGTCCGCTCGATAAGGATAAAAGTCGATTTCGAATCAATCAGATCAGAGCCATATACCACACCCAACCGAAAAAACCGGGCGAGAAGAGTCAGAAACTAAACTTAACGGCACCCGAAGCGGAATTTGACCAGACCAATCGAATCATCCATCTCTATAAAAAAGTAGAAAGTCGATCGAAGGATGGGACGCTGCTCCAAACCAGGAATCTCCGGCTCGACCTCTCTGGGCAGCGGTTCTCCACAGCAGACACGTTCCTCTTTGCCCGCCCCGGAATCACCATCAAAGGAAAAGGGCTCGATGCCGACGACACCCTGGGAACCTTTACGATCCTGGAACATCCAGAAGTAGATGCAACCGGGGAGTCGAGTGGAATCCTCTCTCTACAAAAAACAGAGCAAAGTGAGCAACATCTCCGCCTCACCTGCCAGGGTCCCATGACCGTCCGGCGCGTCCTGGACAACCAGAATCAATCCGTTGGAGCATGGGTACACGCCACACAAGGAACCCACATTCTCCTTGAAAACGAAAATCAACAGGCCGAGATCTCCTGCGATACGGCAAAAATCTTTCTTCATAAGAACCCGGAAACGGGAAAATTTGACCTCGAGCGGGCCGAATTGGAGGCAATCCCTCACCTCACCGTTCAGCAAGGCTCCAATCATGTTCAGGCAGAACGGGGCATTATTGAATGGTCGACAAACCGAAGCCACTTCACGGGAAATGTCACCGGATCCTTTGTTCCCAAAAAAGGATCGAAACCGGTTCAATTCCGGGCGCAAGAGTTGACCGACCTGGGTGATAAAATCCACGCGGCGGGTACTGTTGAGCTTGACGGCCTCCTGGAAGATCAGGAGGAAAAAACAATCGCAACATGCGACCGCTTTTCCTGGCACAAAGAACAGGAAGCGGGAACTCTTTTTGGGAAACCGTGGGTCGTGATTCAACGGGGAACAAGCACTCTGCGGGCCGCCCGAATCCTGGTCCCAAATCCAAATGCCCTCATCCTACAGGGTCCCAAGCGAGTGCGAATGAAACAGGATCACGAAGACCGATCCGAGGTCATTGCCTTTACCGCCAAAGGAGATATCTCCGTTGCCCTGGATGTCCGGAGAATTCAAATGGCAAACCAATGTTCCGTCTTCTCAGAGGACTTTCGTTTGTCTGCCGATCGGATTGATGTCCAACTCCCGGAAAAAGGAAAAGGATCCCCCCAAATCCGGGCCGCAGGAGAAATCCAGATTCATCGAAAAGAAGATGGAATCGCTCTTTTTGGAGACCAGATGGAAAGCGGGGGAACCGCTTTCACCGTTCGTGGATGGCCCTACGCAACGCTTCTTCAGCAGGATCTTCGTGCCACCATGGAAGAAGTGCACATCAATCCAGAAACTGAAGCCTTGGAAGGTTTTCGGGGGACCAGGCGAATCCGCATCAGGCTGATTGAAAAAGAATAGGCGGATTCCGATCTGAGAGGTCTTACCTGTTTCGACGTAGTTTTGAGAGAAGTCGTTGAATCTCTCCATGAACCTTCTTCGATTGACGAACCACCAGAAGCCCATTGGTTACAGAAAGAGAAACCTTTGGGTTGTCGGCCCAACTTTTTCCTCCGGTATGCGTTTCGAGGATCTCTTCCAAAGGAAGAACCTCCGGATCTGCCGGATCGTCATCACTAAAGGTCACCCCAAGAGAACTCCCATTCAATTGCAAATCAATGCCCGGGAAATCCTGAATCGGGTATAGCAGGTCTCGAACATCATAGATCTGGAGTTTTACTTCCCGATAAGCCTTCTCTTTTGTGGTAATAAAAATCACACCCTCCTTCCAAACCCAGGCGATCCCTACAGACTGAACCAGAAGAGAGAGCGCGGACCGAGCCGAAACCGACTTCAGAGAAAGGGAGACAGAAAAATCCCCCCGGGAAGAAACCAGGGGATCCACAAAAATATTTTGATCTGTCAGATCTCGAAAAGTATCGATCACCTCGAGCAGTGGCGTTTCCTGAAACTGCAAAGAAACCTTCTGATTCTTCAGTTTCTCTTTCGCCTCGTCTTGAACGCTCTCCCCGCCTCCGAGAAGAGAGATCACGCAGAACACGATCCAGACCATAGACTAAAACTCCTGCCAATATTGACGCCAGGCCTCCCGGTTATGCCCAAAATCTTTCCCGCTCCGTTCCCGGAAAATTTCCACAACATCCGCCCCGATCTCGGGAGAGTCCAGAAGGGGAATCAGGCTCCACCACGTAATTTCCACGTCAATCCTGCGAAGAATCTGGATCGCAAGCCGCTGACGCGGTTCCTTTTGGGACTGTAAAAGATTGTCCACCCATTCGGTTACAGCGTCCATAATTTCCGGATCCTCTCCCTGCCCCGCAAGCATGGCGATCAGATCATGAGGATCGGACTTCTGTACGGCAACTTCCATCGCGTGATACAGGCCGGAAGTAACGGCAGGATCTTCCAGGTCCCACTCACGGGGATTCTCCTTTTCCAGATTTCTTTCCTTTGCCGCCGTCTCCAGAAGCAGGTCTCGAACACGATCATCCCGAAACCGGGAAAGAACCTGCGTTGCGGCAATTTGGATCCGGACATCTGGATCCTCCAAAGCGGCAACAAGAAGAGGCAAACCGGAATCCCCTTTCGCTTCCAACCGAGCGATAATTTCTTCCCGGACAGTCTCCTTCTCTGCAGAAGAAAACCGAAGTAATTCGGAACGGAGGGAGATCTTCTCGGGGGAACTCTTCTGCTCTGGACGAATCACGTCGTATACATTCCAAATCGTGAGGCCAAGAAGGAAAAGGGCGGCGATCGACATCCAAGACAACCCTTTCCTTTCCCCAACCCTTTGCCGAACCTCCTGGACATAGCGATCCTCGGAAGGAAGGCCTTCCCCGGGGCTCTTCCTGTAGAGAAGATCGAGCTTTCGGGTTTGATTCAACTGCTCCTGACAAGTTGGGCACTCCGATAGATGATCTTCTACGGAACTTCTTTCTTGAGAAGAAAGCTCTCCATCAAAATACGCATCCACCTTTTCCGGATCACAATTCATAAATACTCCCGCAGGTTCTGCTTCAGCTTCTTTCGCGCGAGGCAAAGGTTCATCTTTACGTCCTCATAGCTGCACCCGAGGATCCGGGCGATCTCTCGATATCCAAGAGCTTTTTCCCCATGTAACTGCATCACTTCCCTTTGTCGTTCTGGTAGAAGGCGAATTTTTTCCTGGAGAAGATTCTGCAACTCTTGTGCCTGCAACTCCGCACCCACGTCCTGCTTTTGAGCGACATTCCTGGACAACAACTCTTCCCGCCCTTCCCTGCGCCTCTGACTTCGAATACGATCCCGATGTAAATTGATCAGGATCCGAAAGAGCCAGGAACGGAAATGAGCTTCTCCTCGAAAAGAGCTGAGCCGACGATACGCCCGGATAAAGCCTTCCTGAGAAACCTCTTCGGCATCCACGGCCTGTCCCGTCAAACGAAGACAGAAGCGATATGCAGCCTCCCTATGACGACGAACCAGATCATCAAAGGCCTTTTCAGACCCTTCCTGGAATTGGAGGACAAGTTCCGCATCAACCATGGAATCGTACCCGTTCACTTCACCCATGAATTGGACGATGCTCCCGGAAAAAGGTAAACCTCGATCTTCATTTCTGCTCTAATAATTCTAGGAGGTAACGATCAAGACATAATGTTTGGATTCGCTTTCGAAGAGCTTGTGCTGGTCATTCTCATTTCCATTCTCGCCTTTGGGAAAGACCTTCCCCGGGTCGCGCGAAAGGCCGGCATGTTTATCCGCCGGGCCCGCCGGTATCTACTTGATATTAAAGAGGATATCGAACGACAGATCCCGATGGAAGAACTGGATTTACAAGAAGATATCAATCTTGATATCTCCTCCTCAACAAACTCTGGATCTCAGGCTCCGCGACCCTATATTCCGGAAGAGGATCTTACCGAAGAAGAAGAAGAGTGGGATTCCCTCGATCTCGAGAAGGAGGAGAAAGAAACGCCTCCTCAGCAACAGACCGGGGAAGAAAGCCCCTCCACAAAACCCAAACAGGATTAATTTTGTCCTGAGGGAGCGATAACCGAAACGGCATAGTGGTCGAGGTTGAAATGAGAGAGAAATCGCTCCTTCAATAGATCCGGGGTCACCCGGGAAATCGCATCCGTCACATCAAACACATCAATTCCCTTCTGAACGCATCCGAGGATCAAGAACGCCGCACCATCGGGAGAGTCAAAAGCACGAATATACCGCCCCGTTCGCTTTCTCTTCACTCGTTCGACATCCTGCTCTTGGAATTTCTTCTTCCGCATCGATTGAAGTTCTTTCCGGACCTCTTCTTCCAATTTCTCAGGATGATCGGTTTCCCCTCCAATCAACGTAAATCCGTACGGGAGGTCACTGTTGTAAGAAGAAGAGAACGAGTCATTAATGAGGCCGGTGGCGTAATGTTTCTGGTAGAAATCACTTCCTCGACCAAAGAGAAGATCGAGAACCATCGACATCTCAATATCTCTTCGGAGGTGATCTCCATCGGCCACATTCTGCTCTTTGAATCCGATCAACATCGAAGGTCGGGAAACCGCCATCTCTTCCAGACTCATCCGTTTCGCAACCTCTTCGGGCTCTTCGGGAAGAAACCGTTGGGAGGGAGGAAGAGAAGAAAACTTCTTTGGAAGTCGCGACTCTACATGATCGAAGGTCTCCTGAGCATCAAGATCCCCGGCGAGAATCAGGACCATATTTCCCGGATGATAAAATACCCGGTAGCAATCCTCCAGAAGACGAACGTCTATCTTGGCGATATCGCTCACCTCACCGCCCACATCGAGACGAATCGGATGTTTTTGATAGAGGCCACTCATAAGGTTCTTATAGATTCGGTAATCGGGAGCATCATCGTACATCCGGAGTTCCTGTTCGATGATCTGACGCTCCTTATCGACATATTCAGAATTGAAATAGGGCTCCCAGGCGAGTTTCAGAAGAAGGTCGAGACTCGACGTATATTGACCCGAAGTAAGAAAATAGTACGCCGTGGAGCAGTACTCGGTGAAGGCATTCGAACTCGCCCCGTATTCTCCGAAATCGACGAGGAGATCCCCTTTTTCCTTCTTGAAGAGTTGATGTTCGAGGAAATGAGCAATTCCAGGAGGAGTTTCCACCTTGCGGCCATCCACCTCAAACGTCAGGTCGATCGATCCGTATCGGGTAGCCGCAATCGCAATCTTCTTATTCATTCCCGGTTTGGGAAGAAGAATTCCCCGCAAACCACAGGAAAATCGTGTCGTAATGATTTCCTCTTGCAGGGTTCGATTGAATTGGCGGTGTAGTTTCACGCTTGACATCCCTAAATACGAGGCCGATAATGTGCCACCCCAGACCGAAAAAAGCAACGGAATGGGAACGTTTGGCGTAACACCTCCATCGAAAACCAATCGGAGCAAATCAAATGCGTATGACTCTCATGGGAATCAGCCTTGTTTGCACCCTTTTTATGGGAAGCCTCCCCGCGTCCACGCAGGAAGGACCCGATGATCTCGAGAAAAAGAGCCAGAAGCTCAAAAAAGAGGTCACACGCATTCGAGGGATCGGCTTTAAGGAAGACGTGAATGTCGGCGTCTATTCCAAAGAAGACCTCCTGAAGTTTATTTCTGCGGAATTCCAGAAGGAACTTCCCCCAGAGAAGGCAAAGCGATACGAAAAATCGTATGCGCACTTCAAACTGATCCCGGATGACATGGATCTGTACGAATCCCTCATCGTTCTCTTCACAGAATCGATTGCCGGATTCTACCACCCAAAAACAAAAGAACTAAAGTTGGTCCGTCCAGAAGAAGGGTCTCCAGAGGGCGGCAATATGATGGGGGTCGATATGGAAGCGATCACCTTCGTCCACGAACTGACCCATGCCGCCCAGGATCAGAACTTCGACCTGGTGACCGTGCCAATGGAAGAGATCACCAATGACGATATGGTCTCCGCGGTAAAATGCCTCGTCGAAGGAGAAGCTTCGATCGTTGGGTGGAAGTACGGATTTGACGCCACCTTCGATCAAGTGATCAAATTGATTAATAATCAGTACAAATCCGGCATGCTTCCCGGAAAAGCGGGGAAACTACCCCGCTACCTTCGAGAAACCCTTACCTTCTCCTACGGCTATGGATGCGATTTTGTTCTGGCCGTATGGAAAGGAAACGAAGAGAACTGGGATGCGATCACCGCCATGTACGATGACCTTCCCTCCTCCACCGAACAGGTCCTTCACCCGGAGAAATATTGGAAAGAGCGGGATAATCCAACCGTCATTACCCTTCCGAAATTGGGCAAAGAATGGGATCTCCTTACCAACAATGTCTTTGGAGAGTTTGTTGTCCGGATTGTTTTGCGCGAGGTAAAAGCTTCCCGTCGTTCTGCCCGAAAAGGATCGGAAGGATGGGACGGCGACCGGTACCATATCTATGAAAAAGAGGGAACTGTTTCCAGTGCCTGGTACACCACATGGGACACGGAAAAAGATGCAAAAGAGTTCTTTTCCGCCTACCTTCAAGGACTCGAAAAGACCTATCCCCGGCTCGATAGTGTCCCCCCCTCCGAGCAGGAAGAAGGGAGTATAGACTCCTGGTCCATTGGAAAAGGACGCTCCATCCATATCGAACGGAAAGGATCGGACGTTCTCATTCTCAATGGAGATGACGAACTGGTCGGTAAAGCCCAATGGTATTGGGACAATGCAGAAAAGAAAGAACTCGACCATGTGAAACGTTTCAAGAAAGGCAGTTGGACCTGTAAGGACCACCCGGAAGTGGACCACGACATCAACAGCTATTGCCCGGAATGCGAAGCACGGTTAATTCCCAAAAAGAAATCCGAGAAGAAGGATCGGAAAGACTACTAAAGGTCTTTCCGTACGTATGGAAAGACAAGTCAGACCCATCGTTCTCTTGACGGATTTTGGCCTCACGGATCATTATGTCGGGGTGATGAAGGGAGTCATCCTCTCCCTTCATCCCCAGGCTCAAATCATCGACCTCTCCCACGAAATAGAGCCCCAGGACATCGCCTCGGCACAAATCCTCCTGCAGAATGCCCACACCTACTTCCCGAAAAAATCGATCTTTGTTTCCGTGGTCGATCCGGGGGTAGGAACCGACCGCTCCATCCTCGGTGTCGAAACAGAGGAGCAGATCTTTTTGGCTCCCGACAATGGCCTCCTCGGATTTCTCGGGAAAAGCCCTTCTCTTCGGAGAATCGTACAGATCCAGGACGAGAAATATTTCCGCTCTCCCGTTTCCGATACCTTTCACGGCAGGGACATATTCGCCCCCGTAGCGGCCCACCTTTCTCTTGGAACGCCCTTGAAAAAGATGGGAACAGAAACAAAGGCCCTCTCTCAACTCGATATCCCCGGTCCCATCGTCTCCTCCGGAGAGATTACCGGTCGGGTGACCGCCATCGATCGGTTCGGAAATCTGATCACCAATATCGCGAAAGAGATGATTCCGGAGGGAAACCAGATTGTGATCTCCATTGGAAAAACCAGAATAAAAGGGCTTTCCCGGAATTATGCCGGGCAGAAAGAAAAGAAACCTCTCGCCCTGATTGGCTCGGATGAAATGGTGGAAATTTCGATAAATCAGGGAAATGCGGCGAAGCAACTTGCCCTCTCTGTTGGAACTCCCGTCCGAATCCAAACAGAAAAAATCTGATCGATCCCCTCCCGAATGAAAGAAAAATAGGATATAATTCCCGTTGAGAGAAGGGAGAGGAGTAAAATGGACGCAACATCGATACAGGGGTTGTCCCCCGGGATATTTGCCATTGCCATCAAATCTCCTCATACGATCAGTTCTGCCAGCAAAGGCTCCCCGTCTCCATCAGGGGGAGTGGCCACTCTTCCGGGAAATTCTGCCGGGACTTTTGACTTTCCGACGCCCTCCAATAATCCACTTCTTGGCCAGAATTTAGACCTGTTTGCCTGATAACCTTTTTGCCGATATAATTTACAGAGATGATCGAAGAGATTCGCGGTTCAAACATAGGTGGGAGCAGGGGAAGCAAGCCCCCTGAAAGAGAGACTCGTTCCGCCCACGTCCCGGAAGAAGCGAAGCCCTCCCCGCAACAGGTTCAACCCGAACTGCGCAACCGACTGAGTAGTATCGCGGGGGAATTGGAAGGCCTTCTCGAAAAGCTTTCCCGGTCCGACAAGGGTTCGGAAAATGCAGAGGGGCTTCAACGATCCATTTCTACGGCGCAGGTTGCACTTCAGAATGTACTTTCCGTTGATGCCGCTGATCCGGAACTTACATCGGAACGACCTCCCGTTGAAGGGTTCAACCTCGATCGCCAGAATATTCTCCGCCTGTTAGGGCAAGAATGAAGCTGACCCCCTCAGCGCTCGCTTTTCTCTTTCTTCTTTCTTCCCTGCTCTCGGCACAAAGCCGCCAGGAAGGCTTTGAAAAAGATCGTACAGAAGTCCGTGGAATTATTTACCCGAACTGGGAAAGAGTCATCGACTCGAACCACCCCGCCTACAATGAGATTTCCGTTATCGATGATCCTGCCGGAGCCCGTTCCGGAAACTCCTACCTGCAATTGCGAACGCATGGAGGAGGAACGGCCTTCCAGGAATATCTGCGGGATGCCTCGCGAGTCATTCCAGGGCAAGTCTACTTTGTTTCCGCCTACACCCGTATGAACCCAACCCAACCCGGAGAGAGGCTTCGAACCAATACGGCCACCGTCCAATTACGATGGCTCGGGAAACGGGGAGAGCCGATTCGAACCGACCGCTCGATCCCCATGACAGGAGTATCAAAATGGACGCCCATCTCCCTTGAGGTTCAAAACCCACCGCAAGGAGCCGAATGGGTTCAGATCCGCCTCAAATTTGAAGGAAGGGATGTTCGGGGAAAATGTTTCTTTGATGACGTACATCTTCACATTAAACCGAGAATCATCGTACTCCCCAGGAAAAGAACCCTCCCTGTTTTTCTCCCAGGAGAAACCCCCGCTTTTCAGATTCGAATTCCTTCCCTGGAGAGTTCCTCTGGCATTCTCGATATTACCGTGCGAGATCAGAAAGGAACCGTCCGCCTTCCGACGAAATCCCTCTCCGTACAACCCCGGATAGAAATCGAACATACACTTGATCGACTTCACAACAGTTACAACGAAATGCATCTGGTCCTCCGGGAAGGAGGAAAGATTCTCGCACAGAAGGTCGTGCCGATTCTCACTCCCGAAAAAGCTCTCTTCGGGTCCGATACCGGGGAGGCCATCGGACTCAACTTTAATCCTTTCCATGAGCGATATGTGGGGGTTCGTGAATTGGCGAGGCTTCTTCACTTACGCCAGGCAAAGGTCGTCCTCTGGGATCACCCTGCCGCACAAAGATCCGACGAACCATCCCCAGGGGAAATTCTCCAACTCATTCGTGATGCGGCTCAGGAATCGGGAACGAATTTTATCGGAGTTCTTGCCCAACCACTCCCCTCCGCCTTCCCCAAACAACCCCCTGGAGAAATTCAAGGCTCTCCGCTGAGCCTTTTTTTTCAAAAGGAGGCCATCTGGGATTCGGCCCTCCAGGATACGATCCGAAGATATCGAGAAGTTCTCCGGCAATGGCAGATGGGGATAGAAGAAGATCCGACCGCCTCTGAAATTACGGGCCGAAATACCTCCCTGAGCAGGGCCAAGGGGGTGATTCGAAAAATCCAGAAAAACGCGATCATCGGAACCCCTTTGTCGAGGAACGAAATAAAGAACTCCCCCCTTTCTCACGCCCAGTTCTATTCCGTTTCTGTACGAGAATGGACCAGCCCGGAAGAGTATGAAGTCCTTCCGGATCCTCCCGATGTCATCCAGTACCGAACCGCTCATCTAAAGCCGGCCGAACCGATGGGAGGCACGCCCGCACGAAGAGATCAAGCCGCCGATTTTCTTCAGAAGATGATCTTTAACGCCGCCGCCGGAAATCCCTATCCTCTCTTCCTTCCCGCTTCCATGAGCCCTCAAGGAGGAATCCTGGACAGTGATGGATTTCCCACCGCAACCGCCCTGGCGATGAGAGTCGCAAATGACCTTCTTTCCGGAGCTACGGTTCAGAAGAATCAGCATCTGTTCGTCCCCCCCATTCGAGACTTTGTCTTCGAAAAGAATGGAAAATGGTTTGTCGCTTTCTGGTCCGATAGAGGATCTCAATCGATTCAGACTTTCCTGGGTCACAATGCAAAACTCTGGGACCCTCTCGGAACCCGCGCCCCTTTTGGTTCTCCCGGAAAAACCCGGGTAGACCATTTACCCCTTTTCATTACCGACCTCGATCCATACCTGTTAAAGACCCTCCTTACCCTTCAATTTCATCCCGAAGAGCCCGGCCAACCACCAGATGCAACCCTCCCCATGGTCACCGATCCTATTGTCAAGAGACTGCAATTCACCAACCACTATCCAACGGATCTTGTCGGAGTTCGAATTCGGGTCAACCAACCTCTTCCAGAGGGATGGGATCTTCGCCCCCTGGAAATCCAGGCTCCCCGACTCTCCAAGGAAACCACCTTCTCGAGCCCTCTCTCTTTTCGCATCCCACAAACAGAACGGGCCGGACAACAAAAACTACGAATCACGCTCACCTTTTTCCGTGCCGACGACCAAAACCGCCCTTTTCGAGTCACCACGGAACGCGCCTTATGGGTCACCCCACAAATTATCATCAAGGAGACAATCTCCCGTGTGGGAAGCAGCCCCAATCGGAAGAGGGTCTTGATCCGTATCGAGAACCGATCAGGTCGACATGTCAATCTCCGGGGGGTCTTACGTGTTCCCGGCCGCCCGGATCGACCCCTTCTGATCGGAGACTTTCGAGACGAATCTGCGAGAGAACTGGACCCGGTAGAAGTCTCTGTCCCTCCAGAATCCAAAGGCCGGGCGATCGAAATTCAACTCTATGAAATGGGGGGGAAGCGGACCTTCATCAATAAAACGATTCGACTTGGCTCGTAAAAGAAGGAATTTCTTCCCGCACCCGATTCAAACCGTAAAATGCAGCCCATGTTCGCAGAGGTACTCCTTTCTCTCCCGATTGACAGACCGTTCACCTACGGCATCCCTCCCCAAATGAACGTCTCCCGTGGGATGAAGGTGACCGCCCCTTTCCGGGAAAAACCCCTTCCCGGATTTGTCCTCTCCGTGACCGAGACCTCCCCCCCTTTCCCCGTCAAGCCCCTCTTGACCGCAGGGGAAGTATTGATCGAAGAACCCTTTTTCGATCTCGGAAGATGGATGGCAGATCGGTACGCCTGCTCTTGGGGGGAAACTCTCCACGCCATGGTCCCTACCGGCGTAAAAAAGGCGACCAAAACAAAGATGGTAAAACATCTGACCATCATCAAGGGAATTTCTTCCGACCAGATTCGGGGTCCCAAGCAACGGCGCACAATAGAAATTCTTATGGAAGCAGGAACACTCACTCTTGCGGAATTGACAAAGAGACTCGGATCAAAGCCAGACGTAAAAGGACTTCAAGGGAAGAACCTGGTCACGGTGGAAGAGACTCCCATCCAACCGGATTCGTTCTCCAACTTCTACAAAGAGGACGACAAAGAGATTCGGATCAATTCCGACCAGGACAAAGCTCTCCAACAGATTGAAAATAACAGAAACGGAGTCACCCTTCTTCATGGGGTAACGGGAAGCGGTAAAACCGAGGTCTACCTCCGAGCCATGGAAAAGGTTATCCAGGAAGGGAAACAAGCGATCGTTCTCGTGCCGGAGATCGCACTCACCCCACAGACGGTGTACCGGTTCCAGAAGAAATTCCCCCGAACCGCGGTACTTCATAGCGTCCTTTCCGAGTCAGAACGGGCCATGCATTGGAGATCCACCCGATCAGGAGAAGCCCAGGTCATTATCGGTGCCCGGTCGGCCATTTTCGCGCCCACAAAGAATCTCGGATTAATCGTCATCGACGAAGAACATGAAGGAGCTTATAAACAGGAAACCACGCCCCGGTACCATGCACGAGAAGTCGCGCTGGAAAGAGCACGAAGAGAGGGAACCGGAGTCATCCTGGGATCCGCAACCCCGTCTCTCGAATCGATTTATCAGGTCGAGCAGGGAACGTTTGAGAAGGCGGTCCTTCCGAATCGGATCTATAACCGGGACCTGCCCGAAATCACGATCATCGATATGGCGGAAGAAAGAGCGGAAACGAAACGTTTCCCCATTCTTTCACGGCATCTTCTCCAACAAATGGAAAAAGCTCTCGCTCAGCAGGAGCAGGTTCTTCTCTTCCTGAACCGACGCGGATATGTCACCCAAATTCGTTGCCCCCGGTGCAGTTGGATTTTCCGATGCCGCCGATGTGATGTCGCCATGACCCACCATAGGAAAGAAGACCGCGGACAGTGCCACTACTGTTTTTCGGCCCGTCCGATCCCGGAAATCTGCCCCGACTGTAAGGGAGGGGAACTTCTTCATTTCGGGCTCGGAACGGAAAAGATCGAGGATGAGATTCGAACCCGTTTCCCCGACCGAACGGTCGCTCGCATGGATAGCGACTCCATGAAAAGCAAAAAAGATTATCGAGAGACACTCAGTGGACTCTGGTCGGGAAAAACCGATATTCTCGTTGGCACGCAAATGATCGCCAAAGGACTCGATGTTGCCAATGTAACGGTCGTCGGCGTCATCAATGCCGATACCGCCTTTCATGTTCCTGATTTCCGGGCCGCCGAGAGAACCTTTCAGTTGATCACCCAGGTGGCCGGCCGAGCGGGCCGAGGTCCCAAGGGGGGAAGAATCCTGGTCCAAACCTTCAATCCAAAACACTACGCGATCACCTCTGCCGCGGCGTATGATTCAGATGGATTTCAATCCCGTGAACTGGAAATGAGAAAGGAACTCGAATACCCCCCCTTCTCAAGGCTGATTCGAATTATCCTTCAGGGGTTTAATGAGGAAAAAGTGGTAAAAGCCGCCGATCGATTTGGGGTCAAACTTCGAAGTGCGCTTCCCTCCCCGGATCACCTTCTCGGTCCGGCACAAGCCCCTCTTTATCGTCTAAAAGGGCGTTTCCGTGTCCATCTTCTGGTAAAGGCAACGGATGTCGACCTGGTTCGGAAAGAAATTCAGCGCCTACTCCCCTCGATCTCAAAGCCGATCCAGACGATCGTCGATGTAGATCCGGTGAGTATGTTGTAGAGAAGGGATTACCCTTCCACCTTGAGGGCTTCTTCCTGGAATCCACGAAGCCGCGTCATCCCGTCTTCCGCCAGATCGATCATGTCGTTCAACTGTTTTCGGGAAAAAGCGGTCTTCTCAGCGGTTCCCTGCACTTCCACGATTTGCCCTTTCCCGGTCATCACTACGTTTAGATCCACATCCGCACGGGAATCCTCGATGTAGCAGAGATCGAGCAGAAGTTCCCCGCGAACAAGGCCAACACTCACAGCCGAGATACTGTCGACAACAGGGAATACAGGAAACCGGATCCCATCCTTCTCCAGAGATCGAAACGCGTCCATAAGAGCTACATAAGCCCCGGTAATCGAAGCGGTTCGGGTTCCCCCATCGGCTTCGATCACATCACAATCGAGCCAAATCGTTCGTTCGCCCATCAGTTCCCGGTCAACAACCGCCCTCATGGATCGACCGATCAACCGCTGAATTTCCTGTGTTCGACCATCGACCTTTCCGGCGCGTTCTCGATTCTTTCGATCCCCGGTAGATCCGGGGAGCATACCGTATTCGGCGGTCACCCAACCCGATCCCTTTCCCGACATCCACGGAGGAACGTCATGACGGATCGTCGCGGTACAGAGAACACGGGTCTTTCCAAATTCGATCAGCACCGAACCGGGAGCATTGGAGGTGTATTTCCGTAGAATCCGAATCGGTCGAAGGCCATCAAATGCACGGCCATCATTGCGTGCCATAAGCTCTCTCTCCTATTCTTTCTCGTCCGTCGAGGAGGAATCCTTCTCAACAACAGACGTTTCCGCGTCTGTCGCCTCTTGCGCATTCCGCTCGGCGGCTAATTTATCCAGAAGCTGCGTCATTTTGAACGCTTTCTCGATAGAATCGTCCAATTCAAACCGGATTTCAGGAAACGATCTCATTCGAATAGCACGTGAAAGCTCTTTCTGGATAAAACCCTTCGCGTGCCGCAACCCAGCCATGGTTTTCTTCTGCTGCCTCTCGTTCCCCATAACCGAGAAGAAAATCTTCGCATATTTGAAATCCGAAGAGACTTCCGCCTTGGTCACGGAAACAAATCCAAGACGGGGATCCCGCAATTCCTTCTGAACAAGATCTGCGGTGACCCTCTTGATTTCCTTACAGACCATTTCTTTTCTATATGGATTCATCTTCTCTCAAGCTCCGAACGTTTCCATCTCAAGATCGGTCACGACCACACCCCCGAACAGGCGAACCATATTTTCCACCTGAGAAAGAACCGACATCACAAATCGGGTATCGCTTCCCACCGTGGCCAAACCAAGTTCGGCAGTTTGCCAAACGTCATGGTGGTCTACTTCGGAGACAGCCACGTTGAATTTATTTTGAAGGTGCGTCTTTAAACTTCGAAGAACACGACGCTTCTCTTTTAATGAATGGGCATCCCGAATCAGAAGTCGTACGCGCAGAGTTCCAACAATCATGGAGAATCCGCCCTGGTTATTTCTCCAGTTTCCGCGCGATTCTGCGGATGGCGATCGACTCGATAATATCTCCAGGCTGGATGTCGTCATGACCCTGGATCTTCATACCACATTCATACCCTTCGGCCACTTCCTTGACATCATCCTTGAATCTCTTGAGATTCTGAAGACGGCCTTCGAAACGAACTTTTCCAGCCCGGACGAGACGAATTTTATTCGCTCGTGCAATCTTCCCTTCGGCAACCATGCAACCGGCTACGGCCCCCACGCGAGTAATACGGAAGACTTCTTTGACCTTGGCAAAGCCCTCCTTTTCTTCCACTTCGTCCGGTTCCAGCAGACCTTCCAACGCTGCCGTCATCTCTTCCATCGCCTGGTAGATAACACTATAGAGGCGAATATCAATTCCCCGCTCTTTGGCGAGTTCTTGGGCACGTTCTTCCACATCTACGTGGAAACCGATAATAATGGCATCCGAAGCATCCGCAAGAATCACATCCCCTTCGGTCACGGCTCCGAGAGAAGCATGGAGGACACGAAGCTTCACCTCTTCGGTTCCGATATTCGGAAGAGCTTCCTTCAGAACTTCCAGAGAGCCCTTCACGTCCGCCTTTACAATGACACGAACTTCTTTGAGTTTATCCTTTTCGATCTTGGAGAACAGATTCTCCAAAGTCAGATGCTGACGTTCCAGAAGCTGTTCTTCCCGATCGCGAACGGATCGTTCTGTCGCGATCTTTTTCGCAATCTGGATATCCTTCACCGACATAAACTTGTCACCCGCATTCGGGAGTTCCAGGAAGCCGAGAATTTCCACCGGAGTGGAAGGACCCGCCTCTTGCAACGTCCGGCCCCGATCATCATGCATGGCACGGACACGACCATATCCATTTCCGGCGAGAACCACATCCCCTTGCCGAAGAGTTCCATTCTGAACCATCACGGTCGCGACAATTCCCCGGTCTTCACTCTTTCTCGACTCCAGCACAACCCCGGTGGCACGACGTTTCGGATTCGCCTTCAGATCGAGAAGCTCTGCTTCCAAAGCGAGCATCTCGATGAGTTGCTTTATATTCTGACCCGTAATGGCAGAAACTTCGCATACGACGGTGTCTCCACCCCAGTCTTCCGCATTCAATCCAAGCTGCGCAAGCTGACCCTTCACCTGATTTGGGTTCGCACCCGGCTTATCACACTTATTCATCGCAACGAGGATCTTCACCCCCGCCGCCTTCGCATGATTGTACGCTTCTTCCGTTTGTGGCATCACCCCGTCATCCGCCGCAACGACGAGAACGGCCAAATCGGTTACCTGAGCTCCGCGAGCCCGCATATTCGTAAACGCCTCATGACCGGGGGTATCGAGGAAGACGACCGGATTTCCATCCTTGTCAATCACCTTGTACGCCCCAATGTGCTGCGTAATCCCACCCGATTCACCGGTCACCACTTCTGAATCACGGATTTTATCCAGGAGGGAGGTCTTCCCATGATCCACATGCCCCAGGAAGGTCACAATAGGAGCTCGAGGAATGAGATTCTTCGGATCATCCTTCTCTTCGGCACGGATTATGACGGTATCTTCCATTCGTTCCTTCTTTACCGGAACGATATCCCGTTCAAATTCCAGCGCAAGCATTTCCACCATCATGGCATCCAGGGCATGGTTGATGGTCGCCATCACACCCTGCTCGATCATCGTCTTCAGGATCATGTTGACCTTGATTCCGGTCTCCTGGGAGAAATCCTTGATGGAAATGGGGACCTTCACCTCGATCTTTCGTTCCGAGGGAGCGGGAATATTTGGACGCGGCTGCGGAGGCTTGACCGTCGGCCTCATTCTCGGTGGTGGAACGCGTGGTTTCCGGACACGAAACGACGTGGGAGGGCCAGGGGTCTGCGCCTTGAGCGTTTTCTGCGCGTGACGTTTTTCCTTACTTGGCGTGACGCCCCGGTCACTCTGGAATCGATCCATTTCCTGGGGTCGGACGGCCTTGATTTCCGTCTGTTTTCCGATCACCTTGTCGACATCAATCAGGGGCTTTTTCGCCTCTTTCGGGACCTGTACATGTCCGACCGGTTTTTTCTTTTCAATTTTAGGCCCGGTCGATTCCCCAAGCCGGAACTCCTCGACCACCTTGGCCCGTTTGGGCGGGGGAGATTTCTTCCCAGAAGCGACCGGTTTTTTCGATTCGGGAGCCTTTTTTACCGCGGTTTTCTTCGCGGCGGGCTTCTGCTCCTCGGACAGGGCTGCGGTTGGTTTTACCTCCGCAACCTTCTTCTTGGTAACACGCTTCGTTCTCGGTTTGGTAACCCGTGTCGCCGCCTTTGTCGCTTCAATCACGGCAATGGTCTCTTGAATCTTCTTATACTGTTCGAGCATATCGCCAGAGAGTTTCGAACGATGTGGAATATGAGCACGAACCTGCATCGCCATCCGCGCATTCACGGTGGCGCGTGCATTTTCAATCTTTACGCCCTTAATTTTTGCCACTTCCACCAATTCGGCGGCTTTGTAGCCCATTTCTTTTGCTAGTTCACTTACGCGCATCGGCGGAGCTTACCTCATTCAGCAGTCTTTGGCTCTTCGGCCGGAGTCTCTGTATCAGGAGAAGAGTCTTCTGTCGTAACGGAGTCCCCTGAAACAGCAGGGGAAGGGCCTTCTTCTGTATCGATGTTATTTTCTATCGGTTCGGAAGAGGCGTTTCCGTCTTCTCCCGACACTTCCTGTTCCGGGGTTTCGCCGCCCTCTTCCGAATCCGATTCCACGGGACCCGCTTCTTCGGAAGGGGATTCTTCTGTTGGTACCTCCCCCTCTACGGGGACATTTTCCTCCGCCTCTTCGCCTTCTTCCAGATCGGCGCCCAACTCATAGATATCAATCTCCCATCCAGTCAACTTGGAAGCCAGGCGCACATTCCGTCCACCCTTCCCGATCGCTTGGGAGAGTTCGTCTTTAAGTACATACACAGTGGCCCGCTGAGCTTCTTCATCGAGGATCACTTCGGAAACCTCTGCGGGCTTAAGCGAGTTTTTAATCAACGTGGAGGGATCTTCATCCCACCGGACGATATCGACATTTTCACCATTGAGTTCATCAACGACATTTCTGATTCGACTTCCCCGAACCCCCACACAGGCACCGAGGCAGTCGACCCGGTCGTTGACGGAGGTGACGGTAATTTTGGTCCGGTATCCCGGTTCCCGGGCGACCCCTTTTACTTCCACGGTTCCATCGGATATTTCGGGAACTTCCAGGGAAAACAGGCGAAGAACGAATTCCTCGCCCGAACGGGTAATATAGACCGTTACTCGTGTTCCCCGCCGCTCCACTTCCGCGACAAAGGCCCGTAAGCGATCCCCCACGCGGTAACTCTCTCCCGGAACCTGGTCCTGCTTGACCATACTCGCTTCCGCCTTGTGACCAATTTTACAGATCACGTTACGTCCTTCGGTCCGAAGAACCGTGGCAGAGACGATATCCCCCTTTTTATGGGCAAATTCGTAGAAAACGGTATCACTTTCGGCTTCCCGGATCCGCTGGATGAACATCTGATGGGCCGCCTGGTATTCAATTCGCCCTAAAACAGAGGTATCGATCTGATCTTCCCCGTCCCAGGCTGTTATGGATCCGGTATCCCGATCAATCCTGACTTCCGGAATTTCCTTCCTCTGAAGGTGCTTTTTTGCCGCCAGAGCGAGTGCCTGCTCCAGAGCCTCGAAAACAGTGCTTTTATCGACAGATTTCTCGCGTGAGATGAGGTCCACGAACCTGAGAATTTCAACCCCTTGGGGCAGACCGGCCATCGTGGTTCACCTTTCCAAAAAAAAAAGCGGGCTTTCAGAGAGGCCCACCTTGCAATGTCCTCAAGTACTTCTTCCTCCTACTCTGTAATGTAGGAGCGGTAGATTATAGCGAGGAAGACCGGGAAGTCAAGATACGCCGTTTTCCGATTTCCCCGGTCTCTGCTTGTCACCCCCACAATCCTTCCGTATAATCCTCGCTCCAATCATGTGGCGAACTCTACTCCTTTCACTCGTTCCGGGATCCGCCCAAATCCAGACCGGGAAACCGGGTCGGGGGATTGCGTTCTTTTCACTGTTTCTCTTTTTCCTGAATGGAACCCTGGTTGCTCCCTTTTTGGTATCTTCCCCGGTCGTCCGGACCATTCTATTGTTCCTGACGGGGGTCGTCTGGTTTTTGGCGCTTTTGGACGCGATTCGACTCTGGCGAATGCCACCGTCGACCCCTCTTCCGGACAATGGGAAGAAAGCCTCCTCCGAGAAAATATATGAGCGAACGTCTTAAAGATTTCTGCGGTGTCTTTGGAATTTTCGGAGACCCGGATGCGGTGAATTCCACCTATCTTGGTCTTTATGCACAACAACACCGCGGACAGGAATCGGCCGGAATTGCCTCCGTACAAAACGGAAGGATTGTCCATCACAAGGGAATGGGACTCGTCTCGGACGTCTTCAACAAGGATATTCTTTCGACCCTCAAAAGCCACGCAGCCATAGGACACGTGCGATATTCCACAACAGGATCTTCCAGTGTTATCAATGCACAACCCCTTGTTGTTGAAACTTCCATGTGCATGCTCGCCATTGGGCATAACGGAAACCTCGTCAACAGCGCCACATTGCGGAACGAATTTGAAAAGCAACAACGGATCTTTCCGATTTTTCACACAAGCACCGATACTGAAATTATTCTCTACCTCGTCGCACGGGAAGAGAATCTCCTGAAGGGACTGAAAAAGGCGATGAGTGTGATCGAGGGAGCCTACTCCCTGGTTCTTATGACGCCCGATTCCCTTATTGCCGTACGCGATCCACACGCCTTCCGCCCGCTTGTCCTTGGGAAACGGGGCGGGGCCTGGGCCGTGGCGAGTGAGACCTGTGCTTTTGACGTCTCCGACATCAAGTACGAAAGAGACCTCGAACCGGGAGAAATCCTGATCATCGATAAGAACGGACCAAGAAGCGAACGGTACTCACCAAGGCCAGAGAAACCGAAACATTGTATTTTCGAACATATTTACTTCGCGCGACCCGACAGTCGGGTCAACGGAGAGACGGTTCACCTCGTACGGCGGAAATTAGGACGGAAACTCTTCGACGAGTTTCCGGTCGAAGCGGATGTGGTCACTCCCGTTCCCGATTCCGGGATGTCTGCTGCGCTCGGCTATTCAGAAGCAAGCGGGCTTCCTTTTGATATGTGTTTCGTGCGGAATCACTATGTAGGTCGAACCTTCATTCAACCATCCCAAGATCAGAGAATGTCGAAGGTCCGCATCAAATTATCGGTGATTCCTGAAACGGTAAAAGGGAAGCGCGTCGTTGTGATTGATGACTCGGTCATCCGGGGAACGACCTCCCGCTCAAGAATCAAACTTCTCCGGGATGCCGGGGCGAAAGAGATTCACATGAAAATCTCCTGCCCGCCAACGCGCCATCCCTGCTACTACGGAATCGACTTTCCGAGTGCGGATGAATTGATCGCGTCCAAACATTCAATCGAAGAAATTCGAAAGCATATAGGAGCGGACACACTCGGGTATCTTTCCCTGGAAGGAATGCTTGACTGTGTATCCAAGGAACCGGACAACTACTGCACCGCGTGCTGGACCGGAAACTACAGTGTCCACCCGGTCGACATCATGAGAAAGGATATTCACGAATAACCATGGGGACCACATACGCTGAGGCCGGAGTAGACCAGGACAGAAAAGATTCCGCCATCGACGTGATGCTGCGGATGATGCGCAAAACGTACGATCCGGGGGTAATGGAAATTCCGTGGGGATTTGCAGGATTATACTCCCTGAAATCCTCGCCTCTCTTTGACCGGCCGATGAAAGACCCCGTACTGGTCGCATGCGCCGATGGAGTGGGGACGAAAGTAAAGATCGCGCAGCAAATGGACATTTATGACACCGTCGGGATTGACCTCGTCGCCATGTGTGTCAATGATCTGGTTTGCACCGGAGGAAAACCGCTCTTCTTCCTCGACTACATGGGACTCGGAGATGCCGACCCGGAACGAGTCCTCTCCCTCGTCAAAGGAGTCATCGAAGGTTGCAAGCAGGGTCAATGCGCTCTCCTCGGGGGAGAAACGTCCGAGATGCCCGGAGTTTATAAACCAAAGGACTATGACCTCGCAGGATTTGCGGTCGGGATCGTCGACAAGAGTAAACTGCTTGATGGAAAAACCGTAAAACCAGGCGATGACGTGATCGCCCTCCCTTCCAGTGGGATCCATTCCAATGGATATTCTCTGGTTCGCAAGATCATCGGGAAAAGAGATCTGAGTGTCCCCTTCGGAAGGACCACACTCGGAAAGGAACTTCTCAAACCGACCCGGATCTATGTGAAGCCGATTAACGACCTCCTCCGTCAATACAAGGTAAAGCGGGCGGTAAAAGCGATCGCAAACATTACCGGAGGGGGAACCGTCGAGAACATCCCACGGGTTCTTCCCGAAAACTGTTCCGTAGAGATTGAAGAAGGGTCCTGGACAATTCCTCCCATCTTCTCCTATCTACAGAAAGAAGGCGGCGTTTCTCAGAAGGAAATGTACCGTGTCTTCAACATGGGAATCGGGATGGTTCTCATCACCGCCCCCTATTATACAAAAGCGATCCTCGCCACCCTGAAGAAGTCGGGGGAACGGGCCCGCCTCATCGGAAAAGTCATTTCCGGACCCCAGGAAGTCCTGTTCCGGAAGAAAGGATAAAGGGACAATTTCCGTCCTGTTAACGGAGGTTTCAAGGAAGATGAAAAAGATCTGTATCGGGCTGGTCATGGCTTCCGTAGTCGGCTGCGCCCAAGGTCCGACAAAAGAAGAGCATATGAGACTCCAGCGGCGCCTGGCGGAACTGGAAAAATCGACCAGTGCCACGAACAGCAAACAAACATTGCTCTACAACCAGTTAATCGACAGCTATGGCGCCATGGACCGGAAAGTAAACGAAATGGATGCCATAACCAAGATCGTCGATACCACGGTAAAAAGATTGGAGGACCGTCTCGCAAAATCACCTGCCCCGGAAAAAGGGGCCGAAGGGACCCTCCCCAATGAGAGCACCGCTCTCGCCAATATTCCCGGACAAGTCGCTTCTGTTCTGCGGGGACTGAAATCCCGTACCATGACGGTCGAAGAGGCGGCACTCAAACTGAAAAATATCGCTCTTGAATCGACCCCCCTTCTGACAGAACAACTCACAAAACCACTCGGAGACCGAGCGTACCGGAACACCATTGAGAGCCTGCTTTCGAATCTTCCCCTGGAAGCGATCCAGAAACCGGTCACGGACCTCCTCGCCCTTCCCGGAATGGTCCGTATGTCGGCGGCACGAATTATCCGCAACCACGCAGACCGAAATCTGTCCGCAACTCTCGAAGAGTACCTAAAATCACCGGATGAAGATTTCAGGCTCGTCATTGGAGAAGCTCTTGTCGCGAGTAAGAACCCCGCCGGGGTTCCGGTTCTCGTTGCCTCTCTCCAGAGCAAAGAGTATTCCAACCGGGTCATCGCCATCGATCTACTTCGCAAACTCAACGGCGGAGAAGACTACGGGTACCGCGCCAGCAAGTCGGAAGAAGAGAACACCTCTGCCATGGAAAAATGGGATACGTGGCGCGACGGGGCGGGAAAAGAACTCTTCACCTCAAAGTAAGAGAACCGGAATGATGGAGAAACCGGCCGCCGTCTTCCTCGACCGGGACGGAACGATCAACAAAGAGCGGGGATACATCACCACCCGCGCCGATCTCGGGCTCCTCGCCGGAGCGGGAGAGGCGATCCGGCGATTGAATGAAGCCGGAATCCCGGTCCATGTCTTCACCAACCAGGCGGGAATTGCACGCGCTCTCTACACGGAGGAGGAACTGGCTGACATTCATAAGTGCCTCCGCTGGATGCTCTCGGAAGAAGGCGCGGAAGTGGGAACGATCTACTACTGCCCGCACCATCCTGCGGGAACCGTTCCTGAATTCTCCCGGGATTGTGACTGCCGAAAGCCAAACCCAGGAATGCTGGAGCAAGCGGCCAGGGAACATGGGATTGATCTCTCAAAATGTGTGGTTGTCGGCGATATCGATCGAGACATCCAGGCGGGGAAAGCGGTCGGCGCATACACGATTCTCGTGCAGACCGGACATCAGAAAGAGAGTGCATTGGCGGATAAAGTGGTGGCAAACCTGAGTGAGGCGGTCGATTTTATTCTCAAGGATTAGAAGAGCAAATCCTCGATGCATTCGCAGAGGACATGCCCGACGGCAATGTGACACTCCTGAACCCGTTGGGTATCCCGGGAAGGAACGGTCAGACAGTGGTCGACCCGTTTCTTCATCTTGCCCCCATCCTCATTCGTGAATCCGATCGTTACCGCGCCGATCTTCTTCGCCGACTTGAGCGCTTCGAGAACATTGGCAGAATTCCCGCTCGTCGAGATCGCAATCACGACATCCCCTTTGCGAGTATGCGCCTCCACTTGGCGGGAGAAGGTCTTGTCATATCCAAAGTCGTTCCCGACCGCGGTCAGGGTCGATGAGTTCGTCGTAAGCGCCAGAACCGGAAGAGCAGGTCGCGCCTTCCTGAATCGCCCTTCCATCTCGGCCGCGATATGCTGCGCATCCGCGGCGCTTCCCCCGTTCCCGAAAACAACAACGCGCTTCCCTTTCTTCAGAGCCGAAACAACCGCCTTCGCGATCGATTCCACCTGGGGAACACACTTCTGCACCAGGAGAAGTTTCACATAAGCGCTTTCCGAGAGCGACTCTTCAATCTTTGCCTGCAAATCAGCCTTCTTCATGACTCTTCCCCCAATCCCCGGATCGAGTTGACGATCTGGCTTGTCGAAACCCCCTTTACAAAGGGAGCGAGTTCAACACGTCCGCCCCGCTTTTCAACCACCTCTCGCCCGACAATCTTCTTTCCGCGGTAATCTTCCCCTTTGACCAGAATATCGGGCTGAATCTGACGAACAACATTCAGGGGAGTATCCTCGTCGAAAATCACAACGTAATCGACGACCGATAACGCGGTTAAAAGGCCTGCCCGTTCCTGTTCCGGCAGAATGGGTCTATTCTCACCCTTAAGACGCCTTACCGACTGGTCACTATTGATTCCGACCACAAGCACGTCTCCGCGGGATCGGGCAAATTCCAAGAGACTCAAGTGACCGGTATGAAAGAGATCGTATACCCCGTTTGTGAAAACGACTTTTCTCCCAGCAGCCCGTTCGCGATTAAAAACTGCCTGAATCTCTGTCGACCCCAAGATCTTCTCTGATCGAAATTTCGGGCCACCGATCAATTCCGACCGACTCACCGTTTCCGTTCCGACCTTTCCGACGACAATCGCTGCGGCGGCATTGGCAAGAACGGAACACTCTTCGACCGAAAGGTTTTCGGCATAGGCAAGGGCAAAGGTGGCCAGGACCGTATCGCCAGCACCGGTCACGTCATATACCTGCCGAGCGGTCGCCGGCAGGGAAAAAGATCTTCCATCACTACGAACCAGAAGCATCCCCTTCGCTCCCATCGTTACAAGAAGAAATTTCAGGCGGAGGTCCCGGATCAATTTCTTCGCCCCCGTACGAGCATCATCCACCCCACTCAAATGAATGAGTTCTGACCAATTCAAGGAGGCTCCGGTCGCTCCGCGATATTTGAGGTATCCCCGGCCCTTTAATCCCACCAACACAGGTTTTTTCGCCCGCCGAAACGCAGCAATGAGTTTTTTGACTACGTTGGGGGTAAGAGTCCCTTTCTCGTAATCGGATACCACGACCAGATCATAGGATTGCGCCGCTTTTTCGAAAGATTTGATCAATCGATCTTCGGTCTCTTTGGAGACCGCTTCGGTCGTTTCATGATCGAGCCGGAGCATCTGCTGGTTGTGCGCGATCATTCGAGTTTTGACACTGGTCGGTCTTTTTGCAACCGAAACCAATCCCGTTACCTGAATCCGGTCTTCGCGAAGAAGAGAGAGTAACTCCTTCCCCGCGTCGTCCTTCCCAAGAACCCCGGAAACTCCCGACTTTCCTCCCAGAGCAACCAGGTTCCGGGCCACGTTGGCGGCACCCCCGGCTCGCCCCTCCTCTTTCTCGACTTTCAATACCTGGACAGGGGCTTCGGGGGAAATCCGATCGACCGCCCCCCAGACATACCGATCCAGAATCAGATCCCCGACAACGAGAATTTTCGCAGCCGTTGGTCGCTTCAGGATCTCGAGCAGTTTTTGGTTCATTGCCGAGAATTCTACTTCATGACCGAGGGGAGGCAAAGAGGAAATGAGAGTACACTTGAAGCGAATAGAGCCCCACCCTATACTGCCCGCTCGTTTATTAAATGGAGTCTGACAAATGAAGAGGCTTACCGTCCTCGCCCTTCTTTCCCTTTTTATTGGCTGTGCGACCGACCGGGAATTTGATATTCCCACGATTTCCATCGCAGACGGAGGAGCGGGAGTACTCACGAGCGCCGAAAATCCAAAAGAGGCGTACCACAAGGCCTATGCAACCGTAATCAAAAAAGCGAATCGAATCGAAGGAATGGAATCAAGAGAGAAGATCTTTCTGGATCGAATCCTTTTGAACATCGTGAAAAACCTGAAAACAATGCAGACTCTTCTGGTCGATCCAGAGCCCGAAACGGTTACCCCCCTCATTGACTTTTACTCCGCGATGTATCAGAAATCGAATCGGAAACAGATCCAACTCGGAAATTGGGACAAGGCGAAGTTCCTCAAGAGCAAAAGAGAGGTTCAAAAGAATTTCGCCCCCGGAATCGTATCTTTGACCAAAACAAACCCCACCGATCCGGAAAAAGGAGAGATTCCCCCTCCCATCGAAGAAAAAGGAATGGTCCCCCCTCCGGTGGAAGAGAAAGGCGAAGAACCGGTCGTAAAAAAAGAACCGGCGCCCACCCCACAAAAAGATTCCAGCGCGGCGGAATACCGGCTTTTGTATAAGGCGTGGGTCAACTCGCATGAAGAACTGGTAGAGGCCTTCCAGAAGAAACAAAAAACCAATCTTTCCTACGAAGAGGTGCGTACGTCTCTCGAAAAGATATCCGGCCTGTTGAAACCGAAGAAAGCTGAGATCTTGGTGGTATACCGTAATTTTTATGCCCGGATTCATGAGGATACCGCCGGATTTACCACCCTTCCGGCCGGGGCAAAAAAAGAAGATATCCTCAATGATCTTCGGATCGTCTTCTCCGGAATTCAAAAAGAACTCGATCCCGCACAGAGGAAATAAGTGCCGAATGTCGTCTCATTAACATGATGAACATTGCCTCTCTCGTTCTATTCCTTTTCTTTGTCCCACAGGAACCCCCCATACAGAGAGAAGAACGGATCGGAAAGAGAATCGAAAGCATTCGAGGCCTCCCCTTCCAAAAACCTCTTGTCCTTCGAAAAGGTTCCCGGAAAGAGTATGCCCGCCTCGCCCTCCAGGATGCGAAAAGACTCTATGGAGAGGATCTGAACGCGGCCGAATCCTTCCTCAAAGCGTTCGGACTCATCCCAAAGGGACTTGGCCTTGCCATCGCGATCACCGCACAAGCCCCGATTGGGGTTCAGCTCTACTATATGAAGGGTGAGATTGCTCTCGTCACGAAGACCGATGATGACACGTTGCTGGCCAAGATGACGACAGGGCTTCTCGATCAACACTGGCCGCGCCAAGACCGGCAGGAAAACGCCGGAGTTAACTTTGATGCCCAAGTCGCCCTCAACGCCGTGCGAAATGGGGATTCCGATCTCGTTAAAAATATGAAATGGAAAGACAAAAAAGGGGAGGAAAAGATGCCAGAAGACTTCCTTCCCGGAATGATTCGAGCGACCGAAAAATGGGAACAAAAAGATAGTCGTTTCAAAAGCCTCATCGTTCCACGCATCTTTGTCCGGTTTTCCGGATTCCCCTACAGACGGGGAACGATCTTTGTCGAATCGCTTCGCCAAAAGAAGGGGTGGGCCGGCGTGAATAGAGCCCAGAAGAACCCTCCCCTGTCGACCGAGCAGATCCTCCACCCAGAAAAATATTTTGCCGGCGAGAATCCGGTGATCATTGGGACCGATTCCCTTCAGAGCTTTCTGGAGAAGGAGGGCTACCGTTTTGTTTATCGTACGACACTCGGGGAATTTGGAACCGCCGTCTTTTTCGAAACCCATGATAAAAACCAGGATTCCGCCCCTCTCGCATCCGGCTGGGGAGGAGATACCGCCCTCGTCTTTGAAAAAAACGGAAAAAAGATCCATCTCTGGCTGACCGTCTGGGATACAGAACCGGATGCGGTCGAATTCCGGAAAGCCCTGCTGGCGATCTCCCGAAAACAGCTCCCAAAAGAGGCCCAACTGACGACCGTGGTGGTCCGCAGGGGAAAAGCGTGTGCGTGGTTGGGCCGATACCCGATGGCGATCCAGAATGGACTCGTCGACAGCCTCTGGGAATCCACCTGTAACGGAAAGAAAACGTACGGGAAATAATTGAACGAAACCCCAGATACCCCCGTTTACAAGAAAGGCTTTTCCTTGCGGGGGTGACCGACCCCGATATAATCGGTCCGTCCCACTACCAGGAGGTTCACAGATGCTACGAACGGCTTGCCTTTCTCTTTTTCTCTTTTTGAGCCTTTTCCAAACCGGATGGGCGCAGAACGATCGGATCCGATTCCGGGATGCGAACGAAAAAGACGCACGATGTGACATCATCGATATGACGTGGAGAAAAGTCTCCTTCTATCTTGTTGCCGGGGGACAGCAGATCCGCCAGGACCGCGCTACAAAAGAGATCCGGGACATCATCTTCGGGGACGGAAGCAAACCGTACGATTACAAGTCGGCCGAAAATCTCATGAACAATGGCCGATATGAAGATGCGATTTCGAAATTTGAAAAAGCCAGGAGAAACCCGCGCTGCAGTTCCGCCCTGAAACAGACCGCGGGAAGAAATATCGCCATTTGCTACTACTACGCCGGAGACTATGATCGAGCGATCAGTTTTGCACAACAATTCCGAAAGGAGAACCCAAATACCTACTACCTCGCTGAGACGTACCAATTGGAATACGACGCCCACCAGGCAAAAAGCCCCCCGGACCTCCGAAAAATGAGCCGGACGGTGGAAGATTTCACACGCGCAGCAAATTCCAAAAATTCCGAATGGAAAAAACCGGCTGGAATCATGCGGGCGGGTCTTCTCGAGTTCCAAAAAAAGTGGAGTGAAGCGCTCGGAATTTATGGTAACGGATCTTACCAGAGCGATATCGTCGTCGGCACGCAAGCCAAATTGGGGGAACTACGGGTTCTCTCGATCCTGCAAAAGTGGAGTCCCCTGAAGTCCAAAGCGAAGGCCATCCTTCGGGATGCGAAAAAGAAAACGCTGGAAGAAACACTCCTTATGGGCGCGCACGTGGCGCAAGGGGATGTGGAACTCTCTTCGGGAAATACGAAAGAAGCGATTTACAGTTATCTCCGCGCCGCCCTGCAACTGCACACCAGCGGAGACCCGAGTCGGGAACATGAAACGGCGCTCGGTCGAGCTTCGATCGCATGCTCCCGCTATGCCACTTCGCTCAAAGATCCCGAAAAGAAAGCGGAATACCAAAGTATTGCCGGGCAACTGATCGGAGAACTGGGCCGCAGTTATCCCGGATCCCCCCTTCTCTCAAGGGCACAGGAAGAGTTGGGGAAGATTCGTTAACCTTGAAGCTCCTGGATCGCTGAGTCGGCTTCCTTCTTCACCTTTTCATCAGGGTCTCTTTCCCGGATCGTTTCCAGAACGGGAAGGATCGTGCTGTCCCCTATTTGAACCAGTCCGCGGATACTCATGACCCGGAAGGAAGAATTCTGAGAATTCTTTAGAACATCTCGAAAGAAAGCGGTGAGAGGCTCGGCATTCATTCCGACCATCGTCTTGAGAACCTTCGCACGTCCGCTTCCCGAAGCATTTTCAAACTCAAAGATCAGAGCCCGCGCCGCTTCGGCCGTCCCAATACTCTTCATCGCTTCAAGAATTCTCTGCCGAACCTCCTCCTGCCTCACTCCGACCAGTTTTGCCTTCAGAAGGGGTAAAGAAGACGTATCCGGTTGCAGAATTAACCCATCCATAATCGCCAACTGGATCTGTTTGTTATTCTGCGACCCCAACTGCGACTGAAGAAAACCGAGCGATTCATGGCACGAAATCGAACCGAGAAGACGCAGGAGAGGGCCTTTTACAAAGGTAGATTCCGAAGAAATAATACTGATCAGGGAAATCGCCCCGCGCTTTCCCATTCCACGAAGGGCCCCTGCCGCACTCTTTTCTGATTCTTTGTCCTCACTGAGTACGGCATCACGATATTGGGAAACCAGATCGACCGCCTTCACTTCTGAGAAAACCGGAGGGGGACTTGATTCGAAGAGATCCGGTTCCGAACGGTTGTCATATCCGTTCCTATCCTGTTCGCGCAACTTCTTGTTGACCGTGCGCATCTCCCAGCTTAATCGCTTGATCTCTTTTTCCCACTCCTGGGCATTCGCAAAGGATTCCCTCTCCATACGGGTAAGCTGTGACTTTGTCCAGATCGAAAACCCGACAAAGAGAAGGAACTCCACAACCAGAAGACTCAAGCCTGCGGAGACCCAGATTTTGAAGGTGCTGAGTCGCATGAATTCACCTTATCAGATTGATTCCCCATCCACCAGCGGTATACCTTGCGTGAAGTCCAGATCGAAACCACAGCCAGGACAATCCCCGCCGGAAGATCAATGAGATAATGATATCCAAAATAGAGCGTCGCAATCCCGATCCCAAACACGATCGGAAGATACATCCAGAAAAATGGCCGGTACTTGCGCCCCCCCCAAAGGGTCAGGATGGCCCACGCCATATGAAGACTCGGAAAGCAATCACGGGTCACCGAGGCGTAACTATCAATCCACCCCCCCAAGGGTTGAATCGATTCGTGCAGACGCCACAATTCGTAATTTGAGAAATAGTAGCGAGGCCCGATCGCCGGTACCACGATATAACCGAGGTAGCCGATCACCCAGACGAGCGTCAGTGCAAACATCCAGATCCGAAACCGTCTCGGATTTCGAAACGCGAGAACCACCGCAACGAGCAAGGGAATGTAGTAATGCGTCAAATAGCATCCCATCAGAATATAGTCGAGAGCGGAACAGCTGAAATTACGGGGAATCCAGACATAACTGGGAATTCCGAGAACACGGGTTTCGATCGCCGCGAGTTGGGCATCGTAGATATCAGCGCGGATAAAGGGGATCAGATCGCGCAGCAACATGTAAGCGAGATAGGAAAGAAGGTACGGGGCGGCATCACGGAGAAACTGCGCAACCGGCTTCACCCATCCCTTCCAGAGAAGGAAGAGATATCCCCCGACAAGAAGAGCAAAGGCAAGGGGAACAGAGAGAAACGACCACTGAGAAGTGAAATAGTGACCGACCCTCCAAATAAACTGATCGCCAAGATCTTCCCAGGTGTAGCGCCCCCGCATACCAAATTCGACGAGAATGACCAGAGTCAGAAGAAAGAGAATGAGGATATACTCCTCCGGACGAATTTTCCGCCAGAGAGGGCGATTATCCTCGGAGGTCAACGATCTCTCCCAGCACTTCGTCTTGCGTCTTCAGGGCCGCCAGATTTGCCCGAACAGACGCCTTCGAAAGGATCATCGAAACCATCTCTTCGGTCAGGTTTACATTCGACCCTTCCACCGCCCCAAAAAAGATCGAACCGGTACCGCCCATCATGGGAGCACCCGATGCGGGCGAAGCAGAGAGTAGGCTCCCCCCCTCTTGCATCAACCCCCCTGGATTCGCAAAGCGAACGGGATTCATCACCCCCACGTTTTGCGTCGATCCATCCGCAAGAACGGCCGAGACGGTTCCATCCGGACCGACCTGCATTCCGGTGGCCCCGGCAGGAATTTGTACGGGAGGAACAAGAGGATACCCCTGTGAGGTGACCACATTCCCCTCGCCATCGACCTGAAAATTCCCGGCGCGGGTAAATCGGGGACCCTCGGGAGTCTCTACCTGAAAAAATCCCTCCCCATTGACCGCGAGGGAGAATCCCCCCTCCTGCAGTTCAAGAGGGCCTTGACTGTAGCGAACCTGAACGGAACCGACAGAGGTTCCCCCGCCTGCCTGATCCACCTGAGAGACCCGCGCCGCCTTGAAGCCGGGGGTCATGGCATTGGCGATGTTGTTCGCCGTCGTAGAAAAGCGTCTAAGACCGACCTCTACACCCGACTGGGAAATCGAAAAACCAATCATGAAACCTCACTTACCCTCATCCGGTTTCGAAATTGGCAAAACATTCTCCCTTTATTCTACCCCCTTTCGGGGAATCGGGGGGATATTTCTCCCCCCTCAGGATCAATAGAGTTTACGGACCTCGACTCCCGGATAGTAGTGCTCGAGAATCTCGACCCCGCTTTTTCCGATATCGGCCATCCGGTATGCCCCCACCTGGCACATCCCGGCGCCGTGGCCGAATCCGCGTCCATGAATCCGGATCTCTTTCTCTCCCGATTCGATCTTTGTCCAGAGCGTGCTCCGAATCCGCCGGGGGCTCAACTTTCTTCGAAAGCCATTGTTCGCATGAAAAGAATGAACCACCGAAGAGTTCTTGAGGGTGACCCCCACATTCAGGGCATGGCCGCCCGGCAGCGTTTTGGTGATCTCAATTTTTTCGATCCTGGCATCGGGACGATCGGGAAAGAGAATCTTTTCCGCTTCTGACCGTTCAAAGGAAGCCGACCACTCGTAATATTTGGATCCCTTGCAGTAAATACAGGGCGTTCCTCCGAGAGGAGGAATCTTGGACCCTTCCCCGAGAATCAGCCAGGCCGGTTCCGTATGCCCCCCGCATGTGGAAGAATAGAACGCCTTGATCAACCGATCTTCCCAAATCATAAACATCCCACGCGTTTCATCGACCAGTTTTGAGATCCCCTTCGTTTCGCGCTCCATCCCGCCGTAAACCTGGGACCGTTCATCGTCGAAGAGATCGAAGGGGAGGCCGGCCACTCTCCGAAGAGTTCGCCCCCGTACTTCATACATCGCATAGGTACGTGCGGCGATTATCTGTGCCTTGAGCGCCTCGGGGTTGGCCCGGGTCGACATCTCTTTCCCCGCCACCCCCTTGAGGTAACTTTCGAGATCGACCTCATTTACGAGCGTCATTGTCTTTTCGTCTCGAAGGATGAGGAGGTTCCCGTGGTAAATACGGGGGCCGACCCGGAGGGTTCCATCCTGTTCAGGTACGATGTAGACCGAATCGATATCCTTGAACTTGTGCTTGCCGATCTTGATTCCATAACTGCGGTGATGTACTTCGGAGAGAGGAAGTTTCTCCATCCAGACCCCTTCGATCGTACAGGGGCCCTCCACAGAAACGGTAGCCGCATCCACCTTCAGATATTTGGTAATCCCTACACGCAAGCGAGGAGCCGCACTGATCTCGCCCACGGTAAAAAGATCCCGGTAGGGAGCGGGTGCGGTACAGGAGTGAAGCCAGAAAGCGCCAACAACAACCGCCAGGACGGCGACGACGTGAACGACAGTGATCCGGTTCATGATTTCCCTCTCAGATCAAATTGTACCGATTCCCATGTAATCGTCTAAGGATTTGTCCCCCGGAAGAACAGCTCTTGATTCCCCAGAGAGGATCCGCTTAAAATTGCCCGGACTTTTCCAGGGAGACCGGATGCCCGAATCGGACAAACCAACAAACGAAGAGCTGACCGCGGAGAATCAACACCTCCGCGAAAACCTCGCCCTGCTCGAGGATATCCGCTCGCAACTCAGCCGTGACTCGGAACGGTTGATGATGATGAACCGGATCAGCCACGAACTCAACTCGCTCGACCTCGAACAGATCGCCAAGGTGGCGGTCGATAAGATTCCCCAGATCGTCAACGCCCGCTTCTGCTCCCTCTACCTGCACGACTACCAGAACGATGACCTCGTCCTTCATGCCCGTAACCACCCTCAAGACCTGCACAAAAGAATCGCGATCCGGGAAAGACCCGATTCGATCATGGGAACCGCCTACACCACCCAGAAGTCGGTTCATATCATGAACATGAATGATTTCGAGACCGCAACCGGAAAGTCACTCGACCGGGAGCATGCCGGGAATTACAAAACAGCAACCTGTATCAGCGTCCCCCTCCTGGCCGGGAAATATGTTGTCGGGATCCTCAACCTTGCCGACAAGGTGGATGATACCGCGTTCGATGAGATGAACGACCTGCCGGTCGTAGAACAGATCGGCCAAGTCCTCGCCCTCGCCATTCGAAACTGCCGGCTCTTCTCCGAAGTACAGGACCAGGCACGCACCGACGGGATGACCGGGCTCCTGAACTACCGCTGCTTCCACGAACTGCTTCAGAATGAAATCCACCGGTCGGCCCGCTACGGCCGCCCCCTCGGCCTGATCATGCTCGACGTCGACCACTTCAAGAATATCAACGACACCCACGGCCATCCCGGAGGGGATGCCATGCTGATTGAACTCTCCAAGCGGGTACGCAAGGCCCTCCGTCGGGAAGACCTTCCCGCCCGCTATGGCGGCGATGAAATCGCCATTATTCTTCCGGAAACAAAACCGATCGGGGTTCTCGCGGTCAGCCATCGACTCTTTGCAATCCTGCGTGAAAGCGACTTTGTCTACGAGGGAAAGAAAGTGAAGGTCGAGGTGAGCATGGGCGCCGCCAGTTACGAGGGGAAGCAGTCCCTGACGGAGTTCATGGCGGCGGCGGACAAGGCGCTTTACAAGGCGAAGAACTCAGGGAAGAACAGGGTGGAAACCACGATCCGGGTCAAGCCACAGGCGTAAGAATCATTCCACGTATGTAACAACGATCTCGGCAGCCGCGGTTGCAGAAATATCAAACTCTCCCAAATGAGCCGGAACAAGGTAGGTTTCTCCACGACGCCACGCCATGCTCGTCTTTTTCTTGGCTCCGTACCGGAACTTTCCGCGACCGGAGATCACGCTATAGATACGGAACCGGGCCCGGTCCGCTTCGATGGTCACTTTTCCCCGCTTCATCTGGATCGATTCGAGGGTAAACTTCTCACACTTCAAGAGAAGCATTCTTTTGTAACTATAATCCTGAATCCGGGAAGCCTTGTATTTGGATACCCCCATCGAATAAAAGTCGGTCACACCAAGAGCTTTCTCCACATCAAGCTTCCTCGGTTTTCCATCGAGCCCTTTCCGGTCCCAGTCGGTCAACCGGTACGTATGATCCGAATTCTGCTGGACTTCGAGAACAACGATCCCCCCGAAGGCGGTATGAATTGTGCCCGGGGGAATAAAGATCACATCCCCAACATTGACTTCCATCACATTGAGGCACTGCTCAACTTTTCCCGATTCGAGTTGCTCCTTGAACTCAGCAACGGTCGTTCCAGGAAGAACCCCACGGATAATTCGGGAATCTTTTGGGGCATGAATGACATACCATGCCTCCATCTTCCCCGTCCCCTCCATTTCATACCGCTGGGCAAATTCGTCAGAAGGATGAACCTGGAGAGACATCCGATCATTCATACCGAGAAATTTTACAAGAAGGGGGAACCCTTTCATGAAACGCATACTATGGTCATCGCCGAGGATCTCCCGCCCCCACTCCTTCACAAGGTCCGAAATTTTCTTTCCCTTGTAGGAGCCGTTGGCGACAACACTTGCATTATCTTCCCGAAAGGAGAGTTCCCATGATTCGCCCGTTTTGGGCGGGGTCTTCTTCCCCAGAACTTTTTTCAGTTCCGTCCCCCCCCAGATCGTTTTCTTGAAATTGTCTTTAAACTTCAAAGGGTAGGGATCGAATAATTTCTCTTTAGAGGCGGGCATATGGAAGAATTCTAGGGAGCCGGTCGGGGACTGTCAAGAAACCCCCTCGATATTCTGCTTGACCCCTTTTCCGGGTCGAAAGAGAATACACCCTCTTATTTGCAGAGGAAGAGCTTGACTTCAATTAATCTGGAACTGACGCCAACCATTCGCGAGATTCCCGCAGATATGGAAACACCGGTATCGACCTTCATCAAACTAAAAAGACACGGGGCAAGATTTCTCCTTGAATCAGTCGAAACAGGAAGATCCATAGGACGATTCTCCTTCATTGGACTGGATGCGCTGAAGAATATCCGCTTGGAAGGGGAAAACCTCCTTGTAGAGGAAAATGGAGCCACCGAAACAATCTCCGCAAAAGGGAAAAACCCTCTCGATCTCATCCGGGAAATGATGAGTCCGCTCACTCTTCATACAAAAGATAAGAGCCTTCCCGGCCTCTTGGGAGGGGCGGTCGGCTACATCGGATATGATTTCATCCGATGGCTCGAAAAACTCCCCAAGACCCTCGAAGATCCGATTGGCCTGCCGACCATGAACCTCTTTTTAACAGGATCGCTCGTCATTTTCGACCATGTAAAACGAAAGATGCTCCTGGTCACCGTCGCACAGGAAGAGCCCGAAGAGAGACTGAATCAGATCCAGGAGTGGATTCGATCCCCTCTCCCCAAAGAGTGGACCCAACCCCGTCCCGCAAAAACCCGGGCCAACTTCACCTCGAACTATACCGAAAAAGAATTCAGAGAGGCGGTTCTCAAGGCGAAGGAATATATTCGATCCGGAGATGTCTATCAGGTGGTCCTCTCTCAATGCACGCAGGGAGAAGTGGAAGTCGAACCTTTTCAGATCTACCGGGCATTACGAATACTCAATCCCTCTCCCTATATGTACTACCTCGATTTTCATGACCATCAACTTGTCGGCTCCTCCCCGGAAGTACACAGCAAGGTGATCAACGGAGAAGCCCTCCTTCGCCCCATCGCGGGAACCCGCCCTCGAGGGGGAACCCCGGCCGAGGACAAGGCTCTGCAAAAAGAACTCCTGGAAGATGAAAAAGAACGGGCCGAACATCTGATGCTCGTCGACCTCGCACGAAATGACCTCGGTCGGTGCTCTACCCATGGATCGATTCGATGTTCCGATCTCTTCACCGTAGAGCGATATTCTCATGTTATGCACATTGTTTCCCAGGTAACCGGGACCCTTTCCAGGACGGAAGATCAATTCAGCCTTTTATCGAAGTCCTTTCCTGCAGGAACGGTGAGCGGGGCCCCCAAGATTCGTGCCATGGAAGTGATCGAAGAATTGGAGAAACATCGACGGGGCCCCTACTCCGGAACGGTCGGCTACTTTTCCCTCTCCGGAAACATGGACATGTGTATCAACATTAGAACGATCGTGATCAAAGGAAAGACCGCCTACCTCCAGGCAGGCGCCGGCATTGTCGCGGACAGCGATCCCGCCAAAGAGTGGATGGAAACCAAAAACAAAATGGCCGCCTTAAAACAGGCCATTGTTCAAGCGGAGGAAGGATTTTGAACTCCAAGCCAAAAATTCTCCTCGTCGACAACTACGACTCTTTTACGTACAACCTCGTTCAATACTTTGGAGAGTTGGGAGCGTCGATTTCGGTACACCGAAATGACCGGATTTCTCTCTCGACGGCACAAAAAGAGAACCCTTCCCACCTTGTGATCAGTCCCGGTCCGGGACATCCCAAAAATGCAGGCCTCTGCGGCGACTTGATCAAAGCTTTTGTGGGTCAGATCCCCATCCTTGGAGTCTGCCTCGGTCACCAGGCGATCGGGTACACCTTTGGGGGCACGGTCGACCTCGCCCCACAAATGGTGCACGGAAAAGTTTCTCCGGTATACCACGACGGAACGGGACTTTTCAGAACCCTTCCGAATCCAATCGAGGCCACCCGATACCACTCCCTGATCGTGACCGAAAAAGATCTTCCCGAGGAACTCGAAATCACGGCACATACCTCGGCAGGGGAGATCATGGGATTACGTCACCGCGAACATCCAATGGAAGGGGTTCAATTTCACCCCGAAAGTATCATGACACGGGGAGGGAAAACCCTCCTCCAGAATTTTCTGGAGATGACCGTTACATGATTCTCGATTCCATAGTGGAGAAAAAGCGCAAAGAGTTGAAGCGTGCACGGGAAGAAGAACCGATCGGAACCCTGCGCTCGCAGGCAAAGAGCAGCCCGCCCCTCCGTGCGTTTGAAGCAGGACTCGGGACCGAGGGAGAAGTTTCCATCATCGCCGAAATCAAACGGGCCTCTCCCCGTACAGGACCCCTCCTGGACCATCTCGACCCGGGAACTCTCGCACGACAATACGAAGAGGGAGCCGCGAGAGCAATTTCAGTTCTGACGGATCAGGAATTTTTTCATGGATCCTTCGCCGACCTTCAACGGGCACGAGAGTGCACCACCCTCCCTCTCTTACGAAAAGATTTTATCATTGATGATTACCAGATCTGGGAATCCCGTGCCAAAGGAGCCGATGCGATCCTTCTGATCGCCCGGATTCTCGAACCCAACCAACTTGCCGACTACATCGCCCTCGCTCGGGAAGAACTCTCGATTCCAGCACTCGTCGAGATTCATAATGAGAAAGAACTCGAAAGCGCTCTGGACGGCTCGGCTTCCATCATTGGAATCAACAATCGGGATCTCGACACATTTGATGTCCATCTGGAAACAACACTTCGACTACGAACCGGGATCCCGGAAGATAAAATTATTGTCAGTGAAAGCGGGATTTCAAATCGGGATGATATTCTTCAACTCGAGGCCCACCATATTGATGCGGCGCTCATTGGGGAGAATCTGGTCCGAGCAGAAAACCGGATCGGTAAATTACAGGAACTTCGAGGAGTTGGGAATGCCCATACGCGGAATCCGCGGTGCAATTAATCTAAAACGGAATTCGAAGGAAGAGATCCAAAAAGGAACTCAAGCCCTCCTTCGAGCGATGGTTTCCGAGAACAAAATCAAAACGGAAACCATTGCCGCCGCTTTCTTTACCGCCACCCCCGACCTGATGTCCGATTTCCCGGCCTATGCAGCACGGGATCTTGGCTGGACCGACGTTCCGATGATGTGCAACCAGGAATTAAATGTCCGCGGCGGCATGAAAAGAGTGATTCGCATTCTCCTTCTCTTGAACACCCCTCTTTCCCAGAAGGAAATCCGTCACCAATATTTAGGAGAGACCCATTGTCTACGACCGGATTTGGCCAGGAATTCCAAGCCCCCAACCAGGAAGAAGAACTCCCGCAGGAACCGATCGAGTACACCAAGATCCGCAAAGGAAAAGCGATGATTATCGTTATGAAACCGGACTCAGACATGGCCACCATCAGCAAGGTTTTAAAGACCATTGAAACCAATGGATTTAAGCCCCATCTTTCCAAAGGGGAAGAGACAACGGTGATTGGCGTGATTGGAGATGAACGGAAACTCAACCCCGATATATTCTCGAGCCTGGAAGGAGTCGAACGAATTGTCCCTGTCGTAAAATCGTTCAAATTAGCCAGCCGAGATTTCAAAAAGACCGATACACATGTCAAAGTTAAATCGGTCACCGTCGGGAAGGGCTCCTTTACGGTCATTGCCGGCCCGTGTGCCGTGGAATCCCTCGAACAGACCGTTACCACGGCAAAACATGTGCAAGAAGGGGGGGCGGTCATGCTCCGAGGCGGTGCTTTCAAGCCTCGAACTTCTCCCTACAGTTTTCAAGGCCTCGGGAAAGAGGGATTAGAAATCCTCTCCCAAGCCCGGGCGGAAACGGGTCTCCCCGTTGTTACCGAAGTAACCAGTGTCGAAGATGTCCCGGATGTAGCCCATTTTGCCGATGTTTTGCAGATCGGAGCCCGGAACATGCAGAATTTCAACCTGCTTGATACCGTCGGAAAGCAGGAAAAGCCGGTTTTACTGAAGAGAGGAATGTCTTCCACCATCGAAGAGATGTTGCTCTCTGCGGAGTATATCCTCTCGAGGGGAAACCCAAACGTGATTCTCTGTGAAAGAGGAATCCGTACATTCGAGAAGGCAACCCGGAATACACTCGATATTTCTGCCGTACCGGTGATCAAGAAACTATCTCATCTCCCGATCCTGATCGATCCGAGCCATGCATCTGGGGTCAGCGATTATGTCAGTGATCTTGCGCGAGCCGCGATCGCAGTGGGAGCCGATGGAGTCATAATTGAGGTTCACCCAGAACCGGAAAAAGCCCTCTGTGATGGCCCTGAAAGCCTCACTCCCCCACAATTTCATGCCCTTATGCAAAGCCTTTCTCCTCTGGCCAAGGCGATGGGGGTAACTCTCAACACCTAAGCCGCTGCAAACCCTTGAAATCGTCCTGAAAGGTCTGTTATCCTCCCGAAAATCAAAATTTTCCGAGCGGGATAGGTTTCCGGCTCCAACCCTTTTTCGGATCATTCGAGCTTACAGGACACAATGAAACTGGCTTCACTTATCGCTTTCTTACTCTTTTGCGCTCCTTTGGCCACAAGCGCCCAAGAAGAGTGGGAAGGGAAACCAATTCTTGAGGTGCGTGGAGAAGGATTTCGGCTTCAGCGATTCTCTAATTTCAAGTCCCTCCTGAATGCAAGGCCAGGCCAGGTCTATACGCAGGGAAAAAAGATCCAAGACAATCGAAAATTAAACCAGACCGGCCTTTTCAATGATGTCTGGATAAAGGTCACCGTAAAAAAGGAAGCTCTTCTGGTCACCATCCGGGTAAAGGAATACGCCTTTATCGACCAAGTGATCTTCCAGGGCCACTCCGTCTTCAAAACCATGGAATTACAAGCCGCCCTCCGATTGACGGCGGGAGGCTACCTCAATCCATGGCATCTAAAACTGGATAACAAGACGATCACCGATATGTATATCTCAAAAGGCTACCAGTTCTTCCGATTGAAAGAGGAACTAAAATCAACCCCGACAGGGGTTTCCCTCATCTGGAAGATTCAAGAAGGACCCCGTGTCACCGTAGAAAAGATCCACTTCTCCGGGAACAAGAGTTTTTCAGATTCGACACTAAAGGAGAAGATTCTCACCCGAGAAAACGATGCGCTCCTCTTCATTCCCCTTGGGAAGAAACCATTCCTGGAAAAAAATCTGGAACAAGATATCCAACGGCTCAAGCTCTTCTATTCCCTGGAAGGGTGGCTCGACATCCATACCCCCGGGCCGAAACCCCGAATCTTTTTGGCGGAGGTCAACTACAACAAAACCAAAAGCGCAGTACAGATTCGGTACCATATCGACGAAGGCCCCCGATATGAAATCCAGAATATTCGAATCCAGGGAAACACAATCTATTCCGAGCAGGAAATTCGCAACTGGCTCCGGTTGCGCCCGGGAGAACCTTATTCCCGGTCGATCGCAGCCAAAGATGTACAAAAGATTCGGGATAAGTATGGGGAAAAAGCGTACATCCAGGCACAGATCGATGCCAAAGAAGTTCTTTATCGTGTCGGCCATAAACTCGACCTTCTGATCAGCATCAAGGAAAACAAGAAGGTTTATGTTGGGCGAATTTCAATCCAGGGAAATACGAAAACCAGGGAAGATGTGATCCGAAGAGAATTGACGCGCAAAGAATTCCTTCCCGGCGAAGAGTATAACACCATCAGTCTCTCACGAGCCCTCAGCCACCTTCGAAGAACGGGGTGGTTCGGAAAAGATCCAAGGGATCCAAGGCAGGGAATCTCCGCCCAGGACAGGGAAACGGATGACCCCGCCGTGAAAGATATTCTGCTCAACATTGACGAAGGGTCGACCGGAAATGTGCGATTTGCCGCCGGATACAGTTCTTCTTACGGCATTATGGGAATTGTAGAATTCACACAAAGAAACTTTGATATCAGCGATATTCCCAAAAGCATGTCGGATCTGGTAAATGGGACCGGATTCGCCGGAGGAGGACAATTCTTCCAGGTCCGCTACTCTCCGGCTGCGGATCGTCAGAGTTTCTCGATCAGTTTTCGAGAGCCCTATTTCCTGGGATATGAGGTCGGCTTTGGAATCCAAGGATACGATACGGAAACCCGGCGGGAATCGTGGGATGAACACCGTACGGGAGGATCGTTCTCTTTGACAAAAAATTTGGACCCCTTCCGTCTTGAACTGAGATTAAACTCATTCCTGATCAAAATGCATAACCTGGATTCGGATGCACCGACCGAAGTCGTAGCGTTGGAGGGGAAAAACCTTCTCGTATCGATTGAACCTTCTCTCATCTTTGATACCCGGAATAACAGGATTTTTCCCACCAGTGGGGCCCGAATTGTTCTTGCCGGGGAGTATGCCGGGCAGGAACTTGCGGGAGATTTTGACTACAACAAGGTTCGCTTCGATTCCGACTTCTACTACAAGCTTTTCACGACCGAATCAGGAATGACCCATGTCCTGAAGACACAGTTCACATTCGGGTGGGCCGCTCCCCAACGGACAAAAACGACCGTTCCCATTTTTGAGAAATTCTTTGCCGGCGGACGTGGATCGATCCGGGGCTTCGAGTTTCGAGGTCTCGGACCGCAAGAAAATGGAGATCCCATCGGGGGAAATGCATATATTTTTGGAAGTGTGGAATACAACTTCCCTATTTTCGTCTCCTTTCTTCGGGGAGCGGTCTTTTATGACGTGGCCAACCTTACGAATGATCTGGAAGGCTTGACGAAGACCCACTTCCGTGACTCCGTCGGATTTGGACTCCGGATCATGATTCCGCAACTATCCAACATTCCCATAACACTAGACTTCGGATTCCCGCTTAATTACAACGATGAAGATGAGCGGGAAACAGTTACATTTGATATTGGACGTGTATTCTAGGAGCCCTTATGAACGCGATTCTACCCTTCCTGATTCTGCTTATGACCCCCGGGATGCAGGATGCCCCGAAGGAACAGAAACCTCTCAAGATTGGCGTAGTCAACCTGAAACACTGCTTTGATAAAGACCGATACGAGCGGATTCAGGCCCTGGATGTCGAACTACAGGCGCTCGCAGCCGAATATGCAAAGGGAGTCGAAGCAACAAGGAAGAAAATCGAAAACATCAGGATGCAACTGGAAGGTCTGACTCCGGAACTAAAATCCTACTGGGACAAGGCAAATGAACTCAAGCAAGCGGAAGCGGAACTCGAGTTTAAGCGGAAATATGGGAAACAACAATACCTCGGTCGTCTCGTTGGACTCCAGGTGGAAGTGTACACCGAAATTACCCGGATCGTTGAAATCTATGCCAAGGAGAAGGGATACGACCTCATCCTCCGCGTCGATGAACCAAATCTCGACAAGGAAAAAGATCTCAACTCGATCTCACAAAGAATCTCCAGTCGCGTAATTCTATACCATTCCGCTACCGTTGATGTTACGGACGCGATTGTGGACCTTTTGAATCAAGAATACTTGAAAAAGAAAGCCGCGGAGAAAAAGTAGTCGATCATGGCCACCTTAAGACAGATTTCAGACCTTGTGAACGGAACCCTCCAAGGGGAGGAAACCCTGGAGGTTTCCGGAATTTCCGGTCTCAAGGAAGCAGGAGAAGGAGCCCTCACGTTTCTTTCCCAAGAAAAATATATCCCTCTTGTGAAAGGGACCAAAGCATCCGCAATCCTTCTTCAAGAAGGGCTGAAAATTGACTCGGATCTGCCCTGCATCGGCGTAAAAGATGCCAACCATGCCCTCGCGCAGGTATCCGAACTTTTTGATTGCCCCCCCACCCCTCCCGCAGTTGGTATTCATCCGACCGCCGTAGTGGCTCCAAGTGCCAAAATTGGGGAGAACGTCTCGATCGGCCCCCTGACCGTCGTAGAAAGAGATGCTGAAATTGGGGACAATTCAATCCTCTTTTCCCAGGGATATGTGGGAGAAGGGGTCAAAATAGGAAGCGACTGTCTCCTTTACCCCCGCGTTACCATCCTTCATCGATCGAAAATCGGATCGAAGGTCATTTTACAGAGCGGGGTGGTTATCGGAAGTGACGGATTTGGATTTGCCACGGTTGCTGGAAAACATATCAAGATCAAACAGATTGGATTCGTTGAGATTGAAGACGATGTAGAAATTGGGGCCAACACGACGATCGACCGGGCACGAATGGATCGAACCGTCATAAAGAAGGGAACCAAGATCGACAATCAAGTTCAGATCGCCCATAATGTTCAGGTGGGAGAAGATTGCCTTATCGCTGCCCAGACAGGGATCGCGGGAAGTTCCTCCCTGGAACATCACGTTGTCCTTGCGGGACAGGTCGGTGTCGCCGGGCATATCGTGATCGGAGCGGGCTGTATTTTGACCGCAAAGTCGGGCATTGCAAAGAACCTCACGACAGGGGGGATCTACAGCGGACGCCATGCCATCCCCCACGTAAATCATATGCGGGAACTGGCCGCACAACGAAAGCTCCCGGAAATGGCACGGGAACTGAAAAACCTTCGAAAAAAAGTCGAAGAGTGGACCTCTAAGAATGAAAATGAATCAGCGAACGATTAAAAATCCGGTAGAACTGGAAGGAAAAGGGCTTTTCAGTGGCGTACCCGTACAATTACGGTTGCGTCCCGCTCCGGCCGATTCTGGAATCGCCTTTGTCCGAACGGATCTGCATAATGCCCCGAGAATCCCCGTACATCCACAATCGGTAACCGACAAACTCCGGTCAGTCGGACTGGTAAGCGAGGAAGGGGTGGAGGTCGATACCATTGAGCACCTGATGAGTGCTCTGGGGGGGCTCGGCATCGATAATATCGAGATCGACCTCTCTGCCCAGGAAGTTCCCAACCCGGATGGATGCAGTGACGCCTTCGCAGATCTCATCGAAAGTGCCTCCATCGTAGACCTTTCTGAAAACAGAGAAGTCATAACGGTAAAAGAACCGATCTCGATCACCGAAAAGGATAGCTCCATTGTTGTCCTTCCGAGTCATTCTCCGCTGACGATCTCGTATTCTCTGAGTTATCCCGGAACCGTTCTGGGACAGCAACACTTTAGTTTGGAATTGAACGACTCGTCCTACCGAAAAGAGATCTCCCGAGCGAGGACCTTCTGTTTAGAAAGCGAGGCAAAGCAACTTCTGGAGCAGGGGCTCGGAGGGGGAGGCTCGACGGAAACAGCGGTCGTATTCGGTCCCAATGGTCCGATCGACACCGAACTCCGCTGGCCGGACGAACCGGTACGCCATAAGATTCTGGATCTCCTCGGAGATCTTTCGACCCTGGGAAGTTATCTACAAGCACATGTTGTCGCCGTCCGATCGGGACACAGCCTGAACATCCAAATGGTTAAAAAGCTTTCTGAGGTTCTCCGAAAAGAGGAAGGTCAGAAGAAAAAAGAGACTCTTCTCGACCTTCGGGAAATTACAAAAATCCTGCCGCACCGTTACCCCTTTCTTTTAATCGACAAAGTCATTGAAATGGACGGATACCGCAAAGCGGTCGGGATCAAGAATGTCACTTTTAACGAACCCTTCTTTCAGGGACACTTCCCGGGAGAACCGATCATGCCGGGCGTCCTTCAGATCGAAGCGATGGCCCAGCTTGCCGGCGTCCTCCTGATGCGGAAGGCGGATAACCAATCCAAGATAGCGGTTCTCCTCTCTCTGGACGGCGTAAAATTGAGAAAAAGTGTAATCCCCGGAGACCAACTAAAGATCGAAGTGGAAGCGATCAAAGTTAAATCGAGAACCGGAGAAGTGTACGCACGGGCCTCCGTCGATGGAGCGACCGCGGCCGAAGCGACGATGAAGTTTATGATCGTGGAAAAACAATGATTCATTCCAGCGCCATTATTGAAAAGGGAGCGAAACTCGCTGACGATATCGAAGTAGGTCCCTTCTGCTATATCGGTCCGAATGTGGATATCGGACCGGGAAACAAGCTCATCAACAGCGTAACGATCTTGGGAAAAACAACCATCGGAGAGCGGAACCGGTTCCACCCCTTCAGTGTCATCGGAGGAGATCCCCAAGACCTCAAATACCGGGGAGAAGACTCGGAAACGATCATCGGCAACAACAACATTTTCCGCGAAAACTGTACCGTCAATAAAGGAACCGAGGTGGGAGGAGGAAGAACGGTCATCGGGAACCAGAACTACCTTATGGCCTGCTCCCATATCGCCCATGACACGATAATTGAAGATCACTGCATCCTTGCAAACACCTGCCTTCTGGCAGGACATATTAAAATTGAGAACTGGGCCATCCTTTCCGGAAACGTGATGGTCCACCACTTCGTCACGGTTGGCCAGCACGCCTTTATTGGGGGAATGTCCCGGATCAATCAGGACACGCCACCTTTCATGATCTGCCAGGGGCTCAATGGGGAAATTCGCGGGCTCAACAGTGTGGGACTTCGTCGAAGAGGCTTCTCCGAAGAATCGATCAACCTCCTTCGTGATGCGCACCGAAAAATTTGGCGTTCAGACGGACCCACATCAGAAGTTCTTACCCAGATTGAAACAGAATCGGGATCAAACACGGAGATTCAAACTCTCCTCGATTTCCTCCGCGCCTCCGGGAAAGGAAAAATGGGACGGGCAAGAGAAGGGGGAGAAAACGGTTCCCCCAACAAACCCCAACCTGAGGCGAATCTATCCGAATGAGCATCCATCCATCGGCGATTATCGATCCTCTTGCCAAAATTCATCCGGATACAAATGTAGGCCCTTTTTGCATTATCGGACCGGATGTCGAAATTGGTGCGGGATGTGATCTTTCGACCCGAATCAGTATCCACGGACGAGTCCGAATTGGGAATAACAATATTCTTCGCCCCACTTGCGTGATCGGAGGCCCCCCGCAGGATATCAACTCCCCGGCCGCACCCGATGGCCGGATTGAGATTGGGGATCACAATTCGATTGCAGAAGCCGTTACGATCCATCTCCCCAAAATGCCCCACGGAATAACAAGGGTGGGATCGCACAATCGCCTCGATTTTGGATCCCACGTGGCACACGACGCTCATATCGGAGATCATGTACGTCTCGGAAAACTTTCGCTCCTCGCGGGTCATTCTTACGTAGATGACCATGCCTATCTGCAAGCCCCCTCCGTCGTCCACCAGTTTGCCACCGTCGGACGGTATTGCCTCACCGAACCGTACTCGGGAATTCGAGTAGATGCCCCTCCTTTCATGAAAATTCTCGGATTTCAAGGGGATACCGCTACGTCGACAAGAACAACCTCCCTCATGGTACAAGGAATCAACCGGGAAGAATTAGTCCGACAGGAATTCCCGGAGACAACGATTGCCTCACTGGAAGAGGCGTATAAAATTGTTTGGCAATCAGGGTCTACCCGCCCGGAATCGATCGGACAACTTGAAAAGAGCGACGTCCCTGAAATGAGAGAACTCGCCCGGTTCCTGCGACGATCCATGCAGGGACGACTTGGAAGAGCTTTGGAGGCAAAGAAAAGTGGATAAACCCCGTATGGGAGTGGTCGGCGTTGGCCACCTTGGTCGGCATCACGCACGTCTGTATCATTCCATGGGACTTCTGGCCGGGATCTCCGACGTCAACGAGGAACAGGCAAAGAAACTGGCGGAAGAATATAACGTCCCTTGGTATTCCGACTACCACGACCTTCTTGACAAGGTAGATGCGGTCAGTATTGCGGTCCCTACGGTGGCGCACCATAAGATCGCGATCGAATTCCTGGAGAAAAGTATTCCCTGCCTTGTCGAAAAGCCCCTCGCAAAAACAATCGAAGAGGGAGAGGATCTGGTCCGGATCGCACGGGAGAAGAAAACGATCCTGGCCGTCGGTCATGTGGAGAGGTTTAATCCCGCGGTCCAATCCGTCATGGAATTGATCAAAAAACCGCGCTTCCTTGAAGTCCACAGACTTTCCCCTTTTCGATTCCGATCGAGCGACATTGACGTGGTCATGGACCTGATGATTCATGACATCGATATCGTCATGCATCTGGTTCCCACGCCTCTGAAGAAGGTGGATGCAGTGGGCGTGTCTCTCCTCTTTGGAAAGGAAGATATTTCCAATGCCCGGCTTGAATTCGAAGACGGATGTGTCGTCAATCTGACCGCAAGCCGGATTTCTGAAAAAGCGATGCGCAAAATTCGAATCTTCCAGGAAGACTGTTATGTCACGATGGATACTCTTCAAAAAGAAGCCTGGGTCTACCGGACAACACCAGAACTGGCCGGAGCCATGAAAAATCTCCCCAAAGATCGGGACCTGTCTCTGGAGGATATCGCCTCCATCCCGAAAGAGTTTTATTCCGTCGAACAGATGAAACTCGGGGAAGAAGAGCCTCTCGGAGCGGAATTACAGAGTTTTGTCGACTCCGTCCGTACCGGAACCGAACCGGTCGTCCCTGGGGAACATGGGGTCCGAGCCATGAAAGCGGCCGCGAAAATTCTCTCTGAGATGCGGGAACATCGGTGGGAGTAGAATGCCGACCCTTCTGATCATTGCGGGAGAGACCTCGGGAGATATTCACGGAGCCAATCTCGCCCGGTCCCTCCGGAAACAGAATCCCGATATCCGACTGGTCGGAACCGGCGGGCATCGAATGCGGGAAGCCGGGGTGGACCTGATCGAAGATACCACGAAGTACGCTTCGGTCGGCATTGTAGAGGCCTTCCACCAGATGCACCGCTATACCAGACTTTATCGGATCCTCCAGAGTGCCCTCCGCCAACACAAACCGGATGCCTGTATTCTGATCGACTTCCCGGAGTTCAATCTGCGGTTTGCCGCACGGTCGGTCGATCACGGAGTCCCGGTCCTCTATTACATCAGCCCTCAAGTCTGGGCCTGGAGACAGGGGCGGGTAAAAACGATTCGTCGCTATGTACGCAAGATGTTGGTCGTCTTCCCGTTCGAGGTCGACTTCTATCGAAAGCATGGAATTGATGCGACTTTTGTGGGACACCCCATGCTCGATCATTTTCAGAAGCAGGACCGGAACCATCTTCGAAATGAATTAAACGTGGGAGACGCCCCCCTCATCGGACTCCTGCCGGGAAGTCGGTCAAAACAGTTCAAGGGACTCTTCCCCCGAATGAAGCGAGTCGCGGAACTCGTTCGAAAAGAGATTCCGGACGCAAGGTTTGTCGTCGCATGCGCGCCCAATATTGACCCCGAGAAAGCGAAGGCTCCGGGATTGGATGTCGTCAAAGGAAGAACCGCGGAAGTACTTTCCTCTTCCGATCTTTTGGTCACCACGAGTGGGACATCCACCGTCGAAGCGGCTCTTCATGGGACGCCCATGATCGTCACCTATGTAACAAACCCTGTCTCGGCTCTTCTCCTCGGGCCCCTTATCAAAGTGAAAGATTACGCCATGGTCAACATCCTGGCCGGTCGAAGAATTATGCCGGAATATTATGTCTTCAAAGCGAAGCCGGATCTTATGGCACAAGAAGCGATTTCGATCCTGAAGGAAAACCGCCTTCCCCAGATGAGAAAAGATCTGGAAGAGGTTCAGAGAATCCTCGGAGGCCCGGGAGCCTCTGATCGGGCGGCCGAAGAAGTGCTGAAATCCATATAAATCCAGATCGGAACGCACAAATTCTTGCTCAGAAGAGGAAGATATCCTCCAATCTAAGGAATGAAGATAAGACCCTTCGGACCTCTTGAAGTTCCCCTGCCCGTCATGGGGCAGGGAACCTTCATGATGGAAAAGAACCGGGAAGAGGCGATTCAGGTATTACGGACCGGGATCGATCTGGGAGCCACTCATGTAGATACGGCGGAAATGTATGGATCTGGCGCCGTGGAAGAGTTGGTCGGAGAAGCGATTCGAGAGGTTCGGGACCGTGTTTTCCTCGTCTCAAAAGTTCTCCCCTCCAATGCCTCTTTTGAAGGAACCATTGAAGCGTGTGAAAAGAGTCTTAAAAACCTCGGCACCGACCGCCTTGAATGTTATCTGCTGCACTGGAGAGGGGACCATCCTCTCGAAGAGACCTTTCGGGCCTTTGACCACCTCGTCCAGGAGGGAAAGATCCGTACGTATGGGGTAAGCAACTTCGACCTGAAGGATATGAAGGAGGCCATTTCCATCGTAGGGAAGGACAAAATCTCCTGTAATCAAGTGCTCTACCATATCGCAGAGCGTGCGATTGAGCATGATCTTCTTCCCTGGTGCACCCAAAATCGCATCGCCCTTGTCGCGTACAGCCCTCTGGGACAAGGAAACTTCCCCCCTCCCGAAAGCCCCGGGGGAGAGGTTCTTGCGGCGATTGGAAAAAGTCACGAAGCGACCCCAGAACAAGTGGCGATCGCCTTTCTCCTTCATTCTGAAAATGTCTTTGCCATCCCCAAATCGTCCCGGGAAAACCATCTCAGGGCGAATATCGCTGCGGCAAGCCTGAAATTGACGCAGGAAGAAATCTCCGAACTTGACCGAGCCTTTCCGAAAGGAACCAATCGGTCCCTCCCCACACTCTGAAAGATTTGGTACCATCCCGGATCGCATGAAACACCTCAAAAGGATGATTCCCTATCTCCGGCGGTATCGGAACCGCTACATAAAAGGACTGATCCTGGTTCTTTTCGGGGGTGCTTTTGGGATCGTAACGCCCTTACTATTAAAATACGCCGTAGACACACTTGAAGAGGGATCGACACAAGAAGCGATTGCCTGGGCATCCCTTGCCATCATGTGTTTTGCGGTCATTCGTGGGATCTTCCTTTTTGGGAGTCGATTCACCATCATCTCCACCGCCCGGATGGTGGAGTACGACCTTCGGGAAGACCTCTACAGGAAACTGGCCCACCTTCCCGCATCTTATTTCGATCATCACAAAACAGGAGATATTACTTCCCGAACGATCAACGATCTGGAAGGCGTTCGGATGGTTTCGGGAATTGCCGTCCTCGCCTCGGTTGGAATGACCTTTCTCTTCCTGATGAGCCTCGCAGCGATGCTCTATTTAAAGTGGGATCTCGCCCTCCTTGCAACAACCCCGCTCCTCCTCGTTACGGGAGTCTTCATCATCTGCGGTCCACGCCTTCACGCCTACTCTCTCGCCAGCCAGGAACAACTCGGCGCGATTTCAAATCGGGCCCAGGAGCATTACACGGGTGCTCGCGTCGTCAGAGCCTTTTCCCGGGAAAAGGAAGAATACAACCGGTTCGATAAAGAATGCACCGAATATGAACGGCGGAATGTCCGTTATGCAAAATGGAGAGGGTTGACCTTCGCCTTGATGACCCTCTTCATCCAACTCTCCATTGTCATCACCCTTCTGGTTGGAGGAAAAGGCATGATTACTGGAGTGGTCAGCAAGGGAGATTTCGTTGCCTTTACCGCCTACCAATTCATGTTGATCTGGCCGATGATTGCACTGGGGTGGGTTGTCAATCTGGTGTTACGGGGAGCCGCTTGTATGGGGAGAATTTGTGAAATCCTCGACAGTCCGTCGGAAGAATCCGCAGAGTCCCTGAGCGAATCGCCCCTCCTCAAAGGAGAGATCGAAATTCGAGACCTTACCTTCGCCTACGAAACAGATCGCCCCCCCGCCCTCTCGAATGTAAGCCTGAAAATTCAACCGGGATGGAAAGTGGCCCTTGTCGGGAAAACCGGATCCGGAAAAAGCACTCTCGCTCATACGCTTCTAAGACTCTATCCGGTACCGAATGGAACTGTGTTTCTCGATGGGAAAGATATCAACACACTCCCCCTCTCCGACCTTCGGAACTCGGTCTCCATAGCTCCCCAAGACATCTTTCTCTGGTCCGATCAAATTCGGAACAACATCCTCTTCGGAGCAAAACAAGAGACTACGGAAGAAGAGATCAATCGTGTCGCCGAGATCTCCCAACTCTCCGCCGATATTGGAAAATTCACCGATGGGTATGATCAAATCATTGGGGAACGGGGACTTACCCTTTCCGGAGGACAGAGACAACGAACCGCGATTGCTCGGGCCGTGATTCGAAAACCTGCGATCATCATTCTGGATGATGCCCTCTCCAGCGTCGACTCCCATACGGAAAACGAAATCACACAACGACTTGGTGCGTTTATGGAAGGAAGAACGAGCATCCTGATCACCCACAGGCTCAGCACCGCAAAAGGGGCCGACCTCATCGTCGTCCTGGAGGAAGGACGAATCAGGGAACAGGGAACCCACGACGAACTTCTCTCGACGGACGGTCCCTACAGGCAGATGTGGAAGGCGCACCAACTGGAAGAACGAATTGAGCACCGAGCATGATCGATACCGAAGACGAAATCCTGGGGAAAGCGTACGACAGCCGACTGATGCGTCGGTTTGTCCAATATCTGATTCCCTACTGGCCTCTCGTATTCCTCTCCCTGTTCCTGATCTTCCTTCGAATCGGAACCGAACTGGCCGGGCCTCTCCTTCTAAAAGGAGCCGTAGATGGACCGATATCAACGGGAGATTTCGAAGGACTCGTCCCCTACGTGGGCGCTTTTTTCATTGCGGTCACCGCGATGTCTCTTTTCACCTACCTGGAAACCTGGATTACCAACCATGTGGGACAAAAAGTAATCCGGGATCTTCGCATGAAACTATTCGCCCAACTTCAACGGGTCCCTGTTTCCTTCTATGACCAGAATCCAGTGGGCCGACTGGTCGTCCGCACCACCAATGACATCGAAAACCTTAACGAGCTTTTCACGTCAGGAATGATCGCTCTTTTGAGCGATGTTTTTCTTATCCTGGGGATCCTGGTTCTGTTGTTTCTTCTCGACTGGCAACTCGCTCTGATCACCCTTGTAACCGCTCCCATTATCGGATTTTTGGTCTGGCTCTTTCGACGCTTTGCTCGAGACCAATACCGGGAAATGAGAAAAAAGATTGCACGCCTCAATAGTTATCTCAACGAAAGCATCCAGGGGATGCGAACCATTCTGATGTTTCATAAACAGGATTATTGCCAGGAACAATTCCGCATTCGGAATGCGGAATACAGGGATACGTCCATCGCCACCGTCCGTATTTATTCGATCTTCTTTCCGGGAGTAGAAGTTCTTTCTTCTGTGACCGCAGCGCTTCTTCTTTGGTATGGGGGATACGCAATCTTATCGGGAACGCTCACTTTCGGTTCGTTCCTCGCTTTCTGGTTTTGTGCGCAAAAGTTCTTTCAACCGGTCCGGGATCTTTCTGAAAAATACAACATCCTTCAATCTGCAATGGCTTCAAGTGAACGTATTTTCAAAATTCTTGATACTCCTGCGGCACCCGGACTGGAACTGTCAAAATCCGGGGAAAAGGGCCTGCCCACCATTTCGGGGGAAATCACGTTTGAAAACGTCAGCTTCCGGTACAACGAGAAGACTCCCGTTCTGGAAAACATCTCTTTTACGATCAAGCCAGGGGAACGGGTGGCGATCGTAGGATACACAGGGGCGGGAAAAACAACCCTTCTCAATCTTCTCCTCCGTTTCTATGAAATTTCGGAGGGGCGAATTCTCATTGATGGGAAAGATTTGAAAGAATTTGACCCCCGCAGTTTACGAACCCAGACCGGGCTCGTTTTGCAGGACGTCTTCCTTTTCGCCGGAACCATTGCGGAAAATATCACACTCGGAACCTCCTTGCCAAAAGAACGGATTCAACAGGCCATCCACACGGTCGGTGCCGATCATTTTGTGAATTCCCTCCCCAAGGGGCTCGACACACTTCTTTCGGAAAGAGGAACTTCTCTCTCCGTCGGAGAACGGCAACTGATTTCTTTTGCACGAGCCCTCGCCTTCGACCCCCGGATCCTTCTCCTGGACGAGGCGACATCGAGCGTGGACCGGGAAACGGAAAAACTGATCCAGAACGGACTCGAACATTTACTCGAAAACAGAACCTCTCTGGTAGTTGCACATCGACTCTCGACTATTCAGAATATGGATCGGATACTGGTACTGCATCATGGACGAATCAAAGAAATGGGAACACATGAGGAACTTGTTAAAAAAGAGGGACTCTATCGAGACCTCTACAAGCTCCAGTTTGAACCAAGCGCCGGAGAAGCATAAGGAATGATTCTTTCCCGATACATTTTTCGCGAACTTTTCATCGCCTTTGTCTTCACCTTTGTTGTGATTCTCTTTATCTGCATGGTAGGCCTGACGTTTAAAACAAGCCGTCTTTCTGCCGGGGCTGGATTGGCCATGGTCGGACAGAGTCTTCCGATGGCACTGGCCATGCTCGCTCCGTGGGTCGTTCTTATTGCGATCAGCACTTCCACCATCCTGGTATACGGCCGTCTTTCGGCTGATCATGAGATCAGTGCCATCCTCATGGCCGGAATCGCACCCATACGGATTCTTTTGCCGGCTCTTTTCTTTGCCACACTTCTCTCCATCGGAGGATATTTCCTCCACGAATATGCGGCCCCCTGGGCCCATCTGCATCAACGAATCATGGTTCGGCAATCCATTATTCATCTTTTAAAGAGCCCTCCACCCGGAAACCAAACTTTTACAATCGGACCGTACATGGTCGGATACACCCAGTTCCGGGATGGAGAAATGAAGCGTCTGATCGTCATTGACGAACAAGACAGCACGCAAAGATTGGTCTATACGGCGGAGGCGGGCCGTTTTGATTTAAGCGACCCACTTGTCCCCAAACTGATTCTTCTCAACGGAGAACTTCGGGGGGAAGGCCAGGAAAAGACCGGAGGAATGAAAGGGGAAGGGGAAATCCGGATCGAACTCGATGTCAGCTCCTTGAAAAACCACTCCAAAGGAGCCAAAGACATGTCTTCGAAAGAGTTACTGGAATATGCAAAGACCCACCCTTCCGAAAAAAAGCGAAGAAATGCCTGGACCCAATATTACACAAGACATGCTTTGGCCCTCGGACCGCTCTTCCTTATTCTTCTTTGTGCTCCCATTGGCATCCTCATTAGAAAAGGAAGTCGATTGGCAGGGTTTGGCATGGCCATTCCCCCCTTTCTCCTTTACCTGCTCGCCACTCTCATCGGACGTGCTCTGGGCGAAGGAAACCATCTCCCCCCCATGCTCGCCGGATGGCTCCCGGACATTGTCACCCTCTTGGCAGCCATCCCCTTTCTCCGAAAGGTTTTCCGAACATGAGCGTGCTCGACCGATATATCCTTCGCATCTTCCTCAATACATTTGGGGTCTGTTTTTTCGCCTTCCTCTGTCTCTTTGTCATTATTGATTCGGCTCTTCATTCCACGAGATTCTTTGAATTAAAAGGGTATTCCCTCGTAACCTTTTTCTTTGAATATTATGTGATCCGACTTCCCGTCTTTGCTCAATACACCCTCCCGAGTGTGACCATGGTTGCAGCCGTTTATACCTTTGTGCACCTTTCCCGAAGAAATGAAATCATTCCGATCATCGCATCGGGAAGAAGTTTACGAAGAACAGCAATTCCTCTTCTGGCCTTTGCCTTTTTTGTGGGGGGATCCATGGCCATGGTCGATGAATTCATCCTCCCCCGCCTTTCGGAACGATTGGGGCAAACCTATTCGGTCCTCCGGACTCGGGGAGCCCAGGGAGGAAATATCCAACTATACGGCACCAATGGGACTCTTCTTGAAGCACGTCATTACGACTACCGAAATGAAAACCTGCATGGATTGAGGTTTACCGAGATCGGTCCGAATGGCCGCCGGAAAAAACTTCTGATTGCCGAAAGCGGCAAATGGGACTCCAGAGCACGGGGATGGGTCCTCGAAAAGGGAGAAGTGTACCCTTTTGATGAAAAAGGAAATCATCTTCTTTCCCTGAATGAAGCGGGACTTTCCGTTCAACGTCGAGACCCCCTCCCCACTCTCTATCAATGTGAAATCAGTGACGAAGATCTCCATCGACGAAACAAGTTCTTCGGTGAATTCGTTTCCCTCTCCGAATTACAGCAACGCGTAAAGGATTTCCCGGAGATTCCCGACATGAAGATTCAGCTCTACTCCCGATTTGCTTTTCCCTGGACCCCTTTGGTTCTTCTTCTCATTGGATTGCCGACCATTCCGGTCACCGCCCGGTATAATATCTTCCGGGGACTCATCACCGCGTTTTCCATCGCTTTGGCCTTTTATGCGACCTATTTTATCCTGCTCGACTTGGGGGGATTCGGACATCTTTCTCCCGAATTTGCTGCTTTCGGGGCCACGGGAAGTTTTGGGGGCCTGGGACTCTGGTTTTTCCTCCGTGGGCGATTATAACGCAAGTCGAGTTCCCTCCCATTCGTGCTATACTTTACATGCGATGAAATTAGGACTATACGCTCTTCTGTCTCTACACCTTCTCGCTTCTCCCGCAACACCACAGGAAGAAAGAGCGCCTTTGGATTCCACCGAAATCACCCCGCAAACCCGATCCGCTATCGAAAAAGGATTGCGGTGGCTGCATCGGAATCAATCTCGAAGCGGCGCCTATGGAAATGGGTCCGCCAATGTAGCCACCACCGCCATCGCAGGGATGGCCTTCCTGGCAGGGGGACATCTTCCGGGAAGATCGATTTACGGGGAAAATGTACTGGCCGCGGTACGGTATCTCCTGAAAATGACCAGTCGACAAGGGTACATCAATGAAGGGGGCTCCATGGGGGGCCGGGGATCGGGAATGCATGGCCATGGATATGCCACCCTTTTTCTTGCCGAAGTATATGGGATGTGTTCGGGAATGGAAGGGTTCCGGGAAGACCACCTTGAAGACGAACTGAAAGAAAAGCTGACCGCCGCAATCCAAATAATTGAAAACGCACAATCGGCAAATGGAGGGTGGCTCTATACCCCAACACGAAGTGGAGATGAAGGATCCGTTACCATCACTCAAGTGCAGGCGCTTCGCGCGGCTCGGAATGCCGGAATCCGAGTCTCAATAAAAACGATCCAAAAGGCCATAGAGTATGTCAATAAATCGACCAATTCCAGTGGGATGACCCGGTACAGTCTTACCTCTGGAGGTCGAACTTCTTTTGCCCTGACGGCGGCCGGAATGAGTTGCATGAACTTTCTCGGGGAATATGAAAATCCGAAAATCAGCAAGGGGCTCGATTTTATTCTGAAAAATCTCCCGGGAAAACAGCGCCATTCCGGGAGTTGGCTTTTCTATGGATGGTATTACGCAACTCTTGCCACTTACCAGGCAAGAGAAGCCAAATATTGGAAGGCCTGGTATCCGGCAATCCGGAGTGAACTGATCCGGAGACAGAATTCAAATGGAAGTTGGACGGGAAGTGAAAGCGCTTCGTACGGATCCGCTTTTGGAACTGGGTTTTCTCTTCAGATCCTTCAGATTCCCAACCGGTACCTGCCCATTTACCAAAGCTCGCGAGATTGATCGCGCCCTCCTGGTTTTCCAGCGGGGGGGAAGGGTAGAATAGGGGGAGAAAGATGAATGGTGTGCTCATCCTGGTTCTGGCTCCCCTGCTCTTGAGACAGGAACCCCCGACCAAACCCATCCAGGTGGAAATCACTCCACAAGCAAGATCGACCATCGAAAAGGGTCTCGTATGGTTGCACCGGAACCAGGCAAGAAGTGGCTCCTACGGAAACGGTTCGGCCCCTGTTGCGACGACCGCCATTGTCGGCATGGCCTTTCTTGCTGGAGGTCACCTCCCGGGAAGATCCAAGTATGGAGCAAATATCCTCGATGCGGTCCGATTCCTGTTAAAGATGACGAGTCGGAAAGGATACATCAACGAGGGACAAGCACGAGGAATGGGAGGTTCCGGAATGCACGGCCATGGATATGCCGCACTCTTCCTTGCGGAAGTCTATGGAATGTGCTCCGGAATGGAAGGGTTCCGACACGATAACCTCGAAGAAGAATTAAAGGAAAAGCTGACGCTGGCCATCCGGATCATTGAAAACTCTCAATGCGCCAATGGCGGATGGAACTATGAACCCAATCCAACGTACGATGAGGGCTCTGTGACCATCACCCAAATCCAGGCCCTTCGCGCTTCTCGAAATGCGGGGATTCGTGTAAATCGAGACCGAATCCTCAAGGCGGTCGAATATATAAATAAATCCACCAACGGAAGTGGTCTCACCCGGTACAGCCTCACTTCGGGAGGCCATACCTCTTTTGCTCTCACCGCCGCCGGGATGAGTTCCATGAATTTCCTCGGGGACTACAACAACCCAAAAGTGAAAAAAGGGCTCGACTACCTTCTTCGCTATCTCCCGGGGAAAGGAAAAAACATGTCCAACATGGGGGCCTGGGGAGGATGGTATTTCTATGGAAATTATTACGCCACTCTTGCCATGTACCAGGCCAAGGAGGATTCCTACTGGAAGAAATGGTATCCCGCCATTCGGGAAGATCTCATTCGGACACAAGCATCCAATGGCAGTTGGAAAACCGCGGAAAGTTCCACCTATGGAGCCGCCTTTGGAACCGGGTTTGCGCTTCAAATTCTTCAGGTTCCCAACCGATACCTTCCGATCTATCAGAATGGAAAAGATTAACCCCCCGGTCCGGGCCCTTCTCTTCGATATGGATGGGACCCTGACACGACCCACACTTCATTTTGGCAGGATCCAGAGGGAAATCGGACTGCCCCCTCCCCTGCTGGAAAATATGCTTCAATTGGAGAAAGGAGAACGAAGAGAGAGGGCCTTCCACCTCCTGGAAAAGTTTGAGAACGAGGCCGCGATCTCCTCTGAATTAAATCCGGGAGCCCTTGCCATCCTCGAACGCCTGGAAAGAGAACATATCCCCAGGGGTCTCATTACCCGAAACTCACGGAGATCTGTAGAAGTGACGCTCTCGCGACACGGGATCAGATTCGATGCCATTCGGACCCGGGACTATGGACCGGTAAAACCTGACCCTTCTGCCATCCTGGAAATTTGCCGGGAACTACGTGTCCGGCCGGAAGAAAGCCTTCTGGTGGGAGATTATAAATATGACATCGAAGCGGGGAAAAGGGCGGGAAGCCGTACAGGGCTCCTCACCAATGGAACCCCCCCTGAATTTCTGACGGAAGTTTCGCCCGATTTCATTATCGAGACATTGCTTGAATTGGATGAAATACTCGATCAAATCACGAATCGATAACAGTCAAACGCCTCGGCCGCTTCCACGCTAATCTCTCTGCCTCGGTTCTCCGCAAGTAGGCGGAGAGCTTCCACCCCACCCTGGGAAGGATCTGGCCGTTGCTGTGATTGATGACAGGCGTACGCCTGGAGTTTTTTCTCGAGACACACGCCTGTGATATCAACATAGAAATTTGGTTTAAATCCAGGCGGAACGCTCCAGGAAAGCTGGGGAGCATCCGCAATAAGCACGTAGTATTGAAATGCTTTCAGGGAGGCAAGGTGAGGTCGACAAGCCGTAATTCCCGCCTTGAACATGGCTTCATGATCTTGATTGAAACTGGCCGCGGGAAGAACCACCATCGTCGGGCGGGTTTTCTCCATCGAAAGTCGGGCCTTCCTCTCGATCTGATCAACCAGTTCCCGTCGAGGCAACATTTCGAGGGCAAGATGAACCCCATCATCTTCATACAAGATTTCATGGTCATCCACCCCGAGAACCTTCATCGCATTGGAAAGCTCTTCCCCCCGCAAATTATTAGAGACCAGTTTTCCGTCCTTCCCGTCAAAGTGATCGAGGTTCCCGGTCGAGGCGACCATGACGTACACCTCGCCACCGGCTTGCTTTACCCGGGCCATCAAGCCCCCCGCTCCCGCCGTTTCATCATCAGAATGGGGTGCGAGAACCAAAAGGCGTTGCTGGGAAAGAAAATCATCGGTAAATGTTGCCATTTCAAATCCCTCTCGAACGATCAAAATTTTTAACGACCGTATTTATATTATCGGCTTTCATCCGGTTCAGGATGAACCATTCGTTTCATTACCTGGATCGACATGGAAGCAAGATAATTAAACGGGCTCGACCGCCGCCCCCGCAAAATGGTATTCCCCATCAGGATTGACTGTTTTGCATCTTCAAGAGAGTTCCCCGGAACAATCGTCCTCGCCCGGCCAATATCCCGGTAAAAATGAGCATCACTTCCGGCGGTAAGAGACAGGCCATACGAATGAGCAAAAGAAACGATCTGAGATTCCCCCAGCCCCCCATCCACGGATTTGATGCGCGCATGCCGTGCATTGAATCCCTCACAAGCGTCAAGAGCCTTTGCGACCTCTTCCTGTACCGACATGCTTTTGGTAAAGGGATGAGGCAAAACGGCAACTCCCCCCTGGTCATGTATGGCCTTGATGGCCAGAATCGGGTCTTCTTCCTCAATCACTTCCGTAATAAAGAGACCCAGAATATCCCCTGCCCGGGTATCGAGTTCCTCACCAATAATCACCTGGATATCGCCACCCGCCGCGCGGCGGGCTTCATACGCACCCTCAATGCGATTGTGATCGGTAATGGCGATCGCATCCAAACCTCTTGCTTTTGCGATGCGAACAACCTTTGCCGGGTTCATGGAACAATCAAACGAATGATTCGTATGATTGTGAAGATCTAATTCCATCTTCCCCTAGTTTACCCCGGAAAGAATCCCAATGTGAGGGAGGTTTCGATAACGACCGGCATAGTCAAGTCCATACCCGATCACAAATTCATTCGGTATCGTAAATCCGAGAAAATCCACATTTGTCTTGATCTGAGCACGAGCAGGCTTGTAAAGAAGAGCACAAAGGCGAAGGCTTGCTGGACTCTTGGCTCGAAGCTGTTTCATGACCGCTTGTGCGGTAAGACCGGTATCAATGATATCTTCTACCAAAAGAACATGTTTTCCCCGAATCGGCTGGGTCAGGTCAAAGTCGAAACGAACAGAACCGCTCGAAACCGTTCCCTCTCCATAACTGGATACACGGAGAAAATCAAAAGAGACATCGAGATCGAGTTCGCGGGCCAAATCCGACATAAAAAGGATACACCCCTTCAGAACCCCGACGAGAACAAGAGACTTCCCCTTGTACTTTTTTGATATCTCTTTCCCAAGCTCACGAACTCGCTTCTTGAGCCGTGTCTGTGAGATCATCACTCGGATATCATGCTCGCTCTTTTGAGTTTTCTTTGGCATATCACTATTTAAGGATTTCCGTCCTTTTTCGGCTCATCCGTCTTCGGCTCATCCGTCTTCGGCTCATCCGTCTTCGGCTCGTCCGTCTTCGGCTCGTCTGTTTTCGGCTCGTCTGTTTTCGGCTCGTCTGTTTTCGGCTCGTCTTTCGGTCTTATTTCAGTGTCATACCATTTCTTCCATTCCACCAAAGCAGAAACCGATTCTGGTCCGTTTAGATCGCCCTTTGTTTTTCCCGTAATTCTTTCAAGGGCACGGGCCGCATGCCATTGAAGGGGTTTCTCACTGAAAGGATCGAGAGTTCCATCGCCAAGAAGCTTCCCCAAATCTTCCACAGCCGCAGTCGCCCGAATATATCCAAGAGCTTCTGCTGCTGCCGCCGCAATGAGATGAGCCCAGTCATCTTGAGGTCCAAGTTGTGTCGTTTTTTTATCCTTCAGAGCTCTCCGAAGAACTTCGGTGGCCGTTCCCGCACGAAGTACCCCGAGCGCCCGGATTGTTTCGTATTTCAATTGCAGATCGAGATCAACTCGAAGGCTTCCATCCACCTCCTTTTCTTCGAATACCTTTAGAAGAGCAGGTATCGCCCCGTCATCGCCAATCCAGGCTAGAGAGGACGCAGCAACGGAAGCCACACTGGTACCAAATTCGGCTCGATCCCCAAGAGCTTTCCCCAAAGCGCTCAAAACAACCGGATCGTTATGGCGAATCTTGCCCAAAATCTCACAAACCATGTGACGTTGCTGCACAGAAGAACTTTCGGCCTCCAGTGCTTTTACCAGTTGAGGGGTTGCTTTCCGGCCGATCTCGATCAACTCGGTACGTGCCTCCTGACTCTCTGAATGCGCCTCCGAGACAAGTTTTCCAATCGCCTTATCGATATCCTGGGAAAGTCCGTCCTGAACAAGGTGCGGAAAAGTAAGGGCAACGAACAATGATAAAAGGTACATGAAAAATCCTCCCGATAGCCTGAATGCTGTTCTTATTATAAAGCGCCAATCAAAAAGGCGTCAATTACTGGGTCGCCGGAAAACCGAGCCGACGGAGGGCGGAACGAGAACCACATAGATGTAATGTCACTTTCTCAAAAACGACCCAAGGTCCATTCTCCTGAAGATTTCGGGTCAGTTCTGTTAATTCCGAAAAGAACAAAGGTTGGTCAAGAAGCTTGTCATGGGTGAGATTTCTATGACCGGAAATATTTCCCGGACTCGATGAATGCCACCAATAGTAAGGGGAACTGGAAAGGGAACGCGGGAAGACCCCTATGACGATGTCATAATCCCGACGCGCAAGCCGGGTTCTGAAATCAGAATCAGAAACGAGAGAAACGGCTACCCGAATCCCATCCACTTCACACTGGCGCGCGACTTCCAAGGCCTTTTCCCGCGAAATAGTCTCACTTTGTCGGCACAAAATCTGAACCGTGCCAAAAGAGGGCAAGGGGCCTCCTTCCCTGCTTTTCTTTGCGTTTTGATAACGGCGCAATGAAAGGGCGTTCTGACTTTGTGTATTAAAGATCAGACTAAGGTAACCCGAAACAGGGAGTGCAACGGAGGGAATTCCTTCCGGAACCTTCCAAAGGAATCCGCAAGTAACCGTCCCCTCCTTCAGGGCTTTCGGAAGGTCCTTCTGGGAATCCGCAGGCACTGGGTGAAGTCCACTCTTTCGGATCCAGGAAATATCCGTGGAAGACCGACCCTTCCTCTGATGAGAAGCAAGAGGAACCGTGAGGGTCGCCAGGATATTCCCGCCGCCCTCTTCCTTGACTCCGATCCATCTGGAATCAAAGAAGAGTCCCTTTCCAGAAGATAAGGATTGATACGGACCCCTGTTTCCAATGGAGCCAATTGTGTCGCGTAGAGCCCCGGCCAGAACCGGATTTCCGGCCGGTCTTCTAAACCGAAACCACCGATCTGCAATGGAAACCTGAACCACACCTCGAAATGCTTTGTGGAGAAGAGATCCTATTTCTGCCCGATCACCCGATTTTGAAACCTGTAGAAGAAGGTGCTGATCATCCAGCACCGCTTTCGAAACCGCCTCCCCCCTGGGTAGAATTAGAGAAGAGAACGCATCCGGTTTGACCATACGACTCAGATAACCGAGCACATTTCCCGGTGTCGCGGGAGACTGATCCGGAAGAGATTTCTCCGTATCCATACTCAAGAGAAGCGAAGTCTGATCCTTCCCGTCAGGAAAGGGAACTTCTTTAAGCCGATCGGACTCAAACCCTTCCTGGGTCTCCTGAAAAAGGGACCCAAACTCCTGCTGATAGAGCCAGACAGCTCCGGGAGAGATCGCCTCATACGGCCCCGTCATATCAGGAGGAAGAACAAAGATATCCGTCTGAGGTTTTTCAGAAGAGGTCGCACGAGTCATCCAGAAAGGAACCACAGCGCAGGAGAGAATGACCGCACCACCGAACAGAATCCGAGCCACCGTCGTTGTTTTCATGCCGTCCAATGTACCGACGATCCAAAAAATGTCGAGACGTTTTGCCTTTTGAGAGTGCAGCATTTGACACCTTCCGAATCGCTCCCTAAAATGCGCCGATCATGATCCCTTTTGCAGACAAGCTTATCGCCGCGATCGAGAAAAAGAAGAGCCGGGTCGTCGTAGGCCTGGACCCTCGCGTTGAGTGGCTTCCTCCCGAATTTTCCCCCACGGCAGAGGGCGTGAAGGAGTTTAACTCCGTCATCATGGAGTGTGTTGCGGATCATGCTGTAGCGGTCAAACCTCAGGTCGCCTTTTATGAACAAATGGGGATTCCCGGGATGGAAACCTACAAGGCAACCTGCGAAGAGGCCCGCAAAAAGGGACTTCTGGTCATCGGGGATGTAAAACGGGGAGATGTACCCGGAACCGCTAAGGCGTATGCAGAGGCGCATACGACAGCTTTTCCCTGCGATGCCATCACCGTAAACCCCTATTTTGGAACGGATGGCATGGAGCCCTTCCTTCAGGCAGCACAAAACACCGGAAACGGACTCTTCGTCCTGGTGAAAACATCAAATCCTTCTTCCAAAGAGATTCAAGATCTACTGGTAGAGGGAAAACCACTCCATCTGCATATTGCAGAAATGACCTTGCAATGGGGAAAAGAGGTCCCCGGAACATCCGGATATAGTTCTGTCGGTGCTGTCGTTGGAGCCACCCATCCGGAGGAAGCAGCTCTTGTACGAAAAGCGATGCCGGGCACTTTTTTCCTCGTTCCCGGATATGGGGCCCAGGGAGGAGGAGCGGAAGATATCCGTGTCTGTTTCGAAGAAGGAGGGCTCGGAGCCATTATCAACGCTTCCCGAAGCGTGGTGTACGCCTGGCGACGTTCGCCCTACGATGAAAAATATGGTTTGAAGCGCTGGCAGGAGGCGGTCACGGAAGCCGTAATTACCATGAAAGAAGATATCAACCAGGTCATCTCCTCTCGTTGACGCTCTCCCCCACGCGTGATACGCTCAAGGTACAATCATGTACGCCCTTCTAGGCGCCACATTCCTGGTTGCACTTTTGATCTGCGCGGATTCGATCCCTTGGATTATCCGGATCGCCCGACGTCGTAATTTCCTCGACCAACCGGGGAGCCACAAGATCCATACGACCCCCATACCTTACGGAGGAGGGATCGGAGTCGCCCTCGGTATGATTCTTACCCTCGGAGCTGGAATAGGGGCGGCCTCTCTCCAAAATCAACGCGGGTGGTTCGACCACCTCGAATTTGCCTTCCATGCAGAAGGAGTTCTTTCTCAAATCCCGATCCTCTTCGTCTATGCTTCCGGTTCCCTCCTCATGCTTCTTTTGGGATTATGGGATGATCGCAAGCCCCTTTCCCCAAAGACCAAACTTTTATGGCAGACCCTCATCGCGGTGGCAACGGTTCTTCTCGGAGAAAGGCTCTCCCTCTTTTGGGAGGGGTCCCCCGCCGGGGAGTACCTTGGGATCGGCATTACCGTTCTCTGGATTATTGGAATCACGAATGCATTCAATATGCTCGATCATATGGATGGGCTCGCGTCCGGGATTGGACTGCTCGTTTCTCTTTCTTTCGGACTTGTCGCCATACAAACAGGCCAACTTTTCCTGGCAGGAGCCCTCGCCGCACTGGCAGGTTCTTGTGCCGGGATTCTTTTTTTCAACTTTTCTCCGGCGAAAATCTTTCTCGGAGATGCCGGCAGTTATTTCATCGGATATTGGCTGTCGGTTCTCACCATTTCCTTCACGTTTTATGAGAGTGGAAACCCTCTCTATTCGTACGCGGTTCCTTTTGTTGTTCTTGCGGTGCCCCTTTTCGATATCATTCGCGTGGTCTTCATTCGAATTCGCCACGGTCGCCCGATCTTCCGGGGGGACCAGAATCATTTTGCGCACCGACTTATCGAACTCGGAATGTCCCCCCGAAAAGCCGTCCTTACAATCCATGCCTTAACGGCCGTCACCGGACTGGCGGCCATCCTTCTCTACCAGGTGAATGAGGTCGGGGCCGCGATCGTCCTCTCGCAACTCCTTCTCGTCTTTGCCATAATCACCCTTCTGGAAATCACCGGAAGAAGACATGGCCGATCCAACTAAACCAATTTCTCTAACACGTGTCCGACCGGTGGGAACCTTCCTCCTCGGAATCGCATTCCTCATGCGACTCTGGATTGCAGGTGGAGCCGCCGGAGCCGGAACCAATACCTTTATCCACACCCTCTTCCTTGCAGGGGCATTTCTGGTCCTCCTCTCCACCCTCCAGACTCCCATTCGCAACGTCTATTTCTCAGGCGTCGAAATCCCGCTCACTCTTTTTCTCCTCCTGGGAACCTTCTCCATTACATGGGCATCGTACACACTTCCGGCCATGCAAACGGTACTCGCTTACCTGTCTTTTGCTATCTTTGGATTCACCCTGTACACCCTCTTCCAAAACCGACCCCACACCCTCTTCACCTTTCTCTTTGGATTCCTGTTCGTCCTGTCGATCTATTGTCTACTCCAAAAATATATTCTCCTCCCCGAAGCGCGTTCCATCGGAGAACTCGACACTCGATTCCAGGGAAGTGAAATGGCGGCACGTCTCTCCTCTGTGGAAATGTTCGGGACGTTTCTCTACCCAAACTCCCTGGCAGGATTTCTCGTGTTCACACTCCCGATTGTCGGAGGAATGCTCTTTGATCTGAAAAAGCACCGGATTCCCGGAATCCTCCTCTTCCTTCTGGGAGGCTTTATTCTTTTCCACACGGGATCCTTGGGAGGATGGGTCGCCTTCACGCTGGCAACAGGCCTTCTCATCGCATTACTTCTCACCCGAACTCGAAAGCGAATTCGAAATGGAATCTGGATTCTCGCCGGAGCCGGATTGATCCTCATCACCGGGCTCGTTGCGACCGGCCCCCTCTCTCCAGACAGACTCAACAATGAATCGATGCGCATTCGTGACGTCTACTGGACGGCCGCTCTTCGCATATCAGAAGACCATTTATGGACAGGCGTAGGACTCGACAATTTTCAAGAATATTACCCCGCGTACAAGGGAGAGACTCAGCAGGAAACCCGAAAGGTTCACAACGACTTTCTTCAAATCCTTGTCGAACTCGGCATACTAGGACTTCTCCTCCTTTTCATCATGATCGGATGGACGTTTCGTCATGCCCTGCCCCCTCCGAAGGAATCGATCCCGATCGACGTACAGGAAAAGGAACGGCATGGAATTATTCTTGTTGGCATCTGCTCGCTCTTTCTGGCTTGGTTGATCGAAGGGGCATTTGGACCTCTATGGGTAACCCTGCTCGCCGCCTCATGGGGAGCCTTTGTATGGTTCTGGCATCCTCTGCAAATACAAATCAGCCGAAAGGGTATGGAGGGCACCCGCCTCGGTTCTATCGCAGGATTTTGCGGACTCCTGATCCACATGTGTGTCGATTTTGATTTCTACGAATTCGGGCTGTCCGAGATCTTCTTGGCGAGCCTCTTCCTGTTTCCCCTGTTCAGCAGAAAAAGGTGGGTCCTTCCCCTGAATCGAGCGGTTTCGTTCGTCTTTCTTTCCCTTTTGGGATTGATCCTCGTTCCGCTTCTTCTCATCCTTCCCCGCCTTTTGGAAGCCGACCGGATGGCCCGAACAGCCTCTGTCGCAAAGGAAAAGGCCGTGCTCCTCGCCCAGGAAGCAGAAGAAACCAGATCACCCTTACGTAGAGAAGAAGCCCGGCTCGAATCAGATGCTCATTATACGCAGGCACTGAATCTCTACCAAGCCGCTCTTGAGGAAAACCCATTAGAGGCGAGCTTTCATATCGAATATGGAATCCTCAGCCTTCAACTTTGGAAACGGATCAAAAACAGCCCGAGAAACAACAAAATGCGAACAACCCGAATGGCCTTGGAAGAGAGTCGGACGATTACCGCATTTGAAAATACACTACGCCTCCGCCCCCGATCCATTCCCGCGGAGTCTCTCCTCACGCAAGCCCACATCCTTTTCGCAAATCACTATGAAAACGAATCCGGACAACTTCAAAAACAGATGAAACAAGTTCATCTGGAAAAAGCGCTCTCCCATGCAATAAAGACCCTCCACCTCTATCCAACACGCTCTCACGCACATTATGAAATCGGGAGAATCCTCCAAAAGAGTGACCAAGGGGACCAGGCAAAGATCCATTTTGAAAAAGCGCTTCACCTCTCGGAAAACGCCCAAAAGGAAGGCCTCGATCGACTTCAACTCGATCTCTTCCAAAAGGCGAGAACGCTCTACAGGCTTGATCGGGAATCCGAAGCCCACCATCTCTTAAAGGAATGGTTTGAATCTGAGTTGGAGACCTCTCAAAAGGGGTCCCTCCCCGCAAAATTAGTGGCCATTGAAACCTTTATCGGAAGGGATGAAAAAGGAGCAAAATTACGAACCGCCATTGGCGCTGAATTCGATTCCTTCCTCGCCCCCAGAATTATTGCCGTCCTGAAAGAGATTCTCGAAGCCCTGTCCAATCCGTAGCCAAAATACCTTTCTCTGGGACCTCCCCCCTTCCTTATGGTAAAAAGGGGCCGTTATGGCTTCCTATGAAACCGTCATCGGAATTGAAACCCATGTCCAGTTAAACACAAAGTCGAAACTTTTTTGCGGCTGCCCCGTACTCTTTGGCGCACCCCCGAATAGTGCGACTTGTCCTGTTTGTCTGGGACATCCAGGAACCCTCCCCGTTTTGAACCGGGAAGCATTCGAACAGGGAATGAAAGCCGCCCTCGCTCTCGGCGGGACGATTGCGCCCTTCACTAAATTTGACCGGAAGCATTATTTCTACCCCGACCTCCCAAAAAATTACCAGATTTCTCAATATGATCGCCCTCTGGCGCAGGACGCCGAGATCCGCCTCGGGGAAAAATCGATTCGTATTCTCCGGATTCACCTGGAAGAAGATGCGGGAAAATTGGTTCACGAAGAGAACGGCACGAGAAGTTTCGTCGATCTAAATCGATGTGGAACCCCCCTTGCTGAAATTGTCACCCATCCCGATCTGCGATCGGCCGAGGAGACCCATCTCTATCTCACACAGTTGAAAACAACTCTTCAATATGCCGGAGTCTCTGATTGTGATATGGAAAAAGGGGAACTCCGGTGTGATATTAACATCTCTCTGAGACCTCAAGGGGCGACCGAACTCGGAGTAAAAGCAGAGATTAAAAATATGAATTCTTTTCGCTTTGCCCGAATGGCGATCGCCTGTGAAGAAAAACGACAGGCGGCGGAACTGGATGCAGGAAGACGAATCATATCGGAAACACGCCTTTTTGATCCGGACAAGAATGAAACGCGTGCGATGCGCTCCAAGGAAGAGGCCCACGATTATCGATATTTTCCGGAACCGGATCTTCCCCCGGTAGAAGTCACCCAAGAGTGGGTGACACGTTGTCGGGAAACCCTTCCCGAAATGCCTGCCGAGCGCCGTAAGAGATATGAAACCGACTTCGGAATCAAGCCCGCCAACGCCGAAATTCTTACGGCAAACCGCTCCTGGGCTGACTTCTTTGAATCAGCAACAAAACTCGGTACTCCTTCCTCCATTGCAAAGTGGATGGTCAATGATCTATCCCGAACACTACGAGAGGAAAAGAAAACTATTTCCGAGTCCCAACTATCTCCCGAAGGTCTGGTGGAACTGATCGATCTGGTAGAAAAAGGATCGATCACCGCCGCCGTTGCGAAAACATTGCTTCCGGAGTTGGTTCGAATCGAAGGAAAACCCTCGGCCCTTGTGGAAGAACGGGGTCTCGCTCAAATCGAGGATGCAGGATTCCTGGAAGAGGCGGTGCGATCGGTGATGAGCGAACAATCAAAAGCGGTTTCCGACTTCCGGGGCGGAAAAGAAAGCACGCTCCAATTCCTCATCGGGCAGGTGATGCGAAAAACAAAAGGGAAAGCCAATCCAAAGGGAGCCGAAGAGGAACTTCGCAAACAACTCGGGTAAGGGTAGGACTACCTCTTGAGGCGATCTTCTTCTTCGCGTAACCAATCTTCATCAATCTGACTGACCACACGAAGACGCTTTAAAATAATATCGGAGTGGCTCAGAACGATCCCGATTTTCCCATCGTTAAATTCATCATCCTGCTCACTTACAGCACGAATATTTCCAACATAGAGAGCAATCTGCGTGCCTTTCCGTTCGAACCGGATCTTGTAGCTGCGCCCTTTCTGAAACCGAACACTTTTAGATCCTCCGCCCAGGTACTGTTCATTCCAGTTCCGTGCAGAAACGGGCTGCTTATAGAGGATCGACTGCCCTTCCAGGGTTCGCCATGCCCCATCCCCTTCCATATCCGCAATCGCAATATAGCCCCGGTCAAATCCTTCTCCGTGGACCGCCGCTCCGATCGCCTGGTCTGAATTGGCAATAATATCCATCTCGATGATCACATCACCGTGAAGGGGCGCTTTCCAGTACCACGTTCCCCGCCCCCAGAGACGCATTCCATTTTCTTTCTGTTCCGAGCGTAATCGTTCCTGATACCAGGAGGGAGTGAAGTCCACTTCCATCCCCGGTATCGAAAAATCATAGTCCGCTTCTACGCGGTTCCCCTGAAAACGAACGTCTCCCTGGAAAATACCCTGCTCTTTTTTTGATTCCTTGACCGGAGTTCCTTCCAGTTCCCGGATCCAGAAGAGAACGACATCCATTCGACTCCTCTTCATCTTCCGCCCTTTTTCGTCGACCAGGGTTGTCATCCACTCGGTCTTCGAATAGAGAGCCTCCAGTTCGTGACAGAGAAGAAGGGCCTTTTTTGTTTCCCGCGCAATCAACTTCGACGCCAACTTGAATTTGGTCCGTGCGGTCTCTTCCAAATTCCCATCCGGGGCATTCTCGACCCGATCAAGAAGTCTCTTCAGTTCAAATCCAGCATTCTCCCCGGTTACTTTCTCCAACCACTCCCGCGCCTTCGATCCCTTCCCGTCATAGAGGTAGAGAATCCCCACCTGCAACGAAAAATAAGGATCCGTTTTCCACGTCTTCGATGCAGCGCGCTGTGAAAGAAGAACGAGATCATTCGATTCCAAACCTGGCGCGAGGATGGGGGCCAGGAACAGTTCCTTCTGGAGGGTTCCTCCTCCCGGCGCCTTTTGAGTTACCTTGATTTTCCAGGGGTCTCCTGCTTTCCGAGGAATCGCCACCGCATCCCGTGCTTTTTTCATCTCTGTAGAGTAGCGATAGAACTTACGAGAATCCTTGTTCTGCAGAGGAACCCCCAGGAGAGCCGTATCAATAAACTGCTCCAGGAGGAGATAAGTTCGAAGAGCAAAGTAATAATCCACAGCCGAACTCTTCTGAAGGCCCTTTGCCTCGCGGGCCGCTTTCTCCACCGCCTTCACCGAACTGGAATAGTCCAGGGAGGAAACACGCCTGGGATTCAAGATCGCCCCGAGGAGGGTCGTTTCGATCTTCCCTACCAAAATAGAGGGCGCCGCCGCTCCGTATGTTTTCCCAAAATAGACCTCATGCAATTGCGCACGGGCCCCCAACAGGTCTCGCCGACCGAGCGCCGCCTCAAACGGAGCAACGAATGTATTCTGGTAGAGCGTCGCCGCCAAGGCGCTGGAATTCCGAATCCAATCCTCTCTCGTTTTCTTGAGAGACGCCTCCTCCCGTTGAATGTTACTCTGGAGGTCCCGGTCTGAGGGCCACTTCTTTGATAGAGTAGAGAGAAAGAACCCCGCCTCTTCAAACTTCTTTTCCGTGTACGGCTCGGATAAGAGGGCACGCATATCGTTCCCCAGGCGTGTTGTTCGCAATTGAAAGAGTTCGTCCCGCTTTACGTCCCCATACCGATCAAACATTTTGGCAATCAAGGTATAGGCATCCAACCCGGTCGCCTTCGACAGGGCTTCGCGATCGGAGAGATACGCGCGGGGAAGATCCTCATCACGAAGAGTGCGAAGATATTTCTGTTGAAGATCTCCGGCCCGTGTCAGAATTTTTTTCGGATCCTCCTGGAAATAGAGGTAGGGATCCTCCATCGACTCGATAACCCCGATCGCCTCCGCATACGCCCCTCTCTTCACCGCCTCTTCTGATTTCACTTTAAGATCATTCCAGATGCGGGACAGAATGATTTCATCGACTTCGTCACGAGACTCCCGAACCAAATCGATCATCTTCTGCTCTGTCGCCTTCATTTCATACTGTCTGAGATACTTTTCTCCCCGTGCGTACACCGCTTGAATCCACCCTGATTCCATTCGACCAACCGTTCCTTTCCACCAACTTCGGAACGTCTTGGTATCTTCTTCAAATTTCTTTTTCGAAGTCTCCATGGGAAGAGGAGTCTTCGCAGGCAATTTTACTTTTCTGTTCGGAGCCGGCTTTTTCACCGGATCTTCGTTCCCCCCCCCTTTGGGGAAAAATATGAATGCGAGAAGAGCGACCACCCCGATGCCGATAAAAATGGGAATAACCGGAGGTACTGATTTTTTCGGCACGCGTCTTCGGGTTCGAATCGCGGGAGAGATATCGCTGGGGGCCTGGACCCTTCGGGTAATCTTTCCCTTTCCGACAAGAACAGAAGGGGAATTCCCAGACATGATGGCTTCCAGATCTTTCATCACATTTTCCGGTGTCTGGTAGCGATCTTCCCGACGCTTCTGCATCATCTTCACAATAACCGCGTTGAGTCCTGCAGAAACGCCTTCATATCTTTTGATGGGAGGGTCAGGCTTATCGGTCACATGCTTGGTCATGATGACCATTGGATTCGGACCGGTAAAAACGGTACTCCCCGTCACCATGTGATAGAGACTCGCCCCGAGCGAATAGATGTCGCTCCGAATGTCGATCTCACTCTCTCCTCGTGCCTGTTCCGGAGAGATATAGTTGGGGGTACCCACACTGATCCCCTCCCGCGTCAGATCGCCCCCCCCCTCATGGGTCTGCTTGGCGAGACCCAGGTCACACAACTTTGCAACACCATTCTGAGCGATCATGATGTTTTCCGGTTTCACATCCCGGTGAACAAGATCATGCTCTCGGGCATGACTGAGCGCTTTCAAGATGGGAAGGGCAATCTGAATCGTTCGTTTCTCATCGAGACGACCGGCCTTCTTCAAGATGGCAGAAACGGGCTGGCCATCCACGAATTCCATGACAAAGTAGTGGAGCCCCTGGCTTTCCCCTACATCAATCCCCAGGATAATATTTTCGTGGTTGAGCTTTGCCACGACCTGAGCTTCCCGAATAAATCGCTCTACGAAGCCTTTATCGGTTCCCTGTTTCTTTGCGAGAACTTTGATGGCCACCATTCGATCCATCGAAACCTGCCGGGCACGATAGACGATACCATTGGCTCCGCGACCCACCACTTCCAGAATTTCATACCCGGGAATAGTCGGTGGTTTTTTCTGAGACCGGGTGGGACGCGTCCCGGAAGAAGGTTTCTGGTTTGTCTGAATTTCAGCAATGCGACCCGCCTGGTCTTGGGTGAGATATCCCTTTTCGATAAGGATCTCGCCGATTCTTTTTGACTCTACGTCCAGACCCTGAAGTTTTCGTTGGATCTCCAGGCACTCCAGAACTCGATCTGGAGAGACAAATTGCTCCCGGATAGCGATCTGACCAAAGGAAAGGTCTTCCCGCTTTTTCCCTTCCGATTGGACTTGTTCCAGCATAAGCCTGCCGCATACCTCCAGAGTCGAATAGAATCCCTGCCCCGACCATTCCTCAGGGAACAATTATACCGGCCGCGAGTGCCATTTCAACCAGAGAGAGGGGGTTAATTGACGGAGGAAACAGCGACTTCGATCGATTCCTGGACAATCCGAACCAACCGTTTGAAGTCATTCATCGAAATCGCCAACGGAGGCATAAGAACAACAACGTCCCCAAGCGGACGAATAATCGCCCCCCGTGCACGCGCCTCTTCGGCCACCCGGTGCCCCATACGCATTTCAGGCGGAAACGGCTCTTTTGTCGCTCCATCCTGAACCAATTCAATACCCGCCGCCATTCCGATCATACGGATATCTCCCACTTGCCGAATCTTGTAGAACTCTTGCAGGGCATTCCCAAACCAATGAACCTTGGGGTTCATTTTCTCCAGAACCTTGTCCCGCTCCATCGCCTTGAGAGAAGCGAGCGCTGCCGCACATGAAAGGGGGTTCGCCGTAAAAGTATGCCCATGAAAAAAGGCCTTCTGCTCAGAAATATCTCCGAGAAAGGCGTCATAAATTTTTCCCGTCGCCAGCGTCGCCGCCAGAGGAAGATACCCTCCCGAGAGGCCTTTGGAAAGCGCCATCAAATCGGGGGTGACTTTTTCATGATCACAGGCAAACATCTTGCCCGTGCGCCCAAATCCGGTCATCACCTCATCGGCAATAAGAAGGACATTGTATTTGTCACAAAGCGTACGAAGGGAGGTAAGAAAGCCGGGTGGCTGTAAGATCATCCCCCCGGCACCCTGCATGATTGGCTCGATAATCAAGGCCGCAACCTCGTGGCCATGCGTCTTGAGAATCCCCTCCACCTCCTCAATAACATGCTCCCCGCACTCCTCCAGCACAGAAGTGCGTTCGCATCGATACGCATACGTATTCGGAAACCGGATCGTCTGGAAAAGAAGTTGCTTGAATGTACTGTGAAAGAGGTCAAGGCCCCCCACCCCTACCGCTCCCAGGGTATCCCCATGGTACCCCCCGGCACAGGTGATAAACTTCACTTTCTGGTGTCGTCCCAGCTGTTGCCAATATTGGAATGCCATTTTCAAGGCAACTTCCACCGCGGTCGATCCATTATCCGAAAAGAAAACCCGCGTAAGACCTTTGGGAGCAATGTCTACGAGTTTCTCTGCAAGCTCAATAGCCGGAGGGTGAGAAAGCCCCAGGAAAGTCGCGTGGGCTATCTTTTCCAACTGTTTCTGGATCGCCTGATCGATCTGTTTCTTCTTATGGCCATGAACGTTACACCAGAGAGACGAGACCCCATCCAGATAGCGCGTTCCATCCACGTCCACCAAATGAACCCCATCCCCACTCTCAATAACAGGAAAGGACTCCTCTTCCCATGCTTGTTGCTGAGTAAAGGGGTGCCAGAGAACCTTTCGGTCCCGTTCTCTCCATCCATCTGATTTGGACTTTGCCATAGGCGAAATACTGTATCCAAGAGAGCCGAGGGAGAACAACTAAATCTTATCGAGAGCCTCGCGAAGGCGATCCAGGTGCTCCTTCGTATGGAGGGCCGAAAGAGAAATTCGAAGTTGGGCCCCACCCTCCGGGACGGCAGGAGGACGAATGGCAGGAACCCAGAAACCCCTCTCCCATAAGATCTCGGAAGCCTCCACCGCTCGTCGATTCTCCCCCAAAACAAAGGGAATAATGGGCGAGGTAGCTCGAGGAGAAAAATAGCGTATATTCTCCCACAACCTTTCACGGCGAGACCCCTCTTCCAGGAGAGAAAGGGATTCCAGGGCGGCCGCACAAACCGAGGGAGGAGGAGAAGTGGTAAACATAAACGTCCTCGCCTTCGTTCGAAGGTAATCGACCAACGTCTTTTTCCCGGCAACCGCTCCCCCGATCGACCCGGCCGCCTTGGAGAGGGTAACGGTACGCAGAGGAACCTCTACCCCCGCCTCCGCTACAACTCCCCGCCCTTCCCCGAAAATCCCAAATCCATGCGCTTCATCGACAATCAAATCCGTAGAGGTCTCTTTGGCAATCGTGGAAAGATCTCTCAGAGGAGCCACCTTCCCGCTCATACTGAAAACCGAATCGGTCAGGAGAATCTTTTCTCCTGGGATTTGTACTGCATTCCGAACCGCCTCTATATCCGCGTGCGGGAGAACCTCCACCCGGCCCCGAGAAAGTCGGCAAGCATCGATCAGGCTGGCATGATTTTCCGCATCCGAGAAGAGAGTCACTCCGGCCCCCCCAATGGAAGAAAGAAGTCCGAGATTTGCCATGTATCCAGAGGGGAAAAAGAGTGCCGATTCCGTCCCCAGGAATTCAGCAAGACGTTCTTCGAGAGAAATATGAAGCCGAGTCGTCCCGGAAAGAAGTCGTGAACTGGCGGGAGCCCATCCAAACTGATCAGTAGATCGAGACGCTTCCAATACTTTCGGATGCTGCCCCAGACCGAGATAATCATTCGAAGCAAAAAGAAGAAGTTCCCGACCCTCCACCCAAACGGAAGGACCCTTTACGCGCTCAATAATCCGGGAGGTGCGAACGAGTCCCTTCCTCTGAAGATCTTCCCAGGCTTTCTGGAGGCGATCTGCGAGCATAATCCGTTCAACGACTCCGTTTACGAGATCGCATCTCAAATAATTCTCGGACCTGATCCACCCCCGCATGATGGGTCAAATCACGGACAAGAGGGGTAATCGAAATATACCCTTGCGAGACGACACGGGCATCGGTCGGAATACGGCCATCTCCATTGCGAGAAGGCGTAAGATTCTTTTCCGGATTGCCACAGAGCCAATAGTAGGTACGGCCACGGGGATCGGCACGTCGCTCATAAAAATCGGGATAGGGACGATGCTCACTGGTTTACAGGTTTACGGGTACAGCCTACAGGTTTACTGGTTTATTTGTTTACAAATTGACTGGAGTGTTGGTTTGGGTTTACAGGTCTATGGGTTTACTGGTTCACAGG
>PVBE010896229.1_pt1 | contig 109098 bp, 103 predicted proteins | sample 1631181 | NCBI WGS metagenome assembly PVBE01 (sample SAMN08397723, study PRJNA350692) | Marine metagenome, whole genome shotgun sequencing project. | isolation source: water | place: Pacific Ocean | collected 2012-04
CCGGAACCGACAGCGGCGTCGGCGGAACGGGAATTGCCGGAACCGACAGCGGCGTCGGCGGAACGGGAATTGCCGGAACCGACAGCGGCGTCGGGGGTACCGGCATCGACGACCCGGACAGCGGCATCGGCGGAACGGGCATCTTCGGAACCATCACGGGCTTCGCGAGCGTGTGCATCAACGGCCTCGAAGTCGAGTACGACGAGAACGTGCCGGTCACGGACAACGGCGAACCCGCCAGCGCGTCGGATCTGGCGGTGGGGCAGGTGGTCTGGATCATCGCCACCGACCACGGCGATAATCTCGTGGCGACCTCGATCTCCATGCTGAGTGCAGTGATTGGAACGGTCGAAAAAGTCGATGCCGAGGCGGGAACGTTCCGCGTGGATGGCGAAGACGTTCAAGTGCCCCCGTCTACCCTGGCACTCGGGGAAAAGGACGGCCTGATCCAGCCGGGTGCCCGCGTCGACGTCAGCGGACTGCGCCGGCCGGACGGACGGGTGATCGCCTCGCGCATCGAGCGCGCCGGGCCCGAAGCGCGGCGTGCCGCGATGCCCAGTGTCGGGATCCTGCTCGGCACGATGCCGGCTGTGAGAAACCTCTCCGTCCAAGGCTTTGCAGGCACGCGCGCGGGCGATCATCACTTCAGCCTCGACGGCATCGAGGTGGAAGCCTCCCTGGAACTCCCGCGCAGTGCTGGAGCCGGGCTGCGGGTGACCGTCAAGGGTCCCGTGCAAGGCAAGGTCCTTCGAGCCGAGCGCATGAAGATCGAGCGCCTGATGCCCCAGCACCCGGAACGGTCGCCGACTTCCGATCTGCGTCCGGTACCGAAATCGCTGGTCCCCGAAAAACCGAGTGAGTCCCATGGGTTCGGCTCTCGACCCGCAGTGTCCCCGCGGTCGGACGCGGCAGTCCGACCGGAGGTGGTTCGGCCGGAAATCCCCCGACTGGACATGAAGATCGGACCCGTGAAGCCTGGCTCCTGAGCACCGTCAGGGGACGCGCACGAAGACGCTGAACTGGAGTCCTACTCCGAAATCCGGACTGCCATTCGAGAAACCGACGACGCCGTACGGTCCCACCCGGAAGCGTCTGCCCACGACCGCCCAACCGAACGGCACGAGTTCCTGGATGTCCTCGGTGATCGCGGTTGCCGAACGGCGCCAGTCGTAAGAGATACCGATGCCATAGCGCTCCGCAATCCGAAGGCTCATACCCCCCGACGTGAACGGGCCGTCGCGCAGCGAGAACTCGGGCGAATCCCCGAGGATTCGGTAACCCGCGTGCGCAAACAACGAAATCGGACCCACTCCCTCGTGTCCCAAGATAGAGTGGAGACTGAAGCTCTTCGCCAGCCCGGCCTGCACCCCGGTGTCGAACTCTCCCGTTCCGAGGCCATTGTCGCGATCCGCAGTGGGGAACTTGACCCGACCCCCCACCTCGAACATGGGGAGCATCGAGCCGACCTCGGGCAAGAGCCGCCAGGTCGCTTCGAGCACCACGTCGCCGATCCCGTCGCGAACCCCCGTTTCGATCACCGGTGTCACCGTCGGCACCCCATCGATGATGAAACCGGGGCCGTCTGCGCGCAGATAGGGAATCGTGAGCCGCAACTCGAGCTCGTCGAGAGGAGTGGGCGTGACGGGAAAGCGCTCCCAGCGGTAGGCGAGCTGCGTCGGCACGAAGAGAATCTCGGTGTCGGGGCTCGCCCCGTAGCTGCCGGTGCTCCAGTCGACTCCCGTCGAGAACCACAGCGTCCCGGCGAACCAACTCGGCGGGGGCGGCAGCGCCGCCGCCGGCACCGGCGCCAGCCACGCCGCGGCAAGCGCCGCTGCCCAACTGCTCCGAAATCCCCCCACGAGTCTCCAATCGGCCGGACGGGCCCTGTCCCGTACTATAGTTCCGGTATGGCCTCGGAGGACCTCCTATTCGAACTCGGCGACGACGGCGTCGCCGTGATCACGCTCAATCGCCCCGAGAAGCTCAACGCTTTCTCGAAGGCGATGGGCGAGGGGCTCTCGGCCGCTTTCCGGCGCTGCGACGAGGACGATGCGGTGCGCGCGGTGGTCCTGACCGGTGCCGGGCGCGCGTTCTGTTCGGGTGCCGACATGACCGTCGCCGCGAAGACGTTCGATCTCACGCAGACCGGGAACCGCCCTTTTCGGGCGGCGGCCTTCGCGTTCCCGGCGTTTCGCGTGCGCAAACTCGTGATCGCCGCCGTGAACGGTCACGCCATCGGCCTCGGCATGACGATTGCCATGCAATGCGACGTCAGGATCTTCGCCAGGGAAGGGAAATACGGAATCGTGCAGGTGCGCCGCGGCGTGATGGGGGACGCCTACTCGCACTGGACCGTCACGCGCGCGGTCGGACTCGCCCGCGCCGCCGAGCTGCTGCTCACGGGTAGAACCTTCCCCGGCGAAGAAATGCAGCGACTCGGTGTCGCGTCGCAGCTGCTCCCGGCCCAGGAAGTCCTGCCCGCGGCGCTCGAACTCGCGCGCGACGTCGCCGTCAACGCCGCCCCCGTCTCGGTCGCGGTCTCGAAGCGGCTCCTCTGGGAGGCGCCGATGCTCTCGCCGCAGGAGGTGGAACAGAAGGAGACGGCGCTCCACCACCACCTCATGCCGAAACCCGACGCCATCGAAGGCCCCGTGGCCTTTGCCGAGAAACGCACACCGGACTGGAAGCTCCGGGTCTCGAAGGACTGGCCCGACTGGCCTGAGTAGCCCGGAGCACGACCAGGGCCGCAACCCCAAAAAAAGAGTGGCACTCCCCTCTCCCCGGACCTCTGCCAAATGATGGCTCAGACAGCTTCGGAGACCCGAGAAGGCCTTGACGGCCAGGTCACTGCAAGTAAAACTAGCGCTAGTTAGTTTTTTGGGATTTCGAACTTGCCCCTTGCTTCTGCAGCCGATGAACCGTTGCGGCCCCGTCGCAAGGGTGAGGTCACCGCCGAACGGATCCTCGACGCCGCCGAGGAACTCTTCGCCGAGCGCGGCTACGAGGGGACCACGCTGCGCGACGTCGCCGATCGGGTCGGGATCCGCAACCCGAGCCTGTACAACCACTTCGACGGCAAGAAATCGCTCTACGGCGCGGTGCTCGACCGGGGCATCCGCCCGGTCACCGACTTGCTTTCCGAGTTCGTCGACCAGGGCGAGGACCGGGGGCAGCTGGTCGCGCGGGTCATGGAGGTGCTGTCCCAGCGCCCTAACCTGCCGCGTCTCGTCATGTACGAGACCCTCTCCGGCGGTCAACGGCTGACCCCCATGCTGCGCAGCTGGATCGGCCCCGTCTTCGCGCGTGGAAACGAGATGGTCGAAGCGCCCGAGGGCGGCTGGGATCCCGAACTCGCGCCACACTTCATGCTCGCCATATACCACGTGCTGGTCGGCTACTTCGCCACCGCTCCGTTCTACAAGGAACTGAACGGCGAGAACCTGCTCGAACCCGAAGCGCTAGAGCGCCAGAGCCGCGCGCTCGTAGAACTCACCACCCAATTGTTTTCGGACCGCACCCGGTCCTCAGACTGAAGGAGACCCCGACCGTGGACATCGACGTCGCTTACACGGAATCGCCCAACTGGAACGAGGAGAAAATGCTCGAACGCTTCGCCTGGCTGCGGGAAAAAGATCCCGTCCGCTGGTCGGAGAAGGACCAGCTCTGGCTCATCGCCAACTTCGAAGACGTGGTCTACGTCTCGAAGCACCAGGAGACCTTCACTTCCGCCGAGGGTGTGCGCCCCACCATCCCGATAAAGATCGGCCTCATCGACGAGGAAGAGCCGCGTCACGGCGAACTCCGAACCCTCATCAACCGCGGCTTCACCCCGCGCATGGTGAAAAAGCTCGAAGAGACGTTCCGGCGGCTCACCACCAAGGCAATCGACGCCGTGGCCGCGGATGGCCAATGCGACTTCGTGAGCAGCATCTCGGTCCCGCTTCCGCTGTGGATCATCGCCGCGATGATCGGCATCCCGGAAGAGGACTACGACCGCTTCCACAGCTGGTCCGACGCGATGATCGGCGCAGAGGGGAACCTCGACAACCCGGAAGTCACAGCGGCGGGCGGGCGGGCCTACGTGGAATACGGCAACTACGTGCATCCGATCCTCGATGACCGCCGGAAAAATCCCCAGGACGACCTGGCGAGCATCCTGGTGGGAGCCAAGGAAGACGGCCTGCTGCGCCGCTACGACGAGAACCACTGGCCCAACGGCCGGCCGATCCACGTCACCGATGATCACATCGAGCTGGGAAACGACGAACTCATCAAATTGATGGTGATTCTCCTCGTGGCGGGCAACGAGACGACGCGCAACGCGATCTCCGGGGGCATGCAGCTCCTGATCGAGAACCCGCAGGAGCGAGACAAGCTGATCGCCGACCCCAGTCTCATCAAGGGGGCCTGCGAGGAAATGGTGCGCCTCGTCTCGCCCGTGCGTTCGTTCAGCCGGACGGTGGTGCACGATACGGAGCTGCGCGGCCGCAAGCTGCTGGCCGGGCAGAAGGTGCTGATGCTCTACCCCTCTGCAAACCGCGACACCGCGGAATTCGAGGACCCGGACACCTTCCGCGTAGACCGGAACCAGAGCCACGTGGGTTTCGGACTCGGCAATCACTTCTGTCTCGGCGCAAACCTGGCCCGCATGGAGATGCGCATCGTCTTCCAGGAGGTGCTGCGACGCCTCCCCGACATGGAATACCTGGCCGGCGGTCCGACACTGCGCGCGAGCGCGCTGGTGCGGACCTGCGAATCGATGCTCGTGCGCTACACGCCCGAGCGCCGGGCCGAGGACGCCGCCTAGGAGCGTTCGTAGCGGAAGCGGCCGTCGAGACTCCACATGCGGTGGCGCGCGCCGGGGGCTTCCGGGTCCTTCGCCTCGTAGCCGGCGTCTCCCGGGTAGAGCATGCAGACGCCGTTCTCGATGGGGCAGATGCAGGGGCGAAAGACGAGCGGCGTTTGTCCGTCGAACGCGGCACGCGCGCTTTCGGCTCGGCTGTAGGGTGTGAGCCAGTCCACGCTCACGTACGTCGGCGGCACCAGCTGTATCTCGCCAGCGTGATGGGCCTCGAGCGCCGCCGCGGGCAGAAACCAGCGGTGACTCGCGATCTCGCTGCCGTCCACCCGAACCGGCGTGTCCGCATCTGTCTGCGCCAGGAAGAAGAGCGTGTCGAAACGCTTCGGAGCGATCTCCGGGGTGATCCAGCGCGAAAAGGGCACGAACGCAGCTGCATCCAACACGAGCCCCGCCTCCTCGATGGTCTCGCGCACGGCGGCGCGCCGCGCCGCATCTCCCCAATCGTTCGTTCCCTCCACGTAGCCGTCACGCCCGTCGAGCTTTCCGCCGGGAAATACCCAGACGTTCTTTCCCGTGTTGCGCTCGAGGAGCAGGACCTGTAGTCCGTCGGTCGTGTCGCGAACGACGACCACGGTGGCAGAGGGGAGCGGCTCCGACATGGGTTGGGGAGTCTAATACACCCGGCTGCCGTGCCCCGGGGCCTTCGACCCAGGCGCTCGGATCACCCCGGAGATCCCTCCGAAGCGCTCCGATGTTCGGCAGCGCGGACCGCGACGCCTCCGCCAGCTCCCGGAGCGGCGAGTGTTCGCCAACCACGGCGCGCTGCACCTCCCGGCTGACGAACGCGGTGTGCGCGGGCGACACGAGCACATCGAGATCGAGCGGCGTCGCTGCCGGCATCCACTTGGGCCCGAACGCCACGGTGGTGGCCTGGCCCTCTGCCGAGTCCGGCGCGATGCCCGTCGAGAGCGGCGTCGCACTGGCCTACCGGCGTGAGATCGAAGCGGCCCCCGACCCCGAGAGGCGCCGGGAACTCGAGGACGAGATCGCCGCGGCCCAGTCCGTCTTCCGGCGCGCCGAGGAGTTCGGCGTCCACGACCTCATCGACCCGTGCGAGACCCGCCCCCGGCTCTGCGACTGGATCGACCAGACCGAGCCCCAGCTCGCCCTTCACACCGGTCCGCGGAGCTACACGCTCCGCCCCTAGGTACCCGATGCCTCGCCGCCGGGGACGCCGCCGGTTTTTACGAGAACCGCCTCGACTTCCTTCCGCCGTGCCTCGTCGTGTATGTACCCCACCGTGGCAATCAGAAGCCGGCGAGCGTCTTCAGACCTGCCAAGAGTGTGGTAAGCGAGAGCCAGATCGATACAGATATCCACCGACGAGGGGAGCATCTGGTGCGCGTGCCGGAGCGTCTTCAATCCCTTCTCGGTCGGCTGGCCTTCCAGCAGAAACGTCGCGCCGTAGCCCGCGTAGGTCTCGGGGATGGAGTCATCGAGCTTCCAGCTCTTCACGTAGTGGCTGCGGGCGCGCCGCGCCAGCTGCGCGCGCTCCGCCTCGTCCGTCACCTCCCTCGCCTGCCAGTGAAGGAAGTTGGCGTAGTCAAGGTGTGCCACGGCGTCGTCCGGTATGGCTTCGAGCAGCGCACCGTATTCGGCCTCGGCGTCCGTCCAGCGCCGCGCCAACACGTGAGCGTTCGCAAGCCCGAGCCTGGCGCGTGAGCTGGCCGGCTCGACTGCCAGGGCATCCTGGAAATATTGAAACCCCAACTCCGGGCGCCCCCGAAGCAACGAAAGCTCGCCCAACGCTGTGGCGATCTCCCCTCGAGAAAGCGTGCGGAGCGTCGGACTTGCACCCAGATCGAAGTGTTCGATCCCAGCGACGAGGGAAGAGAACCTGCGTTTCTTTACATATTTCTGCAAATCAGCGTCGAGCTGATCCACACTCATACCGAACGCACTCTCCACGGCGTCCTCGACGCTGCGTCCGCGTTCCCGCGCGCGGAAGAACGTGGTGAGTTCTCGAGTTGCGTTCCCCTTGCCGTCGCGCCCGAAATTGAGATAGTGAACGAATGCCCACGATTGGCCGTACAACGTGGCCACTGAAACATTCGTGCGATCCTTCGTGGCAAGCAGTTCCTCGAGCGGCACCCAGGTCGCCATTCTGAAACCCCACAGACCACCGGGCGGAGCGCCGATCTCGACATCTTGGTCCTCGAGTGCGGCCGTGCCCAAGAACTCGGCAAAGCCCTCGTGATACCAGGGCGGATAAACGAAGTCTTCGTGATTTGCGAGCAGGAAGTGAACGTACTCGTGTTGAATCACTCGGGTCGCATTTTTGCGCGCGGGAGATAACACGATGATGTTCTGCCGCATGGTCTGAAAAAAAAGTCCAGCGCTGTCCCGAGGTGCAAAGGCCCGGTAGCTCGTTGCGGTGTCGAAAGCATAGACGCGAATCGGAACCTGCGAAGTCGAGAGCGGTCGGCCCACGACAAACTCGACAACCGATCGGAAGAGCTCCAGGTCACGCGCCAATTCCAGCGTCGCGCGTTCACTCTGGCAACTCCAGATCGTAAAATTCGGGGTGCTGACTTCGACCCACGTGCGCTTGTGGACAGTCCCGGGGCCGGCACACCCGAGCCCCAAGAGAAAAAGCAGGGTCGTCGCAAGCACACGTCTCACTCCAGTGAACGTACCAACGCAGAGTCCAAGGACAACACCCACACGCCGTAGCGCCGGCCGTAGTAGAATGGTGGGATGCGCACCATCGTCATCACCGGTTCTGCATCGGGTCTGGGAGCCGCGCTCGTTCGCCGGCTCGAGAGGGACGGACACCGCGTCATTGGGCTCGACCGGCGCGACGCCCCCATCGTCGCCGACCTCGGCACGCCCGACGGGCGCGCTGCGGGCATCGCGGCGGCACGGGAGGCCTGCGGAGGGAGTCTCGACGGACTCGTGTCCTGCGCCGGCCTCGGCCCCTACGACGACCCTCAAACCATTTGCCGAGTGAATTATTTTGGTGCTGTCGCAATTCTCGACGGGTTGAAACCGGAGCTCTCCCGGGGTAGCGCACCCGCCGCGGTTGCGATCTCGTCGATCGGTGCCGCGGCCGAGATGTTAATGCTGCCCGAGTACCTCCAGGCCTGCCGCGACGGCGACGAGAAGCTGGCCCAGGGGATCATGGCCGACAAAGACGGCACCACGTCGTACTCGAACGCCAAGCGCGCGCTCGCCGAGGCGGTGAAGAAGCGCGCCGTCGAGTGGGCACCCGAGGGCATCCGCATCAACGCCGTGGCGCCCGGCAAGATGGACACCCCGATGCTCGACCGCCTGCTCTCGGACGCAGCCCACGCGCCGGCCATCGAGGCCATGCCGGTACCCATGGGACGCCACGGCAGCGCCGACGAGATCGCCGGGGTGGTGGCCTTCCTGCTCGGGCCGGACGCGAGCTATGTCCAGGGGCAAGTCATCATCGCCGACGGCGGATCGAATGCCCTGCTCGACCCCACGCGGGTCTAGCGCCCGCGGCACTTCGGCTCTCGCTCGCGCGAGCCGGCTGTGGCTCGAGCGCTTCCGCTTCGGGCCGATCGAATGAGCGCGGCGGTGCGCGACCTGCGGCGCTAGCGAGGTGCCCCTCGCGCCCTAGGAGGCCCCGGACTTCTGGCATTTGAAAGCCTGGGTGCACCAATGGCCAGCGTTCATGCAGATGATGAATTTATTCTCCTGGCCGCTGCCCTTCGGAACGCGTGCCGGCTGCAGATTGGCCCCGACCTCCGACAAACACTCGGCGCGTCTCGCTTTGAAGCCACCCATGCTGTCGGCACCGCTCTCGCTGTACCAACTCGAGTAGGGCCAGGTCGTAATCGGACCCGACGCACAGCCCGCGAGCAACAGCGCGCCAATCAGTGCCCACACGATGCTTCGTATGCTCATGATGAAACCCCTGGCTTCCAGTCCTCACCCCGCCGGCGCCACGGATTGTCTCCCTCATGGGTGGGAATCGCCACTCGCGCCGTGCAGACCGTGGTGGTGCGTCCGCCGCTCACGAGTTCGAGCTCGACCTCGGCCCAGGTGCACCCCGCATCGTCGGTGTCGACGCCCGTCACCGTGCCGTTGAAGACCATGGTCTCGCCCGGGAAGACGGAGTCCTTCATGCGAAACCGAATCCAGCCCATGCGCCCGTACGGTCCGGTCCAGTCGGTGACGTAGCGCTCGAACCAGGCCGCCAGGTTCGGCGTATTCATGAAGATGTCGCGCACGCCGTTGTTCTCGGTGGCGAACTTGTAGTCGTGGTGCTGGGGCCGCCAGTCGCGGCTCGCCATGGCACCGAGCACCACGGTCACGGGCGAGACGTCCTTCGAAAGCTCGGGGAGCAGGTCGCCCGGCTTCACCTGATCCGCTGTCAAGGTCGGGTAGCTCATCACGAATCCCTCCGGTAGCCGTAGCCCGTGTAGGTCTCGGTGCCCACCCATTCACCGCTCTGGTTCACGTACTCGACATCGATGTCCCAGAAGCGGCCGGTGCCGAGCTTCGTCTTCTTCTCACCGCTCACCTTCCGGAGAACCTGCCAGGTGCGCAGGCGATCGCCCGGCCGCACCGGCTCACCGAAGGTGACCGTGTTGTCGCTCATGACCGCCTCGGGCAGCCCGAAGATCTCCTTCAAGTCGAAGTGCACCTGGAGCGGCATCACCTGCTCGGTGCGGTTCGGGGCCCAGAGATGGGGCCGGAACCACACCGAGATCATCGCCGGCGGCGCGATCAGACCTTGGGTGATCTCGTTCGCCGCCTTCTCGTCCCAGTAGATCGGGTTGCCGTTCTCCACGGAAGAGCACGTGGTGTAGATGTAGCCCGGCTCCACGTCGAACTCGCCCTCGATCTCGTAGCGCTTCTCGCCGATCCATCCCTGGACTTCGGCCGGCAGGTCAGACACGGGTTCCCTCCTTTTGCGGTTCAGGCAACGACGCCGTCAGCGCGCAGCTGCTCGATCTCCTGGGCGGAGACACCCGCTTGCCTCAGGAGATCCTCGGTATCGGTCTCGGACGCCACCCGCGCATCGACGGGTCCGTCGGGTTGCTTCATACCGGCGAACGCCGGGGCAAGCTGACGGAACCTCGCATTTTCCGGGTGGCGGGCCTCGCAGAAAGCGCCGCGGCCCTGGAGATGGCTGTCTGCGGCCAGCTCGGCCATCGTGTAGACAGGCGCCACACAGGTGTCGTTCGGCGAGAGGTCCGCCACCCACTCGTCGCGCGTCCGCTTCGCGAAGGCCGTGCGGAAATCGGCGCGAACTTCGTCCTGCACGGCATCGTCGAGTTGATGCTCGAGCCAGCGCTCGCAGCCGATCGCCTTGCACAGATTCGCAAAAAAATGTGGCTCGATGGCACCCACCGAGAGCCATTTTCCGTCGGCAGCTACGTAGGTGTCGTAGCAGGCGTAGCGGCCGGTCAGGATGTCGTGTCCCGGTCCCGGATCTGCACCCGTCGCCAGGTGCTGATCGACGTTCAGCGACATCAACCACAGCACGCCTTCCGTCACGGATACGTCCAGATACTCGCCCTCACCCGTCTTCTCCCGCCGCAACAACGCCGCCATGATCGCAATGGCGGCTTGCATGCCGCCTGCCGCACTGTCGGCCACCGTGGCGCCCGGGATGGGAGGCCCGCCGTCGGCACGCCGGTTCGTCGTGTGCAGGAAACCGCCGACGCCCAGGTAGTTGATGTCGTGACCCGCCCAGGCCGACATCGGGCCGTCCTGGCCGTATCCACTGGTCGAGCAGTAGATGATGCGCACGTTCAGGGCGCGCAGATCTTCGTAGCCCAGACCCAGGCGCTTGACCGCGCCCGGACGCAGGCTCTCGATCACCACATCCGCCTTCTCGACGAGCTTCAGAAAGGCCGCCTTCCCGGCCGGCGCCTTCAGGTCGATACGTACCCGCTGCATCCAACGGGATCCCGAATACGCGTGGTAGTTCGGCTCGACCTGCAGGCCCGCCTTGCGCGGCGGTGTTCCGACTTTGACGATGCGAGCGCCGTAGTCGGCGAGGATCCGCGAGCAGCGAGCTGCAGGCCCGACCGTTGCCAGATCGAGCACGGTCACGCCGTCGAGAGCAGGGGGAATCGACATGGTGCGTCCTGACCGGCGCGCCTCAGGAATCGAGTACGTCGGCCGCGACGAGTTCTTCCAGGTAGGGCGTATCCCACCAGGAAAGCTGCAGGTGCTTGGCGCGCCGGAAGAACATCTGCTGGTCGTACTCGATCGTGAACGCGACACCGCCCCAGATCTGCGCGCAGACCCGGGTCGTTTCCCGGTAGGCCTCGCAGCAGAAGAGCTTCGCCATCGGCGCCAGCCGCGCGATGCTGCGGCCCTGCGTCCGGTTCCACGCGGCCTCGTGGACGAGGGCGCGTCCACCGTCGATGCTCGTCGACGCATCCGCCATGTAGTGGGCCAGCGCCTGGAAGGCTCCGAGGGGCTTGTCGAATTGCACGCGCTCGTTCGCGTAGGCGACGGTCTCCATGAGGCAGCGGTCGGCACCTCCGATCGCCTGAGCGGCGACCAGAATGATCGCGTCGTGCATCACCTTGTCCCACGTTTTCCAGCCCGAACCGGGCTCGCCAACCCGATCTTCCGACTTCACGCGAACACCGTCGAAATCGACGCGGTAGTGCGGCTCGCGCCCCTGAGATTTGAAAAACGTGAGCGTTACACCCTCGGCGTCGGGATCGACGAGCAGGGTCTCGACGCCAGCTTCGGAACGGGCGAGAACGAGCAGGCGATCCGCAGCGCTGGCGTAGGGGACCGATCGCTTCACACCGTTCAATACGTATTCGCCTCCATCGAGCGTGGCCTCGAGCTGCACACCGGGTTCACCCTGACCGCGCTCCGGCTCGTACCAGGCCGGCGTCAGGATTGCGGAGCCGTCGGCGATCTTCGGCAGCCACTCGTCCTTCTGTGCCTCACTGCCGGCTTCGAGCAGGACACCCGTGCCGAGTACGCAGCTCACGAAGTGGGGAACCGGCGCCATGGCCCGGCCGAGCTCTTCGTAGACGAAGGCCGCTTCGAGCAGGCTCATGCCGCCGCCGCCCTGGCTTTCGGGGATGAGGATGCCGTTGAGTCCGAGTTCGCCCATCTGCTTCCAAAGCTCGTCCGGGTAGCCCTTGGGATCGTCTTCCACGCTGCGCACGACCTCGACGCTGCAGTGCTCTTCGAGCATCCCGCGCGTCATGTCGACGATCATCTGCTGCTCTTCGGTGAGTTCGAGATCCATGGGGGAATCCTCTAGAAGTTCTTCGGCAGCCCGAGGTGCCGCCGGGCGATGATATTCTTCTGGATCTCGGACGATCCGCCGCCGACCGTCTCGTTCATGGTCGCACGGTAGGCTCCCTCGAAGCGACCGAGGAGAGGCGCTTCTTCCTGCCCCTCCATGATCGTTCCCTCGTGGCCGGCAATGTCCAGCGCGTCCTTGCACACGCGCTGCGACAGAGTGGTGGTGAACAGCTTGTACTGCGATGACTGGATCGTCGGCGGCTTGCCCCCGCCCTTCGCAGCGCACAGAAATCGTGTGCTAAGCCCCTTGGCCACGGCCGTGTCGGTCACGATATGCGCAATGGTGCGGCGCACGTTCGGGTCGTCCTTGAGCGGCTTGCCGTCGCGCTTGGCCTGCTTCACCCAGTCGACCAGCACGTCGGTGCGGTTCGTGATCGGGGAGAGCGTGAACATCGTGAAGCGCTCGAGGTCGAGCGCTTCAGAGATCATCTGGAAGCCGCGTCCGCGCTCGCCCACCAGGTAGTCGTCCGGAACAAAAACGTCCTCGAAGAAGACCTGATTCGTCGTGTCCTTGCCAATCGTCGGGAGACTCTGCACCTCGAGGCCCGGGTGATCCATCGGGATCAGGAAGAGCGAGATGCCGTCGTGCTTCCGCTTGTCGGGATCGGTGCGCGCACCCACCCAGTACCAGTCGGCAAAGTGCGCCGAGGTGGTCCACATCTTCTGCCCGTTGAGCTTCCAGCCGCCCTCGACCTTTTCGGCCTTGAGCTGCATGTTGGCGGCGTCCGAGCCGGCCTGGGGCTCGCTGTAACCCACCGCGAACTCGACTTCGGCGTTCAGGATCTGCGGCAGGAACTCCCGTTTGAGCTTCTCGCTGCCGTGACGGATCAGTGTCTTGCCGATGATGCCGACACCCTTGCCAATCTGCGGAGCCGCGTGCCGGGAGAGTGCTTCGGTCAGGATGAACTCGAAGACCCCCTCGATCTCCTGGCCCCCGTACTGCTTGGGCCAGGACATCCCGAGCCAGCCCTTGGCCGCGAGTTTCTTCATGAACGCCCGGCGCTCGGGCGTATCCGAGAGCTGGCTGAAATTCTCGCGGTGGTGGTCCATCACAACCGGGTCGTGGTTGTCGACGAGCCATTGTTCGACCTCGTCGGCGAACTTCTGCTCTTCGGGGGAAAAATCGAAGTCCACGCTTCACCTCTAAGGATAGGAATACGAGACGTAGCGTATAGAAATTAGCCCCTCGCTGTCAAACGAAAAGGGGTACCGGCGGCCCGGGCGGCGCGCTCGACCCGACAGAGGCTGTACTCGTGATGGGGACAGCCGGTGATGGGATCCCGGTAGCGGGCTTCCGAGACACCGGGGCGATCGGTCCCTAGGCCCTACCCCACGCGGCCACGCGGCACGCGCTCCCATCCCCGAGAACCGCCCAGACCTCGCCAGCGGGTGCGGCGTGCCGCCACGCGACGAAGTGAGGCGCAGCGTCTTCTGCTCCGAAAAGCGGATGACGCAACGGCTCCCCGAGTCCTATTACCCGGCCCATCGGATCGGTGAAAATCAGGTCGGGAACGCGCACCGACCCGACCTCCCGGGCCCAACCATCGACGCGGACCCAGCGCTTCGATGCACTATCCGCGCTCCGAAAAATACCGCCCTCGCACGCCTCGCTGCGTTGCGGGTGCAATACGTCGAGTTGCCGGCCCAGAAGAGTGTGGCGCCCGTCGTGAAACATTCCAAGCTGCCGCCCGCGGAGAAATCCGGCGTGGCGCTTGGCGGCGTCACGTCGGCGCTTTCGGTCCGAAAAGGGCAACGTCGCCTGGTATGCGCTGCGGTCCGATACCCCGACAACCAGCGCCAAGTGGGCAGCGCGTACCCGTTCGGCAAAAGTTCCCACCCGGGCACCCTGCGCGAAGTGCGAGGGGATCAGAAGTGTGGCTACACCCACGAGCATCACAGCGCGAACGCCCAGTGCAACTGGACCACTCCCGATGCGAACGACGAGCCAGGTGAGAAGCGACGCCCAGAAGAGCAGGGATAGCGTCTGGTAACGCGGTGTGCCCCAGGACTCTCCGGAGTACGCCGTGCGCCCCCACGCCACGAGGAACGCGCTTCCCATCCAGAAGGCCGCAACGCCGAGACACACCACGTCAGCCGGGCGCGGCCGTCTTCGGGCGGCATGTGCCGCCGCAAGAAGGAATGTGACGAGGCCTGCGGCTCCGAGCACCGCACCGGCGTTGGGGTGCCACCACGAGAGCGGCGCACCGAGGCAACGCACCACCCAGATCACGCGGCTTAGCGGAGCGGTCCACAGCGCGGCGACGTGGACCCCCCGCCCGGGCATGTAGCCGGACTGAAAACTCCACGCGACGAGTGCTCCTGCAACGAGAATCGCCGCGGGAACAGGAAGCGGAAGGCGCAGCCACAACGCCGTGAAGACCAAAAGACCCCAGACGAGCACCCCGTTGGCCATCGACCACGTGGCGACACCAGCCAGTAACACCGCCACCGCCGTGCCGACAACAACCGCCCGGCGAGTCTGTGCTGCACCCGCCGCGGCCAGCGCAACCAGACTCCACGCGACGACGGCCGAAACCAGGAACCAGTGCACGTTCCACGCACGTGCGAAATTTTCGAGCTGTGTGGCACAAAAGCAGAGCGCAAGAACCAATCCGGCCGCGAAAGCAACGGCGCTGCGTCCGATGTTCATGCTTTCGCGCTGAGCGGCCCACACCAACGCCCACCAAGTGGAGAGCTGCAGGACGACTCCCCACACGAGCACGAAGACGTTGCGTCCCCCAAACCACGCGTAGTCCGCGAGCAATAGAAGCCGGGGGAAGAAGGGACGGTGCCCACCGTGGTTCTTTGCAAGTCGGCGCCACAAGTCGGAGCCCTGCTCGTGGGCCACGAGCACGTTGACGAAATGCCAGGAGTCGACCGCGGGACCCGACCACCAGGCCTCCCACAAAAAAACCAGCGTCGAGACACTGGCCGCCGTGCCCAGCACCAGCGCGGCAACTCCGAGGCTAAAAGCGATCGAAGAGGACCTTGACGGCTTCACTGGCACCCTGGTCGTAGCAAGTGAGAAAAGCGTCGCGGTAGTCGTCGAGAGCGAAACGGTGTGAGATGATCGACGTCGCGTCGAGCTTCTTCTCGGCGATGAACTCCAGGTACCACTCCATCGCGTGCTGGCGACGCGCCTGCCACGTCTCCACACCGAAAGCGTTCGATCCGACCAGGCTGAGTTCCTTGAAGTAGAGGGGCGTCCACTCGAAGCGCTTCGGCGGTTCGACGCCCAGTCCGACGATGCTTCCGCGCGGCCGTGTGATGCGCACGCCGACTTCGAGCGTCTCGGGCGACGTGACCGTATCGTATATCACGTCGACCCCACCGTTGAGCATCGGGAGCCCACGCCACGGCTTCTGGAGATCCACGTCGAGAACGCTCGCAACCGCCTCGACCAGGGTCCGTGTCGGCCGGTGTGGAAGCGTCGCAGCGGCACCGAAGGCCAGCGCGAGCCGTGCCTGGTGCGGGTAGCGGGCGACGGCGAACACCCGCACCCCCGGGTGCAGCAGCCGCAGGATGGAGATGGCGAGCAGGCCCAGCGTTCCGCAGCCGTAGACGAGGGCAACGCCGTCTTCGGGCGGCGGCCAGTGGAGTACGGCGTGGAGCGACACCGCAAACGGGTCGCCGAGCACGGCCTCGCCGTCGCTCACTGCATCTGGAATCGGGAAGCATTGGGATTCGTGGGCCGGGAGCAACTCGGCGAAGCCGCCGGTGGCCTGACTCGAATTCCCGTGGTGAATACCCGGCGCAAGGGCGCCCCCGGTGAAGTTCCGACACTGGGCGAGTTCGCCCCGTTCGCACCACTCGCACAGTGGAAGACCGCGCACAGCGCAGGAGAGCCAGGGGTTGAGTAACACGCGCTGCCCCGGGCGAAGCCGGCTCACCGCCGGTCCAATCCGCTCCACGGTCGCCACCACCTCGTGACCGAGCACCTGCGGGAAAGAAATCACCGCAGTCATTGGATTGTCGAAGCCGCCGTTCATGAAGACCTGCTTGTAGTCGCTTCCGCACAGTCCGCAGAGGCGGGTTCGCAGCGTCACCCAATCGGGCGCCGGAAGCTCCGGTGCGGGAAGGCTCCGCAGCTGGATCGGCGAAAAGGGCCCTACGAAGGCGCGCCTCGAGAGCAGAGAAAGGAACTTCGTCACCGCGAGTCTCGGCAGCGCGTTCTCGTATACGAGCGCCTTCACCCGCTCAGTCCCGGACCAGCAGCAGGCAACCGCCGAGCGGACCCCCGCCCGCGGCCGCTACGCCAACTCGGGGATCGCCAGCCACCTGGCGTTCACCGCCCTCTCCCCAGAGCTGCACGCAGGCCTCGTGGAGAAAGCCGTAGCCGTGCAGGCGCCCGGCCGAGAGCTGACCTCCGTGGGTGTTAAGCGGGATCTCTCCGTCGCGCGCTATGCGCGTGCCGCCCTCCACAAAAGGGCCGCCCTCCCCCTTGCCGCAGAAGCCGAGAGCCTCGAGCCACGCCATCGCGATGAAGCTGAATCCATCGTAAAGCTCGGCGACGTCGACGTCCGCCGGGGTCAGTTCGGTGCGCTCCCAAAGCATCGCGCTGGCGTCGCGCAATGCCATGGTTGTCAGGTCGTCGAACTGGTCCCACGAGGGCCGGCCGCGCAGCGCGGACCCGACCGATTCGACACGGAGCCGCGGCTTGCGACAGTCCCGGGCCGCATCGACGTGGGAGACGATCATCGCTGTCGCTCCATCGACGGGGACGTCGCAGTCGTAGAGACAGAAAGGGGTCGAAATCAGACGTGCGGCGAGATAGTCGTCGAGCGTCATCGGCTCGCGGTAAATCGCATTCGGGTTCACCTCGGCGTTCCGGCGCGCGTTGAGCGCGATCTGTGCCAGTTGCTCCCGGGTCGTCCCAAACTCGTGGAAGTGACGCTGCGCGTACATCGCGATCCAATTCGCCGCCGAATACGACCGGAAAGGGAGCGTAAACTCCATCATCCCGCCACCAGTGCGCGGCCGCTTCCCACTCCCACCCTTGCCGATCCCGTCTAGCCCGATACCCGCACGTCCACCCTCGCCCTGGGCCGTCGACTCCCAGACCGAGCGGAAGCACAGGACGTGCCGCGCGAGACCGCACGCCACCGCGAGACACGCGTCGATCACCGAGCCGAGTTGCCCCGGAAGCTCCGGTCCACCTGTGAACCAATCGAGCTTCAAGCGCAGGGCATCGTGCACCTCCGTGATGCCCGCACCGGTGAAGCCCGGGTTGCCGATCATGATGCCCGGATAAGTGGCAAGGCCGTCGATGTCGTCCCGCTCGAGCCCCGCGTCCTCGATCGCCGCGAGACATGCATCGAGAGTGAGTTCGAGCGGGTCCCGTCCGAGGCGGCGGCCCACGTCGGACTGGCCGATCCCGGTGACACAGGCGCGGCGTTCGAGGATCTCGTTCACGCGCGATCCTCATCCGGTTCGAAGAGCGGGAACCAGACATCCTCCTGCTCCTCGAAGACGACGCGCACCGGCATGCCGATCGCAACCTCTTCGGGCGCGCAGTGCACGACATTCGTCATGAGCCGCAGACCCTCCTGCTCCTCGATTTCGACGATTGCGATGCAATAGGGATGGTCCGGCGCCGGCACCCAGGGCTGGTGATTGAGCGTGAAGGTGAGCACCTGCGCGCGGCCGGAAACGGGTTCGGGCACGAGATCCTTTCCCAGGCACTCCGGACAAACGGGCTGGGGCGGGTGGACCCAGGTCGCGCAGGCCCGGCAGCGCAAGAACTGAAGTCGCCCCTCCTTGCCGCCCTGCCAGAAGTGCCGGTTGCGATCGGTGACACGGGGCAACAGGCGAAACGGTTTCTCTGCCATGGCCGGGAAGCCTACGGGAGGATCTGACACAGCGTCAACGTACGGATTCTGCATTCCGATGAATCGAAACCCGCGTCGGATCTTCGGCAGGGCCTTCGGCGATGCTCCTCCGAACGAGGCCTCCAACTGAATGGGTGCGCGACCGCCACAGTGATCGCTTCGACCTCAACCCATTCATTCTCTCTTCCTTCTCGACCGTGAACTCGCTACCGAACTGCCGGCCGTGGGACCTGGTAAAGGCGCTAGAAGGCCTCGGATTTGGCACTCGTTCGGAGTGCGAAAGTATGAACACCGGCCTATCCTCGCCCCGGGGGCGGGATTGCGTGGCTTCGACCGCGGGGACGGGCCAACGACGACGTGCGTGCCCCTGTCGAAGACGGGACGCAAGGCCTTGAATAGCTCGCACGACTCGTTCCTCGCCGCGGTCGAACCTCTTCCGCCCATCACGCCGCAGACCGCTCCCACCAGCGGCAGCCCGCGCAGTGTGAGCGAGATCGCCCCGTGAGTGCGTCGCTGCCGCCCACGGACGCAGACTTCGCCTCCACAGACCAGAAACCGGCGGAACAGCGCACACTCGAGGCCATCCTCCTCTACGGCCTGGCCGTATTCGGGGGGCTCATCGCAATTCTATCGGCGGCGCTGGCCCAGGTCTCTCCGACCGAGATACTGATGGTCACCCTCGCGGTCACGACCGCTCTGGTGGCGCTGGTTCCCATGGTCTTCAACCACAGTCTCCCACATGCACGACGCCACGTGTTGCTGATGGTGTTCTCGATCTCCTTCGCCTGTTTCTACGCATTCCCGCTTCTCACCCAGTATTTCCTCGGAGATCCGCTCGCAGAAGGGCACATGCGCCTGGTCAATATCGCTCCGCGCGACATCCTGGCGGCTCAGCAAGTCATCCTCCTCGCTCTCGTCTGCATCTTTGCCGGATACGTCTACCCCATCGGCCGTTTCATCGGCAATCTGCTCCCGACCCCGACAGCGGAGTGGCAACACGGGACCGCGCTCTTCGTCGCCATCGTGATGATCTTTCTCGGCTGGACAGTAGGTTTGGGCGGCATCTCCGGTCTGATTCCACGCCGACTGGGCAGTGGCGTTTTGGGAGCCATCAGCGCCTCGATGTGGTTCGGTATTTCCCTGTTGACAATCATCAACTTGCGCTACCGGTCGCAGCCCGCGCGGCTTCTGATGTGGGTACTCGTTCCCGTCACCATGGTATTCGGGTTCATGACGGGTTCCAAGAGTTTTGCACTCTCGCCGCTAGTCGCGATCGTCATATCGCACATCGTGATCGAGCGCCGGATCCGTGCCGCCTGGGTGCTGGGCGGTGCGTTCGCGCTGATCGCGCTCTATCCGATTGCCCAGTTCTGGCGCGAAGTGTCGTGACGCGGATCGCTGACTCTGGTCCAATGGGTCCTCAACCCCGGGAAGGTGATCGGCCTGCTCTCTTCCTTTGCCGGGGGGAGTGAAATCAGCAATTACTTCATGCAAGGCCTGCTCTCGACGGGCGCCCGCCTCGACATGTTGGGTATCACCAGCCTAATCGTTCGCGACACGCCGTCCGTCGTTCCGTACCAAGGCGGGTGGAGCCTCGGCTACATTCCCATCTCGTTCATCCCCCGAATTCTCTGGGAGGGGAAGCCGGAGTTCAGGATTGGTGGATGGGTGACAGCCAACTACGGGGGCGGGCCTCATATCATATCGAGCACCGGACCCGGGTGGATTGGTGAACTCTATTTCAACTTCGGACTCGCAGGGGTCATCATCGGAATGCTCTTCATTGGAACCTTGTTCCGGACTCTCCACGAGACGCTCTTTCGCGCGGATGCAACCATCCCGGCTCTTCTCGCCTGCGTGGTCGTGCTGTGGACGACATGCCCAACCATGGAGGGGACGCTGCTCACACCGATTTCGGGGGGTATCTTCAGGCTCACGCCGATTTTACTGACGCATCTGCTGATACGAATCACAGTGGGAACGACCACCACAGCGGCGCACAGAGCACGTGGCCCAACCCCTGGAGCAACCTGACCCGGGATTGGTGACTCCCCGTGACCATCCCTCGGCTCACGCTCAGGAGCAAAGTCACTGCAAGCCAGAGGAATTTGGAGCCTCGGGATAGCGCACTCATCTTGAGCCGAGGGCAGAACCAGCCTCCGACCAGGTCTTGAGGACCGACCTTGGCGGCGCCGGGCAAAAATCAGACAGGGAGGCGACCTGGCCGGACGTGAAGTGGCCATTGCAGGCGTCGCGCAACCTCGGAGACGTCCCAGCTTCAGACGATCTCGATGTGCAGCCGTCGACCCTGCATATCCCAGGCGCGGCAGCGGCCGGCACCGAAACGCTGCCGGAGTTCCCGGGTGGTCTCGTGACCCAGCAACGCCGCGGCCAGAAGCCCTCCCGCAGTGGGCAGGCCAACCGCCACCAGGACCCAGGCCGCGAGCCAGACCCCGCCACGTCGCAGGCGCTGCCGCGGCTCGCGCAATCCCCGCGGCCAGTGCGAGGGACCCGAGCGATTGGCTACCGAAAATCCGGAAGAGGGCGGCGCCTGGGGCGGATGGAGCCGGGCCTGGGCACGCGACTCTCTCAGCAGCGCACCGCTGCCGCAGGCACTGCACACCTTGATGCGCAGCTGGTGCCGCCAAGCGCAATAGAGCCAGCCGGGAAACCCACCGAGCAGCCAACTCGCCATCTCGATCCAGTCCGAACCCTCTACCACCGTGTCGGCCAGTCCGGTGGCGCGGCAGTCCGCGCAGTGCATGCGAGGCTTCATTTCCCTGCCCTCCTGGCGGCTCCTATCGGCGCGACACCAGCCGGGCTTTACAGGGAGGTCGAAAAAATCAGCCTGAGCTTCAAAATGCTTGATTTTACTTAGGAATTTCTCGTTGTTTTCCGCAGCATCCAGCGGCGCACCCGCCGGGAGGGGGGGGCTAGAATCTCAGGTGTGAATACGCCTGCCCCCGAGAACCACAGCCCGTGAACACACCGGACATCGAGGATCTCGCCCGCTTTCGCGAGAGCTTCCTGTATCGGGAGGAAGCCTTTCTCGTCGACCGGGTCACCGAGGTCCGTCCCGACGAGAAGCTTCTGCGCGCCCAACTCGACACGACACGTCCGTTTCCCTACGCGCAGTTCCAGCGCAACGGCGTCCATCACCCGCCGCACGTCGCAGGCGCAGACCTCATTGCGATCACGGGAAGCCTCGGCTGCCTTCACGTCTGGCTCTTCTACGGTGTCCGCTGGAAAGAGGGCTGGACCGGGTTCGGCAACCGCATCCACCGGGCCGACTTCAAGAAACTCGCGCGGCTGGGCCCGCCGCTCGAACTCACGAGCCGCGAGACACGCGTGCGGGTCGGCGAGCGCCGGATCGTGCTTCGCCTCGAATTCGAGTTCCGCCAGCGTGGGAAAATCGTGTACTTCGGGGACCAGACCGCCATGTTCCTGAAGTCACCGGACTTCTCGAACACGCTGGAGACAGGGGACGATACGTGAGCCAGCGGGTCGCTTTTCTGGGGCTCGGCGTGATGGGGGGGCCCATGGCGGCACACCTGGCGCGAGCTGGACACAGCGTAACGGTGTACAACCGCACGGTGTCACGCGCCGCGAAGTGGGTGGAGACCCACGGCGGCGCTCGGGCGAACTCGCCCGCCGAAGCGGCACGCGATGCCGAACTCGTCTTCGCCTGCGTCGGCGCCGACGACGACGTGCGCGCAGTGACCCTCGAAGACGGCGGTGCCTTCGAGTCCCTCGGGCGGGGAGCGGTATTCGTCGACCACACCACGGATTCAGCCGCATTAGCCCGCGAACTCGACGAAGCTGCGCGGGCGCGCGGTGCCGGTTTCCTCGACGCGCCGGTCTCGGGCGGTCAATCGGGCGCCGAGCAAGGCGTGCTGACCGTCATGGTGGGCGGCGAGGAGTCGGCCTTCACCGCGGCGCTTCCGGCCATGGAAAGTTACGCACGCATGGTAAAGCGGATCGGACCCGCCGGCAGTGGGCAGCTCGCAAAGATGGTGAACCAGATCTGCATCGCCGGCGTCGTCGAGGGCCTCGCCGAGGGGATCCACTTCGCGAAACGGGCAGGCCTCGACACGGCAGCAGTGATCGAGGTGATCGCGAAGGGTGCCGCGCAGTCGTGGCAACTGGACAACCGGCACGCGACGATGCTCGAGGGCCGCTACGACTTCGGCTTCGCCGTCGAGTGGATGCGCAAGGACCTGGGCCTCGCCCTGGACGAGGCGCGCCGCAACGGTGCGCAACTGCCCCTGGCCGCGCTCGTGGATGCATTCTACGCGGAGGTGGAGGCGCTGGGCGGGCGGCGCTGGGACACATCGAGTTTGCTCGCACGCCTCGAGCATACCCGCAACTGAGCCGGCGCTCGGATTGGCACCCGCACGTGGGCGCGCACTCAGTCCTCAGGTCGGTTGTGCAGGCTGGGAGGTCCCGGCATCACCTTCTCCGGGTTTTCGGCGAAGCTCACCACGTGGCATCCCTCCTTCCCGACCCGCCGCGCCTCTTCGGCCATCGACGCTGACCATGAGCGTGTCTTCGAGGCCCACGGGGCCTCCAAACCTGACGGTATGTCAGATAATTGGGGCCGAGTTCGTGCCGCACGGTGGAGATTGCCGCTCGTCCGTCGCCCGGCTCGGATTCCGGAGCCCGAAGCCCTACGCTCCTCGGCGTGAAGCGCGACGAGATGATCGACCGCCTCTCGGCGCACGAACCGTTCGAGGTGTTGGTGATCGGCGGAGGCGCCACCGGCCTCGGCTGCGCAGTCGACGCCGCGAGCCGCGGCTGCCGCACGGCGCTGCTCGAAGCACACGACTTCGCCAAGGGAACCTCCAGCCGTAGCACGAAGCTCGTACACGGTGGCGTCCGCTACCTCCAGCAGGGAAACATCGCGCTGGTCCTCGAAGCGCTGCGCGAGCGAGGCATCCTGTGCCGCAACGCACCTCACCTGGTGAAGGACCTGGCTTTCGTGGTGCCCCGCTACAGGTGGTGGGACGGGCCCTTCTACGGGGTGGGCCTCAAGATGTACGACGCCCTGGCACGCGACAGACAAATCGCACCCAGCCGCATCCTCGGTCGCAACGAGACCCTGGCCGAGATCCCAAACGTCGAGCCCGACGAGCTGATCGGCGGCGTCCGGTATCACGACGCCCAATTCGACGACGCGCGCATGGCCCTGGCGCTGGCCCGAACGGCGGTGGATCAGCGCGCCGTGGTGGCAAACCACGTCCGCGTGGTCGACCTCGTGAAGCAGAGCGGTCAAGTCACCGGAGTGGCGGCCGTAGACGAGGAGACCGGCCGCGAATTGCGGATCGACGCGAAGGTCGTGATCAACGCCACGGGTGTCTTCGCCGACAGAATCCGGCACCTCGACGAACCCGGCGCCTCGGCGACAACGCTGCCGAGCCAGGGAGTCCACCTGGTGCTCGGCCGCTCCTTCCAGCCGAGCGACAGCGCGATCATGGTGCCCCGGACCGACGACGGGCGGGTCCTCTTCGTGATCCCGTGGCACGACCGCGTGCTCGTCGGAACGACGGACACACCGATACCCGAGCCGAGCGCCGAGCCCCGAGCACTTCCCGAGGAGGTGGATTTCATCCTCGAGAACGCCGGACGCTACCTCGACCACGACCCGCGTCGGGAGGACGTGCTTTCGGTCTTCGCCGGATTGCGCCCACTGGTCCAACCCGACGGGGGCGGCGAAGAGACGAAGAAAATCTCGCGTGAGCATGCGGTGCTCGTGAGCGCTTCAGGCCTGGTGACGATCGTCGGCGGGAAATGGACGACTTACCGCAGGATGGCCCAGGACGCAGTAAATGACGCGCTCGAGGTCGGCGGCCTCGGCGCGCGCCCGTGCCCCACGAAAGCCCTGCCGATCCACGGCTGGATGGAGCGCACGCATCCGGACTTCCCCGAAGAGAGCACGCTGCAACCCTACGGAAGCGAATTCGGCGAACTGCGCGCGCTCGAGGAGGAGGACCCCGCCCTGGCAGAGCCCCTCGACCCGCGTCTTCCCTACCGGGGCTCGCACGTGGTGTATGCGGTGCGCCACGAAATGGCCCGCACGCCCGAAGACGTACTCGCCCGCCGCACCCGCAGTCTGCTGCTGGACGCGCGCGCCTCGATGGACGCCGCACCGCGAGCGACCGCCCTGCTCGCCGCCGAACTCGGCCGCGACGCCGCGTGGTGCGAGGCCGGGGTCGCCGGCTACCGGGAGCTGGCCGCCGGCTACCTGCTGCCGGACTCCAAGCCGTCGGTGCGGTGATATGATCACCGCCTCGAGTCAGGAGACCCCATGCGATCTCACTCTGCCGTAATTCTGCTTCTCCTCGCCGCGCTGGCCCTCGCGGGGTGCCAGAGCGCCGGTGCGCCGGCGGAATCCGCCGCCGCACCGGCTCCCGAGAAGACCGATGTCTTCGAACCGGCCCGCGGCGTGGTCTGCAACCGCGGCAAGAAGGTCTGCAACTGGCGCGGCGGACCGAGCGTCGGGCTCACGCGGCTCTTCTTCGGGAATGGCGCGGCCGATGCACTCGCCCCCTCTATGGCGGCCCAGAATTATCCGTACGACCCCATCTTCAAGCCGAAGCCGACGGAGAGCTGCGACACGCTCGTCACCACCTGCTACGGCGTCAAAGGCGTAAACTACGATCTGACGGAGAAATATTTCGGATCCAAAGCCGGAAAACTTCTCGAGAAACGGAGCGCTCAGATCCTCCGCTACGGCCAGCACGTCACCTGCGACAACACCAGCAAAGTCTGCTTCGACCGTTTCGGAGCCGGTGTGGGCATTACGCGGCTCTACATCGACGAGGCTGCGTCGGACGTGCTCCTCGCGCGGTTGCGCGGCAAGCCCTAGAAGCGCAGTCCCAGCCGCGCGTTCACGCCGCGGGTGTGACGGCCGGCCCGGTAGGCCAATTCGACCTGTAGGCCCGGGAGCGGGAAACCACCGTAGGCAAAGGCGGTGATCACCTCCTGGTAGTTGTCCGTGTAGAAGTCGTCGCCGAAGAAGCGCACGTCGCTTGCACCCACGCGCCAGCCGATGCTGGATCCCATGGAATCGGAGCCAAACGAACCCTCGAGCCACAATCCGTTTCGCACCATCGGGTTCGCAATCTTGTATTCGATCTCGTAGCCCGAAAGCTCGACGCCATCGATCGACTTCGCGATACCGCCCGTATTTCCCACACCGATCGCCAACGGCCCGAGGGGAACGCGTATCTCGCTGGTCAGGCTGCCCGATTGGAGCGCCCCGGCGTCCGCAGAGCCCGCACCGCCAACGCGCGCAGTCGGCGTGATCTGCCACCAGGAGGTCGGAGCGATCCGAAGCCCCAGCCCTCCCGGTCCCGTGCCCGACCAGGTGCTGTCGGCGGACGTGAATGCAAAGGGCAGATCCATCAGCACCGTGAATCTATCGCCAGGATCATATTGGGGATCAATGGGAGCGCTGATGGCGTAGACGTCGAAGCGGTCGGCTCGGGTATAACCTTCGCCGGCGACAGAATCCACCGGCAATTCGGCGACCCGGGCCTGGAAGGTCCGGGGGGCTGTGGAATCCGCTGCGGCCCCGTAGCTTCCTTCGAGCCACGCTTTGAAAGCGGCCGCAGTGGAGATGCCGTGCGGTTCGAGCATCGCAGCCACCGTCCGAGCAGCATCGCAACCGGATTGGATCTGCTGGGGTATCGCAGCGTCGAACCAGTCCAGAACACTGCGAGCCTCCTTCGCGCTGAGCGTCTTCACCAATCCCCCGCCTACCGAGGTCGCGGTGGTGAACAAATCTCGCGCCGACGCACTCCCGGCGCAGAAAAAGGCAACAAAGACGCAGGTCAGCGCGAGATGCCGCGCGCAAGGGGAAGCCGCGGAAGGAGATCCGCGCGCCTGCCGGCACACGCTTTCGCCAACTGTTCGGTACGTGCCATACACCCCGCCCCTCATCGCCAATCCCGGCACCACTCTTTGTGACCAATGTCACATTCCGGTGCGACCGGGCCTGGGAAGGGCGGTTCTCAGGACGACGCAGCGCGCCCCGTCACCGTCTGGTAGAGGATCCGCGCACAGCTCTCGATCAGCTCTTCGCGTCCCGCACCGAAGTACTCGATCTCGCGGTGGTAGGCGGCGAGCCGCTCCAGGATGCTTGCCATCGCGGCGGCCGCCGCGGCCGGGTGCAGATCGGTCGGGATGCGCCCCCGCTCCTGGTTCTCGCGGATCTTTGCCGCCAATCGCTCGATCAGGGGCGAGAGAGAGCGCCGGCGAACTCTCGCGAAGTGGCGATCGCCCTCGTCGGCGAAGAGATTTCGCACCAACAGCACCGAGCGGTGCGCGTCCCAGTGGTCGACAAAGCCCCGCACCACATTGCGCGCTGTCTCGAGCCCGCGCTTCCCACGCCAACTTCCGTCGATGTGGGCGAGCACGCCCGGCATCTCACCGGCGGCGGCCTCGGCCAATTGGAGTGTCACATCGCTCACGTCCCTGAAGTACTGGTAGAACGTGGCCGGCGACGTTTCTGCCATGCGGGCGATCTCGACCACCGAGATATCGCGAACGCTCCTTTCCGAGAGCAGCTCACGGGTCGCGTCGAGGAGCCGGTTGCGCGTCTGGAGTGCGCGCGGGCCGAGGATCCGTCCGTTCTGGTCGACCGTTCGCGTCTCCCCGGACTTCACCAGCCGTCCCCCTCAGTCCCGCGGCATCCGCAGCACGCCCTCGGCGATGAGGCTGCGTTGCACCTCCGACGTTCCGGCACAGATCGTCCCGGCGCGGGACCAGAGCAGTTCGTGGCTCCAGTACCCGCCCTGGGCACTCAACGGAACTCCCGCCACAAGCAGCGCGCAGGACCCCACGAGCGACGTTCCGGCCGCGGGCATGGTCAGATCAGGCCCCCAGGCCCCGGCGTACTCCTCGCTCCAGACGATCCGCTCGAGCACACCCGCCGTGTTCAACCGGCCCCCAGCGAACTGCTTTCCCGGATCCCGGACGCTCGCCGCACCCACACCCCGGAGCTTCTCCGGATCGCCCCGAACCGCCCGGAATCCCCCTTTCGAATCAGCGGAAAAAGGGAAGCCTCCCACGGGTTTGCACGTCTCGGACATCCGACCTCTCGGAATCTGACGGTCCATCAGAAAAATAACCCACCCCGTGTGTCCTGTGCTACTTGGCGCCGGTCCCACTTCGGGGGGCTGGGCGGCGATGCGGCACCGATTCGGGTATCGAGTTGAGCGTGGCTGACGCGGGCACGAGTCCGAACACGACCGGCCCGCTCCGATGGCTGCGACCGCTGCTCGGCGTCGCGCTGTTCGGGGTGGCGCTCTACGTCCTGGATCGGCAACTCCACGAGCACACGCTCGCGGAGGTCAGCCAGCGGCTACACGCAATCCCCGCGTCCACGTTGGCCCTGGCGCTCGCTCTCACCGCCCTGTCGTACACGATCCTCACCGGCTTCGATGGACTGGCGCTGCGCTACATCTGCAAACGCATCCCGTACCCGCGCGTCGCCCTGACTTCCTTCATTGCGTACGTGTTCAGCATGGACCTGGGGCTGAGCGTATTCGGCTCGGGTGCCATCCGTTACCGGCTCTACTCGCTCTGGGGACTGACGGTTGTGGAGGTGAGCGCCATCATGGCCTTCACCACGCTGACCTTCTGGCTGGGTTTACTCGGCGTGGGCGGCGCACTGCTCACGGTGGCACCCCTCGCGATTCCCGACACGCTGCACCTCCCCATCGACTCGACGCGACCAGTCGGCGTGCTGCTGCTCGCGGGTCTCGCGGGCTACCTCGGCTTCTCGCTCCTCCACCGAAGGCCCATCACCATCCGCGACGTACCCATCGCCGTGCCGCGCCCCACCATGACGTGCGCACAGGTGATCGTCGCGGGCGCCGACTGGATGGCCGCCTCGTCGGTCTTGTGGCTGCTGCTCCCCGCGGCCCCGGGTCTCGAGTTTCCAACGTTCGTCACGATCTTCATGGCCGCCCAGATTCTGGGTCTGGCCTCCACGGTGCCCGCCGGGCTCGGCGTCTTCGAGGGTGTGTGCATCGCGCTGCTGGCGCCCTACCTCTCGGCTGGCGCGGTGCTCGGACCGCTGATTGCGTTCCGGATCATCTACTACCTTCTGCCGATCTTCGTCGCGGTGGGTCTGCTCGGGGCCGTCGAAGCGCTGCAGCGACGTGCATCACTGGATCGGGTCCGCTCGTTCGCGGCGACCGTGGGCCCGGCGGTCGTCCCGAGGGTGCTCGCCCTGGGCGTTCTGGTCGCGGGTCTGCTGCTCGTGCTGGCCGGCGCGGCACCCGCGGCAACGTGGCACGTCCGGACCCTGCGCCCAATCGTTTCCCTGCCGATCGTCGAGATCTCCCACTTGTTGAGCGTGGCGGCCGGACTCGGACTCGTCTTCCTGGCCCGGGGCATTCAGCGACGGATCGACGCCACCTGGTCGGCGACCCTCGCGCTGGTCGGTATCGGCTTCGCCACGTCGCTTCTCCACGGCGCGCACCTGCTCCTGGCCGCAGCGCTCGCCGCGCTCTTCCTCTCCCTGCTGCCGTGCCGCAGCTACTTCTACCGGCGCACCGCGCTCTTTTCGGCGACGCTTACCGGAGAGTGGACAGGCCTCGTCGCCGTGGGCTTCGCGGGAGCCATTTGGCTCGGCCTCTGGGCGAATGGACACGTCGACTACGCGCACAGCCTCTGGACGCAGTGGACGTGGGACGGTCATGCCTCCCGGACCCTGCGCGCGGGCGGGCTCGTGTTCCTGACACTCGCCAGCTACGCGGCCTGGCGACTCACGCGACCTCAGCCAGCCCTCCCCGCGCCGGCAAGCCCCGAGGATCTGGCCCGCGCGACACGCATCGCCGCGCGGGCACCGCGCTCCGATGCCTTCTTGGCGCTCTTGGGAGACAAGGGTCTCCTCTTCGATGACGATGACGGCGCAATGCTGATGTACGGCGTCTCCGAACGCTCCTGGGTGGCGATGGGCGATCCGATCGGTCGACCGGAACAGCGCCAGAAACTCGCCTGGCGTTTTCGGGAGTTGTCGGACCAGCATGGGGGCTGGCCGGTCTTCTACGAGGTGAGTGCCGAAGATCTGCCCACCTATCTCGACCTCGGGCTCTCCCTTCACAAGCTGGGGGAGAACGCCCGGGTACGCCTCGAGAATTTCTCCCTGGAGGGCTCGAGGCGCAAGAGCATGCGCCACACCCTGAGCCGCTGCGAGCGGGAGGGCTGCTCCTTCGAGGTGGTTCCACCCGAAGGCGTGGCGCCACTGCTCGGCAGACTCGAGACCATCTCGAACGCCTGGCTTCGGGAAAAGGGCACACGCGAGAAGGGGTTCTCCCTCGGCGCGTTCAGCCCCGACTACATTTCTCGACTCCCGCTCGCCGTCGTCCGCCAGAACGGACAGCCGGTTGCCTTTGCAAACTTGTGGCTTGGCGGAGATCGGGGCGAGATCGCGCCAGACCTCATGCGTTACGACCCCGAAACCGCGCCCACTTCGGTGATGGAATACCTCTTCACCCAGCTGATACTCCACGGCAAGGAGCAGGGCTTCCGCTGGTTCGGCCTGGGCATGGCGCCACTTTCGGGGCTTCCGGAAAACCGACTGGCACCGCTCTGGAATCGCATGGGAAGCCTCCTCTACGAGCACGGTGAGCACTTCTACAACTTCCAGGGCCTGCGCCAGTACAAGGCGAAGTTCGATCCCGAGTGGGAGCCCCGCTATCTCGCCTCGCCCGGCGGCTTCACGTTGCCGAGGGTCCTCACCCAGGTATCCGCGTTGATCTCAGGCGGACTGCGCGGTGTGGTCTCGCGCTGATGGGTCGCCGGACACACTGCCCCCTTCATGATCGACGGGCTTCCGCCGGACCTGAAAAAAACATCGAACTCGTCGTCTGCAAATGGCTGGAACGCCGGTCATCCCATCTGGAAGAACACGGCTTTGTTGCCGTCCGGATCGCGGAAATAGCCACCGTAGAAGACGGGCATCCGTTCGCCCGGCGGGCCTTCGTCGGTCGCACCGAGTTCGAGTGCGCGGGCGTAGAGTTCGTCAACCTTCTCGCGTGAGCCCGCCGGGAAGGCCAGCATATTTCCGTTTCCGTGGTCCGGGGCCAACTCGTTGTGGGGCGTACAGACCGCCAGCATCGGCTGACCCATCTCCTGGCCGATGAACGCGATCCGGCCGAGATCCATGAGCACACTGGCCCCCAGCGGCTCCAACAAGCCCGCCCAGAACGCCTTGGCTTTCTCCATGTCCCGGGTTCCTATCGTCACGTAACCGATCATTTCGAGGCTCTCCGATCTTCGTGTGTGCTTCGACGCAAGCATACGCGAACCCGACGGAAGGGCGGGAACGTGGGTTCCCTGGACAGCCGCCCTACCAGGCCCCGCTCCCGGAGTCCTTCACGACTGAGAAAAACCCCGGTCGGGCAGGGGAACCGCAGTCTGGCGTCCACGGGCCACCATGCGCCCCTGGTCATCGCGCATCTCGGCTTCGGCAAAAATGATCCGACGGCCACTCTGCGTCACCTGACCTACCACGTCGAGGTAGGCCCCCGTCGCCGGCCGCAGCAACTCCACCTGGATCGATGCCGTGGAAAGCCCTCCGTCTTTGGCGAATGCCATCGCCATATCGAGCATCGAGCACACGATGCCTCCCTGGACCTGTCCCCCCGGAATCGTGGTCCGCTGCTGCACGGGAAAACGCATCGCGACCCGGCCTTCTTCCTTGGAGACGACTTCCGGATTCAGGAGTTCGAAGATCGATTCTTCCGATTTCACACCGGCTCACACACGAAGACGGGGATGTTCCGGTCCGTTCGCCTCTGGTAGTCGTCGTACTCGCGGTAGTGCTGAACGCAGATCGGCCAGAGCCTGGCCTTCTCCGCGTCGTCAACCTGCCGGGCCCGCAGTTTCATCTTCTTGCTTTCGCATTGGACGACGACGTCCGGATTCGCGAGGAGGTTCTTCACCCAGACGGGCGACTTCGGTGCGCCACCCTGGGAACCGACAACGATCACGCCCTCCTCGTAGGGCACGTGCATCAGCGGAATCGTCCGCGGCTTCCCGGTCTTGGCACCAGTCATGGTCACAAGCATCACCCGTCGCCCGTGGAACTTCCCCATCACCCGTCCACCGGTGAGCTTGTAGACAGCGCTGTTCAACCGGGAGAATAGCTTGGTGAAACGCCGGATAGTCCTGAACTCCTTCTCCGTCATCGCATTCTCGGCCATTCGGGCTCTCCGTCGCGGTGTTTCTTTCGGTCTGGCGCCACGCCGACCTAGAAGCTCTTCTGCCAGCCGACGGTGACCTGCCACCTGGTCTTGAGCTGCGGCCCGTGGAGCCACTGGTACACCGGCGCTCCCGCCTCGACGGAGAAGCGATTTCGACCGAGGAATTTCCCCAGCGGCAAGTACAAGTTGATGCCGCCCAGGAGCGACACGCTCCGGCCACCGCGCAGCTTCGGATCAGCCGTCTCGATCTGACTGGGAAGCGGCGGGCGACTTTCGTCTCCGCGGTAATTTCCCCAGTACTGATACATCCCACGGAATGACGCACTGATCCAGTCGGCCAACGGAACCGCCACCCAGCTGGTGACGTCTGCCCGGTTCCCGGCCGCCCAGCCGGCACTGTTCCGACCCGGACGGATCGTTCCCATCGCCTGAGCACCCCACGACAAATAGTCTGTGTGGCCCAAGTACGTCACGCCCGGCAACACGTCCCAGGTTCCCGAGCCCGTTTGCATCGGGAAGGGCAAGGTAATTTGGGACGGCCCCATTGGAGTCAGCGCGGTGTCCTTTTCACGAATCGGTCCGGTCGGAAAACTCAGACCGAGGTTCGCGTGGACGTGATGGTGCTCGTTTTCCCAGATCCGGATGAGACCGGAAAGCTTGAGGTCACCGATGTCATCGTTGGATGTCTTGAAATCCGCCCCCATCTTCGTCTGGTGGTCCATGCTGAGCAGCGTCACAGGAACCATCAACATCCCGGTGAACCAGTCGGTGAGCGCGTACATGACCCCGAACATGTGCATCTCCATGTCCATTTTCGTCGGAACAGCCATGTAATTCGTGGGCAGTGCGAGAACCTCGTCGACGGAGAGATTGTTCGTTCGATCTCGGTTTCCGTCCATCCGCATTCGCGCGTACCGGTAGGAGAGCATCCAATGCCCGGCCTTGTGCATGTGACTACCTATCACTCCGAGGGGCGCGAAGCTGTCGGGCCGTCCGTGCCAATGCTCGCGCCAGGACTTGGCAGAATGATGGTGCCCACCGCCCTCGGCAGTCGCCATACTCGAGACGAAGACGAAGGGCAACAGTAAAATCCAGATCCAGCGTGCAGAAATACTCACGATTCCTCCTCTCAATGAACCACCGGGACTTCGAGAAAAGATTTTCTGACTCGTATTACGTCTCGGCAAGGAGACCACGCACTGCTTCATGCAGGTCCCGTCCAGCGGGACGCTGGAAGGCACGAAGGCCGAACTCGGGCAGGATCGCCAGGATGTGATCAAAGATGTCTCCCTGAATCCCCTCGTAGCTGACCCACACCTGGTCGTTACTGAAGCAGTAGAGCTCGATGGGGAGTCCCTCGGGTCCCGGCGGCAACTGACGAACCATGAGGGTGTAGCCGCTGGAGTGGATCTTGGGGTGGCTGCGCAAGTAGTTGAGGAGGTAGGCGCGGAACGTTCCCACGTTGGTCAGCTGACGCAGCGCCGCACGCACGTCTCCGGATGAACTTGCCTTTTCGTTGTATTCCGACAACTCCGTCCGCTTCTCGCGGATGTAATCGCCCAGGAGCTCCCAATGCTCGAACCCGTCTATTTCGTCCGGGGTGAGGAAGCGTATCGACGACACGTCTAGATGGACAGCACGCTTGATCCGCCGACCCCCCGACCGGGACATGCCGCGCCAATTCTTGAAGCCCTCATCGATGAAGCGATAGGTGGGAACGCTGGTAATCGTCTTGTCCCAGTTCTGGATCTTCACAGTGTGGAGTGCAATGTCGATTACATCGCCGTCAGCACCTAGCTGCGGCATCTCGACCCAATCCCCCACGCGGAGCAAGTCGTTGCTGGCGATCTGGACGCTTGCGACCAGCGACAGGATCGTGTCCTTGAAAATGAGCATCAATACCGCCGTCATCGCGCCGATCCCGGAGAGGAAGAGCCACGGCGAGCGGTCGAGCAGGGTTGAGAGCACCGCGACTGTTGCGAGGCCGAAGATCGCCAGCTTGATCAACTGCACGTAGCCCTTGATCGGACGGTGGCGATACTCCGGATTGCGCGAATAGACCTCGTTGAGGGCCGTGAGCAGGGAGTTGGCCGTCGCCGCGACCACCGCGATCATCACCGCCAGGGCCACGCGCTGCACGACCGCAACGAATTCTGCCGGCAGTCGGTCGATCGTGTCGATGCCCTGATAGATCACGAGCGCCGGAGCGATGTGGGCCAGCCGTACGAAAACGTTCGCATCCACCAGCGCATCGTCCCACTCGGCCTGGCTGCGGCGCACCAGCCGGCGCACTCCCGCCACGAGCCACCAGCGGGCGACGGCGTACGCCAGCGTGGCCAGCGCGATCACCGCGGCGAGCGGACCGGCGTCAGCGATCAGAGGCTGACTGAACTCCGAGATCCAGGTGAAGGATTTCATCGCTGTGATCTCCGGGCGGGCGGTTCGATCCGATGCGACCCCGCCGACCCAATCGGTGAGGCAAAGCGAGAATAGACAATCTTCGGTGCCTGACCGGGGGTGGTACGCAAAAATACCGATACGGTCAGCCCGAAGGCTCGCTCAGAGTCGGTGCAGCCAGGGTGCGCCGGCCTTCTCGTCCATCAAGTCGAGAAGCTCCCGGCGGCGTTCCCGCGCGTAGGGACCCGGGTTGTGCGCCCGCAGCTTCTTCGGATTTGGGAGCACGGTGGCCAGCAGGGCCGCCTGCTCGCGATCGAGGGAGTCGGCGCCGGTACCGAAAAAACGCTGTGCAGCAGCCTCGACGCCAAAGACGCACGGGCCGAACTGAGCCACGTTGAGGTAGAGCTCGAGAATGCGCCGTTTCGACCAGACCCGCTCGATCCAGAACGCATACCATGCTTCGGCGCCCTTGCGCAGCCAGCTGCGCCCAGGCCAGAGGAAGAGATTCTTGGCGAGTTGCTGGGTGAGGGTGCTCGCGCCCCGCACACGGCCACTGCTCTCGTGCTCGCGCACAGCGCGCTCGATCGAGCGAAAGTCGAAACCCCGGTGCTGGAGGAAGCGCTGATCCTCGGCCAACACCACGGCCCGTGGCACATCGGGAGCAATGCGCGCCCAGTCGACCCAGGTGTAGTCAACGCTGGCGCAGGGTTCATCGCTTGCCGGATCGGCGAAATGACTGCGCAGCATGAAGGCCGTCGCCACCGGGGGGTACGTCGCCAGCCAGGCCAGCGGGACCACCGTAACCAGCGCAACCCCGAACAGCATGACGAGCGCAGAACCCAGCAACAGCCGCCGGACGGGTCGGCGCCGGCTGCGTCTCCGCCGGCGCCCCGATCTCCTGCGCACATTACCCAAGGGCGCTCACCTAGAACTCGCCCCGCGCGATGCGGTGCATGTTGTCGGACATGATCTGCCCGATCGCGTCATCGGAAAGCCCATCGCGAGCTTCCGCGTAGTCCGGCGGCTCTGCCAGGCCCTCGGCATGCGGATAGTCGGACCCGAAGAGGACACGCTCGGGCCCGATCCACGGCCCGTTGCGCCCCAGTCCTCTCATCTTGCCCATGACGCGCAGCAGGTTGTCGGTGTCAAAGAGGGGGGACGCGGAAAAGGCCAAAGCGACACGCTCCGAAACGACTCTATCATGGGCCCGTGCGCATCGGTCTATACGTCTCGACGCTCGCGGCCACGGCACTCGACGACACACTGGCGCAGTTCGCCGCGGCCGAGGCCCGCGGCTTGCACACGGCGTGGACCGGGCAGCTCTTCGATGCCGATGCGCTGACAGTTCTGGCGCTGGCGGCTCAGCGCACCGAGCGCATCGAGTTGGGAACCTGGGTGCTGCCCGCGCAGCCACGACATCCTGTGATGCTCGCCCTGCAGGCCCGCACAGTGCAGGACGCCTCCCGAGGCCGCCTGTTGCTGGGGATCGGCGCAAGCCACGCCGAGGTCGTGGAAAAGCGTCTCGGCCTTTCCCATGTCGCGCCGGTGCAGCACTTGCACGAATACCTCGATGTATTGCGGCCCCTGCTCCACGGCGAGCGAGTGGAGCACCGCGGCGAGCACTACGCGGTGGCGCTGCAGCTCCCCGAGCCGGCACCGCAGCCCCCTGCCGTCTTCCTGGCCGCGCTCGGCCCAGCGATGCTCCGCCTCGCCGGCGAGCGAGCCGACGGCGTCGCGCTATGGCTGGCCGGATCGCGATTCGTGGAACAGCACGCCCTCCCCGCCCTGCACGCCGGTGCACGCGCCGCCGACCGCACCCTGCCGCGGCTGGCGGCCGGCCTGCCCGTCGCCATCACCCGCGACGACCCGAAAAGCCGCGCCTCGGCGGAAACCTTCCTGGCCCGGAGCGCGAAGCTCCCCGCCTACCGCCGAGTCCTCGAGAAAAGCGGCCTCGCGTCGGCGGCCGACGCCGCCTTGATCGGAGACGAAACCCGGGTGGCCGGGACGCTGGAGCGCCTCGCCGCCCTCGGCGTAACCGACTTTACCGCCGTGCTCTTCCCAGTCGAAGGCGACCCCGAAGCTCCCCGGCGCACACTCGACTTCCTGAGCGGGATCGCGTCGCGCCCCTAGTCGCTCCCATGGGGAAGCCCGTCTAATCCTTCCGCTCGAGATCCAGGGCGCAGGAGTTCATGCAATAGCGGTCACCGGTGGGCGCCGGACCATCTGGAAAGACGTGGCCGAGGTGGGCATCGCAGCGGGCGCACACGACTTCGGTGCGCGTCGTTCCGAGGCTGGTATCGCTCTCGGTACGCACACGGTCGTCCGCAATCGGCTTCCAGAAACTGGGCCAGCCGGTTCCGGAATCGAACTTCGTCTCCGAGGGGAAGAGCTCGTTTCCGCAACACGCGCAGCGATAGACGCCCGCGTCCTTCGTATCCCAGTAACGACCCGTGAAGGCGCGCTCCGTGCCTTTTTCGCGACACACCTGATACTGCTCGGACGTCAACCGCTCCCGCCACTCGCCTTCGCTCTTCACCACCTTCTCGGACACGGCTTCTCCTTCGAAACGGCCATCTCGCCTCGTCCAGGTTACCGCAGCCCCGGGTGCGTCCGTTTCCCGGTGGGTCAGAACAGTCCCGCGGCGCGTTCGAAGCACCAGTAGGCGGCGAGCGATCCGATCGCATAGGCGGGAACCCGGCCGAGCCACGCTGGGCCTCGGCGCGCCGCAGCCCGGGCGGCCGGCCTCACGACGAGCACGATCGCGACGAAGAGGAGCTGCCCGAGTTCGATCCCGACGTTGAAGGCAAAGAGCGCCAGCGGGATTTCCTCCTGGGGCAGGCCGATCTCGGCAAGTGCGCCGGCAAAGCCCAGGCCGTGGAGCAAGCCGAAGCCCACCGCGACGGCCCACGGAGCGCGACGCAACAGCGACGGTTTCGCCCTCTCGCCCCGGGCCAACTCCACGGCCAGCACAAGGATCGTTCCGGCGATTGCCAGCTCGACGGGCGCCGCCGGCAGACCCAGAAAGCCCAGCGCAGCCAACGAAAGCGTCACGCTGTGGCCAACGGTAAAGCTCGTGACCGTCCAGACCAGCATCCGCGTGCTCGGCACCAGGAGCACGAGCCCGAGCACGAAGAGCAGGTGGTCGAGGCCCTCGAGGATGTGCCGAAAGCCCAGCCCGAGGTACTGGACGAAGACATCCAATGCGCGCTGACGCTCGGGAACGACAAAAGCCTCGTCGCCGCCGCGCAGCACGGCCCGATAGCTGCGCCCATCGAGAAGCGTCAGACGCAGCAGCGCTTCGGTTCGGCTTTCGGCTAGGCCGCGCACCCCGAACCGCGCTCCTATCAGGCCCACGTCGCAAGCGGCCTCGAAGCGAAGGGTCGCCGCCGTTCCATCTACACCCGGCTCGGCAGCCTCGACCGCACACCCCGCGGGCAGCTCCGGCTCGACCGCAGCTCCCACCGGCCGCTGGAGCGGGGTTTTCCAGAAGACCGCGATGCGCCCCGGCGCTGTTTCCCGCACTTCGAGAAGCGAGGGAGCGAGACGATGCGCCGTTGCCGCCAACGGCACCAGAACCGCCGCCAGCAGCAGCGCAACGCCCCCACGTCTCGTCTCTTTCATCCCTTCCCCTGGCCGACCCCCGCGGGCGAAGACTCCTACTCCGTTGCCTGACCGCACGTCAATGCCTCAGACGAGCACCTCCTCCTCGACCAGGCGCTGCACCTCCGAAGCGTCGAACCCGAGCAGATCACAGAGGACCTCTTCGGTGTGCTCGCCCAGGTCGGGTCCCGGCGCTTCGAGCCTGGGCGGAGACTCGGAGAGGCGAATCGCGTAGTTCTCGAACTGCATCTCGCCGAGATGCGGGTGGTGCAGCGTCTCGAAGTGTCCACGATGTGCGAGCTGCGGATCGCCGAGCAGGTCCTCGTAGGTCTGGACGGGTCCGGCTTCGATTCCCGCAGCCTGCAACGTCTCCGCCAACTCGTGGGGATCGCGATCGCAGGTCCAGCGGCCCAGGCAGGCGTCGAGTTCAGCCTCGTGAGCGCGCCGTCCGTCCACAGAATCGAAGCGCGGGTCATCGGAAAACGCCGGGTTTCCCAGGGCGCGCCGCAGCAGGTGCCACTCCGGGTCCGAGAAGATCGCGATGGCAATCCAGCGGTCGTCACCGCGGCACGGGTAGACGCCGTGCGGCACGCCGCGTTCATCGCGGTTCCCGCGCCGCTCCATCACCTCCCCTGTCGCGGAGAAGCGCACCATCATTTCGGACAGGCTGTAGACCCCGGTCTCGATCTGCGAGACGTCGATGTACTGTCCCTCACCCGTGCGGCGCCGGTGCAGGAGCGCCGCTGCGATCAGGAACGCCACGTAACGCGGCGACAGCGAATCCGTAATGGTGGCGTGGGGACCCACGGCTTCTCGGTCCGGCCAGCCAGCCATCTGATTGAAACCCGAAAGCGCGGAGCCCTGGCCACCGAAGCCCGGGTACATGCGCTGCGGTCCCGTCTGTCCGAAGAGGCAGCTCGACACCATCAAGAGGTCCGGCTTGCGCTCTCGCAGGCTCTCGTAGTCGAGGCCCCACTTCGCCATGGCCTTGGGTGAGAAGTTCTCGGAGACCACGTCCGCCCAGTCGACGAGACGGCGCACCACTTCCACACCCTCCGGTTTCGACATGTCGACCGCAACACTCTTCTTGTTGGGATTCATCAGCACGAACATGGGGGAGCCGTCCAACCCAAACGGGTTTCCCGGAGTGAGGAAGAGGATTCGAAGAAAATCGGGCCGTCTGGACGATTCGATCCGAACGACCGTCGCTCCGTGGTCGGCGAAGTAGCGCGTCGCCACCGGCCCGGCGGCACCGGCTCCTAGCTCGAGAACCTTGACACCCTCGAAGACAGCCACGCCTAGACCACCCCCGCGGCCGCGAGCGCCTCGAGGTCGGCCCCGTCGACGCCCAATTCGCCGTAGACCTCGGCGTTGTGCTCTCCCACCCGCGGTGCCCGGCGGCGGATTCCGATGCGGGGGCCGGTGTTCTTGGCAAAAAAATCCGGGTGCTCGAACGCCGCCCCGAGTTCGGGGTATTCGACCGTCACAAAAAGCCCGCGGGAGCGGAGTTGGAGCTGCTCCGAGATCTCGCGGGCGTCATTGCACGGTGCCAGCATGATGCGCCGGGCGAGCGCCTGCTCGTAGAGCTCGCGCCGGGTCTTCGTCGCGAAGAAGGCACCGAAGACTGCCTCGAACCGCTCGATTTCTTCGGACGACAGCGTGTTGTGGTTGTACCCGGACCAGTCGTAGGAGCGCAGCCACTCGGGCGCCATACCGTTCTCCTCCATCAACTCGACCGTCGCAACCAGGTTGGCGATACGAGCCGGTCCGCCGCGCAGGCCGTAACTGATCCAGCCATCCTTGGCACGCCAGATCTCGCGCGTTCGCACCATGACGGCGCCACTGCGTTTCCGGGCGCGGGGGGCGTACGCCTGCTGCCCGGGACCCGTGACGAGCGTCGAGAGCTGGATCTCGTGCAACGAGACGTCGACGAGTTGCCCGCGGCCAGTCGTCTCTCGAGACCACAGGGCCATCCCGATACCGGCGGCCGCCTCGGGCCCGGCGTGGAGATAGGCAGTCGGCATCGTGCAGCGAACCGGCGGCCGGTCGGCATCCCCGGTCATGTTGGCATTGCCGCCCATCGCCACGACCACGAGGTCGTGGGCACGCCAAGCGGCGCGCGGACCCGTGCGGCCGAACGGGGTGACCGAGCAGTGGACAAGGCGCGGATTCTCCCGGTGGAGGGTTTCCCAGCCAATACCGTGTTTCTCGAGCGTGCCCGGCGCAGCGGTCTCGATCAACACGTCGGCGGTTCCCGCGAGCCGCCGCAACAGCGCGGCACCGTTCGCGGTGCGCCAGTCGAGGGTGACGCCCCGCTTGCTGGTGTTGAGCGCGAGCCAGCGGAGACTGCGCTCCGGGTCGTCGACGCCGCCGAGGTAGGGACCCGTGCGCCCGGGGTCACCGCCCGGCTGCTCCACCTTCACCACGTCCGCACCGGTCTCCGCCAGGATCTTTCCCGCGAGCCAGGCGGACTCGTCGCTCAGGTCGAGGACCCGAACCCCCGCGAGCATCAGGGAGCCTCCTTGCGCATCGGATCCATGCGGCGCATTCCAAAGCGCAACAAACCCGGCAGGAAGAGGTGCAGAAAGCGCGCCACGGAGACCCCGATACTGCGCGGCACCGTCACCCGGTGACGGCGCTTCAGCACGGAAGCGACGATCGCGTCGGCCACGATGCGTGGCGGCGCCTTGCGGCCCCGAAAAGCGGCCGGCTCGTCGAGCTTCTCCCAGATTTCGGTATCGATCGCTCCGGGCACGACCAGGGCGGCATGCACCCCGGAGCCCGCCAGGTCGCTCCAGAGTCCCTCGGTGAAGGCCGCGAGCGCCGCCTTCGACGCGGCGTAGAGACTTTCGCGCGGCGGCACGATCTCGCCCGCCACGGAGGTGACGTTCACCACACAGCCCTGGCCGCGCCGCCGCATGTGGGGCAGGGCCGCGAGCGTCATCCACACGCAGGCGAGTGTATTCACCTCGAGGACCCGCTGCGCCTCGTCGGGACTCGTGTGTTCGATGTGTTTGTGCTTCGGCAGTGCAGCATTGTTCACCAGTATGTCGAGCCGCCCGTGGTGCTGCGCGGTCCGCTCCACCACGCCTTCGGCGAAGGCCCGCTCACCCAAATCACCGGCCAGGTACTCGCTGCGCGGTGAGAGCGAGCGCACCTCATCGATGAGGCTGCGAAGCAGCGCCTCGCGCCGGGCGACGGCGACGACAACCGCACCCCGCTCGGCAAAGGCTCGGACCGTTTCGCGGCCGATTCCCGATGACGCGCCGGTGACGACGACGACGCGGTCGCGCAACTCCATTTCGATCAACTCCCGGACTGGCTGTCTGGGCCGACCCCTTCGGCCCACTCGAGGAGTTCGTCGAGTTCTGCCGGGGTTCCCGCGGACGAGTCAAAGTGGTCCGCGGCCGGGCAGCGCATCGGGTCGGTATCGCCAACGGGGAACACGAACTGCTCGTTGCTGCGGGCGCGCAGCACCAGGTGTTTTCCGTCCTCGGTGAGCGTCGGCATTTCGCTCCAGCCGAAGACTTCCGCATAGAAGCGCAGCGGGGATTCCCGGCCTTTCCGGTCGAGAAGCTCTTCCGGAACGCTCATCGCAGCGTAGTTGAAACGCGGCGGGCACTTCGCGGTGATCGGCTCACTCATGGCCTTCTCCGGCGTCTCATGTCGACGGTGCCACCAGGACCTTGGCGCCAATCCGCTCTCGAACGTCTCATGTCGACGGTGCCACCAGGACCTTGGCGCCAATCCGCTCTCGAACGTCTCATGTCGACGGTGCCACCAGGACCTTGGCGCCAATCCGCCCCTCGAACAGATCCAGCATGGCACCCTCGAGTTCCTCGAGCGCCGCATCCACCGGCTCAACGAGACGATCGACCGGGAGCGCACCGTCTGCGAGCAGGGCGATCGCATCCTCGAAGCCATTCTCGTCGTAGTTGTAGGCGCCCGTGATGACGAGCTCGTTCAGCAGGACGCGGTTCGGATCGAGTCGCGGGTGCCGCATCCCGGTCCCGACGATCACGAGCGTTCCCGCGCGTCGCAGTTGCGCCAGCCCCGCCTCGAAGCCCTCCGGCGTTCCCGAGCATTCGAAGACGGTGTCGAAAGGTGCGTCGATGAGGTCGAAGGGCATCGCCGGCGGCACCAACGCATCCGGCTCCAGCACCGCCGAGGCCCCGAGAGATTCGGCGAGTTTGCGCCGCAGCGGGTGCGGTTCACTCACCACGACCTCGACCCCGCGCGCCCGCAGCGCAGCCAGGGTGAGCGTACCGATCGGACCTGCACCCACCACGAGCGCTCGCTGCGCACCGCGCACCCCCGAGAGCGTGACCCCGTGCAATGCCACCGCCAGTGGCTCGGTCAGCGCCGCGTCGCGCAGCGAGAGCGCATCGGGAACCGGAAGCAGATGCCGGGAATCGACGCGCACGTACTCCGCAAAGGCGCCCTGGAACGCTTCCGCGCCAAACTCCTCCCGGCGCGCACACAGACCCGGGCGGTGAGAGCGGCAGTAATCGCAGCTCCCGCAACCCGGTGCGCCAGCTCCGACGACCCGGTCGCCTAGAGAGAATGCCTCCGCGCGCTCACCGAGCGCGGCCACCTCGCCCGTGTACTCGTGACCCCCGATCGATCCCGGCTTCCCCCAACCCTCCACGACCAGGTGCAGGTCGGTGCCACACACGCCGCAATGACTCACCCGAAGCAGCGCGTCGTAGGCTCCCAAGACGGGAAGCGGCCGTTCTTCCACTTCGATACGACACTTCTCGCGGTAGACGGCCGCGCGCATGGAATCGGGCAGCGGCACGGGAAGCCTCCGTCTCCGCCTGCCCCGACGGGCGGCGGAGAGAAGTTTTCAACCTGACACATGGTCAAATCAATGTCGAGAGGAAAGTCCTCCTCGCGCGATGACCGCTCGATCGATGCCGACTTTCACACGCTCGAGCCGCCGCACATCTGGACGACGTGGCTTCCCAAGAAGTTCCGCGACCACGCACCGTGACTCGCGAAGGACTCGGAGGGTGCGTCGCAGGCAACGTGTGCCGTATCTACGGCTTGCCGGATGCGACCGCTGCCTAGACACCCTCCCGCTTCACATAGCGGTAGCCATCGATTTCGACACCGGCCTCTTCGAGACGGGCGCGCGCGGCCTCGCGCAGCGGTGCCACCTGGACCTTCTCGTTTCCGGTGTAGGAGAGTTCGTCCGTGCTGAACTCCAGCACGAGGCGTGGCACCTTGTACACCGCGAGGCGCTCGCGCAAGAAGCCGCGGAGCTCTTCGGCATCGACCCGGGCTCCCGCGGTCGGAACGACGCAGAGCACGACAACCTCGCCGAGCGTCGGGTGTTCGATCCCGACGGGAATTCCGACCTTCACCGCCGAGTGCTTTTCCAGCGTCCGCTCGATCTCCACCGGTGAGACATTCGCCCCGCCCGTCTTTATGAGGTTCCCGAGGCGCCCGGTCCAGTGGAGCCGCCCCCCGGCATCGAGCGATCCACCGTCCTGGGTGCGGAAGAAACCATCCTCGTCGAGGTAGTTCTCCGGCAGAACCTTGTGGTAACCGCGCATGAAGCTCGAGCCCTTCACGGCGATCTCGCCCTGCTGGTCCGGACCGAGTTGTTCACCCGTTTCCGGATCGACGATCCGGAAGTGCATCCCCGGAAGCGGCACCCCGTGGCAGCTGCGCCGCAACTCGAGCGGGGAGTCGGCGGGAATCGCACTCGCGATGGTGAAGGTCTCCGAAAGTCCGTAGGAGGCGCCTGCGCCGTACTCGTCCTTTTCGATGCCGGCGAGGGCGGCGAGCGGTGACGACACATCGATCTTTCGCAGCGAAGAGAGCTCCCGAGAAGACGCCGTCGGGTGCTCGCCAAGTGCCTTGTGCTGGTGGGGCCAGGCATGGACCGCCGTCGCGCGCTCGGATTCGATCAGGTCGAGCGCCGCGCCGGGATCGAAGCTCTCCTGGAGCAGCAGGCGACCGCCCGCGGCGAGGGTGCCGCCGATCGACATGGCGATGCCCGCAGTCCAGAAGAACGGGTAGGTGGTGAAAACACGCTCCTCGGGACCAAAGCGAAGCATCTCCGCAAAACGCCAGGCCTGGAGCACCGCGGCGCGTTGGGTGTGGAGCACGCCCTTGGGAAGCGCAGTGGTTCCCGACGTGTAGACCAGGACACCGTCGTCGGAGGGGTGGACCTCGTCCGCCACCGCGTCTACGAGTGCGTCCGGAACGTCACATCCCAGGGCCAGCAGCTCCGGCCAGGACTGCACGCCTCCGCGCCCGGCGTCCAGGCCGAGACACGCCACTCGTCGGAGTTGAGGCAATGCGGTGCTGCGGAGCCGGCCGGACTCGCCGGTTGCAATCCCGGGCTCCTCGGCGAGAAGATCGTCGAGGTAGGCGTGCTTCAGGAGCGACGGCTGCATCAGCAACAGCGAGACGTCCCCGTGGCGCAGGATGTGCCGCAGTTCCTCGCGAGTAGCAAAGGTATTGACCGGAACGACGACGGCACCGAGCCGCGCGGCCGCGTAGGCGGACACGAGCCACTCGGGGCGATTCGCCATGTGCACAGCGACACGCGCCCCCTTCACCACTCCCGCACCAACGAGCGCTCGCGACAGCTCGCGCACCTGCTCGCGAAGGTCGGCGTAGGTCGTGTTTCGCCCAGCGAAATGAATCGCGACGCGGGTGCCGAAGGCGTCAGAGACCTGATCGAGAAAACGCGGCAGGGTCAGGCGGGAATCGTTGACGTCCATGGGACCGATGTACCACCCACTCGCACCGGCGTAAAGCCGCCGGCCTAGGGTGCCGGCAGCAAGATGTCGGCGCTCCCCTTCGCCATGACCTCGCCGTCCTGGTTGGTCATGGTTGCTTTCACCGTCGCCTTGGGCCGGCCGGTATTGCGATCCTCTTCCAGGCCGACGACCTCCCCGTCTAGGAAGGTCGCATCGCTGGTAAGAGCCGGGTTGCGGTAGGCGAAATTGCTGTACGCGACGAAACCCCACTCGCCGGCCCAGTTCGTCAGGTAGTCGAGGATCCACGCCCCCATCGACGCGCCGTAACCATACTCGCGCGGCATTCCGATCAGCTGAGCGAACTCCTCTTGAACGTGTCCCCGCGAGGGGCCGCGGTAGAGACCGTCCCCATACGCCGGGTCGATCTTCGCAGCCTCCAGGTCCCGTGACATTTCAGGCAGCCATCCCGCCTCGAGCGTCGAATTCTCGAGGGCGTCCACCTTCCGCGACGCCCCCCACACGGTCATGATGTAGGCACGCCACTCGGTGGTGAAACTCGCAATCGTGTGCGGACCAATGGGCCGGGTCGGCAACTTGTCGCCGACCTTCACGAAGAGCCGCTTGTCGTGCGCGAGATCGAGAAAGCTCTGGTAGTAGTCCATCTTCTGCTTCTCGAGCTCTTCGAGTTCCTGCTCCGTCCACTCCTTGCGCACCCGGTCGGCGAAGAACCCCTTCTTCCGCGCGTTCTCTGCCAGGTATCTCACGGAGGTCGACCGCTGCTTGCAGACCACCTCGCCGGTCTGCTTGATGTACGTGGTGTCGCCGCGCGAGAACATCGTCGGCCCGGAGAACTTCGTGTCCGCAACCTTGTAATCGAACAGCATCCGGTCGTGGGTGACCTCGTCGCCCGGCTCGAGGCGCGGCCCAAAGAACCACCACTCGTCACCTCCGAAGATCATATGCTGGCCAGGAATCACACCCTGAATCGCCGGCCCTGCTCCGTGACTCGTGTCCGTGCAGACGGCGAACGACTGAGGCGCCACCATGCGCCCAAAGGGGCTCGCGGCCGCGTATTCCTCTTCGAAGTAGAGGGGGTTCGGGTTCTGCATTCCCTGGGCCCAGCGGCGCACGTCGTTCGGATGGATCGGATCCTTGAGGATGCCGCCTCCCAACGGCTTGCCGACCCACCTGTCGACGTCCGTGGTGTCCAGTTCGATCATCCCGTCTTCTCGAATCTTCGACTCGCTCAAGGTCGCATTCCTCAACGGATGGTGTTGACGCAATTCCCGGCGGTGTCGATCCGCGCGCTCTGTCCGGGGTGGACCACACGGATTGCGGAGCGATTCTCCACGAACGTCGGACCCTCGATCTCGTGTCCACGACCCAGTTGCCGCCACCACAGACCAAAATCTGACGGACCGTCAGATTAGCACAATGCCATGCGGCCCCGCGAGCCATCCGACGCACCCGCTCGCGTCATGCCGCGTCGGGCAGCCGGGCGAGTTCGTCTTCCAGAATGGCACGCGCTCCGAAGCACGCACCCAGGCGCGCGCACTGAAGAAAGGTGCCGCCGAGCTTCCTCTGCACGAAAAGCGTCTCGGGCGGGGGCGGCTTGCGAAACCCGTGGCGAAAGGCGAGGCGAGTGGCCGCCTCCCGGACGCGCGCGGGCAGGTCGGAGGCCGCAAAATCGTAGGAAGAACCGGTGGCAAAGGGCTCGCAGGTCAGCTCTACAAAGTCGATCAGCGCCTCGCGCCGCTCGGATGGTTCGCCCGGCGGCAGAAATCCCATTTCCTCTGCCGCCCGGCCGAGTTCCCGTCGATCGCCCCGAAGCGCCGCCCGGCACAGTTGTGCGTAGAGCCGGGCCAGCCGCTCCGGAATTTCACGAGCGGCACCGAGATCGACGAGCCCCACCTGCTGCGATTCGGGGAGCCAGAGATAGTTGGCCAGGTTGGGATCGGTCTGCACGAAGCGGTAGCCGAAGAGTTCGCGCAGCAGGAGTTGGAAGAGCGCCGCCCCCACCCGGTCGCGCCGCTCCCGGGGATGATCGGGACCCCGCAAGTCCTCGATGGGAAGACCGATGAGTCGCTCCATCGCCAGCACCCGGGTCGTCGTGAATTCCTTGACGACACCGGGCACGCGAAAGCACGGCTCGTCCGCCAGCAGCGCCCCGTAGCGGCGCAGGTGCTCGGCCTCGATTCGGTAGTCGACTTCCTGCCGCAGTTGGCGCTTTACCTCGGCAATGAGTTCCCGCAGATCGACGTCGCGGGGCAGGATGCGCGAGATGCGCAGCGTTGCGGCGAGGTTGTCGACATCGCTCGCGATGCTGCGCGAGACGCCGGGATACTGGATCTTGAGCGCCAACTCGCGGCCGTCGGCCGCAACGGCGCGGTGCACCTGACCGATCGAAGCCGCCGCGATGGGCTCCCAGTCGAACTCACGGAAGCGCCCCTCCCAGCCCTTGCCCCAGGCCCGCCCGAGCACGCGGCGCAACTGCGACGGGGGCATCGCGTCCGCGTCGGCGCGCAACATCAACAAGGCGCTCGCCACCTCCGGCGGCAGCAAGTCCTCCCCCTCCATCGAGAGCAACTGCCCGAGCTTCATGGCCGCTCCGCGCATGCCGGAGAGGCGGTGAGTCAAGCGTTCGGCGTTGGCCTGGGTGACGAGAAGGCTCCCGCTCGCGTCACCGCCAGCCAGCCGGCGCACACCCTCGGCCACACCCCCGGCGGCAATCTCTCCGGCCAACAGGCCGATTCGCGCCAACCGCTCGAGCCGCCCGGTGGGAACTCGGGAACGGCGTTGCTTCTTTCCCCGCGCCACGACCGCGTTCAGACGCGCGGCACAGCCGGCGCGGCCCGCACGGCCACGGGCAGAACTCGACGCAGTTCGCGGTCGACCAGGCGCGGCACATTCGCCGTCGACGACTCCAGCCGCACCGGATTCAGGAGGTGCTTGCCCCCGACGCCGCACCGCGCCGCTGGGCCGCCCGAACACGCTGCGCATAACCGTCGGGGATCGGAACGCCCGCCGAAAGGCGCCGCCCGATCGCACTCGGCCCCCGGTTGTAGGCGGCGAGTGCGGTCGGCCAATGCCCGAAGCGGGCTTGAAGCTCCGCGAGATAGGCAATTCCCAGGGTCACGTTGGTCACGGGATCCAAGAGGGTTCGCGGTCCCTGCCACGGGATGTCCAGGCGGGCGGCCAGGGCTTCGCCGGTCGAGGGCAGGATCTGCATCAATCCCAGGGCGCCCACGGACGAAACCGCGAAGGCGTCGAAGCGGCTCTCCACTTCGATGACGGCGAGCACCAACTCGAGCGTCAACCCGAAGCGGAGCGCTTCGCCGCGAATCGCCGCAGCAACCCGGACCACCTCCTCGCGGGTGAGGCTCGCCGCCCGTGCTTCGATGTACTCCACGACCGGATCGGCCGCGACGGGAACGACCTCCGGCGCGGTCACATCACTGACCGGCGCCGACGCGTCCGTCAGCTGGCAAGAAAGCACCGCAATACCGAGCACGGCAAGCAATACCGCGCCCACTCGGGGGATCATGGCCTGGGGGGCCTCCACGGGGAGAACCCGGAAACGACCGGCAGCCCTCTACCGGCCCGCTCCGCGAATCCCACCCCTCTCTTGAGCCGGCCCGGAAGCCGACCCGGGGAGCAATGTAGATCCACCCGGGCCCCAGTCAAATCCCGGTGATCCCCGCGGGGCTTTATCGCAGCACCCCGGGCGTGCCGGCAAACTTGCCAATTTCTACGGGGCGCCTCCGCCGCTCGCTCGGCTTCAGATGCTCGAGACGCAGGCGCGAGAACGCCTCGATGCGGGCCCCGGGGCGCGCCCGGTCAGTCGAGTTCGATCCAGGCGAGAAGACGGGGCCGCCAGCTGGCGACGACGAGACGCACGTAGCGGCGCGTCTCCTCGGGAACCCGGCGCGCCTCGACGCGGCGCGGCCCGGCGTTGTAGGCGGCGAGCGCCAGCGGCCAGCGGCCGAATCGGTCGTGCAGTCTGCGCAGGTAGAGGCTGCCGGCCATCACGTTCTCGCGGGGCTCGAAGGGGCAGACGACTCCAAACTCCCGCGCGGTGGCGGGCATGAGCTGCATCAGGCCCATTGCACCCTTGTGCGAGACCGCGTCCGGATCGAAGGCGCTCTCGTGGCGAATCACCGCGCGAATCAGCGCGGGGTCGACCGCGTAGCGCAGCGCTGCATCCCGGACGGCGGCTTCGATGCGCGCCCGCAGGCCGTAACCAGTGACGCGCCACCAGCGGACGCCTCCGCACCCCCCGGCTCCTGGCACCCCCGCGGACACCCGCACCGACCCGGGCGACGCCAGAGACTTGAGCACAGCCAAGCGCCGGGCGATCGGCTCGTCGGCGAGTGCCGGCGCCGAGGCCAGCAACGAGCCTGTAATCAGTGCCGCAGCGGCCCGCCACCCGCTCACGTCGACACCCCGACGATCTGGCCGAGGTCGAAGAGCGTCTCGATCGGAACACTCCTCCCATCGCGGCGCACCGCCGCATCCACGCGCAGGTGCACGCCTCCACCGGCAGCGCGCTCGTAGCGACCGCGAATCTCGCGCAACGCGTCGCGCCTCTGGCCCCGCTCTTCGAGGATCCGCGCCAGACCTCCGAAGATGCCGGCGTCTAGCGACCGGGGCACGAGCATCATCACCACCGAACGTTCCCCGAAGCGCTCACGCGCAACTCGAGCCAGCGCGTCGAGCCCGGGCTCACCGGTGTAATCGCGCGCCCGGGGAGAGAAGCGCGCGGCGCCCGAGAACTCCCCGATGGCTCCGGTCTCGAGATCGAGGCTGCCCACGATCGCCCGCCGTTGCACGACGACGAAGCGCGCTCCGAGACGCACCATCGCCCGCGCGTAGGAACGAAACGAGGGGAAGGCAGCGTATTCGAAACTCAGTACGGGAAAACTTCCACCGGAGTCGAGGAGCGCCGCGCCGCGCGTCACGTCGGAAGCACCGACGGACCGGGGCTCGGGCGCCGGCACCGGAGTGGATTCCGCCTCCAGCACCGGAGTGGATTCCGCCTCCAGCACCGGAGTGGATTCCACCTCCGGCACCGGAGTGGATTCCGCCTCCGGCAACTGGGGTGCGGGCTCTTGCTCCATCGGCTCGGCTGCGCGCGGGGCCTTCCGCCGCTCGAGCACGGGTCGAACGCGTGCAAGCGGCAGCTCCTCGGCGAGCGGCTCGACCCACGGCACGGCGGTGCTCGCCAATAGCACCGCGCACCAGGCCGCAACCGCAAGCTGACACGCGAGCTGCAGACCGCGTTTCACCGGCTTTCCTTTCCCATACGAGCGTAGAGCGAGAGCATGCGGCGAATCCGGCCAGCCCATTCCTCCTGGTCCGGCGGGGTGACTTCCAAGACCTCGCTCGCGTCGGGTCCCGCCGCGCCGGACTCTTCGGGCAGTGGACCCTCGACAAAGGGTTCGCCGCGCCGGGTATCGAGTCGCACGGCGTTCACGACCTCGGGTTCCAACTCGACGGGCTCTCGCTCCGGCGGTACAGCGACGGCGCGTGCTTGCTCCTCCAACCGCCGCGCCGTTTTCGACCCGAGTTCCACGGCGCGGTCGACGACCGGCTCGAACGATTCTCCTACCCGCAGGACTTCCGCCTCGGTACCAAAAAAGAGCGTGGCGCCAGCGAGGAGGCCCAGCGTCGCGAAGAATGTAAGAATCAGTCGCAGCATCGGCTGCCCTCCCCCGGCGCCTCGCGAACAGGTATCAGCTCTCCCGGCCCGGTGTTTCGTAGGCGAGCTGGATGTCGTGCACGCCGGCCGCATGGGCAGCGCCGATCACACGGGTCACCGGAGACGCCTCGGAGCGCACGACGATTGCCGGCGGAGGAGCGTCGGCAAGGCGGGCGCCGAGAGCCTCGACGCTCACGGGCTCACCCTCGTAGAAGATCTCCACGCCGTCGGGCGCTTCGCGCACCACGATCTCCACCCCCAAGAGATCGGTGCCCGCCGCCGCTGTCTTCTCGAGCTGCGGCAGCTCGACCGGTACCGTCACCTCGCGCCCGAAACGCGCATCGACAAGGGCGAGCGTGAGACAGAAGAGCAGACACGCCAGGATGTCGATGAAGTAGAGACCCAGGCTCATGGGCGACGCGGCGCTCATGCCGGCCTCGCCCGGACCCAGACCCCGACGAGTGCGATCGCAAAACCAACGAAGCTGGAGCGCAGCGCGGCTCCGAGTGCGTACACCAGCGGACCGGGCTCGAGTTCCTCGGGCGAGACCCCGACAAAACCGCGAACCATGCCGCTGATCGTGCCGAGCAGGCCCAGCAGCAGCGCCGATTCCACCGCCGGATCGAGCCAGGCCGGCGGTGGCTCGAGCACCGCCCCGGCCGCACGGGTGACCAGACGCTGAAGCGCCAGGCTCAGGATGGCCGCGGCAAGCGCGAACTGCGGGATGAAGACCCAGCCAACCGCGTCAACCGCCGCGGCAAAGCCGCCGGCGACCTGGAGCGCCAGCGCCTCGAAGCCGGGCGCGGCCCCGGCGAGCAGCAGCACGGGCAGCCCCAGGAGCCCGGCGAGTGCGACGCCGACGGCACTAGCGCGCAGCGACATGGCCGCCGCCTCCCCGGGTTTGCTGCAGCGCATCGGATCGACTAGCGCGCAGCGACATGGCCGCCGCCCGCTCGACGCTTCTGCGACACCTCGACACCGGGCCGAGGACGCTCGAAGACCTCGCGCATGTCGAGTGCGAAGCCGGCACGCTCGAGAACCGACTCCACCACCGCGCTGCCGTACTCGTCGGGAAGTCGCCCGACGAGCCTCCAACCGACAAACTCGTCGCGGCCGCCGCGCACGGAGACGTCGCACGAGGTCAGCCAGGCCTCGCGCTGGAGCAGTTCGAAAACGGTGGCATCGACTTCGCGCTGGGGTGCACCGTTCAGATATTTCCGCAACACCTGCGTCTTCCAACCGCGGTGCTCGATACGCCACTCGCGACAGGACTCGCTATCCGCCCGAACGGATCCGGCGCCGAGCACGGCCACCGCCAGTGCCCCGCCGACAACGCCTCGAAAAAGAAAAGTGTGCAGGGTCCGCATGAAATTCTCCTAGTTCCTGTGGTCGCCGCTGGCGAAATAGTCGAGCTTTTCCATCGAAGCAGTGCTGTGCTCGAAGCCGACGCCGCCGGCTCCCGCAGGGAGGCCCAGGGTCCGGCTCACGACGGCGCCCAGATCCTGCCAGTCCTGTGACTTGCCATCGCCCGCGAGCAGAGCGCCGAGTCCGATGGAATCACTGCCAGCAAAGAGGGCATCGAGCCGCTGGGCGAGCTGGCGTTCGATCAGGACGTCGAGAAGCCGGCGAACCGAGCGCTTCTCCGCCACGAGCTGGTTGCTGCGCGCCTGGTAGCGCGCGTAGAGCCCTTCGACGCGCCGCCCAAAGGCCAGCGCAGCCTCGGGTCCGAGCTGCTCGAACGGAAGCTCGAGCGCGCCGTGGGACGACCAGCTCGCGTGGAGCACTGCCGCGGCCGTGACCGCCTCGTCCTGGCGCTCGAGCCGTTCCGCCAGCTCCCCGGTAGCGGCGGCGACACCCTGAAACTGCTCGCCGTAGAACTCCTGGCGCTCTTCGCGCGTCTCACCGCGAACTCCGCGGCCGGCGGCCCGGGCGGCCTGCGTCAGGTCGCGGGCATCGGCCCGCATGCGCACCACCGCCGACTCGATCGAGTGAAGCCCGGCTTCCTGAGCCTCGAGACGCGAGGCATACGCCTCGACGTAGTCGACGAGCGCCTCGGCGGCCATTTGCTCGGAGGCTGCCTGCTCGATGCGCTGCTTCGCCGTTGCCAGCTTCTGGTTGTAGCGTTCGACGACCGGCTTCATCTCGTTCTCCGCCGCCCGAATCTCCTCCTGGGATTCGAGGATGCGGCCCATCAGCTCGGGAATCTGCTCGATGGCACGCTCGCGCGGAGCTGCCATCGCGACCACCGGTACACCGATAGCGGCCAACGCGACGGCGGAGACGATCACTCTCAGGATGTACGGCATGGCGCTCTACTCCTTCACGGCGGCGCGCACGATGGGATGCACCGCGGTCGGAACCCGGAAAGGCGGAATCGGCCGACCGCCGGCCACCGCACCCATCGCGAGCAACGTATTGAGGCCCGGGTCCGCGCGACGCTCGCGCCGGTGAAGGCCCTCGAGCCGCAACGTGCACTCCGAGACATCCCGAAGCCGCCGCGCCCGCAGCCAGGCAGTGCACTCGGCCGTCGTCGCCTTGCGCTCCAAGGTCAGGTCCCCGAAACCGCGGGCTCCTCTGCCCGCCTCCCGGAAACGTCGGGCCGCGAGCACGAAGTCCCCGCTTTCGTAGAGCACCAGACCAGAGCGAACGTTTTCCTCGACCCGCCGTGCCTCCGCGGGGGCCAGCGTGCGCGTCGGCGGCGACTGGCAGGCAAAGGAGACGAGGGCCGCAACCGCCGCCGCAGTCGCGGCCCCCCACCGGCGCTGCACCGTCCGGGCTCTCCTCCCCCCGGTAGAAGTTCGTCGAAGCGGTGTACCGGCGTCGACCATCACGAGTCTCCCTTCACCCCTCGCAATGGCGTCGAACGCAGAACCCCAACAGCAGAAAAAACTTCGAACGCAGAACCCCAACAGCAGAAAAAACTTCAAACGCAGAACCGGGGGCCGGCTCGGTTTCGCGGGGTGGGGCCAGGGCACGCGAGCCGGGTGATCGCTCGCGAGACGAAGAGGGGGGCAGCGAGAAGAAATCGAGGCTAATTGCCTCCCGTGCCGCCGTTGTTGTCGCGCTCGACGGTCTCGGGGAAAGGGGTCGTGGGCGCGGAGTAGGCCGCCGGAGCGGCGAGAACTCCGATCAGCAGCACAACGGCGACGCCGGCGAGAACACCCCGGCGCACCGCTTCACGGATCCACTTCACCGGTCCTCCTTTCCAGAAGCGAGCCGATTCGACCGGCCGGCTCCACTCCGCCTCGCTCAGGTATCGAACGAGTGCGCTGTTCATTTCGTCCGTCATTCGCCTTCGCACCCCGGAGAGTTCGCCAATCCAGTACTCGCACCGCCGCTCATCTCCGGCCTCCAGCGCCAGCTGCGCCAGGTTCACGAACGGAAAATAAATCGACTGATCGAGCACCACAGCTCGGCGGAATGCCTTCTCCGCACGCTCCAGGTGGTCGCCCAGCGGAAAACTCGACGCGGCCGTGCAATCCCAGAAGGTCTGCCCGCGCGCGTTCCAGAGCAGCGAGCGCACCAGGCGCGCTTCGGCCACCGTGAGCCCCTCCCGCAGGGTCTCCTCGCTCTCGCGGAGTCGTCCCTGGGCCCGGAGCACGTGGCCCTCGTTCAGGTGGAAGTAAGGCTCCTCGCCGCGGAATCGTGAAGCGACGCGACACAATTCGGCAGTGGCTTCTGCCGACCCAGCATCCGCGTTCACGAGTTCGCGCAGGCGCTTCAGCTCGGTCGGCGCTTCACCGACGAGAACCAGCCTGTCTTCGTGGAGGCGGAAACCGACCTGGTAGCCGAGCTTCGCCACCTCGGCGATCCACGTGCGAACCGTCGCGTGGTTCGCGTCGAAGCGCCGCGCGTAGTCTCCAGCATTCCCGCCCGCCTTCATCTTCACCCACCAGTAGGCGTGGAGCTTGCGACGCCAGAGTTCCCCATCGCCGCGCGAGGAGGCCTCGCCGCGAATCTGCTCCCAGATCTCCCGGCCCTGGCGCGTGCGCGAAAGATCGCGCAGCTCCTGCTCCCGCTCGGCCTCCCGCGCGGCACGGCTTTCCTCCTGCGAACCCGGAAAGCGGTGCTCCGGCGGGAACTCGGCCCCGGCCGGCCCCTCCCAATGCAGCGTGAGTACCTCGGGCTGTGAAATGCTTCCGTCGTCATGCGAGTGTGCCACGCGTCCGACCCTCCTCTGGCGCGCCTCCCATCCCCGCACCTAGATGCGGTGTGGGCCACGCCGTGTCAACACTCCCGCGGGGCAGAGGCGGAAATGCCTTTCCCGCTCCCAATGGACGCAAACACGGGGGAATGGATTCAGTCGCGCCGTCCCGGTAGGGTGAAGCCACCCGTGCCCAAGCTCCTGACCGTCATCCGACACGCGAACAGCGGCCCCCACAGACCGGGGACGAACGATTTCGACCGCCCGCTCGACCGGCGCGGTCAACGCGACGCGCTCGAGATGGGCCGGCGCCTCGCGGAGTTGCCAGATCCCCCCAGTGTGCTCGTCGCGAGCCCTGCACAGCGCGCCGCCGAAACCGCCAAGACCATCGCGGCAAGCTTCGAGCCCGAGCCGGAGATCGTGTGGGACCGGGCGCTCTACCTGGCTGGTGCGGACACGCTGCTGGACACCCTTTTCGGTCTCGACCCGGCCCACACGCACGCCGCACTGGTGGGACACAACCCCGGCATCACGGACTTCGTCAACTGCATGGCAAACGCCGGCATCGAGGACGTTCCGAGCTGCGGTGTAATTCGGCTGCAGCTTGCAATCGACGACTGGCGCCTCGCGCGACCCATGCGTGCCAGCCTGATCGACTTCGACTACCCGAAGCGACGCTAGAACGGAGGACGCATGACCGACGAGGAAGCGGTTCAGGCCTTCCCGGTGAGCCCCAGCCCCTGCTTCGCGACCACGCCGCGCATGACCTCCGACGTACCGCCACCGATCGTCTCCCACATGCTCTGGCGGTAGAGAAGCTCGACGCGGGAACCGCCGACCAACGCTTCGGGTCCACCAAAATCGAGCGCCGCGCGCGCGATGTTCTGGCACACGACCGTGTGCACGACCTTGTTGGCTGCCGCCTCGAGCACGCCGGGGCGTCCGCGCTGCATCGCGTCGAGCACACGGAGCCCGGTGACCTCGACCTGCTGGACCTGTGCCGCCAACTCACCGATCGTTCGGCGTACATGGACGTCGCCCTCGAGGCCTTGCCCGCACACCCACTCTACGACCTCTTCCAGATCACGGCGGACCCTCTTCGGTGGAAACTGGATGTGTCGCTCGTCGGCGAGTGCTGCACCCATCAGTTTCCAGGCGCCGTTCTCGGGACCGATTCTCCGGTCGACCGGGACCTCGACACCGTCGAGGTGCACCTCGTTCAGCTGGTCGCCGTCGAGCGTCGGCAGCGGCCCCACCGTCACACCGGGCGCGGTGAGGTCCACGATGAGAAGCATGAGCCCGCGTCCACGGCTTTCCTGGCTCCCGGTCCGGCACAGCAACCACAGCTGCTCCGCATCCTGCGCATAGGACTGCCAGCATTTCTGGCCGGTCACCACGTAGACATCTCCCCGGAGTTCGGCGCGACAGCGCAAGCTGGCCAAGTCGCTCCCCGCCTCGGGCTCCGAGTAACCGAGCGAGAAGTGGAGCTCTCCGGCCCGGATCGGCGGCAGCCAGCGATCGCGTTGCGCCTCGCTTCCGTACCGTGCAATCGTCTTGGCCACGACACCCGAAGCCAGCGGATTGCGGGCCGCGCGCGCATAGCCGACCTCGTCCCACAAGATGTACTCGTGCGACGGCGGTGCGCCCGCACCACCCGCCTCCCGGGGCCAGCCGATCGAGAGCCAGCCGCGGCGACCCATGGCGCTGAAGAACTCCCGGACCTGCTCCCACTTGTGGCCCTGAAGAAAGAAGGCGTCGAGGTCACGGTAGTCCGCGAGGAACTCGACGACTTCGGCGCGAAACGCCTCTTCTTCCGCCGAGAAGGCGAACCTCAATCCGTGTCCTCCTCCCGCGCATCCGGGTCCGGATTCCAGCGCGGCTCGCGTTTTTCGCCGAAGGCTCGCGGACCCTCGGTGAAGTCCGGGTGCTGCCAGTGACCGCGCAGCAAATCCCAGCCCGCCTCGAGCGCCTCGCCGTAGCCCCGCTCGAGGCTCCCCCAGACAGCCTGCTTCGAGCGAGCCATGGCCTGGGGCGAGTTCTTCAACATCGAGGTGGCGATCTCCAGCGCGGCCGGAAAAACGTCGGCGGGCGTGTCGACGAGTTCGTCCACGAGGCCTAGCTGCCACGCGCGCTCGGCCGGCAGCCGGAAGTCGCGCCCCTGGAGCGTCATGCGCAGCGCCGTCCCGAGCGGGAGCCGCTTCGCGAGCCCGATGTTCTCGAGGGCTCCGACCATGCCGACGTTCACGTGCGTGTCGACGAAGGCCGCGTTTCGGCTGGCCACGACCACGTCCGAATCCACCACGAAGTGGAGCCCACCCCCCACGCAAAGGCCCTGTACAGCGCAGATCACGGGCTTCCACACCCGGTTCTGGTGCGGCGACCAATGAACCGCCTCGGCCAGCGGGCGATCGTTGAAGATCTCGTCGGCCTCGTCCCCTTCGGCCTCTGACACATCGAAGCCGGTACAAAAATGACGTTCCCCATCGGCGGTGACGACGGCAATCCGGATCGCCGGGTCGTCGCGCACCTCGCCCCAGATCGCGCGCAAAATCGGTTGCATGTGGGGGGCCAGGGAGTTGCCGCGCTCGGTGCGCGAAAGTTTGATCACGGCGATCCCGTCCGAGCGGCGCTCGTAGCACACGCCGTCGAGGGGACCGGAGAGATCGACGGGGCCGCGTGTCATTTCGTACTCCTCACAGTCCAAAGTCCGCCAGCAACGCTTCGCGCGCCGGACTGTCGTCGGGCGGCTGCGAGGCCAACTGGCGCAGCCTTCGCGAAACGCGGAAGACCGGGCCTTCGAGCGTGATCCCGATGGCGCCGAAGAGCTGGTGGCAGGTGTGGGCGGTCTCGACCCCCGCGCGCGCCGCAGCGATCCGCGCGGCCCCGGCTCGCAGGCGGGCCTTCGCAAGATCACCTGCATCGAAATCGAACGCCGCCGCTCGCGCCAGTTCCTGGCCCGATACCAGCTGCATCCAAGAGTCGGCCAACGGATGGGCCACGGCCTGAAATTCACCGATCGAACGGCCGAACTGTCGGCGCGCTTTCGCGTGTTCAGCGGTGTCGTCAACCAGGCGCAGCCCCGCCGCTGCGGTGTAGGCGGCGAGCACGAGGTCGTGCACGACCCGAGCGCGGGCGACGCCGGCGAGCTCGGCGCCGCGGCGCAGCACGACACGTCCCCAGACTTCGCCACCCAGCGTATCGACGGGTTCGACCGCCCCGCCCGGCTCGGCGAGAAAGGCTCGGTCCCCCGCCACTTCGACAAAGAGATCCGCCTGTGTTGCAAAGGGAACGAGCCGCGGCTCGCTCCCGGCCGCGGCCGAGTCAGACACGGCGACGAGCGCCTCACCCGATATGACCCGCCGGCGTTCCGCCTGGGACAACACCTGCGCCGCAAAGCAGGTCGCCGCCACCGGGCCGGGGAAGACCGCGGCGCCGAGCGACTCGACTGCCGCGACGAGTTCGAGCGCACCGCCCTCCCCTTCGGGTGTGGCCAGTGCGAGCACGCCGAGTTCGGCGAGTTCGCGCCAGATCTCCCGCTGCAGGCCAGCCGCCTGGGCCTTCACCGCGGCATCCGATAATCGGTCGGCACAGAACTGGCGCAGCGTGGCGCCGATCGCCTCCTGGGCATCGTCGAACGCGAGGTCGAGGCCCAGCGACACGGCTAGGCCCAACGCTCGCGCGCCGCAGCGATCCGGTGGCTCGCCAAACCGCCCGCTTCGAGGCGCAGCGCCTGGAGCCGCATGCTCCAGACGTGAAGGTCGTGCTCGCGGGTAAAGCCCATGGCGCCGGTCAATTGATGGGTCTCTGCGTGTACTTTTTCCGCGGCATCGGCGACATACGCCGCGGTTGCGGCCGCTGCCGCCGCGGGCGCCCCGTCGTAAGCGGTTTCGTAGACCAGCCAGCGCGCTGCCTCGACCCGCACCGCACAATGGGCGAGGCGATGCTGGACCGCCTGGAACGAGCCGATCGCCCGGCCGAACTGCCGCCGCCGCTTCACGTAGGCAACTGTGACGTCGAGTGCCGCCCGCATCGCTCCCACCGCCTCGGCGGCAACGGCGGTGCGCCACCAGGCCCGCAGCCTCTCGCCCGAGCCGGGACCCAGCGCCTCGCCCCGCCCGGCGTCGACCTGCAGCCGGCCCATGGGGAACATGAAGTTCGAGCGCACCCGCTGCGCGTCGCCGGACTCGAGCGCGAAGATGCGGGCCTCTTCCCCCGTATCCAGGAGCAACGTGCGCGCCTCGGCGGCAAAGCGGACGGGCCCGGCAATCGCAGCACTCGCCACCGCCACCGGTCCCGAGACACCGCGCCCGAGCAGCCCCGGGGCGACGAGCGCCCGGGCTCCGATCGGGATGCACCCCCCGGCCCGCGCGACGGCCTCGGTCACGAGCGCCGCCTCGAGAAAACCCGTCTCGTCACCCAGGGCGACGTCGAGAAAACCCGCCTCGTCGAGCGCCGCCTCGAGCGCGCTATCCGCCTCGCGCTCGGCGTCGAGTTTCACGGCGCGCGCGGCGCCGGCGTGGCGTGCGAGCAGCACCTCCGCCGCCTCGACGATCGCCCGCTGCTGTTCGTTCAGCTCGAAGTCCACGCCACTACTCCCGGGGCAGGTCCAGAAAGCGGCTGGCCACGAGGTTCAGGTTCACCTCCGTGGTCCCGACCGCAACCCCGGCCGTCATCGCCAACCGAAAGTGCGACTCGGCGAAGTGGCCGTACTCGAGCGCCTCGGGCCCGAAGAGTTCGAGTGCGAGATTCGCCACAGCCAGCTCGGCGGTCGTTCCCGCCACCCGCGCCACGTTCGTGTCCGCAGAAGGCGGCAGCCCGCGCTCACGCAGGTCGATCACCCTATAGGTGAGCAGGCGCGAGGCCTCGCAGAGCGCCCGCGCCTCGCCCAGCTTCTCGAGGATGCGCGGATCGTCGAGCAGGCCGCGCTCTTCGGCCCGTCGGGCGAGTTCGTCGAGCGTGAGTGCTGCCCGCGCATAGCGTGCCGCTCCGACCCGCTCGTAAGCCAGCGAGTAGGTCACCACGTCCCATCCCTCGTTTTCGGGGCCGAGCCGACACGCCACCGGAACCTCGACGTCCGTGAAGAAGACCTCGAAGAAGTAGCGTTCGCCGACCACCGACGGGATCTCACGGACCTCGATACCGGGGAGATCCATGGGACACAAGAGCACGGAAATGCCCTTGTGTCGCTTGCTCTCCGGATCCGTGCGCACCACGAGGAAACAGTGCTGCGCGTGGTTCACGTAGGAGGTCCAGATCTTCGAGCCGTTCACCACGTAGTGCTCGCCATCCCGACGCGCCTGGGTCCTGAGCGATACGAGATCGCTCCCGGCCTCGGGCTCGGAGAAGCCCTGGCACCAGAAGGCCTCCCCGCGCGCGATGGGCGGCAGGTGCTCGCGCTGCTGCTCCTCAGTGCCGTAGCGCATGATCGTCGGCCCAACCCAGTTCACGTTCATGTACTGCGAGCTCCGGGGCTCACCGACGCGCCACATCTCCTCTCCCAGAATGATGTGGCGCCAGGCCGAAGCGGCCGCGCCGCCGTATTCGCGCGGCCAGTTCTGTGTGAGCCAACCGCGCTCCGCGAGCTTGGGGCAGAACTCGCGGGAAAAACGCGCCTGGACGTCGCTTCCCGGACCGTCTTTCGACCGCTCCTCCCAGTCGTCGGGAAGGTTCTCGGCCAGAAACTCGGCGAGTTCCTGGCGAAACCCGCGATCTTCGTCTGACCAGCCGAATTCCACGCCGCCTCCCAGCGAAAATCCGACCGTAAATCAGACACTTCACGAAGGCAATCGAAACCGTGCGCTTCGCGCACCGAAGCAGGTGGAGCTTCCCAAGGGACGGGCCGCTGGTGTAGGACTTCCCCATGCCGTTTCCCGATTACGAACCGTCGCTTCCCGTATTCCTGCAAACCCGTATAGAACGCTTCGGAGAGCGCCCACTTGCCGTGCTGAACGACGACCGCATTGGGTACGCCGAAGCGGGCGAGCGGTCGGCTCGGCTGGCACGGGGCCTGCTCGCGGCGGGCATCACCAAGGGCACCCGGGTGGGGCTCTTGATGCCCAACGGCCCGGACTGGGTGGTGGCATGGCTCGCGGCGGCGCGAATCGGCGCAGTCGTGGTGCCTCTCAACACCTTCTACAAGCCGCGCGAGCTCGGATGGGTCTTGAAGCACGCCGACGTGCACACACTGCTCAGCGTGCCCAGCCTGCTGAACAACGACTACGTCACGCGCCTCGAAACCGCCGTCCCCGAGCTCGCCGGCCAGGAAGCCGGCGCGCTGGTCACACCCGAACTCCCGTACCTGCGTGCCGTGATCATGTGGGGGAAGTGCGACCGCAGCTGGGCGGGAAGCCACGACGATCTCGAAGCCGCGGCGAAGGCCAAGCCCTCGCTCGACGATGCCTTTCTCACCGCGGTCGAAGCGTGCGTGAGTCCATCGGACACGATGATCGTGATCTACAGCTCGGGGAGCACCGCCGACCCGAAGGGTGTCCTCCACAGCCACGGCACCCTGATCCGCCACTCCTTCAACCTGAACAGCTATCGCGACCTCGTGCCCGAGGACCGGGTCTTCTCGCCCATGCCCTTCTTCTGGATCGGAGGCTTCGTCTTCACGCTCATGGCCTGCATGCACGCCGGTGCGTCGATGGTCTGCGAGGAGGCGTTCGACGCCGGCGAGACGCTGGCACTGCTCGAACGCGAGAAAGTCACCATTGCGGCCGGCTGGCCCCACTACGCCAAGGCGATGATGGATCATCCGAGCTTTCGCGAGCGCGACCTCTCTTCGATTCGCTCGGGCAACCTCTACGAGATCCTGCCCGAAGACCAGCGCCCGCAGGACCCCGAGCTGCGTTCGAACTCGCTCGGCATGACCGAAACCTGCGGGCCCCACTCGATCGACCGCATGGACGTCGATCTGCCCGAGCGGCTGCGCGGCTCGTTCGGCCGTGCGCCCGAGGGCGTCGAGCACAAAGTGGTGGACCCGGAAACCGGAGAGACTCTCCCTGCCGGCACTGCAGGAGAGATATGCGTGCGCGGCTACAACCTCATGCAGGGTCTGCACAAGGTCGAACGCGAGGACGTCTTCGACCCCGACGGCTTCTATCACACCGGCGACGGCGGCCTGCTGGACACGGACGGGGTCCTCTTCTTCCGGGCGCGGCTGGGCGACGTGATCAAGACGGCGGGGGCCAACGTGGCGCCGCGCGAAGTCGAGGTGGTCCTCGATGGCTTCGCCGAGGTCCAGGCGTCGTTCGTGGTGGGCGTGCCCGACGCCGTGCGGGGGCAGAACGTGGCCGCCGCGATCGTACTGGACGCAGGTCAGGACCTCTCTGCCGAGGACTGCCGGCGACGCCTCCGGGAGGAGCTCTCGGCCTACAAGGTGCCCCGCCACATCTTTTTCGCAGCCACGGCAGAGCTGCCCTTCACCGACAGCGGCAAGATCGACAAGCCGCGCCTCGGGGCCCAGCTGGCCGAGAGAATCGCCGCCGGTGACGCGGGGTAAGCGCGGGGAGCAATTGGGGGGGATTGACTCATCTACCTGCGTGCAGGTAGATTTATCCCATGCCGATGGGTCAGCCTCGTGCGGAAAAGACCCGGAACGCCATTCTCGCGGCCGCTGAGGAACTCTTCGCCGAGCGCGGCTTCGACGCCACCCGCCTCGAGGACATCGCGGAGCGGGTCGGCATCCGTCGCGCGTCGATCGTCTACTACTTCAAGGAGAAGCGCGAGGTCTACGACGCGATCATCGCCGACGTCCTCCACGGTCTGCACGGCACGCTCGAACAGGCCCTGACGCCGAGACCCGCGAAGCCGCTGGACCGCGTCGAGGCGATCGTCGCGGCCTGGGCCAATTACGTGGGGGGCCGTCCCGCGACGGCGCGGCTGTTGCTGCGCGAGATCGCGAACACGACACCCGGCCTGACGAGCGCGGCGTGGCAGCGCGCGGGGCCCCTCGAGGAGTTCGTGCGCCGGGAGTTCACCGAGAACTCCGAGATCATCAACGCCGGCTTCGAGAAACGCAGCCCTATCCAGGTGGCCAGCACTGTGGTGGGCGCCACTTTCTTCTTCATCGCGGCCATGCCGCGCATCTTTGCGAACACCGGGTTCGACCCCACGACGCCCGAGCAGATCGAAGCGCACCGCCATGAGTTGACGCGCATTGTCCGCCGCCTGCTCCAGCCCGAGCCGACAGAGCGCTAGAGCGCCGGCCGTTTCCCGCTAGGAAACCGCCTTGGCATCGCGCAGCTGAGCCACCTCTGCGCCGCTGAAGCCGTATTCGGACAGCACCTCGTCCGTATGCTCTCCGGCGCGCGGCGGCGGACCCTGGATTTCGCAGGTGCTGCGGCTGAAACGCGGCGCCGGGGCGGCCTGACAGGTGCCGTCTTTCTCCACGAAGGTTCCCCGTGCCCGGTTGTGCGGGTGCAGCGGCGCCTCGCGCATCGAGAGCACCGGTGCGAAGCAGACGTCGCTTCCCTCCATGATCTCGCACCACTCGTCTCGAGTCTTCTGCACGAAGACCTCCCGCAGTCGCTCCTTCATCGCAGACCACTGAGTGCGATCCATCTGTTCCGGCAGGTCCGTGCCACCCAGGCCCGTCTTTTCGATCAGCTCGGCGTAGAACTGCGACTCGATCGAGCCGATCGAGACGTACTTCCCGTCCTTCGTCTCGTAGACCTCGTAGAAATGAGCTCCTCCGTCGAGCATGTTGGTGCCGCGTTCTTCGTGCCACCAGCCGAACTGATGCGCGCCGTGGATGATCGACATCAACGCCGCCACTCCGTCCACCATCGCAGCATCGACCACCTGCCCCTGGCCGGACGTGGCGCGCTCGACCAGGGCGCAGACGATTCCGTACGCGACCAACATGCCGCCTCCGCCGAAGTCTCCGACGAGGTTGAGCGGCGCCAGCGGCGGCTCGCCGGCCCGGCCGATATGCGCGAGGGCACCGGCCAGGGCGATGTAGTTGATGTCGTGACCGGCCACGTGGGCCAGGGGTCCATCCTGGCCCCAGCCCGTCATGCGCGCGTAGACCAGACCCGGATTTCGTTCCAGGCAGACATCCGGCCCCAGACCCAGCCGCTCCATGACACCCGGTCGAAAGCCCTCGAGCAGCACGTCCGCCTTCTCGACCAGGCGAAGCAGCGTCTCGACGCCGTCGGGTTGCTTCAGGTCGAGTGCGGCGCTGCGACGGCCCCGGGCCAGAAAATCGAACGCCGGCACATCGGTCGGAAGCGGGGAGCCCCCGGGTTGGACGCGGTCGATGCGGACCACCTCCGCCCCCATGTCCGACAACATCATGGTTGCGAACGGACCGGGGCCAATGCCCTGGATCTCGAGAATCTTCACACCGCTGAGGGGACCCGCCACGTGTTCCTCCTGGTCTCGTCGGGCGCACCAGCATACCCCAGCTGACGAGATGGCTCGCCCCTCCGCCTGTCGCGTTCGCACCGAGATCAGCGCTCGAACGAACCCCGCTCCAGCAGCGGGGAAATTTTCTCCGCCCCACCGGCTTTCCTTTCACTTCGGTCCCGATTACACCGGACGACGAAACCCGGCAGGACTGCACTGATGTCCTGCATCGCCCGGAAGAGCGTCACCCGGAGCCGCTGCTCTTTGCCCGGACTCCGCTCCAGCGCATGGCCGGTCGCCTCGGCGTACCACCGCGGTCATTCGCGGAAGATCTAATCGGTCAGCTCACTTTCCCGGCCGGCATCACCGGTCTCCATGTCTCCTCCTCCGGTCCGCACGACTCCGCCCCGTCTTCCAGGGCCGCCAGAAGCGGCAGCGCCTTGTCGAGCGACTCGCGCCACTCGGCGTGCGGGTCCGAATCGGCGACGACGCCGCCGCCCGCGTGGACCAGAGCGCGACCGCGCTGGGCGAAGAGGGTTCGGATCACCACCGAGAGATCGGCCGAGCCACGCGCGTCGAGATAGCCGATGGCACCCGCGTAGAGTCCGCGGCGCACCGGCTCGAGGCGATCGAGCAATCGCATGGCGGCGATCTTCGGAGCGCCGGTCATCGACCCCGGCGGAAAGGCGGCGCGAACCAGATCGAGAGCGTCGCAGCTCTTGCGCAGGCGGCCGGTCACCGTCGAGACCAGGTGGAAGACCGTCGCATACTCCTCGATCGCCAGCAGCTCGGGCACTCCGACGCTGCCCGTCTCGCAGACTCGACCCAGGTCGTTGCGCACCAGGTCCACGATCATCAGGTTCTCGGCCCGGTCCTTCTCGGAGGCAACCAACTCGGCGCGCAACGCCGCGTCCTGGACGGCATGGCATCCGCGGGGGCGCGTCCCCTTGATCGGCCGGCTCTCCACCCACCGCTCGAGATCGACGCGCAGGAAGCGCTCGGGCGAGCTTCCGATCACCGCGAGTTCCGGCAATTCGACGTAACAGGCAAAGGGCGCCGGGTTGATGCGGCGCAGCGCTCGGTAGAGTCCCCAGGGGTCTGCGTCGAAGGGACGTTCCATCCGCTGACTCAGGTTCGCCTGGTAGACGTTTCCGGCACCGATCTCGTGCTTCACCCGATCGACCGCCTTCACGTACGCGCCCTCGTCGAATCCAGTCGGCGCGGCCCGCGTGTTGCGGAAAATTTCGGCGGGACGGCGGCGCGGCGCCGCGGACACGGGCACCGCGAGCCAACCGACCAACTCGTCGAGCCCCCGCTCGGCCTCGGCGCCGACCCCCAGGGCGCAGGCCCAGGCACACCCCGCCTCGTGATCCCACGCCAGTACCTTGTCTGCAATCAGGAGCGTTGCCTCCGGAAGCCGCAGATCGTCGACTCCCCCACAGCTCACCGACTCGATCTGCGCACCGAGCTCGTACGAGAGCAGCGCAACGGCACCGCCGATGAAGGGAACCGGCGGTGCGGCGACACCGGGGTCGAGACGCGGTACAACGCGGCGCATGGCGTCGAAGTCGGAGGCCCGAACCCGGCGCGCGGCCGCACCGGCGAACGAATAGCGTCCGAGCCGCGTGCTTCGAAGCGCACTGTCCAGCAGCCACGGATTCGGCTGCACACGCAGCGCCTCGAACGCCCGCAGCGGCTCCGTCTCCGGCGGAAGCGGTCGCCAGGCCAGGCGGAGCGTGTCGGCGGGATCTGCCATGGGACTCTCCAAAGGGGAAACTGTATCCTCCTTCTCGTGCAACGCGTCTGCTACTTTCACGCCGGCTGTCCGGACGGGTTCGGGGCTGCCTGGGCCACGTGGCGCGCGTGGGGTGACGAGGGCCGCTATGTGGCCCGCGGCCACTACGATCCGGTCGACAGCCGCCGCCACGAAGGCCACTGGGTGAGCTTTGTCGACATCGCGCCGACCAACGAAGCCATCCGGGAGCTGGCCGAATCCGCCGCCCGGCTCGTCGTCCTCGACCACCACGTGAGCGCCCGAGACCGCTACCAGGCGGACCCGGGGGTCGAAAACGCACTGGCGGCAATCCCGCACCACATCGAGTTCGATCTCGAGCATTCGGGTGCAATCCTCGCATGGCGGCACTTCCATCCCGACACCCCGCCCCCCGACCTGCTTCGCTACGTCGAAGACCAGGACCTGTGGAGCTGGAAGCTCCCCCGATCCGAAGAAGTCAACGCTGCGATCGGATCCTATCCGCACGACTTCGACTCGTGGAGCCGGCTGGCCGCCCGGCCCGTGGAAGAGCTCGCCGACGAGGGGGTCCCGATCCTGCGCACCCAGGGCATCGACGTCGAGCGCGCCATCTCTCTCGCGCATCCCGTCGCGATCGGAAAGGAGCGCATCGAAGCAGTCAACGCTCGCAACCGGCGCTCGTTCATAGGCCACGAACTGGCGAAGCGCCGGGCTTTCGGCCGCGCCTGGGGTCTCGTGTACCGGGTGAGCAGCGATCGGGTCGACGCCACGATCTACTCGATCGGCGACGACGACGCGGTGAGCGTGGCCGAGCGTTTTGGCGGAGGCGGACACCGCAACGCCGCCGGCTTCAGCGTCTCGCTGCAGACCTGGCTCGACGACTTCGTCTGCTGACGCAGAGCGGCGCTACGGCCCTGCGGACCGGGGTCCCTATTCCCCCCACTGGGCGGGAGTCAGCGTCTGCATCGATAGCGCGTGGATGTCGCGGCCCATCTCCTCGGCGAGCGCGGCGAAGACGATCTGCTGACGCTCGACGGGACTCTTTTCGCTGAAGCGCTCCGACACGACCACGGCGCGGAAGTGCCCGCCACCCCCGCGCGCACCGGCGTGTCCCGCGTGCTGATCACTCTCGTCGAGCACCAGCACGTAGGTCGCGTCGAGGACCTCGCGCAATTTCGCCTCGATCCGCGCGCGGCGGTCCACGGACCTCAGTCCTTGGGGAGCCCGAGCACGCGCTCGGCGATGATGTTCTTCTGGATATTGGGCGTACCGCCGCCGATCACGACTTCGGGCCAGGCCAGCGACATATGCTGCCAGCGCCCGTCCTCGGGCGAATCGACGTCGCCTTTCCCCAGCACCGACAGGCCCCCTTCGATCTCGAGCGCCAATTCGCCCACCTCGATCTCGAGCCGCGCACGGAGCAGCTTGTTCACCGAGGTCTCGCTTCCGACCGGCTCGCCCTTGAGCTGCTTGGTCAGGTAGCGCATGCCGTTGAGCCGCATCGCCTCGATTCGGGTGTCGAACTGCGCGATCCGGCGGCGCACGTCGGGATCCTCCGAAGCCGGCCTGCCGTTCTTGTGACAGCGGTCGGCGAGTTCGCGAACGGCCTCGAGCGTACGCGTCAAACTGACGACCTCAGAAATGCTCGAACGCTCGTGAGCCAGCGCCGAGACGGTCACCTGCCAACCTTGATTTTCCTTGCCCAGCCGGTTCTCGACCGGGACCCGCAGGTCGTCGAAGAACACCTCGGCGAAGATTTCACCGCCGGCCATGTTCCGGATCGGGCGTACCGTGAGACCCGGACTGTCCATCTCGACCAGCAGGCAGGTGATGCCGTCGTGTTTCACCGCTACGTCGACCTTCGTGCGAACGAGCAGGATCATCCACTTCGACCACATGGCGATCGAAGTCCAGATCTTCTGACCGTTGACCACGTAATGATCTCCATCGCGAACGCAGCGGCACTTGAGCGAAGCGAGATCGCTTCCCGAATCCGGCTCGGAATAGCCCGTGCACCACTGGTATTTGCCATCGAGGATGTCCGGAACGAACTTCTGCTTCTGCGCTTCGGTGCCGTACTGGACGATCGCGGGTCCCACCCAGGAGAGGCCCATGAAGCATGTACCCAGGGCGGGCGCGTGGTGTCGGGCCATCTCCTCCTTGAGGATCACCTGCTCCATGAGCGAGCCGCCCCCCCCGCCCACGTCTTCGGGCCAGGAAAAGCCCACCCATCGCTTCTCCCGCACCTTGCGCTGGAACTCGGCGACGACCTCGAGGGTGCGCAGCGCACCGCTCGGGAGGTTCTCGTCCAGGAACGCGCGCACCTCGGTGCGAAAGGCCTCTTCCTGCGGTGTGAGGTTGAAATCCATGCCTCAGTTTCCCTCGCCTGCGATGAGGTTGAAATCCATGCCTCAGTTTCCCTCGCCTGCGATGAGGTTGAAATCCATGCCTCAGTTTCCCTCGCCTGCGATGAGGTTGAAATCCATGCCTCAGTTTTCCTCGCCTGCGAGTCTGAAGATGCGCTCGTAATGCCAGCCGGCGTCACCGAAGGCCGGACGCGCCCACTTCGCCCGCTTCAAGTAGAGATGGGCGTCGTATTCCCACGTGTAACCGATGCCACCGTGCAGCCCGACCGTCTCGATTCCGATGCGCGGGAATGTCTCGCTGGCGAGTGCCTTCGCACGCGAGACTGCGAGCGAAGCCGCGCCCGGATCCCGGTCGAGCTGCCAGGCGGCCCAGTAACACAGAGAGCGGAATGACTCGATATCGACGTGGGCTTCGGCAAGCGGGTGCTTCACCGCCTGAAAACGCCCAATCGGCTCACCGAACTGGACGCGCTGCTTCGCGTAGCCCACGGTGAGGTCCAGGGCACCCTGGGCCGCTCCCACCATCTCGGCCGTGACAGCGGTCGCCCCGCAATCGAATAGCCGCTCGAGCAGCGGCCCGGCCCCACCCGCTTCACCGACCAGTGCGGCCTGCGAAACCGCCACACCGTCCAGGCGCAGCCGGCCCATGCGCTTGGTCAGGTCGACGGTCGTGTGGGCCTCGACCGTCAGACCGTCGGCGTGTCGCTGCACCAGCCCTACGGCCGGTCCACCGGCCGTGCGAAACGCCACCAGAAAAATATCTGCACACGCCGCGTCCATTACGAGACGCTTCTCGCCGCTGAGCCGGAACCCGTCCCCGTCGGGCATCCCCTCGAGCGCAACGCCCGTTGGATCGGCGTCGGGCCCCTCCTGGACGGCGAGCGCGCCGATCGCGCGGCCGGCCGCAAGTTCTGGCAGCCACTGCTCACACTGCTCGGGGCTTCCCGCCTGCTTCAAGGCGGCGCCAGCCAGCACGGTCGAGATGAGCGGAGAGGGAAAGAGGCTCCGCCCCGTCTCTTCGAGAACGACGACCAGGTCGACCCAGCCCAGGCCCACGCCGCCGTGGGCCTCGGAAAAGGTAAGCCCCACCCAGCCGAGTTCGGCCATGCGGTCCCAGAGGTGACGGCCAAAGCCCTCGGAGGATTCCGAGAGCTTGCGCACCTCGTCGAGCGGACAGTTCTGATCCAGGAAGCGGCGCACCTCGGCGCGCAGCAACTCCTGCTCTTCGCTGAAACCAAAGTTCATCTCTTGGGGGCTCCCTACCGCAGCAGAAGCAGAAAACTAGACCGTCGTCATCCGGGTGGCCACGCGGGGCGCGGGCGGCGACCCTCGGGCAAGGGACGCCTCGGGAATGAACTGGGCCGGGCTCGAGGCCGACCTCGACACAGCGGGCTACGCGCGCCTACCGGGATTGCGCAACGCGTGCGCCTACCGGGGGTGCTCAACACGCGCGAATGCCGGGCGCAGGTGCGCCCTGGCACGAGCCGACTGCTTGCCGGCAGCCGGTTCACACTCGGAATCACCTTCCGCGACACGGAATGAACATCCCGGCGGGAGCCGGGACGCGCAATGAACATCCCGGCGGGAGCCGGGCTCCGAGCCCGCTCCCGCCGGATCCGTCCTAGGAAGTCGTGACGTCGATCGATCGCGTCCTCGGCTTTGCCTCGGGAAGCTTCGGCAGCGTGATGCTGAGGACGCCGTTCTTGTAGGTCGCCTTGACGTTGTCGGCGTCGACCTCCATCGGCAGCGCGATACGCCGCTCGAAGCGTCCGGAAACGCTCTCGACGTACCTGCGGCCCTCACCCTCGTCGGTGTGCTCCGAGCGCTTTTCGCCGGAGAGGAGCAGCGTGTCCTCCTCGAGCGTGACCTCGAAGTCCTTTTCCTCCACCCCCGGAAGCTCGGCCTTCACCTCGTACGCATCGTCGGTCTCACTGAGATCGATATGTGGTGCGAAGTGAAGCTGCTTTCCAGCCCACGCCCGTGGGGCGGCACCGAAGCCGGGCCAGAAATCATCGATGAGCCTATCGAAGTTGCGCACATCCCGGAGCGCCGGGAACGCGCTGCGACGGTTCCTGCGAGGAATCACGATGTTCATTTTCCTGCCTCCTTGCTGCGGGGCCTTTCATTCGCCCCGTTGATGACAAAGAGGTAAGCACGCGATAGCGCGCGTCAACTCGCCTGAAACTGCGGGGATGTTCAGGCGGTCAGACCACGCCGGACCGGCCCAGGCGCTCCAATTCTGCCTCCGCGAGCCCCAGCTCCGCATAGACCTCCGCGTTGTGTTCACCCAACGCGGGAGCCAACGCCAACGATCTCGCCTCGGCGTCGGCGAAGCGCAGCGGATTGCCGTGGAAGGTCACCTCGCCGAGCGTCGGGTGCGGATGTCGCTCGACCATGCCGCGAGCGAGCAACTGGGGGTCGCGCACCAGGTCCTCGGGGCGCTCGACCCGCGCGCACGGCAGGTCAGCCCCGTCGGGCCCCAGGGCTGCCAGCACCTCGTCGCAGGAAAGCCCGCGCACCCATTCACCCACCCGCGCGTTGATCTCTTCGCGCCGCGCCGCGCGGCTGCGGTGGGTCCGGTAACGCTCGTCGGTTCCCAGCTCGGGCCGCCCGATCGCGGCACACAGGGCGCGGAAGAGCTTGTTGCTCGCCGTCGCCACCACCACCCATCCGTCTCGGGCCTCGAAGCAGTCGTAGGGCGCGGTGAACGGGTGCTGGTTCCCGAGCCGCTCCGTCGGGGCCCCGATGGCCTCGAAGATGCTGACCGCGGAGTCGGTCACGGCAAAGATCGCATCTTGGTTCGAGACGTCGAGCACCCGCGCCACGCCCGTGCGCTCGCGTTCGAGCAGCGCTGCGGCGATGCCGAGTGCCAGGTAGAGCCCTCCCACGAAGTCGCCGAGCGCGCCGCCGCCCCGCACCGGCGGGCCGTCGGAAAAGCCCGTCATCGCCAGCAGACCTCCCGCCGCCTGGGCCACGATGTCGTAGGACGCCAGGCCCGCGCGCGGCCCGGTGTGGCCAAAGCCCGAGAGCGAGGCCACCACGCAGCGCGGGTTGCGCGCTTGGAGAGTCTCCGCCCCGAGACCCTGAGCCGCGAGGAAACCGGAGCGAAAGTTCTCGACCACGGCGTCTGCACCCGCCACCAGGCGGAGAAAGAGTTCGCGGCCCTCTTCGCAGCGCAGGTCGAGCGTGATCGAGCGCTTGCCGCGGTTCGTGTTCTGAAAGGAGAGCGACGTCTCACCTTTGGGTGACGGGCCGTAGCGGTAGTCGTCTCCCGTGACGGGGCGCTCGACCTTCACCACATCGGCGCCGAGATCCGCAAGGATCGCCGTCGCGAAGGGGCCCGCGACGACGCGGGTCAGATCGAGGATACGCAGGCCTTCGAGCACGCGACCGGCCATCGGGCGGGCAGCGTAGCACCGCCGCCACCGCGAGCGGGTCGACGAGCGGCGGCATCTGCGCACTCCCGCAGCGCGGGCTCGGCGTGGATTCCGGCGGACCTAGAGCCCCAGTACGGCGAAGATCCCGAAGAGACTCCCGAGCGCCGCGATGCCGTACAGGACGCTCGCGACCATCGAATCGCGCTCGCCACCACCGAAGTCGATCGACAACGATCGCAAATGATGTGCCCCCTTCCACATCGGAAGAGCGATCAGCGCCAGCAGGATCAACCGGCCAAGTGGGTTCGAAGCCAACGCATGGGCGCGATCGTACGCGAGCGCATCGGCCGGAACGATTCCGAGCGGCACGCCCAGGTTCACCACCAGGATCCAGCCCGTGAGCAGGATGGTCCCGATCAGGATCCCGTGGCCGAAGAGCAGCCAGACGACCGGCTCGAGCTTGAGCAGGAGCTGCTTCACCCGAAGATTCCTCCCGCGAGGATCGCGGCGAACAGGACGCTGACGCCGATCCAGACGGCGTAGAGCATGCCGTGGATCACCGGACCGGGCGGCGGCTTGACGGGACCGATCCGGGGCGGCTGCGCCTTGGGGAACAGGCGGAAGAAGCGCACCCCGACCAAGAGAACCGAAGCAAGCGCCAGCAAGTGGAACGCCACGTAGCCGGGACTCGCCCAACCCGTGAGCACGGCCCGCCACGCGGCCCCGCCGTCCCCAAGAGCGCGAACGGCGTGCAGCACTCCGAATCCCATCAGGAGGTAGATGAGGCCGGTGGCGTCGAAGAGCGTGTACGCCCGGTAGCGCCCCTGCATGGGAAACCTGGGCGGCATCTGGGGCGGTGCCGTCCGAGTGCGGCCCGGCTTCGAGGGCGCCATCGCTTCGGGGTGGGCTGCGCGCGCCATGGCTACTCGCGGCCTCCCCGCGGCAGGACCAGCCCTCTCGCCCAGTCGATGACGGCGTTGAACTTTGCCTGGTTCACCGCCGCAGCGGGATCGACGTGCTTCGGACACACCTCGCTGCACTCGTTGGCGTACGAACACGAGAAGACGGTTCCCTCGCCGCGAAAGATCTCATTGCGTTCGGCGGCGCCCTCGTCCCGCGAGTCCATGCTGTAGCGGTGGCCGAGAGCGATTGCCGCAGGACCGAGAAACTCGGGCTCATTGGCCACCACCGGGCAGGCGGCGTAGCAAAGCATGCAGTTGATGCACATGCTGAACTGCTTGAACTCCGCGTGCTCGGCCGGACTCTGGCAGTGGGTACCCTCTTCGACCGCCTTCTCCTTGGCCCGAATGATCCACGGCTTCACCCGCTGGAGCTTCTCCAGAAAACCCTCGAGTTCCACGACGAGGTCCCGAACGACCGGGAAGTTCGCGAGGGGGGCGACCTCGATGGTGTCGGGAAGCTCACCGACCGTCTGCTTGCAGGTGAGCGCCGGCTCGCCGTTGACCTGCATGCCGCAGCTCCCACAAACCGCCATGCGACACGACCAGCGGTGCGAAAGCGTCCCATCGATCTCGTCCTTGATGAAATTCAGGGCATCGAGAACCTTCCAATCGGGATGGCACGGCACCTCGTAGGTCTCTGTGCGCGGCGCTTCGTCCCGATCCGGATCAAAGCGCGTCACCACGAATTTCTTCTTGGGAAAATCGGACATCAATACTTCCGCTCCTCGGGCTCCCAACGACCGAGCGTGACCGATTTCGTCTCCACCCGAGGACCGACGGCATCCCGACGGCACAAACTGTGGTGCAGGAAGTTGACGTCGTCGCGGCTCGTTGCATCGCGACGCGTGTGAGCCCCGCGCGATTCGTTGCGGCGCGCAGCCGCATTGGCCACCGTTTCGGCAACGTCGAGCATATTCGCCAGTTCGAGCGCTGCGACGACTTCCGTGTTGAAGACCCGACTCGGATCATCGAGCGAGACCTCCGCGAAGCGCTTCTGGAGTTCGGCCAGATCGCGGCAGGTCTGCTGCATGGAAGCCTCCTCGCGGTAGACGCCGCAGCCGCGCTCCATGGCCTCCTGCATTTCGGTCCGGAGCGTCGCCAGCTTCTCTCCGCCCTTCTTGCGGCCGCGCAGCGCGTCGATGCGGCCCTGTTCTTCCGCGGTCAGCTGCTCGATTCGATCCGGGGCGCCGTCGTTCGAGCCCCGGGCAAAGGCGACTGCCGCATTGCCCGAACGCGCGCCGAATACCAGACATTCAGTGAGCGAATTCGAGCCCAGACGATTGGCACCGTTCAGCGAAACGCACGCGGTCTCACCCGCGGCAAACAGACCCGGGAGCGACGTCGCCCCTTCGATGTCGACATCGACGCCACCCATCATGTAGTGGACCACGGGCCGGATCGGAATCGGCTCGTACACCGGATCGACCCCCGCGTAGATCTTGCACAATTCCCGCACCATCGGGAGTCGGCTGTCGATCTTCTCCTCCCCCAGGCCGGTGAGATCGAGGTGCGCGTATTCACCGTAGGGTCCCTTCACGCCGCGGCCCGCTTCGATCTCCTGAACGATGGCGCGGGAAATCATATCGCGGGGACCGAGCTCCGCCTTGCTGCCGACGCCGTAATCCCGGGTCACGAGAAAACGCTCACCGTCGGCGTTCTTGACGTGCCCGCCCTCGCCGCGCGTCGCCTCCGTGATCAGGATGCCGGTCCCCGGCAGCCCGGTTGGGTGGTACTGCACGAATTCCATGTCCTTGAGCGCAACGCCCGTCCGATAGGCCAGGGCCATGCCGTCGCCGGTCTTGATGTTTCCGTTGGTCGTGAACGAAAATACCTTGCCGGCGCCTCCAGAGCAGAGGACAACGGCGCGCGCGCGAATGCAGCGCACCACGCCCTCCCGGATATCGAGTGCCGCGACGCCGCGCACCTGGCCTTCGTCGACCAGCAGCTTGGTTACGAACTGCTCGTCGTAACGCACGATGCGATCGAAGCGCAGCGAGTGTTGGAAGAGGCTGTGAAGCATGTGGAAGCCGACCTTGTCGGCGGCGTACCAGGTGCGCTTCGTCGTCATCCCGCCGAAGGCACGGGTCGCGACCGTGCCGTCTTCGTTGCGGCTCCACGGACAGCCCCAGTGTTCGAGGCGCGTCAACTCCTTTGGCGCCTCCTCGACGAAGTACTGGATGACGTCCTGGTCGCCGAGGAAATCGGAGCCCTTCACGGTGTCGTAGCCGTGCATTTCGAGCGTATCGTCGTCGCGCGCCACAGCGGCGGCGCCGCCCTCGGCGGAGACGGTGTGGCTCCGCATGGGGTAGACCTTCGAAACCAGCGCAACGCTCGCGCGGGGATCGGCCTCGACGGCGGCGATGGCTGCACGCAGCCCCGCGGCACCGCCGCCGACGATCAGGATGTCGTGCTGGAGTGTCTCGACCACGCTCACAGCCCTTCCGACCGGTGGAAAGGCGCAATGTGTAACGAATCCGGACGTCCGGGGCTACGCAGGGCGCGCTATTCCGAGGGGCTGCACCGGCTCCTGCTGAGACAGGCAGTGCAGTGCACCCAGGCCGAGCACCAAATCTCCTGAGGGAATCCCGACGACGTCGCGTCCCGGCAAGAGTTCCCCGAACACTCCCAGAGCTTCTGCGTCCTGCACCACACCGAACGTGGGGACCAACACGGCGCCGTTGGCAAAGACGAAGTTTGCGTAGGTGGCCGGACAACGAACCCCCTCGATCACGACGGGCGGTGGCATGGGGAGTTCTGCGACGGTAAGCAGTGCGCCGTCGGCATCGCGGTTGGAGCGCAGGCGCCGCAGGTTCTCGGCGAGCGGCGCACGGTTCTCATCTGCAACATCGCACACCGCCGCGACAACCGTCCCCGGCGCGACAAAGCGGGCCACGCCGTCGACGTGGCCGTCGGTATCGTCCCCGGCGATGCCTGCGGCGAGCCAGAGCACCCGCCGCGCGCCGAGCCACTCCGCAAGGCGGGTCTCCATCTCTTGCCGGGTGCGGCCCGCACCGCGGTTCTCGTTCAGCAGGCAGGATTCCGTGGTCAGCAGCGTTCCCGAGCCGTCACCGTCGACGGCACCGCCCTCGAGAACGAAGTCGGTCTCGATGCGGGGCAGCCCCGTCTCGCGCTCGAGGGCTCGGGGCACGGCTGCATCGCGGTCCCACGGCGGGTACTTCCCTCCCCAGGAATCGAACGGGAAGTCGACGAGCATTCGCCTCCCCGCGCGCACGACGAACACAGGACCGGAGTCGCGCAGCCAGGCGTCGTCGGTGGGTACGGCGTGGAACGCGACGCGATCCGCGTCCGCCCCGGCCGCGACGATTGCAGACCGCGCGGCGTCCTGCATCGCCGCGTCTCCGACCAGAACTCTCACCGGTTCCCGAAAGGAGAGCTCCCGCACGAACACCGCAAACTGGGACTGGGCCCGCGCGAGCCGGCTCGGCCAAGTGTCCGGATTGTGGGGCCACGCGAGCCACGTCGCCGCGTGCGGCTCCCACTCCGCCGGCCACCGAACCGAAGTCATGTGTCGCGGAAGCGTTTCCCGAGCTCGTCGTAGGCGTCGATGCGGCGGTCGCGGAGAAAGGGCCAGTCGCGGCGCACCTTCTCGATGAGGCCGAGATCGCATTCGACGAGCACGGTTTCCTCACCCTGCTCCGAAGCGCGAGCGAGCACCCGGCCAAAGGGGTCCGCCACGAAGGACTGGCCCCAGAAACGGATGCCCCCCTCCTCGCCCACGCGGTTGACCGCCGCCACGAACACGCCATTCGCAATGGCGTGCGCCCGCTGCACGGTCTCCCATGCGTCGTGCTGCGCGGCCTCGACCTCGGCGCCCTCGTCGAACTGCCAGCCGATCGTCGTGGGGTAGAAGAGAATCTGAGCGCCCGTCAGGGCCGTCAGGCGTGCGGCCTCCGGGAACCACTGGTCCCAGCACACCAGCACACCGAGCCGCGCGCCGGCGGCCGCAAAACTTCGGAAGCCCAGGTCGCCGGGCGTGAAGTAGAACTTCTCGTGGTAGAGCGGGTCGTCGGGGACGTGCATCTTGCGATAGCGGCCGAGCAGGCTTCCGTCTGCATCGATCACCACCGCGGTGTTGTGGTAGAGCCCCTCGGCCCGCCGCTCGAAGAGCGACGCCACCACGGCGACACCGCGCGCCGCGGCGACCTTGGCCAGAGCCTCGGTCGAGGGCCCGGGAACCGGCTCCGCCAGCGAGAAGCGGGCTGCATCCTCTGTCTGACAGGGATAGGGGCAGCGGAAAAGCTCCTGGAGACAGACGACGCGGGCACCCGCAGCCGCGGCCTGCTCGATCCGCTCCAGTGCGCGCTCCAGGTTCTCGCCTGGGTGCGGGGAGCAGCGCGTCTGGATCAGACCGATCGGGAGAACCATGGAGGGGGGGTAGCGCAGGCCCCAGGAGCCCGCAGCAGGCCCCAGAGGCGCGCAGCACGCCTCGGGAGCACGAATTTTCGGCGGACCCGGGGGCAAACCCGCGTGACCGCCTCTGTCACACAGGCGCCCCAGGCTGCAGTCCGTGGAATTCATGCGGAGCGCGCTCGGAACGCTGGGGGTGATCGCGGCCTTCGTGACCTTCGGCCTTCTGTGGTCGAGCGGGCTCGACGCCCGACCGATCGCATCGGTCTATCCTCATTCCATGCCCCCGGAAGTGACGCCTCGTTCCATGCCCCCGGCAGTGACGCCGCGCGTCTGGCTCGTCGACGGCTACAACGTCCTCTGTTCGGGCCTGCTCGGCGGGCGCGAGCGCGAGGGCTGGTGGCAGGAGGAGCGACGCGCCGAGTTGCTCGAGAGGCTCCGGCACTTCGACGACCCGGCGGTCGAGATCTGGGTCGTCTTCGATGGCGACCGGAGCGACGACACCCCGGCCCAGGATCACGTCCGCGCGGTCTTCACCCCCTCAGCCGACGCGTGGATCGTGGAACAGGTGAAGACGCGAGAGGCGGATGCCCCGGTCGCCGTGGTAACCGCTGATCGCCGCGTCGCCGACCGCGCCCGGCATCGCGGCGCCCGGATCGTGACGCCACGCACGCTGCTCGGGAGGTGTGCGGGGTGACTCCCCCACGGTCCAGGCATCTTGACCCGCACCCCCTCAGGCCGGCGCCCCCCTTCGCCGGCGCGGGCCAAGATGTCAGGATCACCCCCTCAACCTCGAAGGGCGTCGGCGAACCCTGGGTTTGCGCATTCGGGCATCGCCCGTCCCTCGAGACCGGCCAGCAAATTCTCCCCGGCGAGATCGGCCATTCGCTCGCGGGTAGCCACGCTGGCGCTTCCGATATGCGGCGTCAGCACCAAGTTCGGCGCTGTCAGGAGCGGACTGTCCGGCGCGAGCGGCTCGCTCGCAAAAACGTCGAGAGCCGCGGCCGCGAGGCGCCCGCTTTCGAGTGCTGCAACGAGCGCCGCCTCGTCGAGGATTCCGCCGCGGGCCGAGTTCACGAGCACGGCACCGGGCTTTAGCCGGCCCATCGCCTCGGCGTCGAGAATCCCCCGCGTATCCGCGCTAAGTGCCAGGTGGACGGTTACGAAATCGGCCCGACGGAGCAGACCTTCGAATGTCACCCGCTCGACTCCGGCCACCTCGCGTCCACTGCGAGACCAGCCGAGCACGTGCATACCGAAGCCCTGCGCCCGATTGGCAACAGCACGTCCAATGGCACCCAGCCCCAGGATCCCGAGCGTCGCGCCGTGAACATCGCGTCCCAGAAAGGCCTCGGGATCCCAGCGGTGTTCCCAGGTCCACTCACCGGCGCGAACCGCACGATCCGCCTCGACCACCCGCCGCGCCGATGCGAGCAGAAGCGCAAATGCGAGATCGGCGGTGGTCTGTGCGAGCACCCCGGGGGTGAATCCCACCGGAATCCCGCGCCGGGTAGCCGCCTCGAGATCGACATGGTCGAGCCCCACCGAGCAACTCGACACGACGCGGAGGCCGGGACAGCGTTCGAAAAGCCTCTCGTCCACCGGATCGGTGAGCAGGCACAGGAGGCCATCGGCGCGGGCCGCGCCCTCGGCCAAGGCCTCGGGTCCGGGAGCCCCGGAGCCGGGCCAGACATCGAGAGCTACGCGGCCTGCCAGTCGCTCGAGCACCTGGCCGGGCAGCCGGCGGGTCGCGAAGACACGCGGTCGAATCGACATAATCGGTCCTGCACCCAGGGCACCTTGACCCGAGCGGGCCACATCCGAATAATAGGTGCCCTTCTGGGATTCGCCTCCGGGTGCCGGCTTCGACTCATCGAACGCGGTGACCTCCCGCAGCAAAGGGTGGGTCTCGCAGCCGCCGGCTCCGGATGCCAACCGGTCCGCACGAGGAGTCCATGGCCGAAGCACACCAGCCGCGCGAAACCCGGACACTGCAGTTTGCGCGCTTCATCACGCGGAACCGCTTTCCGGTCGCCATTTTCCTGATTATCTCGACCGCATTCTTCGCGTTCCCGATCTTCAATACGGTGCTCTCGTTGTTCGGAGCCGAACTGGGCGACAAGAAGGTCCGAATCAACACCAGCGCGCGTGCTCTGTTCCCCGACCACCCCTACATCCATGCCCAGGACAAGTTCGCCCGGGTATTCGGAAGCTCGTCGCTCGTAGCGGCGGCCGTGGTCGTAAAGGACGGGACGATCTTCACGCCCGAGATCATCCAGAAGATCCGGAAGATCACCCAGGAACTCGACGGCATCGGGTTCGAGAGCCACACCGACGAGCGGGAAGAAATTCGCGACATCCTGGAAGAAGAGAACGAAGCGGCCGAGGAGGCCGGGAAGGACCCGGTCTACTCGGTCCAGCAGATTCGGGACATCCTGGACGAGAGCTACCCGCCCTACCCGGTCAACCACGACCAGATCAATTCGGTCGCTCACCGCAGCACGCGCGTGATCCAGATCGAGGCCGACGGCGCACTCACTCAGGAAGTGTTGATGCGCAAGGCACCGAAGACCCAGGAAGAAGCGGACGAACTCCGCGAACTCGTCCGCCAGAACCCGCCACTCATCTTCGGCCGTCTGGTGTCGAGCGACGAAAAGGGCGCGCTCGTGACAGCCGGCTTCATAACCGATCGGCTCAGCAGCATCAATGTCTACCGGGCCGTCTTCGACCACGTCCAGGCCATCAAGGCTCGTTACGAGGATCCCGCCTGCCGCCTGTCCGAGACCGGAAATTTCTTGACCCGCACGGCCACCCGCTTCGGCGGCGCCTTCCACCGGATCTTCCTCGGCGCCTCGTCCGAGAGCATCTGGCCCGAGGGCTGCAACCTCCAGGTCTTCGTCTCCGGGCAGCCCATCCAGGTGGGCTGGGTCGCCAAGCACGCCCAGGAGATCCTGCTCTTCGTCGCGCTCACCGTCATCACAATCTTCGGATTGCTGTGGCTCTACTTCCGCCGCTGGCACGGCGTCGCAATTCCCGCCATCGCGGCGCTCATGACCGTCATCTGGGGTCTCGGTTTCACCGGCTGGATGGGGTACGACTTCGATCCGCTGATCCTCGTGATCCCGATGATCATCACGGCGCGAGCCGTTTCCCATACGGTGCAGATGGCCGAGCGCTTCTTCGAGGACTACGAGGTCCACGCGCCGCGCATCGGCGACCCGGAAGAGGCGAAGATCTACTGCGCCACGATCGCCATGGGAGAGCTCGTGGTACCGGGCACCCTCGGCATCGTCACCGACGTGGCGGGTCTGCTGGTGATCATGGTGACCTCGATTCCCCAGATGCGGGACCTGGCGGTCTTTGGCGCCTTCTGGGTGGCCTCCATCATCGTGACCGTCGAGATCCTGCACCCGATCCTCATCTGTTACATGCCCGCCCCCGGTGAATCGGAGCATTTCCTGCCCGGAGTCATGGTGAAGTTCACGCGGGCGATCGGAAACTCCACGACTCACCCAACGGGGAAGTACGTGATCGGTGCCGCCACGGTCTTGCTCTTCGTGGTGTCGACCTACATCGCACTCTTCCACTCGAAGATCGGCGAAGCGACTCCCGGGACGCCGCTCCTCTGGCCCGATCACGAATTCAACGTCGCGACCAACGAGATCGCGACACGCTTTGGCGGAGTGGACTCGATCGTCATCTATGCGGACGGCGACCGCCCCAATGCCGCTGCAGACTCGGGCCCGGTGAAGGCCCTCGAACGCTTCGAGCGCAATCTGCGCGTCAACACGAACCTGGGCGCGACGATCTCATTGGTGCCGCTGCTGCGTCAGTACTGGAAGATCAACCATTACGGGGATCCGAAATGGTACTTCGTGCCCCAGCACGACGGCACCGTGCGCTCGGCGATCTTCCAGCTACAGCAGAACGGACCACCGGGGGCCATGCGACCGTTCATGACCGACGACGGGCGCAAGGCGAACATCATGTTCTTCTATCCGGACCACAAGGGCGAGACGATCCTCTACGTCACGCACTTTGCGGAGAAGTTCATCGACGAAAATCCGCTCGGCGAAGTCTACGTCCGACTCGACATGGACAAGGCCGAGCCGCATGCGGGATTCTTCGACCCCGAGAGCTTGAAGGACATGGGCTATTACATGTTCGGACCGCTCCTCCCGTCGCGCGACCACACACTTAACGTACGCATCCGCCAGGAAGACGGCAGCTACGAGGAAGTGGCGGTCCAGACCCCTGAGGACGGCTTCCCCGAATGGATCGAGACATTCCAGGAAGAGGCGATCTTCGACTACGAAGACACCCGGGATGGGACGGAAGAGGACGAGATCTTCACCTGGCCCGACGGCCTCGCCGACTGGGACCTCGACGACATCGATTTCTGGTGGGAGGACGAAGGTCTTGGCATCCGTGCCGTGGCGGTCAACACGAAGGATCTGATCGTCTCGGACACGAAGGCGGTGGACTCGACACCGAAGTACCAGCCCACGAACTCATGGACCCGCGGCGTGCAGTTCGTGATGGCGGGCGGCGTAATGGGAATCCTGGCGGCGATCAACGATGAAGTCGAGCGCAGCCACGTCGCCAATATCTCACTCATCTTCATCGTGATCTTCGTGCTCCACTCGGTCACCTACCAGTCGATCCCGAGCGGATTCATCGTCTTCCTCCAGATCGCGACGGCGACGATGGTTTCACTCGCCTACATGGCGATCAAGGGTGTGGGTCTCAACATCAACACGCTGCCGGTGCAGTCGGTCGGTGTCGGAATTGGAGTGGACTACGCCATCTACATCGTGGACCGGATACGCCAGGAGGTGGCGGACACCGCCGACATCGATGAAGCGGTGCGGCGGGCGGTCCGCACCACCGGGATGGCGGTCACCTTCACCGCGACCACGGTGGTGGGCGGCATCTTCCTCTGGATGTTCTCGAACCTGCGCTTCCAGGCCGAGATGGCACAGCTCCTGGTCTTCTTGATGGTGCTCAACATGTTCGGTGCCATCACGATCGTCCCCACGTTCTACTCGATCATGCGGCCGCGCGTGGCCACCGCGCTCCTGGACGAAGCGCAAATCGAGGCGATGCACGCTCAGAAGGATCGAGAGCGGGAGCGGAGCCTGCGAGACGACTAGCGAGCGCCGCAGGGGCGGTCGGCGGGCTATGGTTCCGCCATGCCGTACGATCCGAAGAACATCGAAGCGAAGTGGCAGGCGCACTGGCGGGACCACGACGTCTTCCGCGCCGAAGTCGACCCCGCAAAGCCCAAGTTCTACGCGCTCGACATGTTCCCCTACTTGTCCGGCGAAGGGCTTCACGTCGGCCACCCGAAGGGCTACATCGCCACCGACGTCCTGTCCCGATACAAGCGCATGCGGGGCTTCAACGTCCTCCACCCGATGGGATGGGACGCTTTCGGCCTGCCGGCCGAGCAGTACGCCATCGAAACGGGCACGCATCCCCGCGAGACCACGCGGCGCAACATCGAACGGTTCAAGGGACAGCTCGAGGCGCTGGGGCTCGACTACGACTGGTCCCGCGAAATCGATACCACCGACCCGGGCTACGTGCGCTGGACGCAGTGGATCTTCCGCAAGCTCTACGAGCGGGGACTGGCCTACGAGGCCGAGGTGCCCGTGAACTGGTGCCCCGCACTCGGCACCGTACTCGCCAACGAGGAGGTGATCGACGGCAAGAGCGAGCGCGGAGATCACCCCGTGGTGCGCATCCCCATGCGGCAGTGGATGCTGCGGATCACAGCCTACGCGGACCGCCTGATCGACGACCTGGAGGAGGTGGGCTGGCCCGAGTCCATCAAGAAGATGCAGCGCGAATGGATCGGGCGATCCGAGGGCGCACGGATCTTCTTCGATCTCGAGAATCAGCCGGACGAGCGGATCGAAATTTTCACCACCCGGGCGGACACGCTCTTCGGCGCCACCTACATGGTTCTGGCACCCGAACACCCGCTGGTCGAACGCGTCACCAGCGATGCGCAGCGGGCCGAGATCGAATCGTACGTGGAGCAAACCGCACGGCGCAGCGAACGAGCGCGGCTCGCCGAGACGTTCGAGAAGAGCGGCGTCTTCACCGGCGCCCATGCCCTCCATCCCGTCACCGGCGACCGGCTTCCAATCTGGATCGCCGACTACGTTCTCGCCAGCTACGGCACCGGCGCCATCATGGCCGTTCCGGCTCACGACGAACGCGACCACGCCTTCGCGACGCGTTTCGGGCTTGCCATCGTCGAAGTCGTGTCCGGGGGTAACGACGTACAGGCCGAGGCCTACGCCGGCAACGGCGCGTGCCTCAACTCCGACTTCCTCAACGGACTCGAGACGGCTGCTGCGAAGCGGTGCATGTGCGAATGGCTCGCGGACAACGACCGGGGCGGCTCCGCCGTGAGCTACAAGCTACGCGATTGGCTCTTCAGCCGGCAGCGCTACTGGGGAGAGCCCTTGCCGGTGCTGCACCTCGAGGGCGACCAGACGCGGCTCGTTCCCGAAGAAGATCTCCCCGTTCTGCTTCCCGAACTCGACGATTTCAAACCGAGCGGCAAATTCGAGCCACCGCTCGGCCGGGTCCCCGCGTGGGTCGAGACCACGGATCCCGAAACCGGGCAGCCCGCCCGCCGCGACGTCAACACCATGCCGCAGTGGGCCGGGAGCTGCTGGTACTACCTGCGATTCGTCGATCCCACCAACGAGGAGGCGCCCTGGTCGCCCGAGGCCGAACGCTACTGGATGCCTGTGGACCTGTACGTCGGGGGCGCCGAGCACGCCGTACTCCACCTGCTCTACAGCCGCTTCTGGCACAAAGTGCTCTACGACCTCGGTCTCGTGCACACGAAGGAGCCCTTCCAGAGACTCCTCAACCCGGGGATGATCCTCGGTTACCGCTACCGCTACTACGACGACAACCTCGCGGACGATCCGGACGCCGAAGTCCGTGCGGTTGCGTCGGACGAGATCGTGATCGTCGAGGGAACCGCCCGGCACCGAGACACCGGCGCGGCACTCAAGGTGCGCTGGGTGCAGGCATCGGATGTCCGCTTCGACGGGGAGTCGCCACTCCACCCGACCCTCGACCTTCCCCTCGAGAAGGTGACGGAGAAGATGTCCAAGAGCCGCGGCAACGTCGTCAACCCGGACGAAGTGATCGCGCGCTGGGGAACGGACTCGATGCGCTTGTACGAGATGTTCCTCGGGCCGCTCGAGAAGGGCGCACCGTGGTCGGACGAGTCGATTCCGGGGCTGTACCGCTTCCTCCAGCGCACCTGGCGGCTCTTCTTCGGAGAGGACGACCGCCTCGTCGCCCTCTCCGAGGGCGAGGGCAGCGACGCCCAGGCCCAGCTGCTGGCGCGTACGATCCGGGACGTCACCGACGACTTCGAACACCTGCGCTTCAATACCGCCATCTCGAAGCTCATGGTCTTCGTGCGCGACATCGCGGAGGAGGGGCCACTCCCGGCAGAGGCAGCCAGCGCATTCGTGCGCCTGCTCGCTCCCCTCGCCCCGCACGTGGCCGAAGAACTCTGGCAACGGCTCGGGAATCCGGAGACCCTGGCCCGCGGCCCCTGGCCCGAGCCCGACCCGGCGCGTCTTGTGGGCTCGACCGTCACACTCGTCGTCCAGGTCAACGGCAAGCGCCGGAGTGAGATCGAGGTGCCCACGGACGCGGACGAGGAAACGATCCGCGCTGCGGCGCTGGCCTGCAAACCCGTCCAGCACCACCTCGGGGGGCGTGAGATGCGCAAGTTCATCGTCGTGCCCGGGCGACTGGTGAACGTCGTCGGCTAACGGCGTTCTGTGGCCTAGATCGGCGATTCTCCAGCCCAAAAAATCTGTTTTTGGAGTGGCCGGGGCACAAAGCTGGTTTTTTTTTGGATCTACTTGCGGAAGTACCAGTCTGTGCTATATTTATTCTATTCAGCTGGTCAAAAAAACCGCCACTTGGCGGCTTTTTTTTGGCCCCTGGTTTTCGTCTTACATTCGCCTTTCAAGTTTTTGCTGAACCTCCGAGTCGAACTCGCCGATCCGTTTGTGCGTCCAAGAGGACGAGACGACGAGGAGGACACCGCGTGTCGGCAAGCCGCACTCAACGCGACACCAAGACCGGCGATGACGAGCCGGAGCCCTGGAAGGGCCATGTTCGGAGCGCAGAACTCCATCCGATCCGCCACGTGACTCGGGAGCTGACGAGACCGGACGGCACGAAGCTGGTGGTCAAGGTTCCGGTCTACCCGCCGTTCAAGCTGCGCGACCACAGCGCAAAGCCGCAACAGCGCGGCCATAGCGCAAAGCCGCAACAGCGCGGCCATAGCGCAAAGCCGCAACAGCGCGACCACAGCGCAAAGCCGCAACAGCGCGGCCATAGCGCAAAGCCGCAACAGCGCGACCACAGCGCAAAGCCGCAACAGCGCGGCCACAGCGCAAAGCCGCAACAGCGCGGCCACAGCGCAAAGCCGCAACAGCGCGGCCACAAGCGCACTCCGAAGAAGAAGGCGAGTTAGAGGGCGACCGGAAAGACCCGGTCCACCAGCATCGCAAGGAAGAGCGCGAACAGGTACCCGAGGGAGACGTGGAACAAGCGGCGAGCCGCCACCTCCGTTCGCTCTCGAAGCACGCGAATCATGTGCCACACGAACCACGCGTTCAGGACCAGCGCTGCGGCCCCGTAGACGGCACCCAGCAGGCCCAGCAGTAGCGGCGCCAACGTCACTGGAACGAGGGCCAGCGTGTACCAGAGCATGCGCCAGCGGGTGGGCTCGTCGCCGAGCAAATTGGGGAGCATCGGGATTCCCGCACGCGCGTAGTCTTCCTTCCGGAACAGCGCAATCGCCCAGACGTGGGGCGGCTGCCAGAAGAAGATGATTGCGAAGAGCGACCACCCCGCGGGTCCCACGGTGCCGTGCACCGCGGCGTCCGCAATGAGCGGCGCAGCAGCCCCCGCAGCGCCCCCGACGACCGCGTTCCAAGCGGATCGGGGCTTGAGCCAGACGGTGTAGACGAAGACATAGAAGAGGATGCTCGCCACGCCGAGACCCGCCGCCACGGGGCCGGCCACCGCCTGGAGCAACAGCGTCGAGACAACGGCCAGGACCAGACCGAAGGCCAGAGCCGATGTGGGATCGAGTCGAGCCGCCGGAAGCGGCCGGTTCCGGGTCCGCTCCATCAGAGCATCCCGATCGCGCTCGATGTAGCAGTTGAGTGTGTTGGCGGCGCTGGCCGCGAGCGCGATCCCCAGCAGGGTCGCGGCAGCGAAGCCCATGCCCGGCCACGTCTCGCCCATGAGCAGAACCGGCAGCCCCGTGAAGATCACGAGCAACAGAATGCGCGGCTTCGTGAGGGACACGTAGCCGCGCAGCGCGTCTACCGCCGCTGCCAAACTTACCTCCGGTCGTTGGGAAGCCCCGCGTCGGCAGGGCACTCAACGGGTACCACAACGTCCCCGACCGGTCGAGCTAAGCTCCGTGCACACTGCCGACCAGCGTGTCCCACCGGTGCAGGAGCCTCCGTGACCTCCGTCGAGATCACGCTCGTGCTCCTCTCCGCGCTGCTCCACGCAGTGTGGAGCACGTCGATCAAGGCGAGCGGGGACCCCCTCAGCTTCAACCTGCTCCAGGGAGGCGTGACACTCGTTCTCGGCGCCAGCGTCCTCCCATTCATCGACTACGCGGCGCTGCCATCGGGGCTCTGGAAGTGGCTCGCCCTGAGCTGCCTGGCCCACGGCGTCTACGCCTATTGGTTGAGTCGCGCGTTCGAGCACGGGGACCTGACGCTCGTGTATCCGATCGCCCGCTCCACGCCGGCGATCCTGCCCCTGGTGGCCGTGCCTCTGCTCGGCGAGCACATCACAGCCGGCGGTGCCCTCGGGATCGGGGTCGTCGTAGCGGGGATGTGGCTCGTCCAGGTCGGAGCGAGCCTCGACTGGCGCTCCTTCGGCTCGCCGGCAGCCGGTTTCGCACTGCTCACCCTTGCCTCCACAGTCGGGTACTCGCTCTCGGACAAAGCCGCAATGACCGAGCTCGCCGCATCGCCGGTTCCCGGCGGCCTGCCGCCCGTACTCGTCTTCTATGTCCTCATGAGCGTGGGCCATTTTGTGCCCTTCGTGCCGCTGGTGCTCTTGCACCGCGGTGCACGCGCCGTCGCCGCGGCCGCGCGCAAAGACCTCGTGGCTGCAAGCGTCGCATCGCTGATCGGCTTCCTGGGCTACGGACTGATCCTGAAGACGCTCGAAACCGCTCCAGCGAGCTACGTCGTAGCTGTGCGCCAGACGAGTGTGCTCTTCGTCCTGGTATTGGGCATCGTGCGGTTGCACGAGCGCCCGGGGCGCGCGCGGATCCTCGGTGCCGCCGTGACGGTGGTGGGCGTGGCACTCATCGCCTGGCTGGGGAAATGAACCCGCGGCTCTCGACGCAATGACGTCTCCGGGAGAACCGAACTAGATCGCTCGCTCGGCACGCTCGACGATCGGGCGCAACCAGGCACCGATGTCGGCGTGGTCGAGGAGTCCGGCGCGCCGCAACCGTCTCGCCGCGATCGCGTGCACCTCCTCCGCCGTGGCCGCCTCTCGCGCCTCTCGCGCGTCGGCGTCCGCGTCGCCCGCGTCGAGTGCGTGGATGATCTCCTTGACTACCGGGAGGGAACTCGGCGCACCGGAAAGCTCTTCGATGCCAAGACCCACGAGGATCGGAACGGCCAGAGGATTGTTCGCCATCTCGCCACACAGGGATACGGGAATGCCCGCCCGCCCCGCGGCGCGCACGCTGCGGTCGATCAGCGAGAGCACGGCCGGGTGGAGGGGATCGTAGAGGTGCGCCACGTGCTCGTTGGACCGATCGACCGCGAGCGTGTACTGCGTCAGGTCGTTCGTCCCGATGCTGAAGAAATCGCACTCCTGGGCCAGCAAGTCCGCGATGAGGGCAGCCGAAGGTACCTCGATCATCAGGCCGACCGGAATCTCCCGGTCGTAGTCCGCGCCGGCTTTGTCGAGTTCCGCCCGCGCCTCGGCGATGATTTCCTTGACGCGGCGCAGTTCCGTGAGTGACGAGACCATGGGCAGCATGAGCCTGACGTTGCGGGTGATACTGGCCCGCAGGATCGCGCGCAGCTGCGCCCGGAATACACCCGCGCGTTCGAGCGAGAGTCGCACCGAGCGACAGCCGAGTTGAGGGTTCTCCTCGTCTTCTAGGCCAAAGTCCGCAATGTCCTTGTCACCCCCCAGGTCGAGGGTTCGGATCGTCACGGGACGCGGTGCCATCCCGCTGGCCACCCGTTCATACAGCTGCCGCTGCTCCATCTCATCCGGAAAGCCCCGGTGCGCCAGGACGAGGAGTTCGGTCCGGAAGAGACCGACCCCATCTCCCCCGTGCTTTTCCACGAGCCGGAGGTCGCTCACCAGACCGACGTTGGCCGTGAGTCTCAGACGCCGCCCGTCCCGGGTCTCAGCGGGGCGGTCCCGCAGCGCATCGAGGTGCTGGATCGCCACCGCGTAGCGCTGCCGCGCACGCTCGTACTCCGCGACGAGGTGTTCGTCGGGCGAGAAGTGCACGGTGCCCTCGGTGCCGTCGACGATCGCGAGTTCACCCGGGTGACAGGCTTCGAGCAGCCCAGGGATTCCGATCACCGCCGGGATCTCCAGAGTGCGGGCGAAGATCGCTCCGTGGGAGGTCGCGCCGCCGTGTTCAGCAACGATCGCGGCCACGTTCTCCAGGTCGAGACGCGCGAAGAACCCCGGCAGGATGTTATCGACCACCACGATGGTACCGGCCGAGAGCGGTGCTGTGTCCTGGCGAACGCCCAGCAAACGCGCCATGACGCGGCGCCCCACGTCCTCCACGTCCCACGCGCGCTCTCGAAAGTACGGGTCGGCGATGCGGTCGAACTGCTTGCGGTAGACCGCCAGAACGTCGCGCAGAGCTGCCCGGCCGTCACCGGTCTCGCGCACGGCATTCTGCAGCTTGACCAGAAAGCCCTTGTCCTCGAGGATCTGAATGTGGGTGTGGAAGACGGCTGCTAAGTCGGGGCCAAACTCCTCGCCCATTTCCTTGCGCGTGTCGTCGAGGTCATGACGCGCGTCGTGGAGCGCCTGCATGAGGTCGACCTCCTCCTCCTCGATACTCGGCCGAGGGGAGTAGTCGATCCGCTCCAGGTCCAGGTGCCCGAGCTTCGCCACCGGGCCGATGGCAATGCCTCGCGACGTCCCGATGCCGCGCACCTCCACGCTGCGGCTCTCTCGCTCCTGCTTTCGACCGCGCATCGGAACGCCGGAGAGTGCGAGCGTCACGTCATCGACCGCGCGCTGTTCCTCGCTGACCGCCACCGAATCGATCATCTGGGCGTTGAGCACCACCGGAGTCAGGAGGTGCGCGCAGGTGACCAGGGTGTCCACGTCCTCGCGGTCGAACGAGCGCGACTCGATCGTCTGCACGGCGAGCACCCCAAGAGCCACGCCGCGAACCAGGAGCGGCGCCGCCATCAGCGACTCGAATTGCTCCTCGCCTGTCTCGGGGAAGTACTTGAAGCGCGCGTGCTTGCTCGCGTGTTCGATCACGACGGCGCTCTTGCGCTCCGCCGCCAGACCGACGAGACCCTCGTCCAGGTTCAGCTCAACCTGGCCGACGGCGTCCTGTCTCAGGCCGACCGTCGCGCGCAACACGAGACGAGACAGGTCGGGGCGACACAGGTAGAGGGAGCAGACGTCGGCGTCGAGCCGCGTCGCGACCAGGCCGACGACGTTGTCGAGGGTCTCGCTCAGATCGTGCGAGCCCGAGACAATCTCGGCGACGTCAGCCAGAAGTGTGACGCGATCCGGAATGGGGCGCCTCCGTCAGCGTCCCATGTTACCGAAGTGAGGTGGGCTTAGAACTCGCGCCGGATTTCGGAGACGATGTCGGGATGCGGAGCCGGAAACGCCTGATCCTTGTCTTCGAAGCGCAGACCCAGTGCGAGCAGGATCTTTCGCTTCGTGTCCATCCGGCAGTTCATGCCCTTCTCGACACTGTGGATGGTTCGGAGGGCGACCTTGGCCCTCTTCGCGAGCTGCACCTGGGTCATCAGCCGGTTCTCTCTCAATTCCCGGACACGGTTGCGCCCGTTGGGAGACCGCGCGGCGCCATTCCCTTCCGTGGCCCTCGAACCGTTCCCTTCCATTATGCCTTCCATGCGTCTCACTCCCACCTCGGGACCCGCGGGGCCGCTGTGCGGCCTGGGGCTTCCCCGTCACGTTGAAGACACGATCCCCTTCGGTTCAACTCGGGGATTTCTTTAGAGAATCGCTAGATTCCCAGGGGTCGACCCAGCTCCCGCAGTGCGACATCGCCCGACGGCGCTGGGGGATGCAGCCCCCAGGTTCCTATCGGCTGCCGCCCCTGAGGGTCCGAACTCGCGCGGCCGGTAGAACGTCCCACCCAGGGGGTCGCAGCAGCGGTGCCCTCGGGGCAGCAGACGCGGAAAATCCAACCGATGAGTAGGGAACACGAGTGCGCCGCCCCGTCTGGGGAAAGCACACGCGGAGCAGAACTGTTGCAGCGACGACGGATCGGTATCGGGCTTGGGGTCTTCGCCGCAGCAGCCATCGTCGGCTTTGCCGCGGTACGTCCCCCGGTCCCGGCGAGCCTGCACCGCGAGATCGAAACACGCCTCACCGATCTACTCGGCGGACCCGTCCAGATCGGGGAGCTGAGACTCTCGTTGCGCTGGGGGGTGTTGGTCGAAGGCAGAGACCTGACGGTCTGGCCATCGGAAGGCGGACCCGCATTGCATGTGTCTCGCGCAACCGCAAAAATCCGGATCTTCTCCCACCTGACCGGGCAGGAACGCATCCGATCGGTGCGCCTCGAGCGACCGCTGCTGCATATGACCCACCACCCCGATGGGTCGATCACGCCCGAGGCGGTGTCGGCGTTGTTCGCAGACAGCGACGAGGAGACTCCTACCGAAGGGGACCCGTCCACCGGGCTGTTGGGACCGCTCGACGCATTGGAGCCATTCGCGCGCAACCTGCTCGAACGCCTGGTGGTGGCCGAGTCCTTCGAGATCCTGGGGGGCCGAATCGAGTTCGTCGACCTCACGGCCGCCTCGCCCCGCACCATCGCAGTGGCTCCAGTGCAGGCCCGCCTGACACGCTCCGTATTTGGCAAGACGAAGCTCGCCCTACGGGGACGGCTCCACGACACCGGAGGGGATCGGGGCGCGTTCGAGTGGGAGAGCAGCAAGGGCCCGGAAGAACCGCTGACCATGGCTGTCACGGCCACCGGCCTAGAACTCGCCGCAGTCCTGCCCTGGGTGGGGCAGCCACAGCTTCACACACACCTGGGCAACCGGGTCCTCAGCGGAGAGCTCGCGTTCGCGTCTCCCAGACCCGATCACGGCCGCCTCGAGATCGATCTCATCGCCCACGATCTCGAGAACGAGCTCCCGTCGGGCAGCCGCAGCCCACTCGAAGCCGACCGGGTCACCCTGGACGGGGTAATCGCAATCGCGCCGGACCACGTGGGCGTGGAGGCAGCGCGCCTGTCCTCGAACGACCTTTCCCTCGAACTGGATGCAACCATCGGGCGGCCGCTCGGACCCGAGTCCTTCGCCGAGCTGGCGCTCGCGGTGCGCGACGCCACCGTAGTCGACCTCCGGCACGTGATCAGCTGGCTCCCGGAGGTGCGCCGCGAGGAGGCCGAGGCGCTGCTTGCCTCGGTGAAGGCCGGTAGGCTTCGCCTGCTGCGCACCGCCGGCAGGGCTACCCTGCACAGCTGGCAGGCCTTCCTCGCAGGCCGCACCCGCACGCTGCCGCGCGACTTCGTCATCGACGCAGACCTCGTCGACGCGACGGTGCACGTGGAAGGTGAAGACCACCTCGAGTCGCTGTCGGGCCGAATGTGGTGGACGGACGACCGGGTCGAATTCCAGAACTTTGGCGCACGCCTCAACGCAAGCCCCCTGCCACGTCTCGACCTCACGATCGAAGGCGTATCCCACCTATTCGCGTCGGAGCCCGAGGCCCGTGAAATATCGGGGAATGCCCCGCCGCTCGAGGGTCTCCGCACGCTGTGGCTCGCCACCCACGGCGAATCGTCCGAAACCGGATCGCCGGCGAGCTTCCAGATCGACATCGACCACCTGCACCACCCGATGTTCTATTGGCCTATTGCAGACGTGCTTGCCGGTGTAGAAATCCTGGCGGAAGGTGCGCACATCTCAGTCGAACGCGGGCGCTGGGCCGGCGTTCCAGTGTCCGGCGACGTCTACTGGGATTTCGAGCCGCGCGAGCACGTTCGTGCCCGGTTCGCGGTCGCTGCATCACTGGCACCGGATTCTCCGGAGCCGCGGGAAGCAACCGACACCTGGGTGCAGGGCCGCTTCCGCATGGGAGCCTTCGCATCCGAGCAATGGGCCCACGAAGACGTGCAAGGCGGATTCGCGGCGCGCGGCAGCACGCTGGAGCTCTACGAGGTCGATGTTGCGCTAGCCCCTCACGGCCACGTGCGCGCATCGGGACACCTAGACCTCGGTCGGCCCGACGCCGTTCCCGTCGGCCTGCGCTTCGACATCGAGAACGGCGATATCTCCTCGCTGGCCACCAGCATGAGCCTGCCGAGCTACCTGACGACGGGTGCCATCAACGCCAACGGCTCGCTGACGACGAATCTTCGCGCGGAGTCGTCGTCGGCAGCGGACTTGACCGGACGAATCGCGGTCGATGCGCGCAATGGAAGTATCGGCCGGGCCGTCCCTGCGGCGTTGGCGGTCGCACTGGCCGGCAACACGGTGAACCCATTCGCCAAACGGGACGAGATCCATTACGACACGCTCGTGACCGAGCTGAACTTCGAGGCGGGAATGCTCCGCACCGATGCGCTCAGCCTCGAGGGTCCCGACCTCCGCGCCTTCGCGTCAGGCAGCGTCGACATCGCCCGCGAACCGCACGAACTCGAAATGGAGGTCGTGTTCTTCCTGTTCCGACCCGTCGACTCGCTGCTCGGCCTGATCCCGCTCGTGGACCTCCTGCTCCTCGGGCCGAACGACAACCTCGTAGCGACTCACTACCGGCTCGAGGGACCGGCGAGCGATCCCGAGGCGACCCTGCTGCCCTTCCGCTCCTTCACCAGCGGGCCTGGGACGGTCGTCTTCGAAACCCTGCCCTCCCTGGTGCGTCGGGGAATCGAAACCCTGGGTGCACTCTTCGAGGATGAAACCCCCGAGCCACTTCCGGGGCCCGCCGCCGGCCCGGAAACCTGAAAACGCCGCCGGCTCCGCGGTAGAGTAGGCCTATGCCGCGTTCCCGATCTGCCCGGAGCCGCCCCGCCCGCGCCCGGGACAAGATCCTCTCCCGGCGCGCCGCGGGGACCGCCGTGGCGAGCGCAAGGCGCCGAGGGGAGCGGGTGGTCCTCACCAACGGATGCTTCGACCTCCTGCACCTGGGTCACGTGCGCTCGCTCGAGGAGGCCCGCAGCCTGGGCGACCGGCTGGTCGTCGGGCTCAACTCCGACGCCAGCGTAAGCCGGCTCAAGGGAGCGCGGCGGCCCGTCGTCCCTGCGCGGCAGCGCGCCGAGGTACTGGCGGGCCTCGCATGCGTCGACTGGGTGGTGATCTTCGGCAGCGATACTCCACTCGCACTGATTCGGGCGCTGCGCCCGGCGGTACTGGCAAAGGGCGGCGACTGGAAGCTCGACGAAATCGTCGGTCGCGCGGACGTCGAAGGCTGGGGCGGATGTGTGATGCGCCTGAAGCAGGTGCCGGGCATTCGCACCAGCGGCCTGCTCAGCAGCCGGCGCGACTGAAGGACGCACCCGAGACGCGCTCTCAGGAACCCGCGAGGATTTCCTCGACCCGGGCCAGATCCTCGGGAGTGTTCACGTTGACGAGCGACCGGCCCTCCGGGTCGATGCGCGCCACATCGTCGGGTTCGAGCCACACCGTCGCGACGGCGTCGAGGACTCCGCGCAGGGCGAGGTCGTCTCCCGCGAGCCGTGCGCGCGCCACCGGGAGCACGGCTTCACGCGCGTAGACGGCGCACAGCGGGTGGGTCCGGCCGGCCGTACGCGGCACCACGGCGTCGGCTTCGGACCAGGCGACGAGCGCCAACACCAGGTCAGCGGTCAGGAGCGGCATGTCGGTGGCAACGACGAAGACGCGGGGACTCGTCGCCGCCGCCAGTGCCGTCACCAGGCCGCGCAACGCGCAGACTGGTCCCGGGGCGTCCGGCACCCGCCGCCCCGGGGCATCGGCCGGAGGCTCGCCGCCCGCGAGCAGCACCTCGTCGAAGAGCGCGTCGAGAACCCGCGCAACCCGCGTCGCACCCGAAACGCCGGCAACCGCCAGGCCCGCCTTGTCGCATTCCATGCGGGTCGAGGCGCCGCCCAGCAGCACGGCCCCGGAAACGTTGCCGATGCGACCCCCGAGACTCCCCGCGCTCGCGTCCTGCATCGGCCGCTCAGAAACCGGGCGTATCCGCGGCGAACACGCTCGAATCGACCACCTGCACGCGCACCTGCGTGCCGGCCTCCAGCCGCGACGCCTCGGCCGGAAAGAGCAGGATGCCCTGGGCGAGAATCATCGAACGCAGCACGCCCGAGCTCTGGTTCCCGGTGATGTGTGCCACGAACTCATCGCCCTGGCGTTCGAGTCGCACCCGCACGAAGTTAAGCCGGCCGGGCTTCTTCTCCAGGTCCTCGGCCAGGCGCGCATTGACCAGCGGACGGAAGAGCGCCGTCGAGCCCGCCAGCTTGCGCAGCGCCGGTCCCACGAACTGATCGAAAGTCATCATGGCCGATACCGGGTTCCCGGGCAGGCCAAAGACGAGGGGGCCACCCTCCCCTGTCTCGCCCAAGCGGCCGAACGCGAGCGGATAGCCCGGCTTCATCTGGACACCCCAGAAGAGCAGGCGACAGCCGAGCTTTTCGAGGGCACCGCGCACGTAGTCCCGGTCGCCGACGGAGACTCCGGCCGAACTGACCAGCACGTCGGCGCGCAAGCCCGCGCGCAGATGGGCCTCGACGTCCTGCGGCGTATCCCGAGCAATTCCCAGGTAGACGGGCTCGGCCCCGAACTCGCGACACTGGGCGGCGATCGAATAGGAATTCGAAGAAACGATGGCCCCGGTGGAGACATCGCCGTCCGGCTCGACCAACTCGTCGCCCCCGGAGAGCACGGCTACACGCGGACGCTGGCGCACGGCGACGACGCTGCGTCCGAGCGAGGCCAGAAAACCCAAGTGGGCGGGGCCGAGCAGCGCGCCGGCTTCGAGCACCCGGTCCCCGGGCTCGACGTCCTCTCCCGCGGTGCGCACGTTTTCGCCCAGCGGCGGCGCAACCCGGACCCACAGCGACTCGCCGTCCCGCTCCACGTCCTCCTGGCGCACCACGCTGTCCGCACCCGGCGGCACAGGCGCCCCTGTCAGAATGCGGGCCGCTTCGCCCGGACCGACCCGCGACAGGGGCGTGGCGCCAGCCGCCACCTCGAACGCAACTCGCAATTCGATGGGGGCCTCCACACGGGCATCGGCCACGTCGGCGGCGCGCAGGGCGTAGCCATCCATGGCCGAGTTGTCGGCGGGCGGAATGCGACGCCCGGCCACCACCGGCTCCGCCAGAACCCGCCCCAGGGCCTCGCGGGCCCCGACCCGCTCGGCCGGCAGCACCGGAGTCTCTGCCAGGACGATACCCAGGGCCTCTGCAGGCGTGATTCCCTCTCGCACGCGGCGAGCTTACCCAGCTGGAGGCCCCGGGGGTAGCGACGAAAATCCGACTCGACGCCCGACGGGCTCCGCCGCTACCCTGCCCAATGATTAGGCACCCAAGAGCACCATGACCCGAGACCTCACTGGCATCCTCGACGCCGTTCTGGCGGGAATCCTCGTCATCGACGCCGAGGGCCGTCTCGAGACCTGCAATGCGGCGGCCTGCCGCATGCTCGAGGTCTCGGCGGACAGCACCCGGGGACGCCCGGTCCAATCCCTGCTCGGTCCCGACCACGCCCTGTCGACCCTGGCCCATGGAGCGCTGACGCGCGGGCAATCGGTGACGGCTAACGAGTGCGCGGTCGAGCGCCGCTTCGACGACGACCTCACTGTCGACGTCTCGGCGTCGCCGCTATTCGACGCGGCGGGCGATATCGACGGGGCGGTGGTCTTCCTGCGCGACGGGACTCTCCAGCGGGACCTCCAGCGCCGGGTTCTCGAACGCGAGCACCTCGCCGCCTTCGAGAGCATCGCGGCTGGCGTGGCCCACGAGGTGAAGAACCCGCTCGGCGGCATCCGCGGCGCTGCGGAGATCCTGGGCGCGCGGGCCGCCGACACCAAGACCACCGACGCCGCCGACCTGATCGTGCGCGAGGTCGATCGCATCGCGGCGCTTCTCGACGACCTCATGGTATTCACCCAGGGCGACGATCTGCAGCTGGCTCCGGTGAACATCCACCAGCTCATCGAGAGCGTGCTCGAACTGCTGGCGCACGACCCGGTGCAAAGAGGCGTCGAACTCAATCGCGAATTCGATCCGTCGATTCCCGAGGTGCTGATCGACGCCGACCGCATGACGCAGGTTTTTCTCAACCTCGCGCGCAACGCGCTCCAAGCCATGGATGGCTCGGGAACGCTCACGATCCGGACACGCATGCGGCTCGACCGGCGTCTGACGAGTCGTTCGGGACAACAGTACCCGACGCTCCGGATCGAGTTCCGCGACACCGGCCCCGGGATCCCGGCGGAGCTGCTCGACAGACTCGCCACACCCTTTTTCACCACCCGGGTGGGCGGTACCGGGCTCGGCCTCGCGGTGGCGCGCCACTGGGTGGTGCGCCACGAAGGGGTGCTCCAGATCGAGAGTCCGCCCGACAGCGGCGCCCGGGTGCGGGTGGAGCTGCCGCTGAGGACCTCCCCGTGAGCCAGATGCGCGCGCGTGTGCTGATCGCGGACGACGAGCCCTCGATCCGCTTCGTCCTCCGCGAGAGCCTCGAGGAAGAGGGGTGCGAGGTCGTCGAGGTGGCAGACGGCGACAGCGCCCTGACGGAGTTCAGCTCCGGTCGCTTCCACATGGCCTTTCTCGATATCCGCATGCCCGGCCAGACCGGCCTCGAATTGCTGGACCGGCTGAGCGCGATGGGCTCGAGCGTGCCCGTGGTGATCATTACGGCGCAAAACACCTTCGAGAACGCCGTCGAGGCCATGAAGCGCGGTGCGCTCGACTATCTGGTCAAGCCATTCGGAATCGCGGAGGTGAAGGCGCTCCTCACCAAGACGCTGCGTGCACAAGCCCTCGAGGAGGAGGTCCACGCGCTGCGGCGCGAGGTGTCGCGCCAGGTGATCTCGGGCGAGCGACTGGTGGGGCGGAGTCCGGCGCTCCTCGAGATCTTCAAGACGGTGGGACGCGTCGCCCGGCGGGACGTGGCCGTGCTGATCACCGGCGAATCGGGAACGGGCAAGGAACTGGTCGCCCGCGCCATCCACGCGGCGAGTCCCCGAGCCGAGCTTCCCCTGGTCGCCGTGAACACCGTGGCCATTCCGCGCGACCTGCTGGAAAGCGAACTCTTCGGCCACGAGCGGGGTGCGTTCACCGGAGCGGTAGAGGCTCGCGAGGGCCGATTCCGCGAGGCCAGCGGCGGCACGCTCTTTCTCGACGAAATCGGGGACATGCCCGGTGAACTCCAGGCCAAGCTGCTGCGTGTGCTCCAGGACGGCGAGGTCACGCCTGTCGGTGGGGGGCAGGCCCAGACCATCGACGTGCGGGTCGTCGCCGCCACCCACCGCGACCTGGACGCAGCAGTCGCCGCGGGAAGTTTCCGAGAGGATCTTCTCTACCGGCTGCGCGTGGTCCCGATGCACATCCCAGCACTGCGGGAACGCCGCGAGGACATTCCGGTCCTGGCCCACCACTTCGTCGATGACTACGCGGCGGACCTGGCCGCCGGTCCGCGCTTTCTCTCCGATGCCGCCATAGAGGCCCTCACGGCCTACGACTGGCCGGGCAACGTCCGCGAACTCGAGAATTCCATCAAGCGAGCCCTGGTGCTGTCGACCGGAGACGTCCTCACGCCAGAAGACTTCGCTTTCCTCCAAGAGACCGAGGCGCGCAGCTCGGGGCCGAGCCTCGACGACCTGGTGCGCAGCGAAGTCACCGCGGCGCTCGAGCAGGGCGACTCGGGGGTCTACCGGTCGCTGCTCGAGCGCGTCGAACGCCCGCTGCTCGAAACCGCTCTGCGCCGCACCGACGGCAACCAGATTCGCGCAGCCGCGTTGCTCGGGATCAACCGCAACACGCTGCGCAAGAAGATCGTGGAACTCGGCATAGAGCTTCCGGAGCGAGATTGAGTCCGACTCGGGAAAGACTCGCCGGCCTCCACGTGCTCGCCGATGACGATCCGCGCTGGCAGCGAGACCCGGTCGAGCAGGCGCGGGCCGCCTGTGACGCCGGTGCCGACGTGATCCAGCTGCGCGCAAAGCACGCGACCGACCAGGTGGCCCTCGCGTGGGCCCGCTCCATCCGCTCCGAGACCCGTGACGCGGGCGCGCTCTTCTTCGTGAACGACCGCTTCGACCTGGCACTTTCCGCCGGTGCCGATGGGGTGCACCTGGGCCAGGAGGACGTTCCCCCCGGACGCATTCCCGACGCCGTTCGCCGGCAGCTGCTGGTGGGGCGCTCCACGCACAGCGAGGAGCAGGCGCTCGCGGCATGCGACGAGCCGGTGGACTACGTGGCCTTCGGCCCCGTATTCGGCACGGCGAGCAAGCAATCGCCGTGGGGCGCACGCGGCGTCGAAGCGCTGGCAGCCGTGGTGCGCCGGGTCGCGCCCCGGCGCGTGGTCGCAATCGGCGGCATCGACGCAGCGAACATGCGATTCGTTGCCGACGCCGGCGCCGCCGCCGCCGTGATCTCCGCCGTGGCCGGCGCGGCCGACATGGGCGATGCCACACGGGCGCTGCGGCACGCCCTGGGCCACTCCGCGGAGTCTGCGTGAACGACGTCGGGCTGCGCGTCCTCTCCGTGCTGGGATTCGTGAGCATGATCGGCGTGGCGTGGGTGTTTTCGAGCGACCGGCGGCGCTTCCCCTGGCGCGTCGTACTTTCCGGCATAGCCCTCCAATTCATCCTGGCCGTACTGCTCTTGAAGACCCCCGTCGGAAGCGCATTCTTCAACGCCATGCGTGCGGTCGTCGGGGCCTTCCTCGGCTACACCGAGGAAGGCACGCGCTTCGTATTCGGTGGCCTCGTCGAGACCGGCTTCTCGATCTTCGTGAACGTGCTCCCCATCATCATCTTCAGCGGCTGCTTCTTCTCCGTGCTCTACCACCTGGGGGTACTCCAGCGCGTCGTCGACGTGCTGTCGGCAGTGCTCACTCGCACCATGCGCATCTCGGGCGCCGAGAGCCTGTGCGCCGCGGCCAACCTTTTCGTGGGAATGACCGAGGCGGCGCTCGTCGTGAAGCCCTACCTGCCGCGCATGACCCGCTCCGAGCTCTTCGCGCTGATGACGCTCGGCATGGCCACCGTGGCCGGATCGGTGCTGCTGGCGTACGTCGGCATGTTGGGAGGCGCCGACTACGCGGGGCACCTCGCTACCGCCAGCCTGCTCTCGGTGCCGGCCGGGCTGCTGATCGCGAAGATCATGGTCCCCGAAACCGGAACCCCGGAGACGACCGAGCGCGGACACGCCGGTGTCGAACGCACCGCGGTGAACGTAATCGACGCCGCCGCGGCGGGCGCGCTGGCCGGGTTGCGCCTGGCCAGCTACGTGGGCGCGCTGCTCATCGCGTTCGTCGCAATGATCGCCCTCTTGAACGGCCTTCTCGGCGCCCTCGGTGAACTCTTCGGCGTGCAGCTCACGCTCCAGGGCCTGCTCGGTTTCGCGCTCGCTCCAGTCGCTGCGCTGATGGGTGTCCCGTGGGAAGACGCCCGACAGGTCGGCGCGCTGCTCGGTGTGAAGACCATCCTCAACGAGTTCCTCGCCTATCAGCAGCTCGCCGAGCTGATCTCGACGGGTGCAATCTCAAAGCGGGCGGCGGTGATTGCATCCTATGGCCTGTGCGGCTTCGCCAACTTCGGCTCGCTTGCGATCCTGCTGGGCGGCATCGGCGGACTCGCTCCCGAACGCCGGCCCGAAGTCGCGCAGCTCGGCCTGCGCTGCATCCTGGCCGGGTCCCTCGCCACCTTCATGACCGGGTGCATGGCGGGATTGCTGCTCTAGAGCACACCGCGCTCCGCGAGTTCCGAGCGAAGCGCCGCGACCGACTCGAAGCGAAGCCCCTGGAGTCCGGCCCGCCGCGCGCCCTCGACGTTGCGTTCCATGTCGTCGACAAAAAGGGTGGTCGACGCCTCCAGGCCGTGGGTTTCGAGCAGGTGCCGAAAGATGGCGGCGTCCGGCTTCACCAACCCCACTTCGCCGGACAACACGATGCCCTCGAAGCATTCCCAGAAGTCGAAACGCGCCCGGGCCCGCGGCCAGGTCTCGGCCGACGAGTTCGAAAGCGCGTAGACCGGGGTGCGTGCCCCGGCGAGTTCGCGCAGCAGTTCCGGTGCGCCTTCGATGGGCCCGGCGAGCATCTCGTCCCAGCGGTCCCAGAACGCGGCAATCGAGTCCCGGTGTTCGGGATGCTGCGCCTGGAGTTCCGCGATCGCCGCAGAAAAGGGGCGTCCCGCGTCCAACGCCTCGTTCCAGGCGGCGGTGCAGACGTTGGCGAGGAAGTGCTCCATGGCTGCCTCGTCGCCGGTGAAGAGCTTGCGGTAGAGATGACGCGGGTTCCAGTCCACGACCACCCCACCCAGATCGAGCACGAGAGTCCGGACCGGGGGTGCGGTCAATGCGGGGGCCCGGCGCAACGGCGCAGGGCCTCGATACGGTCTCGCAGCGCTGCGGATAACTCCGAGTCGGGAGTGAGCTCGAGCACCCGTTCGAGATCTGCGGCGGCGGCGGTGAAGCACGCGAGCTGTTCGTAGACGAGACCTCGGTCGCGCAGCTCCGCCGCGGCGTCGGGCGCGAGCAGCAGGATGCGGTCACAGCATGCGAGCGCGCGCACCCAGTCTCCGCTCCCGGCGTAGATCTGCTTCAGATTCGAGAGGAGGCGCGCCAGGATCTCCTTGCGCGTCGCAACCCGCAGGTGGAGTTCCGGCACGAGTTCGGCCTCCGGTCCGAGCACGCTGCGGAGCCGTTCGACGCAATCCTCGGGGCCGAGCAGCTGGCCGAAGAAGGCGTCGACGACGACCTCCGGCGATCCCTCGAGTTGCGCCAGGAAGTGTCCCGGGAAGCCGACGCCGCGCACCGACAGGCCGAGGCGCCCGGCCACCTCCATGTAGACGATCGAGAGCGTGATCGGCAGGCCGACTCGCCGGTCGAGCACTTCGTTGAGAAAGCTGTTGCGCGGGTCCTCGTAGTGCTCGCGGTTCCCGGTGAAACCCCGCGCGCGGAAGAGGTAGTCGTTGAGCGCGGAGATCCGCTCGACCGGCGTCGCGGAGGCCCCGACGAGCGGGGCCGCGTCGGTGGCCAGCACTTCGAGTTGCTCGAGATACACCGCGACGTCGAGGCCTTCGTACTCTTCGGCAGCCACCCAGAGCGCCGCTTCCGCCAGATCGACCTGCTCGTCGGGCCGCTGCGCCAGGGCGGCGAAGCGCTCGCGGGGGTCCTTCATCCGGAGGTCCGGCCGTCGACCTTCGGCCGCGCAGCGCGCTGCTGGAGGGCACGGCGCCGCGCGTGCAGCCGCGCGCCGTAGGCGATGAGCGTTCCAAGCACCAGGATGTAGGCGGCGACCACGTAGCCCATGAGAATCCTTTCGCGCGGGTGGGAGTTCGGCGTCGATCCGCCGGCCGGACCAGAGCGCCTCCCGCGGCAAACCTACCCCCGCGCATGCGTCGACGCACCTGCCACGCCATCCGCCCCCACAAACAGCTGCAGCGGTGAAAAACGGCCCGGTCCCGGCCGCAGGCGGCCACCCCCGCCGCCCTTCGCACTCTGGGAAGCCGACGCACCGGCACGCCCCTTGCTCAGGCCTGTGCACGGATCACCCCAGCAAACGGAGTCGATCATGCCTTCTCACCGTCCGGACCCTCTCGCGCGTTTCCGCCTTCTCGTTCTCTCCGCGCTGCTCGCTTTCGCCGCGGGCTGCGGCGGGGGCGATGCCAGCCTCTTTCCCGAGCCCGGCCTGCCGCGCTACCAGCTTGCGGCGGCGATTCCCGTACCCGGCGGCATCGTGAACGCGGCCGGCGGAAACCTGCTGGTGCCGCGCGTCGATCTCTCGATCGAGACGCGGCTGGGGAGACGCGAGGTCGGCGCCGTCTACAACTCGGCAAACGACATGTGGCGCTGGAGCTTCGACATCTACTACAACGGCAGCACCCTGATCGACGCCAGCGGCGCTGAGTACCAAACCTCGGGGAGCCTCAACGGAACCCTGATCAGCGGCAGCGTCTGGATCAAGCTCGACAACACGCGCATCCGCTCGCTGGGCGGACTCGTCCATGAGTTCGGCGCCGGGGGAAAACTCACCGCCATCCATTGGGAAAGCGGCGACTACCCGCGGCTCGAATACACCTCGCAGTGGGTCGCTGGGGCACTGCGCCCCGCCCACGTGCGCCAGTGCCGCGCCGTCGGCGAGTGCGAGGACGTCTACGACGTGACCTACGACAGCGCCGGACGGGTCATCGAGATCCAGGACCGGGCGGGACGCCGGGCGCTTTTTGCCTACGACGGTCTGGGGAATCTGATCCAGGCGCGCGATCCGCTCGACATGGCTCGCGGCTGGGACGGCTTCCGCTACGAGTACGGCTGGAGCCGGCTTCTCGCCATCACGAACTCGGAGGGCGAACGCATCGAGTTCGATACCACCACCGTGCTGGGAAGCGTCCGCGCCGTGCGTCACATCGGAACTCCCAATCGCGTCCACCTCTTCACCTACGACTACGTCGGTGCGTGGCATCCTCCCAACAAACCCGTCCAGACCACACGCCACCGCGACCCCAACGGCAACCGGACCGTGCACCGCATGGACAGGTACCGCCGATCCCACCAGATCGACCTTCCGTCCGGGGACACGATCGAGCGCAGTTGGAACGGCTTCGACATCGAGAGGCTCGTGGCAGCAAACGGGAGCAAGACGCGCTGGACCTTCGTGTCCGAAGACGAGGTCCTGCGCCACGACCCCAGCGGAAACGAGGTGCGCGTGAACTTCCGCATGACGGGGGGCGAGAACCGCGCGAACCCCTTCGCGCGCCCGATCGACCGTATCGAAGACGACCTCGGCCAGGTGGAAGCCCGCGGCTACGAAGACGGGCGCCTCGTCTGGATCGAAAACGGCGCGGGAGAGCGCACCCACATCAGCTACGACGCGGACAACCAGATCACCTCGGTCGCGCTTCCCGACGGGGCCGCGCTCACCTTCGCGGACTACGGGGAACACGGCCAGCCCGAAATGCTGACCGCCGGCGGCGAAACCGAAACCCGGGTCTACGACGCGGTGGGAAACCTGGTGTCTGCCGCCGGTTTCGACACCCTCGACCTGCGCCCCGGCGGCGAAGTCGCGCGCGTCTACGACGCTGACCGGAACCTGGCCGAAATCGTGCTCGCCGACGCACCCTTCGACGAAACCCCGGCGCAGCAGTCGATCACCATCGACTACCGCAGCGACGGCCAGCCCGTGCGCATTACCCGGCCCCACGGCGGCGACCACGAATTCGACTACGACGCCCAGGGAAGCCAGATCGAGCGCCGCGAACGGGTCGACGGCGCCTGGCAGGCGACGCTCTTCGAAGTCGACGGGCTCGGGCGGCGCACCGCCGAGATCCTGCCGAACGGAATGCGCCGCGAGATCGCGTACGACCCGGACGGCCGGATCGCGGCGCAACGCGCGTGGCGCGACAACACCCTCGAAGCCGAGGCGATCTTCGGCTGGGCCGGCGGGCAGCTCGTCTCCGTCGAAGACGCGGCCTACGCTGCGGCCGAAACCTTCAGCTACGACACCGCGGGAAACCTGGCGTCGATCCACTTTCCGGGCGGCGAACGCCTCGACGTGGAATACGACCTGCGCGGACGCCGCACGGGAGAGACCTACGTGCTGCCGGGCAGCAGCGTGCTGCGCAGCCTGGGCTTTCGCTACGACGCCGCCGGCCGGCCCAGCGCGCTTGAAGACGGCGGCGACACGCTGCTGGACCGGAGCTTCGTCGACGGGCAACTCGAGCAGATCGCCTACGGCAACGGACTCGTCCGCAACTTCGGCTATGACGCCGCGACGGGCCTGCTCGAGGCCACGACGCTCGATCACCCGGTCTACGGCCCCATCGAAATCAGCAGCGTGAGCCGGGGCCTGCTGATCGCGCCGCCCGCCCTGGAACTCGTCGCGACCACCGTGACCGCGGGCCCGGCAGCCGCCGTTACCCGCGAAGAGCACCTGCTCGGCCCCGCGGCCGGCACCTCGGCCGACGAGGGCAAGCGCCTGCTCGGCTGGAGCGATGGAGAAACGATCCGCGACTTCGCCTACGACGCGCTCAGCAACGTCACCGAAAGCGAGAACGGCGACCTCAGCCACGTCTACAACGCCGAGCGCAACCGGCTGCTGCGCATCGACGACGCGGCGACGGACGAAAGCGTGGTGGCCTACACGTACGATGCCGCCGGCTACGCCACCACGCGTGCCGGCGCAAGCGTGGCGTGGACCGCCCAGGGGCATGTCGCTGCGTTCGGGGCGGACCAATTCGAATGGGACGCCCAGAACCGGCCCACCCGGCGCGTCGTCGGGGGCGTCGAGCGCCACTTCTCGTTTGGCGGCCGCGTCGAGACCGACGCCGCGGGCACCCCCGTGCGCATGGACCTGCGCGAAGTCGTGCTCGAACTCGATACCGGCGCCACCCGCTACCGCCACACCGACTACCGGGGCAACGTGAAGCTCGTCTCCGATGACGCCGGCGACATCGTCGCCCACTACGCCTACGCCGCCTACGGCGTCGAGACTCTGGTGGGAAGCGACGACGAAGCCGCCAGCTTCGCCGGCGGCCGCGGCCTCGGCGAGCTCGTGCTGCTCGGCTCCCGCCTCCACGACCCCCTCGCCGCCCGCTTCCTCTCCCCCGACCCCATCTTCCAGTTGCTGAGCCAGTTCACCTACACCGCCGGCAACCCGGTGACCTGGTGGGACCCGAGTGGGCTCGAGGCTACTCCCAGCAACCCTCCCGGTTTGGCAGCGATCGCTCCTACTGCATTGATCCAGTTCCTCGCTTTGTCACCGAGCCAGAAGACCGGCGTGGCGATTTTGGCCTCGGGAGCCGTGTTGGCAACTGTGGCCGCCGGCCCCCAAGGATTGCTTCTTTACTTAGCCGGCACACTCTCGGGGTGGGGCTTGATCGAACTCACGAAAGAAGAGGAGAAGGCACAGAAAAAATGCAGCTGCTCGGACCTAGGAAACCCCTCGATTGGAGACGTGAGAAGCATCGGCGACATGGGAGGTAGGCCGTTTGGGTGGGACATCGTCTGGCACAACCCATTTGGGTACATGTTGATTGAATTCTCAACCCCCATTGGTGGCGGCGGCTTTGGTGGTGGTCGCGGCGGCTTTGGTGGCGGCGGCGGTGGCTTTGGCGATGGCTTCGGCGGTGGCTTTGGCGGGGGCTTTGGCGGGGGCGGTTTCTAGCCCGCAGTTTCTCGCTAGATTGTTCAGATCACCGGGGAGAACCCATGGCAACAAGAACCCGTGCACCCCTGGACTCGGGATTGCTGAACGCACCTGGTGGTACGCTCTTCAAACAGCTCGCAGATGGGCGCTGGGCGTGCTTTTTCATGTTCGGCGGAAAGAAGGGACGCATTCTTCCATCGGAGGCGACCGGCCGGCTCATCGCACGGGTGTCCAGCGCCAGCCTGCTCCTCGGGTGGGTGGGGTTATTCGTCGTTGGCCCCTTAACAACTGATGCGGTCGCTTTCGGCGTCTTCGTCGCGCCGAGTCTGATCGCGGGGATCTGGCTGCGCCGACACTACGGGAGGCTCCCGAAGACGGACGAGACCCTGTCCCGGGCTGAGCACCTTTACCAGGCGCGAAGCTTCGCCTGGTTCGGGTTCGCCATGGCCATTCTCCTGTCCTTCAAGGCAGGAGTCTCTTATGCGGAGAACCATTACGAGATGGTTGGCAACGCCGTGATGCTCCTGGCAGCCGGGATCACAATCGCCGGAATCTCCTATTACCACCTGAACATGATCATCCGCGCCGCGCATCGCCGGGCTTCGAACCCTCCGGAGACGGCGTAGCTCGAGGCAGCACGCCACAGGGGAGAACCCATGGCAACAAGAACCCGTGCACCCCTGGACTCGGGATTGCTGAACGCACCTGGTGGTACGTTCTTCAAACAGCTCGCAGATGGGCGCTGGGCGTGCTTTTTCATGTTCGGCGGCCGCCCCGTGACCGACGAGATCCTTCCCGGGGCAGAAAGTGTCTACCAGGCGCACATCTTGGCGATGGGAACCGTCCTCGCCGGCACCTCGGGCTTCCAACTGAATCGCACCATCCGCGCAGCGCATCGCTGAGATCCGACCCGGGCGGCGGCGGTCGGGGGTGTACCGCTTTCTGCTAGATTCTCGCCTCCCTTGCGCCGAATCTTTCCGCTTGCCGCGCTGGTGGTGGCGCTCTTCGCCCCGGCGCCGGCCTTTCCGAAGCCGGCCGAGTTCGCCAGGGCGGCCGCCGAGCAGTGCGCGGCCGGGGAACTCGACGCGGCGGCGGCTTCGCTCCGGGCGCTGCTCTCCGCAGTCGAATCGAGCCTGGGGCCGAGCTCGGATACGGCGCAGGTGGTGCAGCTCAACCTCGCCCACGTCGAGCGCGCGCGCGGACGTGCGGCCGAAGCCGCGCAGCTCGAAAAGCTCCCCGCCAAAACCAGTGGCGGCAAGCCCGACCGGGCGCTGAAAAACGCCCTGCGCAAGCTGCGCGCGTGCGCAGCGGTCAAGAGCGCGGCAAAGACCCGGGCGCCCGAGATCCCGGTCCAGGACCGCGTCAACCTCGCCGACCACCAGTACAAGAAGGGCGAGTTCCGCAAGGCCCTCACCACGGCGGAAGAAGCGCTGGCGAGCGCGGGAGCCAAGGCGCGCCCGAGCGAGTTGATGAATCTCTACGAGACGCTCGCCCTGACCCGGAACCAGCTCGGACAGAGCGAGAAAGCCCTCGAGGCGTCCGAGGCGGCGGACCGCTATGCGGCGCGGGCCGGGAACGCCGAGGTGCGCATCAGCATGGCGCGGCTCGCCATGCAGCTCGGCGATCTCGAGCGCGCGAGCCGGCGCCTCGACGCAATCGCTGCGACCGCGAAGACGAACGCGGCCCGGGCGGAGCTCGAGGAGGCCCGCGGCGAGCTGTGGCTGCGGCTCGGGAGCCCCCGCGAAGCGATCACCCGCCTCGACCGTGCGCTCGACGCGCACCGGAAGGTCTTCGGAAAGAGCCACGTCTCGACAGCCGCCGTACTCCAGCTGCGCGGCGACGCCTACCGCGTGGCCGGAGACTTTCCCGCGGCCATGGCGTCCTACGAGGAATCCCGCCGGCTGCGGGTCCGGGCGCTCGGCGCCAGCCACGCGGACGCGGCGCGCACCACCAACGCAATCGGTGTGCTGCAGGCAGACCTCGGCGACTGGCGAACCGCGGACGCGAGCTTCGCGAAGGCGCTCGCCAAGCTCGAGCCGGCTCTCGGAAGCGGGAACGCCGAGGTGATCACGGTGCGCGCCAACCGCGCGCTGGCGCACTGGGGGGCAAAGCAGAGCGCCGCGGCGGCGGGCGAGTACGCACAGGTCATCGTCGACCTGAGTGCAGCGCTCGGCCCGGACCACCCCACCGTGGCGGCGGCGGTGCGAAACCACGCGGCCATGGAACTCGAGCTCGGCCGGGCGGCCCAGGCAGAGGCGCTGCTCCGGCAGGCGCTCGAGGCGCAGCAAAAGCGCCTCGGACCCAACCACCCGGCCCTCGCCCCCACCCGGCTCGCGCTCGCCCGCATCCAGGCGCGCGAGGGCAACCTCGACGCCGCCGCGGCCGAAACGGAGCGCGCCATCGCCGTGCTCGTCGCCGCCCGGGGACCCGACCACCCGGTCGTGGTCCGGGCGCGAACGCTGCTGGCCCGCATCGCGCTGGCCCAGGGGCGCAGCAAGCTCGCGTTCGAGCAAGCCCGGGCTGCCTCGGAGGCGCTCACCCGCTACACCCGGCGCACCTTCGGCGCGATCTCCGACCGCCAGCGCGCGCTTCTCGCGGAAGACGCACAGGAAGTCATCGGTGTGTTGCTCTCGGTGAATTCGGCGCCGGCGCGGGAAGTCTTCCTGGCGCTGCTGCCCCATCGCGACTCGGTGCTGCGCAGCAGCGTGGCGGCTCGCAGCAGCACGGGCTCCGGAAACCCCGAACTCGACGCCCTGCGTCGCCGCTACGTGGCGGCCGTTCTCGGCACCGGCCCAGGAGCCACCGAACGGGTCAAGAAACTCGAGACACAGATCGACGCGCTCGAGGCCCGCGCCGCCGCCGGGACAAATACCGCGGAGCGCGACGCGAACGCGCTGCTGCAACAGGCATGCAAACGCCTGCCCGACGACGCGGTGCTGGTGAAACTCACCGCCTACGACCACACCGGCCGCGGACCGCTCGAAGATCCCAAGCCGGCCTACGCCGCGCTCGTGGTGCACGGCGGGAGCTGCGCGGTCGAGCGCATCTCGCTGGGCGATGGGGCGGAGATCGCGCAGGCGGCCGAGAGCTTTGCGAAGAGCATGCGCGACCAGCGCTCCGACGACCGCGCCGCGCGCGACACCCTGGCGGCGGCGCTGCTCGCGCCGCTCGCCCCGGCGGTGGCGGATGCGAACCGCTGGCTGGTGATTCCCGACGGAGCCCTCTGGGGTGTGCCGATCGGTGTGCTGCCCGACCCGGGGACCAAGGGCAAGTATCTCTTCGAGCGCGTCACGATCGGCTACCTCACCTCGACCCACGAGCTGGCCGAAGCCCGCGCCGAGGGCCCGGTCGCTTCGGACACGCTGCGTTCGCTGCTCGTCGGCGCTCCCGAATTCGGCGGCGGTGCCGGCCCGGTCGTCCTCACCTCCTCGGGACCGTGCCAGATGACGCCCTTCGAGCCCCTCCCGGCCACGGCCCGGGAGATCGAGGACATCGAAGCGCTGGTGGGCGCGCCGGCGAAGCTGACGGGAACTCGGGTCACGAAGCCCGGCATCGAGGGCGCGCTCTCGCAAGACCCCTGGCTGGTGCACTTCGCGACCCACGCCTATTTCGCGGGAGCCGAAGGCTGCGCCGCGTCGGGTGCGGCGCGACTCGGACAACAGGAGCCCATCGCGCCGAACCCGCTGCTGCTCTCGGGCATCGTGCTGGCCAATGCCAACGCGCCGAGCCGGATCGGAAGCGAGGCGCAAGGCGGCATCCTCACCGCCTACGAGGTGGCCGACCTCGACCTCGACTCGACCGGCCTCGTCGTGCTGTCGGCTTGCGACACCGGAACCGGTCTGCAGCAACGCGGCCAGGAAGTGCAGGGCCTGCGCTGGGGCTTTCGCGCCGCCGGCGCCCGCGCGCTCGTCACCAGCCTGTGGCGCAGCAACGACGTCGCAACCCGGCGCCTGATGAAAGCCTTCTACGCCGCGCTGGTCGGGGACGAACTCCCGCCCGATATTTTCCGCGGAGCCGAAGCGCTGCGCCGGGCGCAACTCGCCCAGGTCGAAACCGAGCGCCGCTTCGGTCTGCAGCAGCCCGCCACCTGGGCGAACTTCATCTTCTCGGGCGTGCTCTAGTCGGCCCCGCCCCCGGCAACCGTCCAATCCGGAAAATCAGCCATCCAGCGGGGCGGAAAATCAGCCATCCAGCGGGGCGGAAAATCAGCCATCCAGCGGGGGCTCCGGGGGGCGAGACTACCTGGAATCACCATCCCCCTTCTACCGGGTAACCCCATATCCCTGCCCGCGATCCCCCTGACCGTCTGTCCCCGGCGACGGCTCCTGGTGACGGGGCGGCGGAGCCAGAAGCTGCTCCTGCGGGTACGGCGGATCCTCCGCCGGGTCGGGCAACTGCTCCGCTGTCGCCCCGGCCAGTTGCGAGGGGTAATTGGCCCCGATCGCCTGAGCCACACCCGGCAATGTGGCGTCGGCGATGTCCTCGGCCAGCGTCGCATCGATCTCTGCCTCGGTGGCCGCTTTGCGGTCCGAGTGGAGTGCCGTTGCGTGGAAGTCGAGCAGGCAACCTCCGAGACTCGCGAACTCCCGCTGCGACAACTTCTCG